>Ga0209101_1000425_pt1 | contig 34746 bp, 24 predicted proteins | sample ConPoolayeCmetaG_FD_185481 | JGI IMG/M metagenome (GOLD analysis project Ga0209101, IMG submission 185481) | Hot spring microbial mat communities from California, USA to study Microbial Dark Matter (Phase II) - Cone Pool mat layer C metaG... ...
ATACCGACGCATCCCTATGCGTCGGTATAAGCGGCATAGGGATGCCGCTCGTACGGTTTTTCGGATAGGCTCTAAAAGCCAGGGCGGATCGGTCGGAGACCGTCCGCAGCGCCCTGGCTCGGACCGGTCTCCAGACCGCGTCCGGCCAAGACGCTAAAAGTGCGTTGGTTCAACTCACTTTGGCCGACCAGTCGCCGTAATCCGGTCGATCGGGGACGTGGGGCAGCGTCTCATAGCCGGTACGGTAGGCGGTTACGCTGCGCAGTCGTGCGAGGGGTGTGTTGAGTTCAATGCACAACGCCTCCGCACAGGTCACCGGAAAGACGTGAATGCGCTTGTGACCGATGGTGATCCCCTCGGCGATGCATCGTTCGCCGGCCCAGATGCGATGCCCGTCGATCCATTGTCCGTCGACCAGGTCCTCACATAAAACCAGGTGGTCGAACGTTACGGGATGGTCGAATTCTGCCCACACCCTTGGCCCTTCCTGTCGCAAACGCGCCGGAAGCGGGTTGGCAAAACGGCTGTCCAGTGCGGCTTTCCATTCCAGCAGGCGTGCCCGATCCTCCGACGCAATCAGCCCTTCACGGTTGGGCGGCACATTCAGCAACAGATTGCCGCCTAACCCCACCGAGCGGTAGTAAATGCCCAGCAGATGCTCGACACTTTTGAGCGTGTGCAGATCATCGGGTTGCCAAAACCAGTTCCGTCGGATCGCCACGTCGCATTCCGGTGGCAGATAAACCCCCTCGCTCAACGCTTCCTTTTGATCGGTAAAAGCCGAGATGTCAACGCTTTGAACCACGTAATAGTTCGGGTCGGCGGCCAGGCCATCCTCATTGCCCACCCAGCGGATCGTTTGGCGGCCCATGTTAAAGACCATAGCCTGTGGCTGGTAGCGATCCACCACGTCCATGATCATCTCCCAGTTGTAAACCCGACCTTCTGATCCGGCGCCGTCGAACCAGAGTTCAAAGAGCGGACCATAACGGGTGCACAATTCGGTGAGTTGACGGGTGTAAAAGCGGTCGTAGGCCTGAGGGTCGGAATAGCACGGCTCGTGGCGATCCCACGGGGAGAGGTACAGCCCCAGCGGCATGTTCAACTCGTGGCATGCCTGGGCCAGCTCACCGACCACATCTCCTTTGCCCCCTTTGTACGGTGATGAGGCCACCGAATATTCGGTTGTTGCGGTGGGCCACAGACAAAAGCCGTCGTGATGTTTGGCGGTGAAAATCATATACCGTGCGCCGGCGGCCTGTGCCGTCTCGACCCATTGATGGGCGTCCAGCCGTGTTGGGTTGAACCCTGCCGAGTCCAGCGTGCCGTTGCTCCACTCTTTGCCGTAAAAGGTGTTGATGCCAAAGTGGCAAAAAAGGCCCAATTCGGCATCTTGCCAGGCCAGTTGCCCGGCGGTAGGTTTGATCGACATAATGGCCTCCTTATGCTGCCGACCAGACGCGAATCAATTGAATGTAAAATTGAATCATTTTGCTTAAATTGTCGAGCGAGAGGTGTTCATTGACGCCATGCACCCCCTCCAGCTCTTTTTGGTTCAGCACAATCGGCGTGAAACGGTAGACGTTGTCGCACAAGGGGTGATAGAAACGTGCATCGGTTGCGCCGGAGACCAGATAGGGGGCAACCGGGATGTTGCCCAAGACCTGGCGCACGACTGCCGACAACTGCTTGAAGGGCAGGCTGTTTGTTGGCGAGGGAGGTGGGGCTTCGTGGCCGCCCAACCGTGGCCGGCCCTCGACGTTCACCCGTTTGTCGGCGATGATTTGTTTGACCCGTGCGATCACGCCGGGGGCCGTGTCGCCGGGTAACAGCCTGAAATTGACCAGCGCCCGGGCTTCGGCGGGCAAAACGTTATCTTTGCTCCCGCCGGATACCATCGTGACGGCTGTAGTGGTGCGAATGGCCGCATTGGTCGTCGCCGCGCGCGACATGATGCGCTTGACCGGCCCGCCGAGCAACCAGGTGTTGGCCAACACCAACCGCAAGCCAAAGGGGAGTGCCGTGCCGATCCCCTCAAACATCGCCAGTATGCTATCCAGATGGGCAGGAAAAGGATGGGCTTCCAGGCGGGTGATGGCCCGGGCCAGAATGCCGATTGCCGTGTGTCGGGGCGGCATGGCCGCATGTCCAGGACGGTGTCTGAGCGACAGTTCCAGTGTCAGATAGCCTTTTTCGGTGTTGCCGATCAACGCAACCGGCCCGTCGACGCCGGGGATCATGTCTTCGACCGCGGTGCCGCCCTCGTCGAGCACGGCTTCCAGGCGAATGCCCTGTTCGCGCAACCGCTCGGCGATGGCTTGGGCTCCGGCGCTGCCCACCTCTTCATCATGTCCGAAGGCCAGATAGACCGTGCGCTGCGGTCGAAACCCTTGTCGCAACAGGTATTCAACCGCTTCCAGTTCGCCGATCAACTGCCCTTTGCAGTCCAACGCTCCACGTCCCCACACCTGCCCGTTGACCACGCCGGCATTGAAGGGGTCTTGTTCCCATTGCGCTGCCGTCATCGGATCGACGGATACCACATCCTGATGGGCCATCAGCAAGATCGGCCTGAGCGTGGGATCACTGCCGGGCCAGGTGTAAAGCAGGCTATGACCGGCGATGACCTGTCTTTCGAGATGGGCATGGATCATTGGATACATCTCGAATAATCGACGATGCATTTTGTTAAATTCTTCTGTTTCGATCTGCCCCGAATCGTGTGAGACGGTTGGGCAGGCAATGACGGCGGCCAGGTGTGCGGCGGCCGCGTCGAGGTCGAGTTCCGTTGTTGCTGATGGCTCGCCCGGCGATGGCGGGCTGCCGAGCGAGCTGCCAAAGCGGAGCGCGCGCACCAGCATCGTTCCGACGACAATGAACAGCGCAATGATCAAGGCGGTCAGCATTGGTTCCATAGGTCATATAAAGAGTGGTTGTCGAAATGAGGTGTCTTCGGCCTGATTCCATGCTTCCAGCACCGAACGGCGCAGGTGGGCCAACAGGGTTTTGCCCTCCGGCAGCGTGCCCAGGAGCAGGCGCGGGATATGGTTGTCGAGCCATTGGCGCACGAATTCGGCCGGTACCTGTAGCCGCTTGCATGGCCAGATGATCGTATCGGCCATCAAGCGCACGACATTGAACTGCCCAAAGGTGGTGACCGGTTGCTCGTTGATCGTGCTGCGATTGACTGCGCCCAAGGTGGCGCCGGCCTCCAACGCTTCTACGGTGATGACCGCTTCGACGGCGTGGCGGTAATAACAATCATCATCGCATCCGGCCGGGTTGGGTTTATTGCCGAACACGGCCTGGGCCGTCTCGCGGCTGAGCAATTTAAAGCCGGAATGAAAATCGGGGAATTCGCTTAGGGCGGTGACATAGTGCAACGCTAAAGGTTTGCCGGTTGTGGTCGCGCGGTAGTGCAGCGCGTCGAGGAGCACCCGATCGGCCAGTTCTTCCAGTTCACCACGTCCCAGCCCCATCGGGCGATGTCGTGAGGCACGTTGACCGAGCACGATGATCCGACGGTGTCCTTCTTGGGCGGCGATGTGTTCGGCGGCGCGCACCAGGTTGGGTAATTCGTTGGCAAAATGATCGCCATCCTGATCGACAATGGCCAGGTATTGGATTTGCGGGTTCTCCAGCAGCTTGCGGACGCCATGGAGCACGCCCCACAGTTTGCCCCGATTGTTTTCGGCGACGGCTAACGAGGTTTTCCATGCGGCGGCGATCTCGACAGCCTGCCGGGCGCCAAAGGGCCGTCCATCGACGCTGAGGCAAATGTGTTCGGGATGGTCGGTTTGGGCAGCATAAGCAGCAACCGTGTCGCGCAACAGGGTGAGGGCCAGCGCCGGGTCGATTTTGGGCGAGAGGTAAATCGGGATCACCACCCCGGTGGATTGTCGGGTCAGGGCCAAAGCGTGGGCCGATAGGTGAAGGAACATTTTTGAGCCTCCGGTTCAACGGGCGCAGGGTCAGATCGCTTGGGCTTCAGACCACAGCGCGGCGTCGTATTCGATGCCCAGGCCTGGGCCGGAGGGCACACGGAGCACACCGTCGCGGGCCATCAGGTCGGGCGCATTCCACCAAACCGATTGAGGTTTTTCGGCACGGAACTCTTGATGGGGGGCGATCAACGGTGCAACCGAGGTCAGGTGCAGCATATAGACAATGTTGGGGTCATTGCGCGGGCAGTGTGGGGCGACCGGGATGCCGGCTTGGGCAGCCATGTGCGCCACACGCATGGTGCGCACGAACCCGCCGTTATAGATCACGTCGGCCTGGATTATGTCGACGCCGCGGTTCTGGATCATCCAGCGAAAGCGGGACAGAGCGGTGTCTTGCTCACCGCCGGCAACCGGCATAGCCAGTGCGTCGGCGACCTGTTTGGTTTGCTCGTACTCGTCAAAAGGGCACGGTTCTTCCAGCCAGCCGACGCCATAGGATTCGAGCATACGCCCGATCTCGATGGCATGTGCGGCATCGTAAGAGCCGTTGGCGTCAACATAGATGGTTACCCGATCGCCCCAGGTTTCCCGTGCATGTCTGATCAATGCTTCGCTGCGGCCGGGCCAGGCATCGGCGTTGCCGCTCATCCGTCCGCCGATCTTGAGCTTGACGGCGGTGGCGCCGGTTTCGGCCAGGCGGGGTGTGATCCAGGCCACTTCTTCTTCTGGCGTTGTGTCACGGCGCAGGCTGGAAAGGTAAATGGGAATTTCGCGGCGAGGCGTTCTGCCTGATGGGGCGCTCAGCAGTTCACCGACCGACTTGCCGGCGATTTTGCCCAACATGTCCCAGATGCTCAATTCGACGGCGGCAACGCAGTACCAAAAGGCGATGCCGGCCAGTTTATAGTTGCTTTTCCAGGTATACACGCCGTCAACCAGCGTTTCCAGGTTGCGTGCGTCTTGGCCGATAAAATACGGTGCGACAAGTTGTTTAGCGATCGGCCAGAGATAGTGCATACGTCCCTTGTTGACGGCAATTCCTTCGGCGCCGTCGGCTGAGCGCACGCGGACAAACCAGTTGTCGCGCCAGGTCAGGATGTCAACGGCGTCGATCAAGATAGGTGATGAAAAGGTTTGATCGAGATTAAACATATATTTTCCTCATTTTACTTACTGGACTTGTGTTTTCAGGAGTCGAGGCTTCAGCCGGTTCTACGTCTGGCGGCTAAAATCCGGCTAAAGCCTCGACTCCATGACTAATTGAGGTCTACTGAATCTGCGTTAATCTGTGTCCTGGTGACAGTTGAGCGGTTGCCGGATGGATGCTCATTCTTCTACGCATGTGTTAGTCAACTGGCCGATTTTGTCGATCTCGATCGTGATCACGTCGCCGTGCTTCATAAAGACCGGGGGGTTACGGAATACGCCGACGCCGTTGGGGGTGCCGGTGAGGATCACATCGCCGGGCAGCAGGGTGAAGGCGTGGCTGGCAAATTCAATCAGCGTCGCCACATCGAAAATCATCTCTGAGGTGTTGGAATCTTGCATCGTTTGCCCGTTGAGCGTGCTCTTGATGGCCAGGTTTTGTGGGTCGGGGATTTCGTCGGCGGTGACCAGCCATGGGCCAAGCGGGCAAAAGGTGTCCAGTGATTTGCCGCGCACCCATTGGCCGTCGCCGAATTGCAGGTCGCGTGCACTGACATCGTTGCAGCAGGTATAGCCGGCCACATAATCGAGCGCTTCATGCTTTGACACCCGCCGTGCCGGTTTGCCGATCACTACGGCCAGTTCGGCCTCAAAATCAACTTGTTGGGTCAGGCGGGGGCTCCAGCGGATTTCGGCTCCCGGCCCGACGATGGAGGTGGTGAATTTGGCAAAGATGATCGGCAATTTGGGCGGTTCTTTGCCTTGTTCGCGGCAGTGATCCATATAGTTCTGGCCGATGGCGATCACTTTGGAGGGGTTGAGGATGGGGGCCAGCAGTTCAACTTTCTCAAGCAGATAGGGTGAACGGGCGTTCGTGCACGCCGAACGCGCCATTTCGAACGCAAATGGGCCACTGGAGAGAAATGTACACATATCTGAGGGTAATTGACGATCGGTGGCTGCATGCAGGTCGATGATCAATTCGCCGCAAATTGCGCCCAGTCGGGCTTTTTGTCCACGTGGTTGAAAGGTAACCAGTCTCATCGATATCTCCTTTTTACTTATTTACTTGTCTACTTGTTCACTTGTGTCATTGCCCGATAAGTACCTGTCGCTGGATGGCCAGCAATTGTTCAATCCCTTGCCTGGCCAGGGCCAGCAAAGTGTCCAACGTCTTTTGGTCGAACGGTTCGCCCTCGGCTGTGCCTTGCACTTCGACAAAAGCGCCTTCGCCGGTCATTACCACATTCAGATCCACCTGGGCGGATTTGTCTTCCTCGTAACACAGGTCGAGAACCGGCATGCCGTTCACCACACCCACGCTGACGGCGGCCACTGCCGATCTGAACACCTGGGGCGAAATCAGCCCGGCCTGGATCAATTTGCGCAATGCCAGCACAAGGGCCACATATCCGCCGGTGATCGCTGCGGTGCGGGTGCCGCCGTCGGCCTGGAGCACATCGCAGTCGATGATGATTTGCCGTTCGCCCAGCTGTTCCAGGTTGACCGAGGCGCGTAGCGAGCGGCCGATCAATCGTTGAATCTCTTGAGTTCGTCCTCCCTGGCCGCGCGTTTCCCGGGAAGTGCGTGTGTGCGTCGAGCGAGGCAACAAGGCGTATTCGGCCGTAACCCAGCCACGTCCCTGGCCGATCAGCCAGGCGGGGACGGTTTCTTCGACGGTGGCGTTGCAGAGGACACGGGTCTGGCCCATTTCGATCAGCACCGATCCTTCTGGATAGATGATAAAGCCGGGCCAAATCTTGACCGCCCGCAATTCGTTCCAGGTGCGTCCATCAATTCGGCTGCTCATCGTTTTCCTCCCGATTCGATCCACCAGACGGCTATGGCGACCAGGGCCAGGCAGATGAAGGCCAGGGCGCCGTCGCGGATGCGACTTAAGGGGGTCTGATCAAAATAGATGTGGTAAACCCAAAAGCCGACGCCGGCCAGTGCGGCAACCAGGGTGGCCAGTTTGAAATCGATGCCGCCGATGGCCAGATGCCCGCCGACGGCTAACGCCGTTAACAGGCCGATGCCCAGCGCAGCAAGACCGGCCAACAGTGACAGGGACGCACGCTCGGGAAATTGATCGCGGATGCGTGAAACGCGCTGCTCCAGGTAATAGATGCCGCCGGCGGTGAAGGCCAGCGCGTACAGGCTGAACAGGCCGGGGATCAGCAAAATCTCGAGCAAATCGGTGGCAGACATTATGCGCGTACCTCAAAAGTCAGGATGTGCACTGCCCGAAAGGCCTGCAACAGCGATTGTAAATCGGCCGGCATGCTGTCGATCAGTGCCTGGGTGCTGTTATTGACGCCGGGCAGTCTTAGTTCGAGTTTGAAGTCGTTGGGCCGTCGTCGGCTCTGGGCAATTGCTTCGCGCAGTTGGGTCACTCCGGCTAATGCGCCGGCCCACCGTGCCCGCAGCGGGTGCGAAGCAACTCCGCTCCCCTCACGGCTTTTGCCGTCGGCCAAACGGGTGAGCTGCCAGCGATAGTGGGTTTGTGGCTCTTTTTCGGCAGTCAGCCACACCGTCAGTGCGTATTCGGCATCAAAAGGTGGAACGGAGAAAAAGCGGTACACGTCGACAAAGTTGCGGCTGACACGCGCCGGTGGCAGTGAAGCGACAACGCTGCTCCCGTATCGTTTGGCGTTCAGCCGGTTGTCGAGGATGGCCACCACGCCGCGGTCGGTTTTGGTGCGGATCAGGCGACCAAAACCTTGTTTGAGGTTGAGGGTCATCACCGGCAAGGTGTACTCGGTAAAGGCGTTACCTCCTTGTTCGGTGATTCGTCTGGCCCGTGCTTCGTGCAGCGGATCGCCTGGCGAGGGAAAGGGGAGCTTGTCGATGATGACCAACGAAAGTGCGTCGCCGGGCACATCGACCCCTTCCCAAAAGGAGCGGGTGGCGAACAGCACGCAATGGGGGGTGTTTTTGAACAGCCGCAACAATTCTGAGCGGGGCAAATCGCCCTGCACCAACATAGGCCAGGTCAACACCGGGCGCAGTTTGTCGACCACATGCTCCATCCCCGACCAACTGGTGAACAGACAAAAAGCGCGTCCTCGACTGACCTGGAGCAGGCGGGCCGTTTCTTCGGCGACGGTGTCAAAGTATTGTTCGCGGTTTTGCCAGTCAAAATTGGGCAGCGGCGGTATGTAGATCAGGGCTTGCTGCCGATAGTCGAACACCGGCTCGCCGATCAATTCCAATGCATTGGGGGGAACGCCGCAGCGCGCACGAAAGAGGTCAAAATTGCCTCCGGCCGACAATGTGGCCGAGGTGCAGATCACCGTGTGTTCGCTGAACAAGTGCTTGTTCAGCACCTCGGCTGCCGAGATCGGCGTGGCATGCAAGATCATGCTGACATGCCGTTGTCGTACCGGCTCGGCATAACGCACCAGCTCGTCGTCATGGTCGCCCCGGCAGATTGTCTTGAACGCATCACCTGCTGCACTGACGGCCTGGATCATCGCCCCAAAGCGGATGTTGTCATCTGATTCCGGCTCGTCCTGGTAGGGGTTGTTCTTTTCCAGCGTTTTGGCCATTTCATATAGTGTACGGCTGAGGCGCAGACCGTCTTCCCATTCTCCTTCCAATCTGGCCGTTGACTCGCCGATCGTGGCGCGCACATGCTCAAAAAAGAAGCGGTTTTCCTCGCTCAGCCGGTTGAGCAAATCGGCCGGCGCGTGTTCTTGAAGCAGCCGTCGTGAGAGCAGGGCGGTCACCGTGTAATCGGTGGCGGTGGTTTCGAACACGGCCGTGGCCACGTCTTCGAGTTGGTGTGCTTCGTCGCAGATCAACACCTCGCTGTCGGGCAAGCTGACCCCGCCGATGGTGCGCAGGCGCAGGTCGCTGATCAACAGGTGATGGTTGGTGATCACCACCCGCGCTTCGGCGGCGGCCTGGCGCACCTTCGTCACAAAGCAGCGGTCGTAGTAGAGACAGTCGCGGTACAGGCATTCTTCGGCCGGGCAGGTGAGGTGTGCGAGGGTGTCGCTGTCGAGTGTAAAGGGCAGCTCTTCCAAATCGCCGCTGTCGGTGTGCCTGACCCATTCTTCCAATTCGTCGAGGTCGTACACCTGCAGGCTGTCAAAGCTGGCAAAAGCGCGCTGTTGGGGCATTTCGGCCTGATATTTGCGTAAACACACGTAATTTTGACGCCCTTTGATTAACACGATGTCAAATTGGAGGCCTAATGCTTCGCGCACAAAGGGCACATCTTTGTCGTAGAGCTGGCTTTGGAGTGCCTTGTTGGCCGTCGAGATGATCAGCGTTTTGTCGCTGAGCAATACCGGCACCAGGTAAGCGATGCTTTTGCCGGTGCCGGTGCCGGCCTCGATCAATGCGCTCCGTTTTTCGTGAATCGCCTGCCAGACCACCTGAGCCATTCGGATCTGGGCCGGACGATATTCATATTCGCCCAGGCGACGGGCGATGGGGCCGTTGGGGCCCAGTATTGAAGCCCAATCGGGACAGATTTGATCGGGCGAAGTCACGTCGGGCGTTGATTGCATCTCTATATCTGCCGTTCAATGATCAGGCGGTCGTAGATGTCGCGGCCGGTTTCGTTGGTCAGCCAACTTGTGACGGCGGCGAGGTCGCTGCGCAGACCGGGGGCCAGGTCGATGCCGGTGGCCAGCCGTACCTGTTCAACGGCCATAGCCGCATAGCCGATGTTGCTGCGCGTTTCGATGCGGCTCACGTCCTCAAAGTACAAACCGGCCGAGGTGTACATGGCCTGGCAATAGCGCCCCGCTTCGAGCAGGTACAAGATGCGCAAAGCATCCTGGGTGGGGATCGCCGCCGTTGAGAATTGTTGCAGCAATTGCAGGCCGTCCATCGAATTGAGCATCACGTTGATATAGCTGTCGCGCAAAAGCCAGGGTTTGTCGATCCAACGACGGCATTCGCTTTCGTACAACGCGTCAACGGCGCCGGCCAGACGGTCAAAAGCGGTGCGCAGGCGCGATTTCCACTGCTGATCGCCGGGGGTGCATGGACACCCGATGCTCCAGCGGGCCACGCCATGTGCACAGCTCCAGGCCGTGTTGTTGACAATGCGCACTTCTTCGGTGGGTGGATGTTCCAACAGACACATGCCGGGGGTGAAAACCTCAAAGCCGCTCCTGGGCAGCTCGGTGTGTAGGAGCGAATTGAGAAAGAACTGCCGTCGTTCCTGATGATGGCCAAAGGTTTCTCCTTCGATGGCGATGATGAACAGCCCCTGGTCGCGTCCGATCACGTTGCGGCTCCAACGGGCGAACTGTGCTGCATCGACGGTCAGGCTGGGGTCAAAAGCCAGGCGGTTGGACAGTTCTTCGTCGCGTAAAAAGATGGTAAAAGTGCGATGGTTGGGCAGGCGCACGAAATAGGGGCGGATCGAATCGGCCCATTCGCCGTTTAGCCGCTCAACCTGGTGCGGGCAGAGGATGGTGTAGCGCAGTCCCAGGCTTTCCATCACGGTCAGCGTTTCCAGGTCGACGGCCATTTCGGGCAGCCACATCCCTTCTGGATGACGTCCGAAGCGATGCACAAAGTCGGCAATGCCCCAGGCGATCTGGGTTCGTTTGTCGCGCTCACGGGCCAGCGGAAGGATGGTATGATTGTAAGCCTGGGCCATAGCGTTGCCAACACCGAACAATTGCCGGTGATAATGGTCGGCGGCGACAATTCGTGCGTGCGTCGATGGGAAAGCGCGATTCAGCCACTCGGCCAGCGTAGGGCCACAATCAAAGCTGATCAGGTCCCAGTTGCCCAAATCGGCATTGGGCTTGTAGCACCGGTGGTAAATCTTTTCGTTAAAGTTTTTGAAAGGTTCGGCGCCGGCCTCTACAGGCATCTCACCGGTGAATGGGTTTTCACGGGGGGGTTGGTAAAAATGTCCGTGAATGCATAACTTGAGATCAGCCATCGATCCCTTTCTTCTCCTCCAAATGATGCTTGACCAGACGCTGGCGAGCAGTGGAGTGGAGGCTTGAGCCGGATTTTGAGCGCCTATCCGGAAACCGTAACCGACGCATCCCTATGCGTCGGTACAAGCGGCATAGGGATGCCGCTTGTATGGCTTTGCGGATGGGTTCTAGCTGCCAGGAAAAGACCGGCTAAAGGCTCGACTTTCCAAAACGTCCAGGTCCTGATCTTTAATTGAATCGATCGTCTTGCCGCTTTCAAGTGTCAGATTGGTAAATGCATGTGCCGGTATGTCACCGGCAATGACGCAGTTTCGTCCGATGGCCATCTGTGGCGGAATTGCCGTGTTTTTGCCGATCAGCGTGATGCCGGTGTGGAGTGCCGGATCGGTCTCGTTGGGCACGCCCATTTCGTCGCCACAACCAACCCGCGCGCGGGTGCCGATATGCACATTTTTATCTAAAATGGCCCGATCGACGACGGCCATCTCGTCGATCACGGCGTCGGTCATGATGATCGAGCTGCGCACAATGGCCCCTTTTTTGACCCACACTCCCGGCGAGAGCACCGAGTACTCAACCGCTCCTTCGATCACGCAGCCATCTGAAATCAGGCTATGTCCGATGGATGCGCCGGTGCGAATGTTGACCGGTGGGCGCTCTTCGCTGCGGGTGTGAATGATCCAGCTTCGGTCGAGCAGGTTGAGTGGTGGTTTTTCTTCCAGCAAATCCATGTGTGCTTCCCAGTAAGCCTGCACCGTGCCTACGTCGACCCAATACCCATCAAAGTGGTAGCAAAATACACGGTATCCCTCTGCGACCATCTTGGGCAGAATGTCGTGACCAAAATCGTGTTTCGACTGCGGGTCGGCGGCGTCTTCGTCGAGCAGTTTGAGCAGGGTTGACGTGTCAAAGACATAGATGCCCATCGAGATCAAATCGCTTTTGGGGTGTTTGGGCTTTTCTTCAAACCCGCTCACACGTCCCGGCCGGTCGGGGTCTTCAATGAGAACGCCAAAGCGTGAGGCTTCGGCAAGGGGCACGCGGAATGCGCAGACGGTTAAAGCGGCCTGCTGGGCCTGATGATAGGCCAGCAGGGGGCTGTAATCCATTTTGTAAACGTGATCGCCGGACAAGATCAAAGTCATGGTGGGGCGATGGTGCTGTACAAAATCTCGGTTCTGATAAACGGCATCGGCTGTGCCGCGATACCAGGGTTGGATGCCCGGTGACACCTCGTAGGGTTGCAACATGGTCACCCCGCCGTGCATCCGGTCCAGGTCCCACGGACGGCCGGTACGAATGTGATCGTTGAGCGAACGGGGGCGGTATTGGGTGGCGATGCCGATGTCAAAAATGCCCGAGTTGACACAATTGGAAAGGGTAAAGTCGATGATGCGGTATTTGCCGGCAAAGGGGACAGCCGGTTTGGCCCGCTTTTGCGAGAGGACGCTCAAGCGGGTGCCTTGTCCACCGGCCAGAATCAAAGCCAGAACGCGCATGGGGGCAACTCCTTGGCGATTCGTGATTTTACTTCAGGCTGGGAAGCAAATACTCGCGCGCAACCACTTCCCAACTCATTTTTTGCGCCAGTGCATAGCCGTTGGCAAGCAGACGCTGCACGTCCGCGTCGTTCTGTGGCAGCCGGGCCATGATCTGTTCGGCAACGAGTGCGGCCTGTTGCGCTTCGATCTCGTCGCGTCGTGCCCGGTCAATGGACAAAGCCGCTTCGATGCTCGGTGCCGATGCGCCGACATCGGTGTAATCGGCGACAACCACATTGGGTTGGGTCGGGCCGCCAACTCGCTCGACAAAGCCCAGACATCCACACACGCTGGACAATACACACAGGGCACCCAGGCCGAGCGATTCGAGTTGGGCAATGCCAAATGGCTCATAGACGCTCTGCCCAAATTCCAGGTCGGTCCCTTGCCGAAGGTCGGCAAATTGCATCTCGGCCGGCATGCGTTGCCCACAGCGTTCTCGAGTCCAGCCAAACTGGTTGATCAGCACGATCTTGGCCGCCCTGGCCTGCCAATTAAAACCTTCGATGGCATGGTAAAAAGGAATTTCGTGCGCAACCAAATCGGGCACGTCTGCCCCGTCTACATAGATGGTGGTTTCACGGTGCGTTATCGGCCAGCCATAGGCAGCCTCCATCGCCCAGATTGCTCTGGCCGGTCGGCCCATCGGCAACACGCTGGCGAGCACCAAGAGCACGGCCGTTTGTCCCCGTTCGGCCAGCAATGGGTCGAGTCGTTCCATCACCCGCAGGTCACGCCACAGCCCTTTGGAGGGGATGAAACGGGTCACATGGCTAAAGACATAATCGGGACGAAAAGCAAGTAGATTTTCACAATACTGCTTTAATTTTTCTTTTGATGCTTTTTTATCTTCCAACGAAATCTCGGTAGCAGGCACCCCGTTGTACACCAGATCGATCGGGGTTCTGGCCCAGTCAGCGCCGAGAAAGTGCATTTCTTGCACCACCCGGTCGCCGACGGCAAAGACGCGGTCGCAGGATGTCGCGGCCGGCTTGATCAGCGCGTGCTTGAAAAAGCCCGATTGGTCGCCGAATATCTCTTCCAGATAGCGACCTTCCTCACGTGCGCGGGCGATCACGTTGTAAAACATGGTGTCATGTCCGGGGTGCAATTCGACAATCGGCCGCGCTGTGGCCACCTCATGGCCATAAAAGACGGTGCGCCAGACACCCGGTGCGTAAAGCATAGCCGCGTAGCACAGCGGTAAGCCCATAAACTCGTGGGCGATCAACCAGCGGTTGGCACCGGTGGCCTCATCAATCACTGCCGTCAATGCCTCATAAGCCGGCAAGGCCGCATTGATATAGAAAGAGAATTCGGGATCGTTTTCGTAGCGATCTGAGCGGATGCCGAACCGCTCGTACAGGCGCCCCTTGAAGGCATTGAGTGGTTCCGGCATCGCATAACGCCCATCGACCAAAATCACCTCGTGATGGGCCGGGCCAAAGGCGCGCCGACCGTACAAAATGTGCACATTGTGGCGCGTTTCGACCTGACGTAACCGCTCACTCAGGGCCCCATCCAGGTTGTCGATGGTGTGATATGAAGAATAGGCAATTTCCAGCCGGTTATGCGGGGAAACGAGCCGCTCCATTTCGGTGGGGTTGTGGGTGTCCATCGGGCCGACCAAAATCGTGCGGGCGACTTGAGCGGCGTAGGAATGTGCACTCAACAGCCCATCGAGGACAGCACCGATCCCTCCTACTTTGACCCCTGCTTCATGGGTGGCATGGACCAGCAGATCAACTTGTGTGGATTCCCCCATTTCCCCCTCCGGCTTTCCAACTTGCCTGTATTGTACCCGAAACCGGCAGGCGACGCAAAATTGCCTTCCCGACCTGTGGCTGCTTGTGGAGGGGCTGGTGGCGTCAAACCGACCTGGTTGGTGGGGATGGAAGGCAATGAGGTAGGCGATGCATAGAAAGCGTCGATTGGGTTTGCTTTTTGCCTCAAGGCATGTTATGATCGTATTCAAACCAAAGTTCAGAGGGCAATGTGACGGGGCATCAGATTTACCACCTACCTCAACTGGTTGCGGCGCTGCCGGACGATGAACGGGCAATTTTTGACCGCATCTTTCACCTCCAGGTCTCATTGGGAAACCTGATCATTCCTCCAACGATGCGCCCCTGGGTCGAGCAACAGTTCGGCAGTGTTGGGCGAGTGAAAGTTCAACAAGTGGTCAAGGTGACCAATCTGGTCACCCTTGAAGGGGCACTGTTCAACCCCCTGCGCGGCATGCGGCCACTTGATTCGGTTCCCCGGCAAGAGAATGTGCGCCAGGTTATCGAGCAAACTCGCGGTGACCCATTTTGCCGGCCGGAAACGATGACCCCCGAGGATATCCTGGGCGATGAAGAAGGCGTCCAGGCCGGCTCCGGACGTGTGCGCGGCCAATACTGCATCACTGCTGCCAACATTGCCAAATATGATGGCTATCACAGCCTGGTGATCTTTGACGAACATGATCCCCTTCAGATTGACCTTCCGCGCGTCCACGATTATATCGACACGGCCATGCGTTGGGCTCAACGCGCCCATAACGCCGATCGGGAAGCCAAATACTTTTTTCTGCTTTGGAATTGTCTGTGGAAAGGCGGTGCATCGGTTGTACACGGACATATGCAAATTGCCTTGGGGCGTGGGATGCACTATGCGCGCGTTGAACATTGGCGCAGACAGGCGTTACTCTATCGGCTAGCGCATGGCCGCAACTATTTTGACGACCTGTACCGCGTCCACGAGCGGTTGGGGTTGGGGGTTCGTCTGGGCGAAACCCGTGTGCTGGCCTATCTGACCCCGGTCAAAGAGCGTGAAATTTTGTTGATCTCTCCTACCCGGTGGGTACAAAACGACGATTTCAAAAATGCCATCGCCCAGGTGTTGCGTTGTTACATAGACGTTTTGGGCGTGCAAAGTTTCAACATGGTGTTATATCAGCGTCCGATCGACAGCGTTGTCGAAGATTGGGACGGTTTTCCGGCCATCGTTCGTCTGGTTGATCGCGGTGAACTCGAAATGCGCACCGTTGACATTGGGTGTATGGAATTATACGGTTCCAGCGTCATCGTGTCCGATCCTTTTGCTGTGATCCAGGCCATTGCCGGAAATAAAGGACTGGATTCGCATTTGGAGGCAACTCCACTCCCGGATGTAATTCGCCAGAAGCGGCAAAGGAGTCGAAAAGAATAAAATATGAGCAAGTCGAGAATCCTGGTGGTCGATGACGATGACAAATTGACTCATCTGCTGCAACTCTTTTTGAGTCGCAACGGTTTTGACGTGTCGGTGGCCAACTCGGGGCAGGAAGGACTCAAACTGGCTTACCAGGTACATCCAGACCTGATCATTTTGGATGTGATGATGCCGGGCATGGATGGCATGGTCACCTGCGAACGATTGCGCGAAGTATCGGATGTGCCTATTGTGATGCTGACGGCCAAAGGTACCGAACAGGACATCGTAGGTGGCCTGGAAAAGGGCGCCGACGATTACATTGTCAAACCGTTTCGCGTGGCCGAACTGCTGGCGCGGATCAAGGCCGTGTTGCGGCGCGCGCAGAACAAGTCCGACATCGACGAAACCGGCGTTTACGCCGACGGCGATCTGATGATCAATTTTTCTCGCCGCCAAGTGATCGTTCGGGGGCAAGAGGTTAATCTCACACCCACCGAATACGATCTGTTGACGTGCCTGGTGCGCAATGCCGGCCGGGTCATTCCCCGCGAATTGCTGTTGGCGCAAGTCTGGGGGGATGAATTTGTCGAGGCAACACAGTATTTGAAATTATATATTCGTTATTTGCGTCAAAAAATCGAAAAAGACCCCAGCAATCCCGAATACATTTTGACCGAGTGGGGGGTTGGCTATCGATTTGAAGGTCGATAGACGACCTGGTTGAGCGATGGACACAAATGGGACACGGATTGGCACAGATTTTTTGTAACCGTTCGGCCCGATTGAAATCGGCCTATTGGAGTGCCCGGCGCAAACCAGCCAGTGGCTGCTGGCCCCCAATGGTGACTTGTGCCTGACAGTTACGATTTTTGTCTTTGGCATAGTGGTTCTGCCTGATCAAGGAAGAGATGTTTTGAGTGCACAAAAAATTCTGGTTATTGATGACAAGTCGGAAAGCGTCGAGCTGTTGACCGAATATTTATTGCGGCCCAACAACTATGAACCGTTGGTGGCTTACGACGGTGAGCAAGGTTTGCGCATAGCCCTGGAACAGCAGCCCGATTTGATCATCCTTGACCAGAAAATGCCCAAAAAATCCGGATTGGAGGTCTTGCGTGAACTGCGTGAACGCATGATCGACACACCGGTGATCTTGATGACCGCTTTTGGTACCGAATCGACCATCATTGAAGCGCTGCGTCTCGGCGCATGCGATTATATTACCAAGCCGTTCGACATCGATCAGATGCTCGGAGCCATCCAGAGAGGGTTAAACAGCCGACGCAGTCAGAACCGTCGTGCTCAAGCCTGGGAAGAGTTGGATGGATGGGTCAAACGACTTGGCTCATTGCATGACACCAGTTCGGACAAGGTGCTCAACCTGATCGTCGAATCGGCCGTGCATATCACTCAAGCCGAAGAGGGGTACCTGCTCTTGCTTGACGAAACCGGCAACGAGTTGTATTTGCGCGCCGAAAAGAACCTGGAAGATCAGGTTGCGCGCACCTTGCGTGTGCGTGTTGACGACTCGCTGGCCGGGCATGTCCTCCGAACCGGCAAGCCGGTGATCTTTAATCCGGTCGAAGATCAGCAACGTTTTCGGATCAAGACCGATTATCTGGTTCGCTCTTTGATTATTGTGCCGTTACGCATTGCCGGGCGGATGATCGGCGTGTTGGGGGTGGCCAACAAACAGCGTTCTGAGTTCTTTACCCTGGACGATGTGCGGTTGGTTACTTCTCTGGCCGATTATGCGGCCATTGCCATCGAAAATGCCCGTCAATTTGATTACGTCCGCAATGCACTCACCCAACGGGCACGTGAACTGAATGCCGTGTATGTCTTGAATCGCGCATTCAACAGCACACCCAACGCCGATCACATCATCAACCTGGTGTTGGATCAACTTCTTGTCGCCGTGAACGCCGAAGCCGGCCTGATCGGTTTGCTCGACGACGGCAATACCCATTGGACCTCACGAGGATATCTGACCGAATTTTTGCGCCAGACGCCGTTCGTTCAATGGAGTCAGGGGGTGATCGCGCGCGTGCTGCGAACCGGGCAGCCTGCGCTGTTGCCCGACGTGTCAATCGAAACCGAATGGCCGGGCATTCCCCGGCAAACTCGTTCGGTGCTTGTTGTCCCCATCATCAAGCAAAGCAAAAGCATTGGTCTGATCTGTCTGCACAGTCCACGCACCTACGCCTTTGATGAGAATAACCTGAGTTTTGTGGATAGTCTCGCCGATTACGTTCTGGTTGTCCTTGAAAACGCACGGTTGTGGAATGACGTGGTAGAAGGCCAGCGCAAGATCGAAGCGGTGCTTGATAGCATGGCCGACGGTGTATTCACCGTTGATACCCAGATGCACATTCAGAGTTGGAATGATGCGGCCGAGCGTATTACCGGCTGGAGTGAAGACCAGGTTTTAGGGCGTTTGTACAAGGATGTTCTGGCTCAACCTGACGAAATGTGCGAGTCGACGGTTTCTTCTTTTGATGCGGTACTGCAATCTGGCTTTACTTCGATCAGCGGTCTGGAGCACACCGTCCGCCATCGCGATGGACACCCGGTGATCGTCGCCATCAGCATTGCCCCACTGATCGACCATACCGGTCGAGTGACCGGTGCGGTTTCGGTTTTCCGCGACATCTCGGCCGAACGCAAACTGGAGCGCAGCAAAAACGAATTCATCTCGATGGTTTCGCACCAGCTTCGTTCTCCTCTCACCAACATTATGACCTCTGCCGAACTGCTGGCCGACCCGCAATTGGAAAATAACCTCAAAAGCGAGCTGGTGCAGGAAATACAATCCCAGTGCGCAATTCTTTCCAAATTTGTTCAAAATATCATTGATATTGTTGAACTGGAGTCTGGACGTGGATCGTTAAAAGCTCAGCCGGTGCCTCTGGATGAAGTGGTGCGAGAACAGGTTGCCACATTTCGGCAGGCTCACCCAATGCGCGAGTTCAGGCTCAAATTGCCGGCCTCTCTGCCCGCCGTTCGGGGCGATCGCAACAAGATCGAGGTGGTATTGCACAATCTGATCGACAATGCTGTCAAATATTCACCTTCTAACCGGCCGGTTTTTGTTCAGGTCGGCGAAAAAACCGATTGTGTTGAGATCCGCGTGATCGATCATGGTCAGGGCATCGCTCCTGCTCAAGTGGAGCAGCTTTTTGAGCCGTTCATTCGTGGCGACGGCAGCGATGCCCAGCGCGTGTACGGCGCCGGTCTGGGGCTTTACATAGCCAAAAAGTTCGTCGAATTGCACGGTGGTGCGATCACGGTTCAGAGCAGTCTTGGACAGGGGTCATGTTTCAGCTTTACATTGCCCCGCTGGGATTTGTTTTGTGAGCCATATTATTCACCTACCCCATTTGGTGAATAAAACCTGGCCGGGTTGAGCCTCTCGAAATCTGCTGGCATGACTTTGAGCAGTGCATGTCTCAAAAATCGCCATGTGTCCCAATACCCCTTGTTGGACTGGACCGTAACTTTTGTGAAGGTAAATGAAAGTGAATCGAAGACAATTTTTGAAAAGCTTTGTTTTAACTTTTGCTGCGGTGGCGAGCGGGTGCGCTGCGACCGAGACGGTTCAGGAACGTCGCAAGCCAGCTGAACCATCCGGCGATCAGACTTACCTGGCGGTGGCGCGTGGCGAGGATGCAGCCGAAATCACCCGCCGTGCTGTTGCCGCCTTGGGGGGCATCGAACGGTTTGTCCGTTCGGGTGATCAGGTGATCATCAAGCCCAACATCTGCGTCAACTATCATTCCTACGAATATGCAGCGACGACCAACCCAACCGTTGTCGCCACCCTGGTCGAACTGTGTCTGGGGGCAGGGGCCAAACGGGTGCGGGTGATGGATACGCCCTTTGGCGGCACGCCCGAATCGGCTTATGCGGTCAGTGGGATCGGGCCGGCGGTGCAGGCGGCCGGCGGTGAAATGGAGGTGATGAGTTCGGTCAAGTTTGTCAAAACGGCCATCCCACAGGGCAGGGCCATTGCCGAATGGGAGGTTTATCAGGATATTTTGAACGCCGATGTGTTGATCAATGTGCCGATCGCCAAACATCACTCGCTGGCCCGACTCAGCCTGGGCGGCAAGAATTTGCTCGGCGTGGTGAACAAGCCTAACCAGTTTCATCGGAATCTGGGGCAGCGAGTGGCCGATTTGTATAGTCTGGTTCGTCCCGCCCTGACCGTGGTTGACGCGGTGCGCATCATGATCGCCCATGGCCCCACCGGGGGCAGCCTCAACGATGTGAAATTGACCAATACGGTGATCGCCAGCCACGATGGGGTTGCCGCCGATGCGTGGGCAGCGACGCTGTTCGGCTTGAGCGGAGCCGATGTTGCCTATGTCAAGGCGGCGGCAGAGATGGGATTGGGCACCCTGGACCTGGATCACGTCAAGGTGCAAGAGGTCAATCTGTGAAGGGGCAAATATCAAACAACCGGTGGTGGGTTGTCCTTTTGATGCTGGTGCTACCGGTGGCGTGTATGTCCAGGTCCACACCGGTCGAACCGAAATTGAGCGATTTTTTCCCTGCCGACGGGGTGGTGAAGGGCTGGACAAAAAGCGGTGATCCAGAACTGTATGGCCGCGAAACGCTGTATGATCTGGTCGACGGGCAGGCCGATGCCTTTTTTGCCTATGGGTTTGAACAGGTTGCCGTTCAGAGTTACCAAAGCGACGGCGGCGATGTGGTGCGCGTTCACATTTGGCAACTCAAGACGCCGGCCGATGCCTATGGATTGTTCACATACAACCTGTCCGGGCAACCGGAGCAGGCAGGCAATGACGGTGACGCTGACCCCGGTCGGCGGATCGCGTTCTGGCAGGATCGCTATTTCGTGCAGGTTTTTGCTTTTCGTCCTGTTGACCATGCCGTTTTGACCACTTGGGCCGGGCATGTCTCGGATGTGTTGCCCAAGGGCGGCGAACGCCCGGCCCTGATCGACCGGTTGCCGCCGGGCAACGCGAATGCCCTCTTTTTTCGCGAGGAGATTTCGCTGATGTCGTATCTCTGGCTGGGTGGTGAAAACCTGCTCGGCTTGAGCCAGGAGACACAAGGTGTGTTGGGCCGTTATCTGATCGACGGTAAGGTGGCCTATGTGCTGCTGATCGAATATCCAACCGCCAATGCGGCCGCGGCCGGACTGCAAGCCCTGCGCGGAGGGCAAATCGATCAGGTGGTTGTTGCCGACCTCAACGGTCGGTTGCTCGGCGCCGTGTTGGGCGAATTGACGGCAGAGCGTGCCCAAACGATGCTGAACGATGCGATCAAGGAGCGTCCATGAAGCCGGCTCAAAACTGGTCGCGCTGGCGGCGGGTGCGACAGATCGTCCAGTTGCTTGCTTTTGCTTTGTACATCTATTTGCTCTTTGCCGCTTTACAGCGGCGGGCCGCTTGGGGGCTGGCCGATCTCTTTTTTCGCCTCGATCCGCTGGCTGCGTTGACCGCGATGCTCGCTGCACGCCGGTGGATTCCTCGTTTGGCCCTGGCGTTGGGCACCCTCGCTTTGACGCTGCTGTTGGGCCGCGTGTGGTGTGGCTGGCTTTGTCCACTGGGCACGCTGCTCGAATGGGGGCGCTTCAAGAGAACGTCCGGATATGCACCGGCGATTTCACCGCGTTGGCGGACGGTCAAAAACGGCTTGCTTATCATCACGCTGGTAGCGGCCTTGTTCGGCAACCTCAGTTTGCTGGTTTTCGATCCGATCACCTTGTTCACCCGCGCCATGACCGTGGCTGTTCTGCCTGCGTTGAACGAAGCCGTTACGGCCGCGGAACGATTTCTTTACCCCTTTGCCTTTTTTCGTCCGCTCATCGATGCCCTTGAGCGGGTTCTGCGCGGGCCGGTGTTGCCGGTCAGGCCGCCGCTGTTCACCGGAAACCTCCTGATCGCCGCACTCTTGGCCGGCCTGCTTGCGCTCAACGCTCTGGCCGACCGTTTTTGGTGTCGGTATCTCTGTCCGCTCGGCGCATTGCTGGGCTGGCTATCCAAAATCTCGCTGTTCAGGCCGATCATCGGGCCGGCTTGCAACCGTTGTGGCCTTTGTGCCGGCGCGTGTCGCGTGGAGGCCATTGATGCGCAACAGGGTTACCGCGTTATGGCCGGCGAATGCACCGTTTGTCTCGACTGCCTGGCCGCATGTCCGACCAATGGCATCGGCTGGCGCACGTGGAATCCTCAGAAACGGCGCTGGGGCTGGCGTCCTGACCCGCGGCAGTCCTTTGACCCCACCCGACGGCAGGTGTTGATCGGGATGGCCACAGGTGCGGCCGGTGTTGCCCTGCTCAACAGCGATGCACTGGGGCGTCAACCTGAGCCGCATCTAATCCGCCCACCCGGCGTGAACGAAGAAGAGCGTTTTTTATCTTTATGCGTTCGCTGTAGCCAGTGCATAAAGGTCTGTCCGACGGCCGGCCTTCAGCCGGCATTTCTGGAAGCCGGTCTGCGCGGCCTCTGGACACCACACCTGGTGCCTCGTCTGGGCGAGTGCGATTACGGCTGCAACGCATGTGGTCAGGTCTGCCCGTCCGGGGCGATCCCGGCGCTGAGTTTGGATCTCAAACGTCAGACGTCGATGGGTATGGCCGTGATCGATCGCAATCGTTGCTGGCCGTGGGCCTATGAGATTCCATGCATTGTCTGTGAAGAGATGTGCCCGGTGCCGGGCAAGGCGATCCATTTAGAGATCGATCCCTCAAGTGGGCTGCAAAAACCGATGGTCGACGCGGAATCGTGCATCGGCTGTGGCATTTGTGAACAACGATGCCCGGTGGGGGGAAAAGCCGCGATCCGCGTCGTACATCGCTAAAAAACGCATCTCGATGCGCCCGCATCTCGATGCGCCCGCATCTCGATGCGCCCGCATCGGGATGCGTCAGCCATGGTAGAGCGGCATCCCTATGCCGCTCCTTACTTCTTACTGTTAATCTTGTTTAGAAAGCGCAAGTAACGCGAGTTCTATGGTGGACCAAACGGCTCACCCCGGGGGTGTCTCCCAATTTGATTTCGTCGCCCGGCACCGGCCGCGATTGGTATTGCAGTTTTGGCCGATCCTTTACCTGGCGCTTGTGGGGGTGGCCTTTGGATTGCGGCTGATCAGGCTGGGCAACCTTCATCTGTGGGGCGATGAGGCGTGGAGCCTGTACGCCTGCCACATCGGCCTGGCCCGCCTGACGGTGGAAACCGGCCGCGACATTCATCCACCGCTTTACTACTATATGGCCTCGACATGGGTGTCACTGGTCGGCAGCAGCGAATTTGCCCTGCGTTACCTTTCGCTCGTGGCCGGCACCCTGCTGGTTGCCGTCGTGGTGGCGTTGAGCCGCCGACTGGCCGGCTCCACGGTGGGCATTATGGCGGCGCTGGGTACCGGCCTGGCGCCTTTTGCCGTCTATTACAGCCAGGAGGTGCGTCCGTTTATCTGGGTTATGTTGTGGTGCACAACGGCGTTATACGCTCTTTTACGTGTTTTAGATGGTTCACGCCGCGCGTGGTTCGGCTATGCCCTTTTAACCTGGCTGGCCGCTTTTACCTCTTATCCGACGGCGTTTTGGTTTGCCTGTCACGGGCTGCTTATCCTGGCCCGCAAACCCTGGCGGCGACATTTCTGGCTTTGGGCCGGCATTGAAGCAGGTGTTTTGATTACGGCCGTGCCCTGGCTGCTGATCTTTGGCCGTGACATCCAGATCCATTTGACCGGACAGGGGGCGTTTACCGGCCGCGAGGCGATGTCTTGGTCGGCCTTGTTGCTTCGCTCTTTTGAAGGCTTTGTTCTGGGGGTCACATGGTCGGCCTTTCCATCGTGGATCGCTTTGGCGACAATCGGCGTGGTGACCGTGTCTGGAATCTGGGTCGCGCGGCAGCGCCGTTGGGACGTAGCCGCTATGCTGATCGTCATGGCCGTGTTGCCGATCGCGATCTTTTATCCGGTTCATCAACGCTTTCCCTGGTTTGAGCCGCGTGTGCTCTCTTTTTGCGCCGTGCCGCTGTACATATTGATTGCTCTTGGCCTGGAAGGCTGGCTTGAGCGCCGTCGCCTGCTTGGGGCGGCGGCAATGGCCCTGTTGATCGCGCTCTGGGGGTGGGGGCTGGGCGAATATTGGACCCGTTTTGATCGCTACAACCCCGTGCTGGAAGACTATTTCCCCCTGCTTGCCTATGTCCAGGCCAACGCGCAGCCAGACGACCTGGTTCTTTACAACGCCAACTGGCATGTGGGCTATTTTTATGCCTATTATCGTGCCCCACTGCCGGAATTTCAGCCCTTTTTGAATGCTCCCTTCTTGAATGCCCCAGTCGCCGGCCCGCGGCAGGTGTGGGTGATCCTCCGCGATGTGGAGCGCCGTCCGGGTGGCGATCGGCCGGAAGATCGGCTTGAAGATCGGCTTTCGGCCGCAGCATTCAAAGCCGATGAACGGTGGTTCGGGCACATCCGGGTGACCCGTTACCTCTTGCCGTCGGGTGAGCCGGACCGGCATGCGTTCCATGTGACGATGGATGGGGTTGTGGTGGATGAATTTGCCGTTCAACCGGCATTGGTGGATGGACAATGGGTGGTACAGGCCGGTGAAGCGGCTTTCCTCACCCTGATCTGGCACAACACCCGCCCGCTTGAGCGGAGCTATCATGTCTTTGTGCACGTCATCGGTCCTTACAACCCGCGCACCAGAGGGCCGGTGTGGGCGCAACATGACGGCATTCCGGGCAATCAAGAGATACCCACCTCAGCGTGGCAAGTCGGCGTGCCGGTGACCGACCGGCATGTGCTGTGGATCGATGCCGAAACTCCGCCCGGCGACGATTATCTGCTCGAAGTGGGCATGTACGATCCGCAAAGCGGCGCACGTTTGCCGGTTGTCGGACCGGACGGCAGCGTTGCCGACCATCTTGTGCTGGCTCCGGTGCGAATAGAAAGGCCGTAGTATGGCAAATGTGGTAATGGCGGTCTCTTTTTTGATTCCTATTCTGGTGGGCGGCGTGTTGTGGACGGTCGCCTGGCGTCGCCGGGCGGCACGCCCTTTTTGGGCCTGGCTGGCCCTCGGCTGGACGCTCAACATCGCCGGCAACATCGCCTGGGCTGTGCATGATCTGCTTACCGGGAATCGCCTGCCCCCCCTTTCATGGGTCGATCTGCTTTATGTGGCCCGCTACATTTGTTTGGCCGTAGCTTGCTGGCAATATCCGGCCTCCTGGGAAAAGCGGCGTCTGCGCCAAGTCGGCACTCTTGTGTTGCTGATCGCGCTGGCGTTGTGGGTGGCGCTTTATCGCACCGAATTTGTGACCGTCGAGCGGAGTTGGGATCAGGTGCTGGGGGTGGCCCTTTATCCGGTGCTCGACGTGGGACTGATTTACATTTTGGCCTTCAAATGGCGCGAAATGCCTGTCGAACCGTGGCGGCGAACGCTCTTTTTGCTGCTGCTCGGCTCAGTGGCGTATGGCATAGCCAACGGGATCAACTTTTGCGTGCGCATGGCTTCGCCGGAAGGCAGCTCGGCCTGGGCCGACGTGTTTTGGCTGGCAAACGACCTGTTTGCCTTTGTTGCGGCCATCTGGTTTATGCGCCGAACGGCGAATTGATAAAAACCGGACTCATTTCTGATGCGTTGAGGCTTTAGAGCCTATCCCCCAAACCGTACAAACGGCATCCCTATGCCGGTTATACCGACGCATAGGGATGCGTCGGTTACGTTTTTCGGATAGGCCCTTAGCCGGCCTGGCTCAAGCCTCGACTCACGAGATGTCGATTCGCCAAAGCTCGATAAAAAAGAAAGGGTTTTCGACGATGAAAGACGCTTTTGCTTCCTTTCCCCTTGTTCCTGCTTCTCTGCTCGGTTCCACGCAGGTTGAAACCGCACCCTCTCCAATTCCTGATGCACTCTGGTATACGGCAACATCTGAAGGCGACGGCCTGCTTTACACCTTTCCCGTCGGCGCGCTGCTCGGCATGAACTATCTCACTGCCGATATGCTGATCGACGGACATCACCTGGTTGTCCTGATGCTTGCTCTACAAGAGGGCGAAAACGGCCCGCGTTTCGGGCTGCTCTTTTCCGGGCTGAATCAATGCTCTTTTCGGCTGCGCGTGCCGCTGGCAGCGGTCAATCAGAACCGCTGGCGCTATCCCCGCGAAGGAGCCTGGCTCAAGCCGATGTGCTGGGGCGACCGGGTGGCGTTGGAACGGGTCGATCGCCTGACTCTCACCGTGTTGCGCAAAAGCAGCCGCCCGGCGCGCTTTTGCGTGACGCCGATTACGGCTATGGCACAGGAACCACCCCGCTTGACCGAATTGGTTTTGCCTGCCGGCCCCTTGCTCGACGAGTTGGGGCAAAGCACCCTGCACGATTGGCCGACCAAAAGTCACACCGTCGAGGAAGTGACCACAAGATTACACAAACAATTACAAACTGCGCCAGAACATCGTTGGCCACAAGGGTGGTCACGCTGGGGCGGCTGGACGGAAAAGCGGTTTGAAGCTACCGGTTTCTTCCGCACCCATCAGGATGAAGCGCGCTGGTGGCTGGTTGACCCCGATGGCTATGCCTTTTGGTCGGCGGGGATGGATTGTGTGCGGGTGGATACCGATGCGGCTTACGGTGGCCTGGAGCAGGCCCTCTCATGGCTGCCCGATCCAACCGGTCCCTTTGCCGCCATTTACCGGCAGGGGTCTGAAGGCCCAACGGTCAACTACCTGGCCGCTAACCTGATCCGCGCCTTTGGTCCAGACAGGTGGTATGAGCACTGGGCGACCATTGTGCTGGGTGAATTACGCCGCCTGGGATTCAACACCGTGGCCAACTGGTCGGACTGGCCCATCGCCCAACAGGCCGGCTTTCCCTACGTGCGCCCGCTTCATCCAGAATTTCATCATACGCCGACGATTTTCCGCGATTTCCCCGACGTGTTCGACGAGCGGTTTGCTCATGACGCCGCCCTTTTTGCCGAACAACTGCGCCCTACGGCCGACGATCCGGCGATGATCGGCTACTTTTTGATGAACGAGCCAACCTGGGGCTTTGCCGCCGAGACTCCGGCTGCCGGCATGTTGTTCAACACCACCGGGTGTGCGGCCCGTGTGGCGCTTTCCGAGTGGCTGCGGCAGAAATATGGCAATGATCACGCGCTCGCGGCAGCGTGGGAGATGGAGGTGACGTTGGAAGCGGTGAGGGAGGGGGCATGGCGCGCGCCGCTCACCACCGCCGCTCAAGCCGATCTGGCTGCGTTCAGCGAAATCATGGTCGAGATGCTGTTCAAGGGGCTGAGCGATGCCTGCAAACGGGTCGATCCTCACCATCTGAACCTGGGCGCGCGCTATTACACCGTGCCGCCTTGGTGGGCTGTCAAGGGGATGCGCCATTTTGATCTGTTCAGCATGAATTGTTATCAGGAGCGTGTGCCGGCCGGGCCGACACAAGAAATCGCCCGATTGCTGAATATGCCGGTCATGATCGGCGAGTGGCACTTTGGAGCGCTCGATGTGGGCTTGCCGGGCAGTGGTATCGGCCATGTGCGCGACCAGGCTGCACGTGGACAGGCCTTCCGCGTGTATGTCGAAAATGCCGCCGCACTGCCCTGGTGTGTCGGCGTGCACTATTTCACCCTTTATGACGAGTCGGCCTTGGGCCGCTTTGACGGTGAAAACTGGAACATCGGCTTTTTCGATGTGTGCAATCGACCCTATGAGCCCCTGGCCCAGGCGGCCCGTTTAACTCACGAGCGGTTATACCAGGTTGCAACAGGACGGATTGTGCCGTATAATGAGGCTCCGGAATATTTGCCCAAGCTGTTCTTGTAGAAATTCGTCCCAGACGCGCCGACTCGAGTCGGCCTTTCTGGGCCTGCGGCCAATGGTCGGCCTGCGCCGACCTATGTCGCGTCGGCGCAGGCCGACGCCTCAGGTAATCAACATCAGATCCAATTCACAGGAGGATTATTATTATGCTGACCATTGAATGGAGACACCGTCTTGAAAACTGGCGTCGGGAATTGGTCGCCCATCTGTATCGCCCGCTGGGGACGCTGGCCCTGGAAGGGCTTGTGACCAAAGACCAGTACACGGTTGAAGAGGCGGCCACGATGACCGGCTACAAGCCCTTTCCGCCCGGCACCCGTTGGGGAGCCAAGTGGGAGTACGGCTGGTTCAAAAGCCAGGTGACGTTGCCCGAAGCGGCCAGGGGCGAGCGCATCGTGATGATGCTCGATGTCGGCGGCGAGGCCGCCGTATATGTGAACGGCAAGGCCATCGGCACGGCCAACACCCGCCCATCATGGCTGCGTCCTGAGCATGCCGTTGCGTTTTATCACGAGTTGCTCCTTTCACCCAGCGGTGTGCCGGGCGAGCGATACGACGTGATGATCGAGGGGTATGCCGGGCACGGCCCGATGGTAGCCTATGCCGGGCCGACGCCGCCGGGGCGTGAGACGGTGCCGGAACCGCCGCCGCAACAGGCCACCGTCGGTCAATGCACCTTTGGCGTGTGGCAAGAAGATGTGTACCAGTTGGCGATTGACGTGCAAACGCTCTTTGAAGTGCGCGAAAATCTCGATCCCGACTCGCTGCGCGTGCAAGAGATCGATGCCGGCCTGCGCGATTTTACCACCATCGTTGATTTTGAATTGCCCAACGACGAGATGTTGGAAACGGTTCGCCGCTGTCGCGCGCGGCTCAAGCCACTGCTCGAGTGCGTCAACGGTTCCACGGCGCCCACCCTCTACGCTTTCGGTCATTCGCATATCGACGTGGCCTGGCTGTGGCCGCTGGCCGAGACCGAACGCAAGTGCGTGCGCACCTTTGCCAACCAACTGGCGCTGATGGAGCTGTACCCCGAATACAAATTCCTGCAAAGCCAACCCCATTTGTATTGGATGGTCAAGACCAAATACCCCAAGATGTACGAGCGGGTCAAGGCGGCCGTTGCCCAAGGGCAGTTTTTGCCCGAAGGCGGCTTGTGGGTCGAGCCGGACACCAATATCTCGGGCGGTGAGAGCCTGATCCGTCAATTTATCCACGGCAAACGATTCTTTAAGGAAGAATTCGGTGTGGATTGTGAATTGATGTGGCTGCCCGATGTGTTTGGCTATTCGGGGGCGTTGCCGCAGATCATGAAGGGCTGCGGAATCAAGTATTTCTCTACCCAAAAGATTTTCTGGACCTACAACAGCGATGTCAAGTTCCCGCTCAACACCTTTTGGTGGGAGGGGATCGACGGCACGCAGGTGTTGGTGCATCTGCACAACGATTACAACTCGATGACCAATCCAGACTCGACGATTCAGCGTTGGAAAGAGCGCGTGCAAAAGGATGGCTTTGACACGCGGTTGATGCCGTTTGGCTGGGGTGACGGCGGCGGTGGGCCGACCCGCACGCACTTGGAATTTCTGCGCCGTCAGCGCAACCTGGAGGGGGTGCCCAAAGTGGTGATCGCCTCGCCGATCGAGTATTTCAAAGACCAGGAACGCAAGCCGGTCACCGAACGGTATGTCGGTGAACTTTATTTCCAGGCACACCGCGGCACTTATACCTCGCAGGCCAAGACCAAACTCGGCAATCGGCGCAGCGAAGTCGGCCTCCGTGAGGCCGAGCTGTGGGGCGTTGCCGCCGCGTTATGCAAAGGGTTTGCCTACCCGCTGGAAAAAATGGACCGGCTCTGGAAACTGGTGTTGCTCAACCAGTTCCACGATATTTTGCCCGGCTCGTCGATCGCGCGCGTGTATCAAGAAGCTCAGGCCGACCACGCGATGGTGATCGCCGGGGCCAATGAAGTGGTTACTCAGGCGACCAAAAAGCTGGTACAGCAAAAGGAAAATGCGCTGACCCTGTTTAACTCGTTGAGTTGGGCGCGTAAGGTGTTGGTGCCTTTGCCGGCCGGCTGGCATGGCGCCAGAAGCCGCGATGGCCTGCTGGCCACCCAAACCGTCGACGGACAGACCTGGGTTGAGGTCGAAGTGCCTTCTTGCGGCTGGACGACGATCTATGCCGAAGACCCGCTGGCGGTGTCCAACACCCTGCGGGCCACGTCCACCCTGCTTGAAAACGAGCTGATCCGCGTCGAATTTGACGCCACCGGGCGGATCACACGCATCTATGACAAAGAGGCCGACCGTGAACTGGCCGCCGGGCTGTGCAACGACTTGAAGATGTACAAAGACGTGCCTACCAATTGGGACGCCTGGGACCTCGACAGCATGTACGAGGATACGCCGGTTGCGCTGGACGAAGCGGCTACCGTCACCGTGCTCGACAGCGGCCCGCTGGTGGCGCGGTTGCAGGTCAAGCGCACGCTTCACAACTCGCCGATGACGCAGACGATCAGCTTGCGACGAGGCAGCCGCCGGGTCGATTTCCACACCGTGATCGACTGGAACGAGAGCCACAAATTGCTCAAGGTCAATTTCCCGGTCAACGTTTACAGCACCGAAGCGTTGCATGAAATCCAGTTTGGGCATATCGCGCGGCCTACGCACAAGTCGCGGCCCTTTGATGCCGAACGCTTTGAGGTGTCGATGCACAAGTGGTCGGCGCTGGTCGAAGGAAACCGCGGCTTTGCCGTGCTCAACGATTGCAAATACGGCTGCAACGTCAAGGGCAACAGCATCAACCTGACCCTGCTCAGGTCCGCGTTGGCCCCGGATATGACCGCCGACAAAGGACGGCAAGAGTTTACCTACGCCTTTTATGCCTGGAACGGGCCTTTCTTTGACAGCAACCTGGTGCGCGAAGGCTACGACCTCAACGTGCCGACGGTCAGGGCGCAGGGTGAAGGCGGCGAAGGGTCACTTTTCTCGGTTGATTGGCCCAACGTGATCATCGAGACGGTCAAACCGGCCGAGGATGGTAGCGGTGATCTCGTGGTGCGCCTGTACGAATCCATGCGCACGGCCACCCGCTGCACGCTGACCACGACGTTGCCTGTGAGCAAGGCCTGGCAAACCAACATGCTCGAAGAGTGGGAACGCGATTTGACGATGCAGAACGGTCAGGTGGTGCTCGATTTGCGTCCGTTCGAGATCAAGACGATTCGGATGACCAAGTAGTCAGGTCGGTCTGGATACAAATAGGACACAGATTTTCACGGGTGCGACGGATTGGCACGGATTTCTTGATCCGTGCTGATCCGTCCAATTGGTGTTCATCCGTGTCCTATGAAGCAGAGATGCAACGTTGGGTTCCGGCTTGTCCGGGTTAGGGGGTTACAAGATGGGTGAGGATGCTGAACGTCAAGAACTTTTGGCCCTTTACGCACCGTTGCGTGTTGCCGACGTGCGTGACGGGATGGATTGGAACATGATGCACCATTACGGCTCGATGTCGCCGGACATTCGTCCGCTGTGGCGCACGCGGGCCGTGGGCATTGCCCGCACGGCGCGCTACCTTCCCTTCCAGGGGCCGCTGCCGCCGATGAACTCAGAGGAATACACGGCATGGTCGGGCTGGTACTATAACAACGTCTGTACCTACCCCTGGATGAAGGAAATCCGCCCCGGCGATTTTTGCGTGATCGACCAGAGCGGCGTCGATGTGGGGCTGATGGGGTCAAACAACTCGTTGGCCGGCGTGCGCGATGGGGCCGTTGGCTATGTGACCAACGGCGGCATGCGCGATACCGATGAACTGATCCTGCAAAAAATCCCCTTTTGGTCCAAATTCATCTCGCAAGGGATGGTGCAGGGGCGATTGCAGTTCGATGCGATGGACGTGCCGGTTGCCGTTGGCGGGGTGGTGGTCTATCCGGGCGATGTGATCGTGGCCGACGGGGATGGGGTGATCGTTGTGCCGCGTAAAATGGCGTATGATGTCGCCCGATATGCCCGCCGCGAACTGGAGAACGACAAGATAGGTCGGCGCAGGCTCTACGAGGAGCTGGGACGAGAATTGGACGAAACGGTGTTGTAGCAAATGTGTACTCTGACCAGAGTACTGGACGCCAGCGTTTGGGGGCGTTGAGGCTTCAGCCGGCCCGGCTAAAGCCTCAACCCCACTACTACGGTAGATTCGCCCGCGTCCAGCAGAGTAATAAAAATGAAAGGAGTTTTCAATGGTGAAACGAATTGTTTTGATCGGCGCAGGAAGCGCGCAATTTGGCTATGGCACGATGGGCGACATCTTTCAAAGCAAGGTGTTGGCCGGCAGCCACATCGTGCTGCATGACATCAACCCCAACACACTGGCGGTGGTTGAAAAAGCGGGGCAGGCGTTTATTCAGGAGCACAACCTGCCTTTTACCCTCTCGGCGACCACCTCGCGGCCCGAAGCCCTGCAAGGGGCCGATTTTTGCATCATTTCCATCGAGGTCGGCAATCGCTTTGAGCTGTGGGAGCAGGACTGGCGCGTGCCCCAGCAATACGGCATCCGTCAGGTGTACGGTGAGAACGGTGGGCCGGGCGGCCTGTTTCACTCGCTGCGCATCATTCCGCCGATTTTAGACATCTGCGACGACGTGATGAAAATTTGTCCCGATGCTTATGTGTTCAATTTCAGCAACCCGATGAGCCGTATCTGTACCACCGTGCATCGCAAGTATCCAGAACTCAGGCTGATCGGCTTGTGTCACGAGATCGGCTCATTGCATCGCCATCTGCCGCGCATTCTCGGCGTGCCCTATGAGCAACTCAAGGTGCGTGCGGGCGGCCTGAATCACTTCAGTGTGCTTTTGGAATGCACCTACCGCGACAGTGGCAAGGATGCTTATCCTGAAATTCTGGCCAAGGCACCGGCCTACTTTGAAAACCTGCCGACGATGCGTCAAACGGTCGAGGTGATGCGCCGTGCCCGCGAGCGATATGAACGGGAAAGTGAGCACGCCGTCCTCGATGAAGCTGCTCTCTTGCGCGAATTGGAGGCGCTGGAAACGGCACACAAGTGGGCCGAGCGTGGTCTGTTCCGCGTCATCCTGGAAAAGTTTGGCTTATTGCCGATCACTACCGACAGTCATATGGGCGAGTATGTCCAGTGGGCCTATGATGCAGTCGATCACAGCGGCATCCTCGACTTTTACACCTTTTACAAGGGCTTTTTGTCGCAGGGCAGGCCGCCGCGCATCGAGTTACGCCTGACCGAGCGGGTGATTCCGATCATCGAGGGGATCGTCACCGATGCCGGGTATGAGGAAGAAGCGGTCAACATTCCCAACGCGGGCTTGATCGCCGATTTGCCTGCCTGGTTGGTGGTCGAAGTGCCGGCCATCGTCGACAAAAACGGTGTCCACGGTGTGCCGTTGCCCAATTATCCAAAGGGCTTTCTCGGCTTGTTGCACAACCAGGTCGCCATCCACGATCTGACCGCCGAAGCGGTGCTCAGCCGCTCCAAGGCGGCCGTCTTGCAGGCCCTGCTGGTCGATCCGGTGGTGGACAAATACGCGGCCGTCGAAGAAATGCTCGACATGATGCTCGAACTGCAAAAGGACTATTTGGGATACCTCAAGTAAACTCCCGTTGGCAAATCAGACCCTAAAGGTCTCCCAGACCTTTAGGGTCTATCATATTCGGCCGGTTCAGAAAGCGTATATGTTTCGGTCTGGCCGAAAAAGCGTGCCGGTGGCTCATCCATAAACCGCAAGCTCGTCCGGGTGGGGGAGGCGATCACATAACGCTCCATCAGCGCCGGGAACTGGGAAAGCGCCACCGGTTCGCCGATGTCCAACCTCCATCAGTCGAAATTGGATAAACCGAAAAAGGTAACCATGCGACCCGGCCAAATCACCATCATTGTTCCTACCAAGAACGAAGCACACAATATTGCACCATTCTTAAAATCTATTCCGCCTGCAATGGAATTGGTTGTCGTTGACGCCAGTGATGACGAGACGCCACAGTTAATTGTGTCGTTGCGTCCTGCTCACACGACGGTGTTGCGCGTTCGCTCGAATATTGCCCAAGCCCGCCAGATCGGCGCCGAACGCGCGGACACGCCCTGGCTCTTGTTCACCGATGCCGATGTGTTCTTTGCAGCCGATTACTTTGAGCGACTCCCCACTCATGACACGTATGATGTGTTGTACGGGCCCAAACTCTCATTGGATGACTACCAGCGCTATTATCGCTGGGTCGCGCGAGCGCAATATCTATCCGATCGGTTGGGAGTGCCTGCCGCAAGCGGATCGAATCTCCTCATCAGTCGTGCCGCTTTTCAACGCAGTGGCGGATTCGATCTCCGTTTATCGGTCAATGAAGATTCTGAAATCGTGTGGCGGATCAAACGATTGGGCTTGCGCGTGGCTTTTACGTTCGATCTGGTTGTCTACGCGCGCGACCATCGCCGCTTGCGACGTGGCGTCCTTCGCAAAACCTTGCACTCGATTGTGCGCTGCGGTCTGTTGTACTTGAATGTGATGCCCGACCGCTGGCGTAGTCATGATTGGGGCTATTGGTCAGGGCGCCGTTCAACCGAGTCCGGCGATAGCGGTGCGCAGATCTGACGGTCATCTGGACGAGATGTTTGTAGCGGAATCACAGCAAACGTGCTGAGAAGAACAGCAACGCGAGCAAAGCGAGGAGAATGTCTGCCACCATAGCGCCGGTGTGAACGACAAAGCCACAGGTGGACGTTTGGACGCGGCTCTGGGCAAAGGCGATGACCAGATAGTTCAGGCCCAAGAAGGCGTATCTCCCAACTGCAACAATTTCGGCAGGAGTTGTACCTGCTTCCGCTCTGGCGTCGCGACGCGCTGTTGGATTTGTTGGACGCTTTGTCCGGCAGACCGAACGTCCGTTCACCGGTGGAGCCGAGTCTCGGTTCCTTGCGTCTGTGGGAACGCTACCTCCCTCAGCGTACCAGCTTGGTTGCCTCACCGAGCCAGGTGCAGCGGGATTGGGGGAGTATTATTTGGCAGATTTTAATCATTTTAGGACTTACGCAGTTGAATAAACTGTGATAGACTGTGGGTATGAACCCACCAAAGTGCGACGAACTGGACTATATTCACTTCCTGATTGCTGCCCAAACGGTGTTCACCAACACCGAGGCTGCAAGGTGTCATCCGGGCGCTGGCGCTGATGGTCCAGCGCA
>Ga0209101_1000426_pt1 | contig 34710 bp, 27 predicted proteins | sample ConPoolayeCmetaG_FD_185481 | JGI IMG/M metagenome (GOLD analysis project Ga0209101, IMG submission 185481) | Hot spring microbial mat communities from California, USA to study Microbial Dark Matter (Phase II) - Cone Pool mat layer C metaG... ...
CATCAGGCATCCAGTGATCGGTTATCTTGGCGGGGTACAATATTGGGTTGACACACCCTTGCTGGCACGTATTGCAAGGGAGCACCCCGACTGGACACTGGTGTTGGTAGGGCCGGTTGATCTGCTGGCTGACCGTGCGCCGCTGGACGGCCTGCCTAACGTTGTGATGACGGGACGTGTTCCTTACGCTGATGTGCCGGATTACGTGAGAGCATTTGATGTGTGTCTCAATCCCTATATCCTAGATGGCGTAGCCGAACATTGCAGTCCTCTCAAGTTGTACGAATATCTTGCGACCGGCAAACCCATTGTGTCAGTAGATATGCCGGAGGCACGCAAATTTGAGGGGCTGATTGCTATCGCAGGGGATCATGATGAGTTTATCCGGTTAGTTGAACGAGCTGTCGCCGCTGATGACGGCCTTGCTGACCGTCGTATGGCTGAGGCGCGGCGCCATACATGGCGCAGCCGCTTCGAGGATGTCTCGGCGGCACTCGCAGAGGTGTTGCAACAGAAGAGCACCTATCAATGAGACGCCCGATAAGCAAACCGCAGGTTCATATTGTTCAGCACCAAGCTCCTCCCTCACGTGATGTGCTGGTGGTTATCCCGGCCTACAACGAAGAGGATAGTCTGGGGCGGGTAATCCGGCAGGTGAGAGAGGCCATGCCGGCGGCGGATATTGTGGTCGTTAACGATGGCTCTACAGACGCTACTCCCCAGATCGCCGAAGGGTACGGAGCGACAGTGCTGAATCTGCCGCATAACTTAGGGATTGGCTCGGCCATGCAGACCGGCTTCATGTTTGCACGGGATCGGGGGTACAGGGTGGCTGTGCAAGTGGATGGTGACGGCCAGCATGATCCCCGCGAGATAGGAGAGCTGCTCAAGGTACTAGAGGGGGCCGAAGCGGATGTAGTGATTGGATCACGCTACATCGAGGATCGGGGATACATTACCCCATGGCTGCGCCGTGCAGGGATCGTGATCTTGGCCAGCCTGATTTCCGCGCTGGTAGGGCAGAGGATCACTGATCCGACCTCTGGCTTCCGCGCTATGAACAGACGTGCCATTGACCTATGCTCGGCTGACTATCCCTTTGATTACCCTGAACCGGAATCTGTGGTGATGTTCAAGCGGGCTGGGCTACAGGTGCGCGAGATTCCGGTGACGATGAATCCCCGCTATGGCGGGCAGTCCTCCATTACACCGCTCCGCTCGGCTTATTACATGATTAAGGTGATTCTCGCGATCATTATTGGTCTGTTGCGTGAGAGGCCGCGCGTTGTCCGGGAGGTTGACCATGCTGAGTGACTTCACGCGATCTGAGGTGATCATGATTGCCGGGCCGGTCATCATGTTCCTGATTGTGTTGGAGCTGGTGCGCCGCCGGAGTTTACGTGAAGACTATTCGCTGTTGTGGCTGGGGACTTTTGGGGTGTTGGTTATACTCTCGCTCTTTCGCGACAGCCTTCTCCATATGGTGGCCCAGCTTATGGGCATCTACTATCCCCCAACAGCGCTGTTCGTGATTGGCTTCGGGCTGTTACTGCTGGTCATGATCCAGTTCTCGACGGTGATCACCCGGCTTGCCAGGGAGAATAAGCAGGCCGCTCAGCATATTGCCCTGCTCAGCGCACGGGTGCGCGACCTTGAGCGAAAGTTGGAAGATCAGGGAGTGAAGCCAAGTTGAACCAGACATCTATACCCCGCCTTGATCGTTTCGCGTGGATCGTCCTGGCTGTTGCACTCCTGTTGCGTGTGGCCCTTGTACTGCTCTTCTTCAGAACAGAGAGTGCCCTGACTGATGACGGCCCTTTCTACATCCTGATCGCCCAGAACCCTTCTATGTTGGGGATTGAAGGGACGCCTTATGCTCAGGTCTCGGTGGGGCCTGTCTATCCGATCTTCCTGATGCCGTTCTTCAGCCTGATCCCTGACAGCATGCCGGTTACTCAGATGGTAGCCGCCCGCCTCGCTCAGGCCCTTGTAGACACGGTCACGGTGGGCTTAGTTTATCTGCTGGCACTCAGCCTGTTCGACAGACGAGCGGCTCGTGTGGCTATGATCGCGCAGGCCCTGGATGCTCGCTATCTTGTTCAGGTAGGGACGATCCACACAGAGCCTCTGTTCATTATGCTCTTCGTGGCTTTCATGCTTCTCTATACGACGGCGGCCTTAGAAGATAGTTGGAAGCGATATGCCGTAGCGGGTCTCTTACTGGGCTTGGCTGTCCTTGAACGCCCTGTGCCGCTTCTTTTCCCTGTGTTGTTGGGCCTGATTATCATTGTGGACAGGCAAAACCGCCGCCGTAAGTTGAAGGGGTATGCGTGGCTGGTCGGGGTGACACTGCTGGTTATTGCCCCATGGATTATCCGTAGCTCTCTCGTGGCCGGTGAATTTGTGCCGGTCGCGTCGTCAGGTATGAGTCATTTCTGGCGGGCTACCCGTGAGGATGGGGACGTCGTGGATAATCCATGGACCTTTAACCAGATTTTGAGCGAGGACCTTGGCGCTGAGGTAGTGAACAACCCGGTCAGCAGTCCATTCATTGTGGCTGGCCTGCAGAATATCTTGGCCGCTCCCCTCCAATGGATTGCGCGTGTGGCGCAAGACACGATAGCCTCCTACCTTCAGCCGTTCGGCACTGTCTTTTTGAACCCGCACACTGAGAGAGGTGCGAAGGAGGTCGTGCTGTCCTTCCTGCGCGGCGAGTCATCACTGGCTGATGTGCTGGCTATTCCCGGTCTGTTGCGTCGTAGTCTCATGTACATCTGGCATTACTGGGGTCTGCTGGGTGGGCTGGTGGGTACTGTTCTAGCATGGCAGGAGAAGCGGCATCAGCTACTTCCACTGTTAGGCTGGGTTGTATATGGCACAGCGGTAGCAGGCGTCCTGCTTGTTGAGCCGCGCTATCTGTTCCCCCTGATGTTTGTTTTTGCCATTCTGGCCGCTTATGCCAGCGTGCGGGCGTGGGATGCCTTGAGCCGACGCACTCACCCTTCTACCGCCAGCGATGGAGTGTCTGCCTGATGCGTGTTGTCCACATCAGTAAGGTGACGGGCGTTGCCGGCTCAGAAGGACATCTCCTGCGGCTATTGCCGGGGCTGGCTCAGGAGGGGGTCGAAGTCCGTATGATAGTGCTTGAAGACCCCTGCTGTCCGGCGGCATCTTTCTGCCATGCTCTTGAAGAACACGGTGTGCCAGTCGAGACCCTCCCAATCCATGGACATCTGGACCCGCTGTTGTTGCCGCAATTGGTGCAGAAACTCCGTTCGCTTCAGCCCGATGTGGTTCATACCCATCTCATCCATGCTGATCTGTATGGCCTGTGGTCGGCGGCTCGTGCGGGCGTGCCTGCCGCTGTCTCCTCCCGCCACAACGACGATGCCTTTCGCCACAACTCAATGTTCAAGCGGGTCAACCGTTGGGCTATGCGCTATGCCGATCGAGTAATTGCCATCTCTCAGGTATTAGCCCGCTTTGTAGTTGAAGTGGAAGATATTGACCCGGCTAAGATAATAACAGTGCATTACGGCCTTGAGGCACCTCCCTTGACTCCGGAGGCTTGTGAACTAGCTCGTGCTGCTCTGGGCTACCGATCCGATGTTCAGCTTGTAGGGGTGTTTGGGCGGCTTGTCCGGCAAAAGGGGATTGATGTGCTATTGGAAGCCTTCGCTCGTGTGCGTGCCTGCTGTCCCATGGCACAGCTTCTGATAGTCGGTGACGGGCCGCTCCGTTCCCGACTCGAGAGGCAGTCTCAAGTGTTGGGCTTGGGCGGGGTCGCAAAATTCATTGGCTGGGTGGATCAGGCCAGCCGGCTGATGCCTGCCTGCGATGTGGTAGTTGTTCCTTCGCGGTGGGAGGGATTCGGCCTTGTGACTCTTGAGGCGATGGGATGGTCCAAACCGTTGGTTGCCAGCCGTGTTAGTGCGTTGCCAGAGATCATCCTTGATGGTGAGACCGGTCTGCTTGTCCCGCCTGAGGATGCCTACGCTTTAGCAGAGGCTATTCAATTCCTGCTGGCTGACTCGGAGAGAGCTGTCGCTATGGGGCGGGCTGGCCGCGAAAGGCTGTTGAAGGAGTTTTCAGTCGAGAAGATGGTAGATGCCACACTTGATGTGTATATCCAAACACTTAGAACAGCGGGTTGACGGATGTGTGGAATTTGTGGAATGTTAGCCCTCAAGGGGCAACAGCCTGATCCGCGTATCTTAGCCCGGATGGTGGAAACCCTCCGACATCGCGGGCCGGATGACTCAGGCTGTCAGATCAGCGGGCCATGTGGATTAGGTAACACCCGCTTGGCGGTGATTGATCTGAGCAGGGCTGGACATCAGCCCATGTACGTTTCCCGCTCTTCCACTCAGGCTGGGGCTTGGATCGCCTACAATGGCGAGGCATACAACTTTGCCGAGTTACGGACCAAGCTAGGGGACGTACAACATTCGTTTTTCTCTCAGACTGATACGGAGACGATCCTGCGTTCATATCTCCAGTTTGGTGCTCCCGATTTCATCCAGCCGTTTCGAGGGATGTTTGCCTTGGCGATCTGGGATGTGGCGTGCCGCATGCTGATCCTCATGCGCGATCGGCTGGGCAAGAAACCGCTATATTATTGGTTAGATGATGAATGGCTGGTGTTTGGCTCTGAGATTAAGGCGTTACTTGTCCACCCGGCTGTCCCCTTACGTGTAAACGAAGCGGCTATTCCGTATTACCTTGCTTATGGTTATCCACCCACACCGCACACGCTCTTTGAAGGTATATGCTCGCTGCCGCCCGGTCATCTGTTGACGGCTGATCTGAGCGGCCCCTGCCCTGCGGTGAAGGTCGAACCTTATTGGGAGTTACCTTTTCCTTCGAGCGGTCCCGACCCGCGTAGCGAAGAGGAAATTGCCGCTGAATTGCTGGCGCAACTACGCACCGCGGTACGAATGCGGATGATCGCCGATGTGCCGCTGGGGGCATTCTTATCTGGCGGGCTGGACTCGTCGGCTGTTGTGGCCCTGATGGCACAGGAAAGTCGCCAGGCGGTTAAGACATTCTCAATCGGCTTTACCAATCAGCCTTCCTTTGACGAGACGCGCTTTGCCAGGCAGGTAGCGGCTCACTATGGGACGGAACATCACGAGTTCATTGTCGAGCCTCATGTTGTTGATCTGGTCAATGATCTCGTCTGGTATCATGACCAGCCCTTTGGAGACTCATCCGCCATTCCAACCTATCTAGTCAGCAGACTGACCCGTGAGCACGTGACAGTCGCATTGACTGGTGACGGCGGCGATGAATTGTTTGCCGGCTATGACCGCTTCCGTGCGGCCTGCATGGCAGGCGCTTACGCTCGTTTGCCTGGTGTGATCCATCATGCTGTCGAAAGAATATTGGATCACCTGCCTGAGGCTACGACTTACGGCGGGGGAGTCCGGCGGGCTAAGCGCTTTGTGCAAGCGGCGCGGTTACCACTTAGCGAGCAGTACTTGAGTTGGGTCCGCTATATTCCCGCTCGCTGGTTAGTCGCATTGATTGGCGAAAAGGGTGAGCAGGCTGTCCAAGATCATTATCTTACCCTTTTCGTTGACCATTCGCGCGTGCGAGGCCCTGATGTGATCGCCGAACTGCTTGATCTGAACATGCGTACCTACCTGCCCAATGACTTGTTGGTGAAAGTGGATCGGTGTAGCATGGCCGTCTCTCTAGAAGCTCGCTCGCCGTTTCTTGATCATCGGTTGGTGGAGTTTGTTGTTGGTATCCCTTCCAATCTCAAGCTTAGAGGTGGGGTATCAAAGTATATCCTGAAGCGTGCCTTGCGGGGCCTGTTGCCCAATATGATCATTGACCGCAAGAAACATGGCTTTGGCGTGCCGGTCGGCGCGTGGTTCCGGGATGAACTGTCAGGTTACGCACAGGCTGTCTTGCTTGGCGAACGCGCAAAGAAGAGGGGCTTTTTCAATAGTGAGGCTTTACAAGTTATGCTCAATACGCATATGAGCGGCCAGGCTGATCTTGGACATGCGTTGTGGACACTGCTCACATTTGAGCTGTGGATGCAACGATATTTCGACTAAACTTTATCCGGTGAGAGGATTCAACGTGACAAACTATCTTGTAACAGGCGGCGCCGGCTTCATTGGGTCCAACTTGGTAGAGGCTTTGCTGGCACAGGGGCATAATGTGCGTGTGCTGGATAACTTCTCGACCGGCAAGCGCGAAAATCTAAGCGCCTTTGAGGGCCGGATCGATCTGATCGAGGGTGACCTGAGAGTGCTGGATGATGTAAGGCGGGCTGTGCGGGACGTGGAGGTAGTGTTACATCATGGCGCGTTGCCGTCTGTGCCCAAATCGGTGGAAGACCCGCTTGGCTCTAACGATGCCAATGTCACCGGTACCCTGCATGTGCTGGTGGCCTCGCGTGATGCTGGTGTGCGTCGCGTGGTGTTTGCATCCTCCTCGTCCATCTACGGGGATCAAGAGCCGGAAGCCGCCAAAATTGAGACGATGCTTCCTCAGCCTATCTCGCCCTATGGGGTTGCCAAGCTGGCCGCTGAGAAATACTGCCAAGTCTTCTATTATGCCTACGGGCTGGAAACGGTCTCTCTGCGCTACTTTAACGTCTTTGGGCCTCGTCAGGACCCCAACAGCATGTACGCGGCTGTCATACCCCGCTTCATTACGGCGTTGTTGCGCAATGAGCCGCCCACAATCTTCGGCGACGGCGAGCAGACGCGCGACTTTACCTATGTCGGCAATGTGATTGCCGCCAATCTGCTGGCGGCCAACGCTCCTGCCGAGCGGGTGGCAGGTGAAGTATTCAATTTGGCGGCAGGCGGGCAAACCTCACTGAATACGCTGGTCAAGATGTTGCAGGAGATCACCGGCAATCCTATCTCCCCGATCTATGAAGCGCCGCGCCCCGGTGACATCAAGCACTCGCGGGCTGACATCAGCCGGGCTGAGAAGCTGATGGGGTATCATCCCGACATCTCGCTGATGGAGGGATTACGCCTGACTGTCGAGTGGTATCGCCAGCGCCTATGAACCCTTCTGCCTCGCCCATCCGGGTGATGCGCATCATCGCCCGGCTGAACATCGGCGGCCCGGCCATCCATGTTTCTCTGCTCACCGCAGGGTTAAACGATGCTGTCTTCCAGAGCAAGTTGATCACAGGGATGATTGGGGCTGGTGAAGGCGATATGAGCGATCTGGCCCGTGAGCTGGGGGTCAACCCGATTGTTATCCCATGGCTGGGTCGTGAGATTTCCCTCCTAGACGATCTGCGTGCCTTGCTTGCGCTGGTGCGTTTGATCAAGCAGGAGCGCCCTCATATTGTGCATACCCATACGGCCAAAGCTGGATTTCTTGGGCGGATGGCGGCTTTCCTATGCTGTGTGCCGGTCATTGTCCATACTTTTCACGGGCATGTCTTCAGGGGGTATTTCGGCCCGCTTAAGACGCGGCTCTTCATCTGGCTGGAACGGCTGGCGGCTCGCCTCTCAAGCATGATCTTGACGGTCAGTGAGGGCTTGCGTGATGAACTGATCGCGTACCGTGTCGCTCCCCCGGATCGCATCCGTGTTATTCCGCTCGGCCTCCCGCTGGCTGATCTGACCTCCCTGGAGGGCTTACGGGGGAGGTTCCGGCATGAATTGGGTTGTTCGACAGGATCGCCGCTTGTTGGTATTATCGGGCGGCTTGTTCCTGTCAAGAATCACGAGCTTTTCTTGGCGGCGGCACGGCTTGTGGTACAAGCGATGCCTGAGGTGCGTTTCGTCATTGTGGGGGACGGTGAGCGGCGTGCTGAGCTGGAGGCGTTGGTTACGCAGATGGGCCTCTCCGATGTAGTTTGCTTTACGGGCTGGCGGCGGGACCTCCCCCTCATCTATGCCGATCTGGACGTAGTCGTTATTTCGTCCCATAATGAAGGCACACCCGTCTCATTGATCGAGGCTATGGCCGCTGGCGTACCGGTTGTCTCAACTGCCGTAGGAGGTGTGCCGGACGTGCTGAGAGGCGGAGAATTAGGGGCATTGACTCCCCCCGGCGATGCAGAAGCTCTGTCGGTTGCCATTCTAGAGGCACTAAGAAACGGACGCGGGGTGCGTACCAAGCGGGCACAGGCGTGGGCACTGGAGGGTTATGACGCTGGCCGCCTTGTGGCTGATATGCGTGCGTTGTATCTTGAGCTGTTGAAACAAAAAGGTGTCCAATCTGTGGACACTTTGTCTCAGGACATCCTATGAGTCAATTTATCCCCATTATCCTGGCCTCCGGCCTGATCTCGTTTATTGCTACACCGCTTGTGCGGCGGCTGGCTCAGAAGTTGAACTTTGTCGCTAACCCCGGCGCACAGAGATTTCATACCAATCCTACTCCTATGTTGGGTGGTCTCGCGATCTATGCCGGGCTGATGGCGGCGGTATTCTTCAGCCGCCTTCCTTCCTACCGGGAGCTTCTGGCGGTGCTGGGCGGGGCGACTGTCATGACGCTCTTTGGTGTATGGGATGACCGGCATAGCCTCTCCCCTCTGATGAAGTTAGTGGGGCAGGCTATAGCGACTGGCCTGCTGGTGTGGGGCGGTATACAGGTGACCCTGTTCCGCCTGCCGGCGCTCGATATTGCCATCACTTTCCTGTGGGTGATCGGCATTTGCAACGCGATCAACTTTCAAGACAACATGGATGGTTTAGCCGCCGGACTGGCAACAATCGCTAGTGCTTTTTTCCTTGTGCTGGCTGTAGTAGGAGGTCTGGGGCTGGTAGCCGCGCTGGCCGCCGCAATGGTTGGGGCCTGTGTGGGCTTCCTGTACTATAATTTCAATCCGGCCAGCCTGTTTATGGGAGACGCGGGCAGTCTGCTGATTGGTTTTGTGCTGGCAGTGCTGGGGATCAAGCTGGAGTTTGCGGGGCGTCCCCTTGCGGTTACTTGGATGATCCCCATCATTATTTTGGGCGTGCCCATCTTTGATACAACGCTGGTTGTCCTGTCGCGTATCAGGCGCGGAAAACATATCTATCAGGGCGGTACGGACCACACCTCGCACCGGCTGGTATCTGTCATGGGAATGACTACACCGCGGGCAGTCATGACGCTCTATCTGGTTGCCTCCTGCTTGGGGCTGATCGCTTTGATGATTCGGGATGCTACTCCTTTGCAGGCCCGCCTGATCATGGGGGTGCTGGCGGTGATCTTTGTGATCGGGATAGTCTGGCTGGAGTGGCGCTTCATCAACGGTAAGACCTCATCCCCGCAGTCCGGCCCTGACAATAGCTGACCGATCTATGACATCTTCCCTTGGATCAAAGCGCTCCCGCCGACTGATTCTAGCCCTGACAATCGGCGGCCTGCTCTATCTAGCTTATCTGCTGACCTTTTCCGGCACATTCAAAACCGACGATGAGCTGTACATAGCAGATACCACTCAGGCCCTATCCATCAGGCACAGCCTGTACCTTAACCAATCTGCCTATCTCCGCCCCCTCCAAACTACCGATGTCGAGTTAGCCCAACCGATCTTGGCAATATCGTTTTACTGGCCGGCCTATCACATCCCATGGGTTGGCAATATCCATGCCATCCTGTTGTTTAACCCGGTCATCACTGCCCTGACAGGTATTTTGATCTTCCATTATGCTCTCAGCCGCGGCTACCAAGAACGTACCGCTGTCGTTGCGGCGCTGTTGTTTGGACTCACTACGATTGTTTGGCCTTACACCAAGACCTTTTTCCGCGAGCCGCTGTCTGCCTTCAACCTGCTTGGGGCCGCTTTCTGCTTGGAAAACTGGCAGCATACTGTCAACGAAAGCCGTCACCGCCATTGGCTTTGGCTTGGGGGCGGTGTAGGCCTGACGGTCCTTGCACTGCTTAGCAAAGAGGCGGCCCTGATCTTCCTGCCGGCTCTGATTCTAATGGCTTACCCTGGCCTCAAAGTATTCAAGGGCCGCCGCCGCGAAGTGATCCTCATCATTGGCGGGTTAGTTGTCGTTGCGCTCCTGCTCTTTCTGGCGGTGATTTTCTTTCGCGAGCGGTTTTATCTATTCTGGACTCGATACCAGATTCCCATCCGCTTAAGAACATTCATGCAGGGCTTGCCCGGCGCGTGGTACGGCGTGGCAGGCTACCTGATCAGCCCTGGCAAGGGCATCTGGTGGTATTCGCCAGTACTGATCTTCGCTCTGGGTGCGCCTTTCGTCCTGCCGCGTGCCCGCTGGCGTGAATCGTGGCTACCGTTGGCGCTCACACTTTGGTTTGCGCTGAGCTACGCCGCCGTCCGGCAGGGGGAGTGGCACGGCGGCGTGGGATGGGGCGCACGCTACATGCTCCCCTTGATCCCATTCCTGATGCTGGCCGCTTTGCCCCTGCTCGACCGGATGCTGAACAGTACCCCATGGTGGCCCAGAGCGATCCTAACGCTGGTGGCAACAGCGGGGCTGATCGTCCAGATCGGCGGGGTGTATGTCAACATCCACAGCTATTACGGATACATGCAGCCAGCTACCGGCTACCCTGCTTGGATAGGGCCGGGCATCTGGAGCGTGCGTTGGTCACAGGCCGTTGGCAGCTTGCTTTTTATTCCACAGGCTGAGCAGGACATCCGCTGGCTCATTCCCCAACCAGACTGGCCGGTGATAGGTGCGATTGCGGCTGGTATCGCTGGGATGGCCGTCATGCTGATTTGGCTGTATCACAGCCAATCCATCTCCCGTAGGGCGGTATGGGCTGTCTCTCTTGCCGTCCCTGCCCTATCCGCGGCGCTGAGTGTGTTTGGCCTGTGGCGTGCCTATGGCGATCCCCGTTATGAAGGGCAGAATCAGGCCCTTCATGCTCTTAATGCTTACTTACAGGAAAATGCCAGCCAAGACGATGCGATTCTGCTTTCCTCGCCGACCTATGTACGCTTCTTTATGAATTATTACAAAGGAGATGCGATCTGGTACAGCCTGCCTTACTCGCCGGGCGAGCGGTATAGCTGGGAGCAGACACCGCAGGTTGTATCCGATCAAGTAGAGGAGCTGATAGACCCGGAGGTTGCTAACTTATCGGGCTGGGTAAACGCAAATCAAGGCCCGCTCTGGCTGGTACAGGACAGCGGCCCCTATCTTCCGTGGGCTGTCCGACCGGTTGAGTGGTATCTGTCAAAGTATATGTTCCCTGTCAGCACAACTGACTTCGATCCTACAGTTCGCCTGATCGAGTACCTGCCCCTGCTTTATGCTCCTCCCGCTGGGGCGGAGTTGGAATACCCAGTTATGGCCCGCTTTGGCAATGCGATTGAACTTGTGGGCTGTGACCTTGTGACCCACCCTTACCTTTCCAGCCTGAGCGATCTGCACGCCGGCGATATGCTGGGGGTGTCGTTAGTCTGGAGGGCTGTCTCCCGACCGGATGCCGATTATGTCGTCGGCATGTATTGGATTGACGCTGCCGGAGCGCTGGTCTTACAGCAAGATCGCCCTCCTGTGGGGGGGTTCGCGCCTACCAGCCAATGGGAACGGGGCAGGGAAATCCGCGATAACTTCGGCTTCATCCTTCCCCCCAATCTGCCGCCGGGCAGTTATGAGTTGTGGGTTGCTCTGTATGCGTGGCCCTCGCTGGAACGTCTCCCCGTCACAAGTGCCGATGGCGAGTTGCTGGGAGATCATGTTGTGCTGGGTGTGATCGAAGTCAAGTAAAGCAGTCAGCGCCGTGATCCACAGGCTATGTGCCTTTTTCGGTCACCATGAGCATATAGCCGACGCCGCGTTCGGTAATGATCGCATAGGGAGAAGGAGCAGACCCCTCGATTTTCTGACGCAGGCGATGCATGTGCACCCGTAGAGTATTCCGGTCTGCCGCGCTGGGTTCATAGCGCCATACGCGCTCAATCAGCGTATCAGCATCCACAACCTTTCCAAGCGAGGTTGCTAGAACATGGAGCAAGGCATTTTCGATGGGCGTCAGCTTTTTGACCTTGCCGTCCACAATGACCTGCCTGCGAACATAGTCAACCTGTAACCCTTCGCAGATTTGATGTATCCGTCCGGAAGCGTAGCCGAAGTTGTTAATTCGGCTCAATATCCGCCGGATACGCATGACTAGTTCATCTGGCGCCACTGGCTTGCGAAGGTAGTCGTCAGCATATTGGAGGACCCTAGCCGCCAGCCCTCCCTCATCATAGTCAGAGATCGTGATAATGGGCATGCCAGCCTGATCGTAAAGTTCTTGGCAAAGCTCAAGACCGTCCATATCGGGCAGGCGCAGATCGATCAGCATCAGGTGTGGTAATCCATCCTTTTCGATGCGTTGCCGGGCACTGCGTCCGTCCCGGCATACCAGCACGTCGAAGCCCGCTCTGACGAGCTGGGGACTTATTTCTTGAATATCGGGTGCATCTCCAACTACCAATACACGTTTGGGGTTGTCGCCCATACATCCTCCACTGTTTTTCCTGTCCGCCCTGCTCTGGCTTTAAATGTTCCCTGCCAAAATCAAGCCATCACCCTTCGTTTAGGAATCTGTGCTATAGTACCTGCTAGGTTTGATGGGAATCTACGATAGACCGGGATGTATGAAAGAAGCGCTTTGATGTTACCCGCCTCACTGACAACTTGCAATGATTAGATTCAGGGGGTACTCAACCTTATGCTCCGTTAAGGATGGGAGGTATGCGATCATACGTTCTGGCCGACAAGCCCTATAGGTGAGTGCTCCCGGTTCGATTCATCTTAGCACATGCCTATTATATAAGACGAAGGTCGGTGATGTTAGGTTTCAAGGAGTAGCAGGGTGACAGCTACACGGCGGATTGTCCAGCGGCGCCACAGACGACAGCATCAAGTGCATACAGGGATTCGACTCGCACTGCGCCGTTTGTTGATCATCATTCTGGTTATTCTGGGAGTTGGCCTGCTAACCTTGTTGACTGGGGCAGGGGCAGTGGTCAGTGTCTATGCCTACTATGCAGAACAGTTGCCAGAGCCGGGAGCCATTGCCATTGTTGAAGAGAATTTCGAGACCACCAAGATATATGATCGGACCGGGCAGATACTCCTGTATGAGGTGATCGATCCGCTGGGAGGTGACCGTACATGGGTTGAACTCTCTGACATTCCGCTCTACCTGCGTCAGGCAACCATTGCCATAGAGGATAAAACTTTCTACGAAAATCCCGGCTATGACTTAGAAGGCATCCTGCGGGCGCTCTGGAATAACCTGCGCGGTTTGCCTGTTCAGGGCGGTTCTTCCATCACTCAACAGCTCATTAAGAATGTGCTGATTGATCCGGATCAGCGTGCCGAGCTGAGTTTGGAGCGCAAAATTGCCGAACTGATCTTGGCAGTCCGTGTCAGCAATGAGTACACCAAAGACCAGATTCTGGAGTGGTACCTCAATACAAACTTCTACGGCAATCTGGCCTATGGGGTAGAAGCCGCCTCGCAGGTGTATTTTGGTAAGCCGGTCAGCGAGCTTTCGCTGGCAGAAGCGGCCATGCTGGCCGCTATCCCCCAGGCGCCCGGTCTTAACCCCATAGACAACTATGACCTTGCGCGGGAGCGCCAGCGGGCGGTGCTTGATCGGATGGTCGAGCAGGGGTACATCACTCAAGAAGAGGCTGACGCGGCCTTTAATGCCCCTCTTGAGATCAGCCCGCCGGAACGACGGTTTGATCTGCGGGCGCCTCATTTTGCCGTCGCCGCCCGCAGGCAACTGGAAGAGATGCTGGGGCCGGAATTGGTCTATCGAGGGGGGCTGACGGTTTACACGACGCTTGATTATTCTCTCTACCTTCAGGTTGAGTGTGCGGCCCGCTCGCATGTGGCTCGGTTGTCCGGCCAGCCCGCCGATACGGTTATTCCGGCTTCGGATGGCTCGCCCTGCCTTGCGGCCCAGTATCTTCATCCCCTCGCCCCAGAGGATGTGGGGCGCGATCACAACGTTCATAACGCGGCAGTTGTCGTGCTTGATCCCCAGACCGCTGAAGTGCTGGCGATGCTGGGCAGTCTGGACTACTACGACGTAAACATTGACGGTAACTTCAACGTGGCATTAGCTGAGCGGCAACCCGGCTCCGCCTTTAAACCTTTCACTTATCTGACCGCCTTTGAGCAAGGGTACACGCCTGCCACGATGACGCTTGATGTGCGGACAGCCTTTGACGTGGGAAGCAGTCAGCCTTATGTGCCGGAGAACGCAGACCGCCAGTTCCATGGCCCCCAGAGCATCCGTTCTGCGCTGGCAAATTCTTATAATGTGCCCGCTGTGCAGGTGCTGAGCTGGGTCGGTGTGGATAAAGTGATTCGTACCGCCCACGCCATGGGGATCAACACGCTGGACAGAGGTCTGAACTACTATGGCCTCTCACTGACGCTGGGGGGCGGTGAGGTAACACTCTATGATATGACGTATGCTTACAGCGTTTTTGCTAACTTGGGCGAAATGCGGGGCCGTCCCATCCCCCCGGATCAGCGGCGCCCTGGCTTCCGCACGCTCGATCCGACCCTGATCCTGCGGGTTGAGGATCGTAACGGCAACATCCTGTGGGAATATGGGCAGGGCAATACGTTCAACTCCGTCAGCGTAGTAGAGCCGTCTCTAACCTATCTCATCAATGACATTCTCTCGGATGACGTGGCCCGCCGTCCTAGTGTTGGCCCCAACAGTGCCCTGCTGCTTGATCGGCCTGCCGCTGTCAAGACAGGCACAACCAACGATTTTCGGGATAACTGGACAATCGGATATACGCCGGAACTTGTAACAGGCGTATGGGTCGGCAACACAGATAACTCGCCTATGGTCGAGATGCCCGCTATTGTGGGAGCCGCTCCCATCTGGGGAGCTGTCATGGAGTATGCCAGCCTTTATCTGGACCTCCCCCCTGTAGGCTGGCAGCGTCCACCCGATATTATCGAGATGACAGTCTGTCAGGTCAGCGGCATGCTGCCTACCCCTTACTGCCCTACCCGGCAGGAAATCTTTCGCCAGGGCACTGAGCCAACCGCCTATGACACGGTCTTCCAGCCCTTTGCTGTTAATCGGGAGACCGGTTTGCTGGCCACCGTTTACACCCCGCCGGAGTTGGTGGAAGAGCGGGTGTACGAAGTCCTGCCGCCGGAGGCCGCCGACTGGGTGCGGCAGGCCGGCATTCCTCAGCCTCCCACTGAGTACGATACCCTCTACATCCCTAATTCCACCGGCGATGTGGCGATCACCAGCCCCGCACCCTTCAGCTACGTGCGTGGTGCGGTGACAATACGGGGCAATGCCGCCGATCCAAACTTCCAGCTTTATCGGCTGGAATATGGCCGGGGGCTTAACCCAACTGAGTGGATACAGATTGGGGTGGATCATTTTGGGCCGCGTTACAACGCTGAACTGGAAATCTGGGATGCCCGCAGGCTCGACGGCCTGTACAGCCTCCGGCTGACCGTTGTACGGGGAGACAATACAATCAAGGAGTTTGTCACGCAGGTCACGGTAGACAATACTCCCCCCTCTATTCAGATGATCTCTCCGTCTGACGGGCAACGGTTTACCTTAGCAGACGAATTTGTGACGATCCAGCCCTTTGTGACAGACAATATCTCGATGGATCGTGTTGAGTTCTACGTGGATGGTCAACTGATCGCCATCAGCACTGTTGCACCCTTCAATGAACGGTGGATCATCACAGAGGCTGGGACTCACTTTATTGAACTGCGGGCCTACGATGCGGCGGGCAACACCACAGTCAGCAACCGCATCACCATCCAAGTAACAGCAAACTGAGTGGCTGGGAGTGTCTAATATTATGGATATGGAGGGCTAAAATCGCCTGACCCGTTAACACCACGTCCACCCTTTAGCCACTCCCCACATTGACAACCCTCCTCTTTCATGCTAATTTTCAGCCATGTGATCTGAAATATGCTGGATCGTGCAGGAGGCGTCTTATGGCTGAATCTCTGCTTGAAGGCGAGGGGTTTCAGTCCGCCCTGCCCGGCGCGGGAGCATAGCCTTGATCAAGGCAGGACGTCTCACGTTGCTCCTGCGCCACGGGCGGGCCTCGTGGCGTTTTGATTCCTGTAGTTGAATAAAAGGAGCATCGGCGTTGACGGAACAGGAGTGGTTGTCGGGACTGGTGATTAAAGCCCAGAGCGGCTTTTTCGTGGTGCAAACCGAGCTTGGCGCCATCACGTGCCGGGTGCGCGGGCGTCTGCTGGAAACAAGGCTCTCAACTGACCCGGTCGCGCTGGGGGATCGAGTCAAAATATCCACCGTCAAGGAATACGAAAACGATACTGTTGTGCTGAAGGGCGTGATCGAGGAGGTCGAGCCGCGCGTGCGGGCCTTCACACGGCAGGCTCCCTCCCCGGATGGGCGTCGGGATAAGCCCATTGACCGCGAGCAGGTCATCATCGCTAACCCGGATCAGGTAGTGCTGGTCTTTGCCTGCGCCCAGCCTGCCCCCAAAGTCAAGGCGCTTGACCGTCTGCTGGTCATCGCAGAGAAGGCCGAGATACCAGCCATCATCTGCGCCAACAAGATCGATCTGGTGCGCCGCCGCGATGCGCTTGATTTCTTTGACCTGTACGACGCGCTGGGGTACCGGGTCATCTACACCAGCGCCGTCAAAGGGACCGGCATCGAGGAACTGCGCGAGGCGCTGATAGGTAAAATCTCGGCCTTGACCGGCCCATCCGGAGTAGGCAAAACCAGCCTGCTGAACGCCATCCAGCCGGGGTTGGGGCTGACAGTGCGATCAGTCAGTTCGGCCACCAGCAAAGGGAGGCATACCACCGTCGCACCAGAGCTGTTCCCGCTTGAAGGGGGCGGTTACGTTGCCGACACGCCCGGCATTCGAGCTGTCGGGCTGTTCAATATCGAACCATCGGAGATTGACGGATATTTCCGTGAGATATATCCGTTCATCCATGAGTGCCGCTTCAAGGACTGCCGTCACGAAGACGAACCGGGCTGTGCAGTGCGGGCCGCCGTGGAGGAAGGGGACATCTGGATCGAGCGGTATGAGAGCTATCTCCGACTGCGCCGGGAGGCAGAAGAGATTTTCTACCGGTGTTGAGAGGATACCCGCAAGAGAAGTGTTCATTATCCCTACATAAGCAGGGTGAACGATAAAACCCGCAGGGGAAAACTCCTTAGGCCCTCACTGACCCTCTCAGTGAGGGCCTTTGCATTTTGTAATTTCCCCCTTGACGCGATGCCGTTCGCAGTCTATCGTAGAAGGCACTATGATCTGACATCTATCAGGAAGGGCTTGTCATATGATTCGTACTAAGATTGTCTGCACCATCGGCCCGGCCTCGCGCAAGCCGGAAACACTGCGCGAACTGATACAAGCCGGCATGGATGTAGCCCGCCTGAACTTCTCTCACGGCGATCATGCCTTTCACGCTCAGAACATGGCCCGCATTCGCGCCGCCGCGCGGCAGGCCAAAAAGCCGGTTGCCATCCTCACCGACCTGCAAGGCCCTAAACTGCGCGTTGGTTTGATGGAGGGGAACGGCGTTCCCCTCCATGAAGGGGAACTAATCCACCTGACCACCCAGCCGGTAAGCGGTCATCGGCTGGAGAGCGGGCCGACAGCGGCTGTGATTCCGGTGCAATATCGAGACCTGCCGCGCGACATCAAGGCCGACGAACGCATCCTGCTGGATGACGGCCTGATGGAACTCGTCACACTGGAAGTATCAGAGGATACGATCCTATGCCGGGTGATCACCGGCGGACTACTTCAGAGCAACAAAGGGCTTAACTTGCCGGGCACGGTGCTGTCTGTTCCCTCCCTGACTGACAAGGACCGGGCCGACCTCGACTTTGCCATCGAGCAGGAGGTTGACTGGATAGCGCTCTCCTTCGTCCGCTGTGCAGGAGACATCCTCAACCTGAAAGAAGCTATCGCCGAGCGCTGTGCTTCAGACAAGTGTATCCGCGTGATCGCCAAAATCGAGAAGCCGGAAGCGCTGGACTACATCGAAGAGATCATCGCCGCCGCCGACGGGATCATGATCGCACGCGGTGATCTGGGGATCGAGATTCCCCCTGAGAAGGTCCCGATGGTTCAAAAACGCCTGATCCGGCTCGCCAATGCCGCCGGCAAGCCCGTCATCACCGCGACGCAGATGCTCGACTCGATGATCCGTAATCCCCGCCCGACCCGCGCCGAAGCCAGCGACGTGGCCAACGCCATTCTGGACGGCACAGACGCGATCATGCTGTCTGGAGAGACGGCCTCCGGAAAGTACCCCGTCGAAGCCGTGCGGACAATGGTCAGCATTGCCTCTGAGGTGGAAGCGGCCACTCTGGCGGGGCCGTGGAAACACCCGCCGCATATCCCCTCGTCTTCCGACAATGTCACCGACGCAGTAGCCCATGCCACTTGTGATACCGCCTACGACCTCTGCGCGGCGGCGATCATTACTGCGACTGCCAGCGGGGCGACTGCACGGGCAGTGGCTCGTTATCGTCCCCATACCCCCATTATTGCCGTCACGCCCAACCGGATTGTACAGCGTCAGTTGATGCTGTCGTGGGGAGTGATCCCCCTCCACGCCGGACGGGCAGAAAGCACCGATCAGATTCTGCGCGGCTCGATCCGGCAGGCCGTCGCCGCCGGTCTGGTTCACGAGGGACAGCGCGTTGTGCTGACCGCCGGCGTGGCCAACAACATGCCCGGTACAACCAACCTGATGACGGTAGAATTGGTGCAGGCCAGCCGGCCTGCTCGGTGAGGCAGGGTGCTTGCATGGACAACGCTTTGCATGAGCCAGGTTAACCGCATGACTGAAGTCACACCCATTCGTAAACAATATCTTGACATCAAGAAGCAATTCCCGCACGCCATCGTCTTCTTCAGGCTGGGTGACTTCTATGAGACCTTTGATCAAGATGCTGAGATCGTCTCCAGCGAGCTGGATATTGTTCTGACCAGCCGCAATATCTCCAAGACCAAGCGCGTCCCCATGGCTGGCGTTCCTCATCATGCCGCTGAGAGCTACATCGCCCGCCTGATCGAGAAGGGCTATCATGTCGCCATTGCCGAACAGGTGAGTGATGAGCCTATTGACGGGCTGATGCCGCGCGAGGTTGTACGGGTGGTAACGCCGGGCACGATTACAGAGCCGGCGCTCCTGCCAGAGAAACGGAACAACTATCTGATGGCGCTCGCTCCGCTCTTTGGGGCAGAGCGGCCCCGCCCCGTCGGCGTTGGGATCGCCTACGCGGACATTTCAACCGGCGAGTTCGCCGCAACTGAACTGCGAGAGGGCGAGGGCGACGTAATGGGGCTGATCCAACAGGAGCTGGCCCGCCTGACTCCCCGCGAGTGCCTGCTCCCCCGGAAGGTGTTTGAAGAGGGTCTGTTGCCCATCGGGGGGGAGGAAACCCACATCACCCCTCTGCCCGACTGGCGCTTTGATTTTACAACCGCCTCGCAGGCTCTGCTCGATCATTTTGAGACAGCCAGCCTCGCCGCCTTCGGGCTGGAAGGTGCCGATCTGGCGGCCTGCGCCGCCGGCGCAATTGTGCAGTACCTGCGCGAGACCCAGCGCGGCAACTTGAGCCAACTCACGACACTGGTGACCTATACCACCGGTGAATACATGGCACTCGATGCGGCTACGCGCCGCAACCTTGAGTTGACCGAGACCATTCGCGGGCGGCAGTCACGCGGGTCACTGCTGGGCGTGCTGGACCGCACAGTCACCGCCATGGGGGGACGGCTGTTGCGCCGCTGGCTCAGCCGCCCTCTGCTTGATCTCAGCCGGCTACAGCGCCGGCTGGACACAGTCGAAGCGCTCTATCAGGACGGCACACTGCGGGCGCGTGTCCGTGAGGCGTTACACGGCATCGGCGATTTGGAGCGCCCGACCAACCGCATCATGACGGGCACAGCAGGCCCCCGCGAACTGATCAGTTTGAGGGACTCATTGCGGTCCATCCCGCTTCTGCGGGGATATTTAATTGGGCAGGGGCAGGCACTCCACGAGCTGGCGGGGCGGCTCAACCCGCTGGACGACGCAGCCGATTTGATCAGCAGAGCTATTACGGATGACCCCCCTGCCACCCTGAGTACAACAGGGGTGATCCGGCCCGGCTTCTCACCGGAACTCGATTCTATCATCACAGCCAGCGCAGACGGGCGGGCATGGATCAACAGTCTGGAGGCGGTTGAGCGCGAACGGACAGGCATCAAGACCCTCAAGGTGGGGTACAACAAGGTCTTCGGTTACTACATCGAGGTGACCAAAGCCAATGCCGCTCTTGTGCCGCCTGAGTACATCCGCAAACAAACGCTCGTCAACGCTGAGCGGTACATCACGCCAGAGATGAAAGAGGTCGAGGTACGCCTGCTCAACGCCGACGAGGAGATTCACGCTCTAGAGGTGCGGCTGTACAAAGACTTGCTCCGTCAGATCGCCGCCTACAGCCAGCCCCTGCTCGATACGGCACGGGCACTGGCCCGTCTGGATGTATGCGCCGCACTGGCGGAGGTCGCGGCACGGCAGGGCTACGTGCGTCCAGCGCTGACAGACGAGGACGTGCTTGAAATTCGAGGGGGGCGTCATCCAGTCGTGGAGCAGATGCTTCAGGAGGAGCGGTTTGTCCCCAATGACACGACCTTCTCAAACGGCAAGCGTATCCACATTATCACCGGCCCCAATATGTCTGGTAAGAGCACCTACCTGCGGCAGGTGGCGCTGATTGTGCTGCTGGCCCAGATCGGCAGTTTTGTGCCTGCCGATGAAGCCTCTATCGGGCTGGTGGACCGTATCTTCACGCGCATTGGCGCACAGGATGAGATTTCTGCCGGCCAGAGCACCTTCATGGTCGAGATGGTAGAGACGGCGCTGATCCTCCAGCAGAGCACGCGGCGCAGTCTGATCATCCTGGATGAGATCGGGCGCGGAACAAGCACCTACGACGGGCTGGCCATAGCCCGTGCGGTGGTCGAGTATCTGCACAACTCGCCGCGTCTGGGCGGCAAGACGCTGTTCGCCACCCATTATCACGAACTAACTGAGATGGAAAACATCCTGCCGGGGGTAGCTAACTACAACGTCGCTGTCGCTGAGGAAGGGGATCGTGTGGTCTTCCTGCACACCATCCGGCCCGGCAAAGCCGACAAGAGCTACGGGATACACGTCGCCCAGCTCGCAGGAGTGCCCAAACCGGTAGTGATGCGTGCGGCTGAAATCCTTAAGGAGCTGGAGAGCCAGCGCAATGTATGGGAGGTCGGAAGTCCGCCGCCGATGATGCAACTCTCATTCGTCCAGTCAGGCCCCCACCCCGTGATCGAAGAACTGCGCCGGCTGAGGATAGAGGAGATGTCTCCCATTGATGCCCTCACCAAACTATACGAGCTTCAGCGGCAGGCCGGCCTAGAGGAGGGCAGTCCCTAGCCCAGACATCTAAAGATATGCCCCCGCCGGTTAAACGTCAGAGTCTTCGTCTTCGTTGAGCCGTACCAAACCGACATGGTGACGCCCCCGCATGATGTTGATCATGTCGGCCAGCATGCCGAAGGCTGTCGTGGCGGGGGTAGTATCGTGCTCAATCAGGGTCAGGCGGGTAATGGCATCTGACTCGAAATCAACCAAGCTGGTTGTCCCCATGATGCCCGCCAATATGTCATCAAGCGGGACATGCTGAGGGCTGACACTGGCCGTGACATTTCCGTCCGGCTGACGGACCGCCTCACAGATCAGGCGGATGCGCTGTCCTGCGGCACGCGCGGCCTGTATATCCGAGAGGGTAATATGGCGGATGCCTGTCCGCTGGACATCAGCCGGTCGGAGGTCAGCCCCCATCAGGACATTGGCGAGGATCACCGTTTTGACGGCGGCGTCCCAGCCGTCTATATCAACTGAAGGATCACTCTCGGCAACGCCGATGGCCTGCGCCGCACGGAGGGCAGACTCAAAGTCGAGGCCCTCCAGCTCCATGCGGGTCAGGATATAGTTGGTTGTGCTGTTGAGGATGCCCCGTATGCGTGTGATGCGGGCGGCGGGCAGTCCTTCCCGTCCAAGACCAAGCACCGGTGCGCCATCGAGGACGGTTGACTCAAAGAAAAAGCCTACCCCCTTGCGGGCGGCCAGTTCGCTCAACTCGCGGTAGCCGAAGGCCACCGGCCCTTTGTTAGCCGTCACCACATGGATGCCGCGTTCCAGCAAGCCATAGACATATGCCAGCGCGGGCTGGCCGTCATAGGGGTTGGTCGGCGTACATTCAAAAACCAGATCGGCGGGGCAATCAGCTAAGAAGCGAAAGGTATCGCGGACTGACGCTCCCTGATGCAGGCCGTCGAGCCGCGAGCCATGCCGGACGGCATCCAGCGCGGTGCGCAGACTGATACCAGTCGGATCAATAGCATGGCCATGACTGCGGGTACTGATCCCCACCACCCGCAGGTGGATGCCATAGTCATAGCGCAGGATGTCCAGCTTGGCGAGGATCAGCTCGGCAAGGGCACGGCCTACATTCCCAAAACCCAGCAGGGCTACGTTGAGCGGCATCTTAGTCTCCAGAACACGACAGAAGGATCATGACCACAGAGAGGCAACTACTGTCAGCGCAACGCCGGCCAGCAAAGGGACGGCGGCCAGCGCGACATCGCGGAAAGTGAGCGGCGGCGGGCTGAGCCGCTTGATCTGGCCCTGATACCCGCGTGCCGCCATAGCCTGATAGACTCGCTCACTGCGTTCGAAACTGCGCAAAAAGAGACTGCCAATCAGACGGCCAGTTGTGCTGGCGTTGAACCACACGGAACGTCCTCTGAGAGGATTGCCGCCAATTACGGCACTGCGCGAGTCACGCGCCCGCGTCAGGCGGAGGGCCTCATCGGCCATCACAAAGGCATAGCGGTACATGAAAGAGATAATCGCAACCAGCACCCTGGGGACACGAAGCGCCCCCATAGCCCATAGCATGTCCGTGAAGTGTGTCGAAAGCACCAGCAGTACCGCTACCTGCACTGATAACATGCTTTTGAAGATGATGCTGGCAAAACGGATCAGGCCTGCCTCGCTGACCGGCAGGCCCAGCAACGGAACAACCCCCAGCGACCTCCCCGGCACGGTAAAGATCAGCGTGACAGCGGCGGCGGCAAAAGGGAGGGCTACAAATGAGCGCCGGACGACCGTCCAAGGGGAGACCCGCCCGACAACAGCTCCTGCCATCACCAGCGCGAAGAAGCCGACATAAGCCCCAAACGCCCCTGCCGGCGTCAGCCCGATCAGCAGGATCATCAGGGGCGCAAGGACAATCTTCACCCGTGCATCCATGCGGTGCAACAGACTGCCGGTTTCTTGATAGGCATCTGCAAGATGAAAATGCATATGTTTCGATCCCTGAAAACACAAACGGGAGGGGCATCACTGCCTGACCTCCCGTATTGTATCGCATAACCTGTTCAGCCCGCGACAGGCGTTTTATCCTTAGCCGGCAGGCTGATCGGCTCTCTGCTTTCTGAGTCTTCTGATGATCAGGGCCGCACCATATGCCACCCCAAATACGATCAGCACGCCAATCACGCCGGCCAGAATCGTGCCAATGGGGCTGTCCCCTAAGAAGGGGATGGTGTAGTCCGGCAGAATCTGGTAGGGCGGCTCCTTGGCCGTGCCAAAGAACTGCGGCGTATCCGGAACGCTGAAGCCGACCGGCTGAACCTCAACAGCGCTGGGATTTTCAAACACCTCTGCGATACGCTCAAGGCCGTCCGAATAGGGCGAGGCCAACGGAGAAAGCAGGGTCAGCGCCATCGCGATCAACAGTCCCCCCAGCACCAAGCCGGCAGACTTCTGGCCGGCGGCCTGCTCGCCAGAGATCAGATCGGGGCGTACCGCCGTAATGAAGCCCAGCGCCGCCACAGTCAGTATTCCCTCGCCAATCCCGATGATAGCGTGTACGCCCAGCATGGCAGGCAGGGCCACCCCCAACGGGGATGTCCCAGACACGGCCAGCTCCACCGCGACAAACGCCGACGTGACAAAAGTAGAGAGCCACGCCCCTATAAACGCGGCAATCAGCGAGCCGGCAGTCCCCTTGATCAGATTCTTAAGCCCCCGATAGACAAAGTAGCCCACGAACGCAGTAATAACACCCATGTTGATGATGTTCAACCCCATCACCAACAGGCCGCCGTCCTGAAACAGCAATCCCTGGATAGCCACCACCGCCGTCATGACCAGCATACCGCCCCACGGCCCCAGCAGGATAGCGGCCAACGCACCGCCCAGCAGATGCCCGGACGTGCCGCCCGGAATAGTGAAGTTAAGCATCTGACCGGCAAAGATAGCGGCGGCCAAGATGCCCATGAGAGGAATCTGCCGGTCTCCGAGCTGGGTGCGTGTATTGCGGACGGCTAATACAAGCATACCAGCCAATACGACCCACCCCACAATGGACAACCACACAGCAAAGAACCCGTCGGGCGCGTGCATGAGCTGTGGCATTGGAAGCGGACTCAGCAAGCTGTCATTCATTTTGAACTCACCCCCTGTTCAGGAAAACTGCGAGAGAGAAGAGAGAACTGTTATCTGCAAACTTTTGCAGATGTAAACATTATCATATTGATTCTCCCGCAGAAGTCAAGAAGGGCGCACATTCACATTGTTGCGCCCTTCAACCATCGAGCCGATCACAAGGCAGGTTATTCAGAGGGATGTTCAGCCTATGGAAACCACCTGATCTCCAAGAGGGGCGGCCACACGATCCGTCACCCGCAGGTAACGAGCCAGTTGCCTGCCAAACTCAGCCTGCCGCGCCCGGCAGTGCTCGTCCAGGGGCGACAGGGTCATCATGTAAGCGTCTTCGCCGTTGTCGCGATAGTAGCCCTTACGCCGCCCGACGATCTCAAACCCGTATTTCCGGTAGAGGTTCTGGGCTACCGTGTTGCCGACACGCACTTCGAGGGTGACCATGCTGGAGCCCCGTCGGAAGGCCTGCCGTACCATGCACCAGATCATCAGATCGCCCAGCTTCTTCCCCCGCCAGTCCGGATGAACAGCAATAGTGCTGATGTGGGCTTCATCGGCCATGTACCAGCAACCCGCATATCCGACCAGACGACGGGGCGACGCTGTATCCGTGCCAACTAGACGCCTCAGCCGCTCCCACAGGCCGTTCCGCCGAGGCTGAAGCGAAGCGCCGCCGTGCTCAAGCACCAGCATAAAGGCATGTTCGTTGTTCTCGATCTCGTATTGGTAGGTCCGGGCAGGCCATGGGGTCGGGAAAGAAAGGCGATCAAGCTCCACTACCTCTTCAATGTCATCAACGGTCATGGGGCGCATGATCACATGCAGGCGATCATCTGTCATGAAAGTTTCTGTCTCCGCTTATGGATTCAGGTAGATCGGCGCCAGAACAGCCGGGTTATCTACCCTGCCAGCACTCAGCCGCTCCCAGGCCAAGTCGGCTAAGAAGCCTGCACGGCGAATCCGGTGAGCCACAGGGGAAAGGATAATCCGTCCGGCCATAGACGCAAGTATCTCGCGGCCTGCTGTATCTACCTCACCCCCCACCTGTGCCGGCTCATCCAAACGTACCGCCAGTTCCTGCCAAGTAGTCAGGAAGACACCGCCGTTGGACTGCCACCGTCCGCCCGCCCAGACATAGAACCCGGCGTTGATGCGTCCGCGTCCGGCCTGAGCCACAGCACACAGGCGGGGAGCCAGATGCGGCTGAGCCGCCGCCACAATGTCAAGCGTAGGGATGCCAATCAAGGGGAGCGGCGGGACTGCCGCCAGCGCCAGCCCTTTGGCCAGCGCCAGCCCGATCCGCAGGCCGGTAAAGGACCCCGGCCCCAAGGCCACGGCTACAGCCCTTAAATCGGCGGGGGCAAGGCCGACACGCCTGAGCATCTCATCGAGGGCGGGCGCCAATTCAACCGTATGATGATCGCGGGAGCGCCAGCTCGCCTCAGCGATGATCGTGTCTCCGTCATGCAGGGCTAGACTGACGAAACTGGTAGCAGTGTCAAGTGCAAGGATCACGCTACCACACTCCCCGGCTGAAGCCGGCCCAGATGGGTCATCTCCGATTGAAACCGCTGGCTGGCATCTCCCACTGCCTCGACCAGTTCTGGTTCACAATTCAATTGCTGGCGCAGGGCCGGATTATTCCACAACAGGATTCCCATCTGGCGATGGAGCTTCTGATCCCGCATGTACTCCAGACGCTCAACCGCCTCAAGCGTCCCCTGCTTGATCTCGCTCAAGCGGGCCTGTGCCATAGCCACTGTTTCCTGAAGCAGGATCAGCTTTTCATCCGGCCAGAGCATCCGCCAAGGCATCGCATAACGGCGCAGGCGGCGGCGCGTCTCCAGCAGGTTGCGGGTATACTCCCGCTCCTGTGCAATGAAGACCTCTGTCAACTGACGGAAGCGGGCCGCATCCTCCAGATAAGCCCCGCCGAGCTGGTTCAGCGAGGCTTCAAGCCTCTTCTGGGCCTGCCGGACATGGCTCTGCTTGATCTGCTCGCCCAGCACAGCACCGCCAACCGCGCCGGCAACCGCGCCGGCGACCCCTCCAACGATAGTTCCGATGCCGGGCGCGATCAGCGTCCCAATTGTACCGCCCACCTGCCCGCCTAGGAGTCCGCCGCCGGCACGGGTCGTGACCTCAATAGCCGCAAACTCAACGTTGCGCCACAGGCCCGCTCCCTGCTGGGAGCGCCGCCAAGCTCTATAGGTAGCAAAACCAATCGTCACCAGCGGAATGTGGTGGATCAGGCCTGACTCGCCTAGGGCAACCGTCTTGGCCGCGCCTTCCAACGTTTTGGCGGCCTGTCTCGTCAGGGTCTCGATCAGGGTCACAGCCGGCGTGTGGAGCACATCAGCGGCCGCATCGCCAGCACTGCCCAGCACAGACAGGCGCTCCAGCAGATCATGGAAGACCTGCGAGGCTTCCAACTGCTTGAGGTACTCCGCGATGTGGCCCAGAATAGAAGGAGATTGATCTCCCAGGCTGGCCTTCAACACGTCCAGGTTTTGGATGGCGTCCGTCATATGGTCAGCGCCCGGCCCCTGAAAATGATCCCAGATGGCCGGGTCAGCCATGCTGTAATGCCACGCAATATCTACCAATGTGACCGCGCCGATGGCAGAAAACTCAGCCACGTCCACGTTGAAGACTTTGGCAAGCGCCTCCCGCATCCCGCCGGCGGCTTTGACCTCCCCCCGCAGGCGGGCACGCAGTCGGCTGACATGGCGCTGACGCGCCCGCCAGAACAGGATAGCGCATGCCGCTACCCCCGTCACTGCCGCAATCGTCACTACATCGGCTAGATTCTCAGCCAGCGCACGAATAAATTGCTCAATCATTTACACCATTCCCCCTCGGTTATATTCAACACCAACAATACTACCAGCCGCCCAAACCGTCAAGTGCGATACGAACACATGTTCTCTACCGTTGTCAGCAGAATCAAAAGGGGGACGGCGTTAGAGCCAGCCGTCCCCCTCAGCAAACGGAGAGCGTCACTGGCCGAATATCGCATCGGCGGGCATGCCGGGCTTCAGCCTGCCGTCCGGGTTGGGGATGCGGATTTCAACTGCAAACACCAAGCTGACGCGCTCCTCCTCAGTTTGCACATTGCGCGGCGTGAATTCCGCCTCCCGTGAGATGAAGTAAACCCGCCCTTCAAAGGTCTCGCCCGGGTAGGCATCTACCCTGATTCTCACGGGTACGTTGAGCTGTACCCTGCCGAGCTGGGTCTCCGGTATATACACGACCAGCTTGAGCGTCTCCAGATTGGCAATCGTGAGGAGCGGCACCCCCGGTGAAGCCGTCTCGCCGACTTCAATAGCCCGCGTCGTGACCACGCCGTCAATGGGCGAGACCAATGTAAGCTGGGCAATCCGAGCATCAATCAGGTCCACACCTGCCTGTGCTAGATCAACTTGAGCCTGCGCGGCGGCGATCTCCTGAGGCAGGGGGCCGTTCCGCAGTAGATCAAGTTGTGCCTGTGCCAGATCAACCTGAGCCTGCGCTACCGCGATCTGGGCTTGTGACTGCCCCGCCTGTGCTACTGCCTGTACAGGCCATTCGCGCTGAGACTGTAACAGCTCCAGCTTTCGCTGTGCGCCCTCATGATTCGCCTCAGCGGCGCGGAGCTGGGCTTCCAGCGCCGCAATCGTGTACCGCTGGAGTTCGATCCCGTTGTGATCCTGACGCTCCTCTGGTACAGCCTGCATCCAGTCCAGCATCAGACGCGCTTCGTCAAGCTGGGTCTGAACCAACTGAACCTGCTGAGCCGCCAGCTCTACCTGTGCTTCGGCGCTGGCGATCTGGATGTCAATATCCTGCGGGTTGGCCGCCGCCGCCCATGCCTGCGCGGCAGTGCGGCGTGCGCCCTCCAGTTGAGCCTGAGCCTGACGCAAGGCGGCTTCTGCCGCCGCCAGCTCCTCAGGACGTGCACCAGCCCGCAGTTGCGCCAGATTAGCTTCAGCGGCGGCCACCGCGGCGACAGCCTGCGCCCGCTCCGCCTGAAGCAGGGTGTCATCGAGAGTCACCAACACCTGCCCGGCAGAGACTTCATCGGCCTCATCCGCCAATACCTGTGTTACACGCCCCCCCGTCTCGGCAACCACACTGACGGTCTCGGCCTCAATAAACCCCGAAACGATCAGCTCCTCAGACGTATCCGAGGCATTCCCTGCCGAGCAGGCTGTAAGACCCAACGACAGAAGAAAGATGATCACCGCCCCAGGCCGCCGGCTGATAGGTTGTTTCATTGGGTCTTCCTCCTGTCAGTCAAACAGCGCATCAGCGGGCATGCCCGGCTTGAGCAGGTGATCAGGGTTGGCAATCCGAATCCTGACCGCATATACCAGATTGACCCGCTCCTCGCGCGTCTGGACACTGCGGGGGGTGAACTCGGCCTGATCGGAAATATAGGTGACCACGCCGTCAAAAGTGCGGTTCGGGAAAGCATCCACCGTGATCACCGCCCGCTGATTAAGCGACACATGGCTCAACTGGACAGCCGTCACATACACTGTCAGCGTCAGCGTGTCGAGGTTAGCCAGTGTCACAAGGGGAACGCCCGGCACCGCCAGCTCGCCTACGTGGACAGACTGTTCCAGAATGACTCCATCCATAGGAGCGACGATTGTCATACGGGAAATCTGGGCCTCGATGGCATCCACCGCCGCCTGCGATTCTTGCACCTGCGCATCGGCTATGGCCAACTGTTCAGGGGCAGCACCTGCCTGCAGGTCGGCTAGCTGTGCCTGAGCACGTTCCAGCGCGGCCTCAGCAGAACGGCGGGCCGCATCGGCGGTGACGACCTGTACCTGAAGCGCCTGAGGGTTAGAAGCCAGCCTCTGCAGAGAGGCCAGCAACTCCTGTGCACCATTGAGGGTTGCCTGAGCACTGTTCAGGTTGATCAGCGCCTCCTGATAGCGCTGGGGAGCCAGCCCCAGCTCAGGGGGGATGTACAGGCCAAAGGTTGTTCCGTAGCGATCCTCCAGTTCGTTCAGATGATCAGCCGTGCTAGAGTAAATCTGCTGAAGCCGGTCAGCGGCCTCAAGCTGAATCTGGGCCGCGTTGACCTGCTCCTGTGCCACGCTAAGCTGGGTCTCAGCCTCAACGACCTGCACCTGCACACTCTGCGGGTTGTCACGGACAGCAACGGCGCTCTCATAGGCCACGCGGGCGGCATCGGCGGCGGCCTGTGCGGCGGCAACCTGCGCCTCAGCCTGCCGGATCAGTTCGGGGCGCGGCCCGGCCTGCACCAGTTCACGCTGAGCGAGGGCAATATCCAGCTTGGCCTGAGCGGCCCGACGCTGTGCCTCAAGGAGAGCGGTGTCAAGCCGAACCAGCGTATCCCCGCGGGAGACCTCATCGCCTTCCTCAAAAGGCAGTTCGACAACCCGCCCGCCTAACTCGGCGGCGATCCGGACTTCATCGGCTTCGATAAAGCCGGAGGCCGTCAGACTGCCGAGAACCCCGCCCGGCCCCGCGTTGAGCCTCGACAGGAGGCTTGCACGGGCACGCGCACTGACTGCCCAGTAGACACCCCCCGCCACCAGCAACACGGCCACTCCTGCCGCCACGATCACGATGATACGTCGTCTGTTCATGGTCTACTCTCGACGGATACAGGAAATAAACACATCCTCCAGAGAGGGAGCGATCACAGTCATTGGCCCCGGCTCTTGCCCGTTCACCCTGAGGAGATCAGCAATGGCATCCATATACTGCTCAACCTGAGGGGCAACAAGGTGTATCAGCGAGCCATAGAGCGCCACCTCCTCAATCGGCAGTGCTTTATTTTTCTGAGCTTCGCTCAGGATCGCAACAGCCTGAGCAGGGTTAGGAGGGGCTATCTCCAGCACCTGCCCGCTCATCATTGTCTCCTTGATGCGGGAGGGCGAGCCGCGGGCAATAATGTGCCCATCATGGATAAAGGCCAGCTCCTCGCAATGCTCGGCCTCGTCCATGTAGTGTGTCGTGACAAAGATGGTCACACCGGATGTCGTAATCTCATACAGCAAATCCCAGAAGGCACGCCGTGAGACAGGGTCAACCCCTGCGGTCGGTTCGTCAAGGAAAACCAGATCAGGCTCATGCAGGATGGCCGCGCCCAATGCCAGCCGTTGCCGCCATCCGCCGGAAAGGTTCTTGGTGCGTTCGCCTTCGCGCCCTTTTAACCCTGCCATCTCGACTGCAAAACGGATGCGCTCACGCAGACGCTCGCCTTTTAATCCGTAGGTACGCCCATAGAAACGCAGGTTTTCCAGCACCGTCAGATCGCCATACAGGCTGAACCGCTGTGACATGTAACCCAAGCGCGGGCGGACACGCTCTGAGTCGCGGGATATATCATAGCCTAACACTTGGGCCGTGCCGCTGGAAGGATGCAGTAACCCCAACAGCATCCGGATAGTGGTCGTCTTCCCAGAGCCATTCGGCCCCAGAAAGCCGAAAATCTGGCCGCGCCTGACATCAAACGAAATATGATCAACAGCGCGGAAACTGCCAAAGTCCTTGGTCAGGTTCTCGACCCGGATGGCATACCGGTCTTCGCTTTGAGCCGGAGGAGCTTGAACGCCTGGCGGATCACCCATTCTATTCCGAGACAGCCTCCCTCCGCATGAGGATAGATTCCGGCTCGACAGCCTCCATCCGTTGCCTGATCAGCGAGACAAAGGCCTCCTCCATACGAGGTTCGACCTGCCGCATCCCTGAGATGCCGATACCTGCCTGGGCCATCATCTGCCGGATGAGCGCCTGCCCCTGCTCAACATCGTCCACAAAGACATGCAACAGCTCACCATAAGACTGGACCTCACGGATGGCCGGTTCAGCACGCAGGATGGCACGTGCCCGGATGCGATCAGCGGGCCGGAACTGAATCACCTGACCGGGGACGTGCCGCCTGATCTCGGCGGGAGCGGCACACTCGATCAGCCGCCCCTCATACATCAGCCCCACCCGTGAACAGCGTTCGGCCTCATCCATGTAAGGGGTGCTGACTACAATCGTCACCCCCCGCACATGGAGGGCGGCCAGAATGTCCCAGAACTCGCGCCGCGAGACCGGATCAACGCCCGTAGTCGGCTCATCCAGATAGAGGATTTCCGGCTCATGGATCAGGGTACAGGCCAGTCCCAGCTTCTTCTGCATCCCGCCGGAAAGCTGGCCGGCACGGCGTTTGCGGAACTCCTTGAGGCGGGCAAAATCAAGCAGGCGGTTGATCCGCTCTGCCCGAACCCTGCGCGGGATGCCAAACACGTCTGCGAAGAAGTTGAGGTTCTCAGCCACCGAGAGGTCACGGTACAGGCTGAATATCTGAGCCATATACCCAATATGCTCTTTGATCGCCTCAGCTTGACGGACAGTATCAAAGCCCAGCACGCTGGCCGAGCCGCTGGTCGGGTCCATGATAGCGGCCAGCAGACGCAGGGTAGTGGTCTTGCCTGCGCCGTCCGGCCCGACCAGCCCGAAGATTTCGCCTTTGTGGATCGTCAAGTCCAAGCTGTCTACTGCAACGGTCTTCCCAAATACACGCCGTAATGCTCTTGTCTCAATGACGACCTCGTTCCGGTTGTTTGAACTCATACCTGTCACATCCGTGGTCCGTTGCGCAACGCTCAAGATTTTTCGACCCGGCTTGGGTTGAACGCTCTCCTCAATCCAGGGATTTACGGAAACGCCACGCGGCGAGGATCAGGATCAGCGCACAGAAGATACCCAGAAACAGGACTTCCGTTTGCAGGGCGGTGACCCCGATCCCTTTCAACACGATACTGCGTATGATGAGCAGCATGTAACGCAACGGGATCAGGTAGCTCAGCATACGCAACAGCGGGGGCATAGCCTCCAACGGGAAGAAAAACCCCGACAGGAAAATAGACGGCATCAAGATCAGGAAGCTCATTAACATCGCTTCCTGCTGGGAGCGCGTGACGGTCGAGATGAGGATACCAATCCCCAGAGACCCCAGCAAGAACAGCCCCGACAGAGCCAGCAGTAGCCCGACACTTCCATGAATGGGGACTCTGAACCAGAGCGTCCCGATCAGCAGAACTTCAAACAGGTCAAAAAAAGCAACCAGCACATAGGGAATAGTCTTGCCAAGCACCAGTTCTGCCGGGCGGATAGGGGTTACGATCAACTGCTCCAGCGTGCCGTACTCACGCTCACGCACAACGGCCATAGAGGTAACCAGCGTAGCTAAGAACTGCAAGATCAACCCCATGAGGGCTGGGATCATGTAGTTGACGCTCTCAAGGCCGGGGTTATACCACACAGTGGGACGCACCTCTAAGCCGCCGACCAAGGACTGCCCGCGCCGTTGCAAGCTGGCGTGGGCCTGGCCAATCTGAAGAGCCGCCGCCAGCACGCTGTTGGCCACCGTCGGATCAGAGCCGTCAATCACAAACCCAACCTCGACCGGCTGGCCTGCCAGCAGGCTATGACCATAAGAAGCGGGGCTCACCAGCGCGGCACGCACCAGACCAGCGTCCAGCAGGCGGGCCATTTGATCTTCCGAATCAACGTAACGGGTGACTTGAAAATACCCGCTGGACTGGTAAGCTCGGATCAGAGCGCGGCTTTCAAAGCTGTGATCGCCATCCAACACAGCCAGCGCAACGTTGTCAATGTCGGTTGTGGCGGCGTACCCTAACAGCATCATCTGGATAATAGGGATCAGAAAGATCAATACCAGCGTGCGCGGGTCACGGATGATGTGCAAGAACTCCTTGCGCATGATCGCCAGGGTGCGGGCGTTCACTGCCTGCCTTCTCTCTCGATCACGCCGTGCAGGAAAATATCGAAGATCGCGGCCTGCCACTGTGTCTCATCCATCGCCGGCACGCCCGGCAACATGGGCCGGCCTCCAGGGTAACTGATCAAGCCGGTGAGGATGTATCCTACTGCCATCCCCACAAACGCCCGCATCATCACAAACAGATTGACATCCGGGCGGATGCCGCCGGCCAGACGCGCCCGCTCAGCAAAACGGATGATCGAGGGGATTATGCTCCCTAAGAGGGAACGGAGGGTATGGCCTTCAAACTCCTCTAGATCGATCAGCACCAGCCTCAGGAAGGACATATGATCGATCATGATCCTCTGTAAGCGGCGGAAGGCCTCGCTCAGGAGCGCCGCACCGCTATCGCCCTCTAGAGCATCCAGCATGGCCACAATCTCAGGATAAGGGCTTCGCGCGGCCAGCAAGGCCCGGAAGATTTCTTCCTTACTGCTGAAGTGGTTATAGATTCCGCCAACAGCTATGTTCCCCGCCTCCCGTGCGATCTCCCGCATACTGGTCCCGTTGAACCCTCGCGTTAAAAAGAGCCGCTCAGCGGCCCCCAGAATGGACTGGCGGGTACGTTCCCCACGGCTGATGGGTGGAGTTATGGTAGTCACCTGTCTTTGCCTCACTGGCCGCAAAGATGAACGAACGACCGTTCATATTCTACTCCCAGAAAGCCGACGCCGTCAAGCACTTGTGCCGCCGCTCACAAGGCCCCCTCTCGCTGAAGAAGCCAGCGCTTGGCGGCGATGCCTTCCCCGCCGCCGTATCCCGTCAGAGAGCCGCTGCTTCCCACTACCCTGTGGCATGGTATTACAATCGGCAGAGGGTTACGCGCCATTGCCTGTCCGACAGCACGGCTGGCCTTCGGTCTGCCAACTGCTTCAGCCAGACGCTTGTATGTCCAGACCGTGCCGGCAGGGATAGTACGTGCCGTCACAAGCACCTCTCTCTGAAAGGGCGTCACGCCGCTCAGGTCAAGCGGCAGGTCAAACACAAAGGAGGGGTTCTTGAAATAGGCCCTCAACTGCTCAGCGGCCAGAGCCAGTTGCTGAGGGTTACGCCCGATATTGGCAAGAGAAGTCAGGGAGGCAAAGAAAGTTTCCGCATCCCCGCCAAGACTGATACGACACAGCCCGCCGGCGGTCGCGGCCATGTACAACGGTCCCAGCGGCGAGTCGATCACATCCCACCAGAAGCCAGAAGTCCGTACGGACTTATCCGTTAGGGTGTTCACATTTCCTCCTCAGCCTGCAGTAAGCACATAAGGACATCATAATCCTGACTATCGTGCAGGCCAACCTTCTGAGCGGAGGACGGATGGCTCGACAGGTCTGATCTGGAGTATTGAGGCCCTCGCCGGAGCAAAACCCATTGTAGGGACGGAACTTCGGGGTTAGAATGGGGAGCACACGTGGGGGCAAGACTAACATGCCTCTTGATGAGGCTGTTCAAGGATCAGCATGGATCATC
>Ga0209101_1000427_pt1 | contig 34707 bp, 27 predicted proteins | sample ConPoolayeCmetaG_FD_185481 | JGI IMG/M metagenome (GOLD analysis project Ga0209101, IMG submission 185481) | Hot spring microbial mat communities from California, USA to study Microbial Dark Matter (Phase II) - Cone Pool mat layer C metaG... ...
GAGGCCACGTACGTCACCGGCGGGCTCGGCTGGAGCGCCGACTACGTAGCGGTCCTCCACCCCGACGAATCGGCGATCGACCTGTCGGCCTGGGTGACCCTCACCAACCAGAGCGGCTCGCGCTTTGACGACGCGACCCTGGCCCTCGTCGCAGGCGAGGTGCACCGCGTGAGCGCGCCGGAGCGGCGATTTCGCGCCGCCCCGATGGCCATGGCCGAGGCCGCGATGGCCCCGGCGGAGCTGGCCGAAGGCCCGAGCGAGTCCGGCTTCACCGAGCACCACCGCTACGCGTACGAGGGCCGCGTGACCCTGCCCGACCAGGCGACCACCCAGCTCCCCTTGCTTGCTGCGACCGACGTCCCGATCGAGCGGCGATACCAGGTGACGGGCACCTCGCCGTGGCTGCGCGCTGCGGGCGCCACGGGCGATCTCGGGACCCGCCTGCCGGTGCGCGTCGTGTTCCTGCTGCGCAACACGACCGCCCATCGCCTGGGGCGTCCGCTTCCTGCGGGGACGGTGCGCGTCTGGGCCCGCGATAGCGCAGGCACCCTCGCGCTGGTCGGCGAGGACCGGCTGGCGCACCTGCCGCGGGACGAGACAGCCGAGCTCACGGTCGCCAACGCGAGCGAGATCGTGGCCTACTGGCAGCAGACCGATTTCCGCAAGCTCGAGGTCGAGCCGTACCAGGTGGAGACCGCTGCCCGCGTGACGCTCCGGAACCGCAAGACGGTTCCCGTGACGGTCGTGGTCCACGAACCGGTCGACGGCCAGTGGCGCGTGCTCGAGTCGAGCGTGCCCGCGCGCAAACACGACGCGCGGACGCTCGCCTTCGACGTGGCGGTCCCGGCGGGGGGGGAGACCGTCCTTACCTGGCGTCTCCAGGTCGGCCGCTGAGCCCGACGGGGGCCGCGGTGTCCGCTGAGCGGCAAGCCGCCTTCTGGGTCGCCATGCTCGCCGGGCTGATGCTCGGCCTGTGGTTGCTGCGCAGCATCCTCCTCCCCTTCGTGCTGGGGATGGCGGCAGGCTTTCTACTAGACCCGCTGGTCAGCTGGCTCGCGCGCCGTGGGGTGCCGCGGAGCTGGGCTGCCGGCGTGCTCGTCGTGGGGAGCTACGGCGCAGGGGGTCTCGTGGGACTGCTCCTCGTCCCGGTGGCGATCGAGCAGGCGCGTGCCCTCCTCGCGCGCGTGCCGGCATGGCTCGACCGCGCGATGGCCGTACTCGATCGCGTGGCGGCAGGGGCCCTCGCCTGGCCGACCCCGCGGGGCACGCTCGATCTCTCGGCCGCGATGGACGCGGTGCTCGGCCGGGCCGGCGACCTCGCGGGCGAGATGGCGAGCCGCGTCCTCAGCCAGGGCTGGGCCCTCGCCAACGTGCTCGGCCTCCTCGCGATCACGCCCTTTGTCGCCTACTACCTGCTGCGAGACTGGCCCCGGCTGGTCGCGGCGGTCGACGATGCGCTGCCACGGCCCCATGCCGAGACGATCCGCGCCCTCGCCCGCGAGAGCGAGCGGCTGCTCTCGCGCTTCGTCCGCGGCCAGATCATCGTCTGTCTCGCCCTCGCGCTGTTCTATGCGCTGGCGCTCACGGCGATCGGGCTCGATGGCGGCCTCGTGATCGGGCTCGGCGCCGGCTTCGCTTCCTTCATTCCCTACCTTGGCACGGCCGCCGGCCTCGTGGCGTCCGTCGGGCAGGCCCTGGCCCAGGCCTGGCCCGCACCCGGTCTGCCCCTGCTCGTCTTCGCGATCTTCGTGACGGGCCAGGTCATGACCGACTACGTGCTCGCGCCGTGGCTGATCGGGGAGCGGGTCGGGCTGCACCCGTTGTGGGTGATCTTCGCGGTTTTCGCCGGAGGCGCGCTTTTCGGCGCTGTCGGCCTCCTGCTCGCCGTCCCGGCCGGCGTCGTGCTCGCGGTGATCGTCCGCTACGCCATCGCGCGCTACAAGGCGTCGGCCCTCTACGCCGACAGCCCGCCATCGGTGCAGCCCCGGTGACCCGCCCGGCGGCCACGTACCCGGGATTGCGGCACCCCGTCCTCCTCGTCGATTACTCGAGCCTGCTCTACCGTGCCTTCCACAGCATGCCCCCGTCCGTGCCCATGCACGCCGTGCACGGCTTCCTCGACATGCTCGCCCGCCTGGTCCGCGATCGCCGCCCGGGGGCGCTCGGCGTGGCCGTAGACGAGGACTGGCGCCCCGCCTTTCGTGTCGAAGCTCTGCCGTCCTACAAGGCACACCGGGTTGCGGTGCCGGATGCCCAGCCCGACCCGGTGGCCGCGCACGAGGCCGTCGGCCGCGAGGTGCTGCGCGCGCTCGGAATCGCGGTGGTCGGCGCCACGGGGTTCGAGGCCGAGGACGTGATCGCGACCCTGGCGGCGCGAGCGACGGCACCGGTCGAGATCGTCTCGGGCGACCGCGATTGCTTTGCGCTCGTGCGCGATCCGGACGTTGCCGTGCTGTACCCGCTGTCGGGCACGCGTCATCTGCTGCGCGTCGACGAGGCAGAGATCACGCGGCGCTACGGGATCCCGGGACGGGCGTACAGCGATTTCGCCATCCTGCGCGGCGATCCCTCGGACGGGCTGCCAGGGGTGCGGGGCATCGGCGCCAAGACCGCGGCACGCCTGCTCGCGGAGCACCGCTCCCTCGCGCAGCTGCTCGCGGCGCCCTCCCTGCCGCCTGCCATCGCGCAGCGGCTGGCTGCGGCTCGCGCCTATCTCGAGGCTGCCCGCCGGGTCGTTCCGCCGGTCGCAAGCGTCCCGCTGCCAGCCGTGTCGTTGGCCTTGCCATCGCGAGTCGCCGATTCCGCGATGCTGGCGCAGCTCGCCTGCACGTACCGGCTCGAGGGTGCGATCGGGCGCCTCGCGCAAGCGCTGGGGCTCGCCCTCTGACCCGCGCCGCCCGCTCCCTCAGGCGTGCGCCCAGCGGCGCGGCACGCTGGCGACGACCTCGAGCCAGGGCGCATCGTCGCACGGACCGACCGCCGAGACGACCACGGCCGCATGCCCCGAGCCATCGAAGAGCTCGAGCGTGGTCGCCGTGCCACCCACGACGTGGCGCCGTGCCACCCAGGCTTGCACGATACGGTCACGACGCAGGAGCAGCCGGGCAGTGTCGTCGAGGACGATGCCCCAGGGTCCCCCTTCCCTCCCGGCGGGCGGGATGCCCTCCCAGCGATGGCGTAGCCCCTCGTTGGCCACCGTGATCGCGATGGCCGCCCCCACGCTCGCGGCACGGTCGAGGACCGGACCGAGACTCCATAAGGCGACCTGCCACGAGCGGCCGCCGCGTGCGAAGCGCACGATGTCGAGCCGTCGCTCCCCCGCCCGGATCCGCGGGCGATGGAGCGGCAACTCTGGCGACTGGTCGGGCGCGGCGAGGTCGGCGAGGGCGGCATCGAACGCCGCGACATGCGCCATCGGCACCTGCGTCTCGTGTACGGCGGTCCCGTCGGGCGCGAAGACCGCCAGGGTCCGGGTAGGCCTCGCGGGAGAACCGCCGCGCACGACCAAGGCATGCGCCCAGGCCTCCGGGCGCAGCACGAGTCGCGTCGTGCCCGCGCTGCAGCGCGCCTCGCCCTCGAACGGTCCGTACGCGCTCCGCACCTCGAGACCAGCGGCGGCATTGCGGGTGAACATGGTCACCGCCCCGAGATGCCCCAGGCGCTCGAGGAGCGTCTGGGGCGCTGCCGCGATCCGTGTGACATTGCCACCGCAGCCCGAGGCCAGGACGCAGGCCTCGGGAATCCCCAGAGGCAGACTCGGGGGACCGAGCACCGTCCGCGTCGGGGGACGGGAGTTCAGCCCGGCGGTCCGGGCCGCGAGGACCTCGGGTGGGCTGAGGGTGGCCATGCCCGCCCGTGGTGCAAGCGGCGCTCCACGGCCTCCTCCGCGCGCGAGCGCTGCACCCGGGGGACCGCCGTGTGCCAGGGCCGACACGTCCACCGGACACGCCCGGCACAGCCGGGCCTGCCGCTCACGATCCGGCCGCGATGCCCAGGGCCTCGCCGAGCGCAGACGGCGGGGTGCGCATGCCGACGTAGAACGGGCCGAACAGGGCAAAGCGCGAGCTCGCCGGGTCGAAGCGCATCTCGTAGATGAGCTTCTTGAAGACGAGCGGGTCGTCCGCGAACAGCGTCACGCCCCACTCCCAGTCGTCGAGGCCGACCGAGCCCTGGATGATCTGCGTCACCTGGCCAGCGAATTTCCGCCCGATCTCCCCGTGCCCGCGCATGAACGCTGCGCGTTCGGCGGCCGGGAGGTCGTACCAGTTCACTTGCTCGCCCCGGCGCTTCGACATGGGATAGAAGCAGCAGTAGCGCCGCCCGGGGATATCGGGGAAGAGGCGCGGCCGGGCGAGCCGCTGCATCTCGTCGCGCAGGCGGTCGTGGAAGCCTGCACTGTCGCGCGCGATGCCCTTGCGCTCGAGCATGGCCGTCGCCTGCGCAGCCAGCTCGTAGGTCCCGAGCTCGATCACGGCGAGGTACGAATAGGTAGGCACGAGGAAGGCACGCAGCCGCGTCGTGGCCAGGGCGAGCTGTGCCGCGCGCAGCGCCTCGAGATCGTGGCGAAAGTGGAGCAGGCAGAGATCGCCCTTGTGCCCGGCGAGGGCATAGGCAGCGCCGTGGCCGTCGGCGGGCCGCTCCAGCGCTTCGAGCACCGCCGCGGCCTCGGCGACGATCGCCGCCCGGTCGGCCCGCGCGAGGGCATTCCAGCGGCCCCAATCGAGCGCGAACATCTCGTGCAAGGTCCACCAGCCCTCGAGCGTGATCGGCGCCTCGGCCATGCGTGTTCTTAGCGTGCTGTCCCCGCGGATTGAAGCAGGCCCCGGCCTGCGGCAAGACCCCGACAGGGATGCATCCGCTGCTGTCCTGGCTCACCACCCTGGTGTTTCTGCCCGTCTTCGCTCTCGTCATGGCCGGCTTCGACGTGGCGCAGCGCATCGCCCGGCTCTTCGGCCAGCGACCGCAGGAACACGTCGCCGGTGCGCTGCAGTGGGCGCTAGTGCAGGCGTTTCGCATCTGCGGCACGCGCCTCGTCGTGGAACGCTCGCCGAAGGTCCGACCCAAGCAGCCCTACATCATCGTCTCGAATCACCAGAGCATGTTCGACATCGCGATCCTGGGCGCGCTGTTCTACTCGAACTTCCCGAAGTACATCGCCAAGCGCTCGCTCGGACGCTGGATCCCCAGCGTCTCGTACAATCTCCGCGCAGGCGGCCACGTCCTCATCGACCGCAGCGACGCGCCGACGGCGCTCGCTGCCATTCGCGAGCTCGGGCGGCGCGTCCACGCGGGCCGCGCGTCCGCCATGATTTTCCCGGAAGGCACCCGGGCTCGGCGGGGAGCCCTCGGCCCCTTCCGCCCGGGCGGGTTCATGGCGCTCCTGGAGGAGGCGCCGAAGACGGCGATCGTGCCCGTTGCCATCGACGAATCCTGGCGCCTCCTCCAGCACAACTTCCTCCCCGTGCCCTTCGGCGTGCGTGTCCACGTGCATATCGGGGCGCCCATCGCCCGGCACCCTGGCGAGGACGGGCTTGCCCTCCTCGAGCGCGTCCGCCGGGAAATCGTCTGGGCGTTGGAGCGGTGGCGCGGAAGCGGACGCGTTGTCGCTCCCGGCACGACGCGCTAGGCGGGATCATGCGTGTCGTCGTCTACAGCACCCGCGCCTACGACGAGGAATTCCTCGCGCGAGCCAACGCCGACGGCCGGCACGAGCTCGTGTTCCTCGAAGCCCGCCTCGACGCCACCACGGCAGGTGCCGCGGCGGGCGCCCAGGCGGTCTGCGGGTTCGTGAACGACCGGCTCGACGGGGCGGTGCTCGCCCGCCTGCGCGATCTAGGCGTGGGCCTCGTCGTCCTGCGCTGCGCCGGGTTCAACCACGTCGATCTCGAGGCGGCGGCGCGTCTCGGCATCGCCGTCGGCCGCGTCCCCGCCTATTCCCCCCATGCCATCGCGGAGCACACGGCGGCGCTGGTCCTGAGCCTCAATCGCAAGATCCATCGGGCGTACGCCCGCGTGCGCGACGGCAACTTCGCGCTCGAAGGGCTCCTCGGCTTCGACCTCTACGGGCGCACGGTCGGTGTCGTGGGGACCGGCGCCATCGGCGCCTGCTTCTGTCGGATCATGCGCGGCTTCGGCTGTCAGGTGCTGGCCACCGACCCGCAACCGAGCCCCGCCTGCGAGGCACTCGGCGTCCGTTACGTCCCACTGGCCGAGCTGCTCGGGGCGAGCGACATCGTGAGCCTGCATTGCCCGCTCACGCCGCAGACCCATCACTTGATCGGCCGCGAAGCGCTCGCGGCCATGAAGGCCGGGGCGATGCTCGTCAATACCAGCCGCGGCGCCGTGCTCGACACGCGCGCGGTCATCGAGGCGCTCAAGCGCGGCCACCTCGGCAGCCTGGCCCTCGATGTCTACGAGGAAGAAGCGGATCTCTTCTTCCGCGATCTCTCGAGCGAGGTCATCCGCGACGACGTCTTCGCCCGACTGCTCACCTTCCCGAACGTGCTGGTCACGGCCCATCAGGCCTTCTTCACCAGCGAGGCCCTGGCGGCGATCGCCGCGACGACGATCGCCAACCTCGACGCCTTCGCGGAACGCGGCGCACCCCTGCATCCGGTGTCCGTCGAGCGCCTCGCCTGAAGGGTCCGGCTGCTCAGTGAATGTCGCTGAGGACGGTGGCCGAGTACAGCATCTCCTTGACCCACTGATACGGGAGGTAGATGTACCCGGCGTCGGCGAAGCAGGCGCCCCACGAGTTCTTGACGATGACGTAGCCGCCGCCGGCGCCGGCGGGAGCCCCGCTCGGGAGCTGCTCGTTGGCGATGACCCCGGTCGCCAACACGGCATGCCCGCCCCGGTCGCACTCGCAGGTCGGGGCCGAGCGGCAGACCCACTGGCCATTCTCCTGCTCGACCGGACAGTGCGGGCCCCGGTAGACGACGTAGCCGTTCGCGTCGGCCGCGTCGAACGACGGTGTCACCGGCAGGCCAAGCATCACCGGCTTGCCGAAGAGACCGAGCGCCAGGACGAGCTTCGCGAACGACAGGTCGACGGCGCTCGCGCTGCTCGCGTCCCACAGTTCCGCCTCGGCCTTGGGGCGCAGTGCCTGGCCCGAGCTCGCAATGGCAGGCGGCACCCCGAGGCAGAACCGGAACAGGCCCACGTTGACGCACACCAACCGGCCCTGATGATTCGTGTTCGAACAGTATTCCGCCTCGACGCCAGGATAGGTGGCTGTCGTGTACCCGGTGCACGAGTCGCTGTAGGTCCGGGTGGCGTCGTTCGCCGTTCGCGACCAGGACGGGTTGTAGTCCCAGTCCTGCTCGAAGGGCGCGACGAAGCCGGTCGTGATCTGCCGTTGCCAGACATCGTGCGTCCCGAGGCCGTCGCCGTAGGACGAGGGCCACCACACCGCCTTCGCCATGAAGTAGAGGTATTGCTCGGAGAGGTTGTGCCAGACGCGGTACTTCTTCGCCCCGAGGAGCTCGACCGCGCCGTTCATGGCGAAGGAGACGCACGTCCCCCGACGGGCCTGGTTCTTTACGCAGGTCGCGAAGAATTTGAGCGGCCAGCTCCGGTTGGCATAGACGCCCAGGGGCCGGTGCTCGCAGACGAGGCCGGTGCGATCGCTGCCGGCCCCCGCCCCGACCTCGGCGGCGCAGCTCTGGGGGTAGCCCGCAGGCGGCGTGCCTCCCGGAGGCGGCGCAAACTGGGCCAGATTGTCGAAGAAATAGCCAACCAGCCGCGTATTGCGGATCGCGACCTCGTCGACGCCGAGCGCGGCGAGCGATTCGGGCGACTCCGGCACCAGCGCCGGATCGATGCTCTGCCCGAAGTCGTAGAGCTCGCGATAGGTCTTGACCTGGTTGTCGAGGGTGGGCAGGCGCCGGATGGCAGCCGCGAGCAGCGCCTTCTGCGCGCGGCGTCCGAGGGTCGTGACCTCGAACGGTGCCCCGGTGCTGTCCGTAGCGATGTGGAGATAGTTGCCGTCGTCGGCGCTCTGCAGCGTCGGGTCTGCGGGATCGACGCCGATGGCCACGGCGGCGGCGCGATCGGGGTGCGCGGCGAGGAACTCCGCTATGACCGCGTCGTCCTCGGCCTCGTCGGCAGCGGCAGCGGCAGCGTCGGCTGCCGCCTGCTCGGGATTCTCGGGATGCGTCGGCCTCTCCGCCCGCAAGGCATCGAGCTCGTCTTGCGTCACCAGCACGGCCCCCTCGGGCAGGGGATCCGTCGACTTGCCCGAGGCACCCGCCGGCCACTCGATGGTCAAGTCGAGCGCCCGCCTGGACCAGTTCCGCGAGCGGAGCGCGCCACGAAGTGTCTCGCAGGTGGCGTTGTCCAGTCGCGCGACGAGCGATACGCCCTGCTCGGCTCCACAGCGCCGCCAGCGCGCCCGGAGCACGGTGCTCGCGCGACTGACCTTGCGCCGCGCGCGGACCGCCTCGCACGCGCCTTCGAGCGCGACCTGTTGCCCGTCGATGGCGATGGCGGTGACCGGGGTGCCGTCGAGCGTGCCCGCCGCGGGCCAGCGTCCGCCCGGACAGGGAGTCGGCTTCGGCTTCTTCGCCTCGGCGCCCTCTATCCCGAGCACCCCACAGACCGCCAGACCCAAGACCACCGCGCACAGGCCACTTCGCATCCGTCCTCCTCAAGCCCCCCGGGCTACTCCGCCGTCTGCACTCGCGAGTGTCAAACACCGACACCGGAGTCGATTTGACGCCCCGGCCTGCCGCCGTCACGATGGCGGATTCCATGCCCCAGCGCCGCCCGGACATCCGCAACATCGCGATCATCGCTCACGTCGACCATGGAAAAACCACGCTCGTGGACGCCATGCTGCGCCAGACCGGGGTGTTTCGCGCCAATGAACAGGTCGTCGAACGGGTGCTCGACTCCAACGCGCTGGAGCGCGAGCGGGGGATCACCATCCTGGCCAAGAATACCGCCATTCGCTGGAAGGACGTGACGATCAACATCGTCGACACGCCGGGGCACGCCGATTTTGGCGGCGAGGTGGAGCGGACGCTGGCGATGGTCGATGGCGTGCTGCTGCTCGTCGACGCCTCCGAAGGCCCGCTGCCGCAGACCCGTTTCGTGCTCGGGAAGGCGCTCGCCGCCGGACTCGACCCGGTCGTCTGTCTCAACAAGATCGATCGCGCCGATGCACGACCGGCCCAAGTGCTCGACGAGATCTACGGGCTGTTCATCGATCTCGGGGCGAGCGAGGCCCAGCTCGAGTTCCCGATCGTGTACACTGCCGCCCGCGCGGGTACGGCGACGCGCGACCTCGCGATCCCGGGCGAGGATCTCGTCCCGCTCTTCGAGACCATTTTGGAGGTCCTGCCCGGCCCCGAGCACGAGCCCGACGCCCCGACGCGTTTCCAGGCCAACAACCTCGCCTACGACGACTACGTGGGCCGCCTGGCCATCGGCCGGATCCGCGCCGGCACCCTCGAGCCCGGAGGACAGTATGTCCTCTGCCGGACCGATGGCAGCCAGGTCCCCTGTCGCGTGAGCCGCGTGTACGGGTGGCAGGGCCTGCGTCGGGTCGAGCTCCCGCGGGCGACCGCCGGCGACATCGTGGCGATCGCCGGCATCGAGGACATCGCGATCGGCGACACGGTGGCCGACAGCGAACGGCCGGGTGCGCTCCCGCCCATTCGCGTCGACGAGCCCACCATCGCCATGCTCTTCGGCAGCAACACGAGCCCGTGGGCAGGACGCGAGGGGAGCAAGGTCACCTCCCGGCAGGTACGCGAGCGCCTCCTGACCGAGGCCCGACGAAACGTCAGTCTGCGGGTCGAAGAAACCGATCAGACGGACACCTTTCGCGTCCTCGGCCGCGGCGAGCTGCAGCTCGCCGTGCTCATCGAGACCATGCGCCGCGAGGGCTTCGAGCTCCAGGTCTCGAAACCGACGGTCGTCGTGCGCCGACGGGGCGAGCTGGTCGAGGAGCCGATGGAGCTCGTCGTCGTCGATGCCCCCGCGGACTACGTCGGGGTGGTCACCCAGCTCCTGGGGGTCCGCCGCGGGATCATGACGACCATGATCCCCGAGGGCTCCGGTCGGGTCCGTCTCGAGTACCGCGTCCCGTCGCGCGGCTTGATCGGCTTTCGCAGCCAGTTTCTCACCGAGACCCGCGGGACGGCGACCCTCCACACCCTCTTCGACGGCTGGTCGCCCTGGCTAGGTGCCATCCCGGCGCGGACCAACGGCGCCATGGTGAGCGACCGCGAAGGAGTGGCGACGCCGTACGCGCTGTTCCATCTGCAAGAGCGCGGCCCCCTCTTCGTGGCGCCCGGCACGCCCGTCTACGAAGGCATGATCGTTGGTGAGTATTCGCGGGACGTCGATCTCGAGGTCAATGTCTGTCGGGAAAAGAAGCTGACGAACATCCGGGCTGCCGGTCACGACGAGGCGATCCGGTTGACCCCCCACCGGCCCATGGGGCTCGAGGAGAGCCTGGCCTGGATCGACGAGGACGAGCTGGTCGAGGTGACACCGGCCACGGTGCGCCTGCGCAAGCGGATCCTGCGCGCGGCCCTCCGCCCTCGGGGATCCCGCAGCGCCCGCGAGCAGCAACCGCCGTTCGAGCTTGTTCCGGCGCGGACCGCGGGCTAGGAACCAGCGCAGGCATGGCCGAGCAAAAAGCGACGAACATCGTCTGGCACGCGGGCGCCGTCACGCGCGACGACCGCGAGAAGCTCAACGGGCACAAGGGAGCCACCGTGTGGCTGACGGGCCTGTCGGGCGCAGGGAAGTCGACCATCGCGGTCGATCTCGAGAAGCGGCTGCTCGAACGCGGGGTCCGTACCTACATCCTCGACGGGGACAACATCCGCCACGGGCTCAACAAGAACCTGGGGTTCTCGCCCGAGGATCGGACGGAGAATATCCGCCGCATCGGAGAAGTGGCCAAGCTCTTTACGGACGCGGGCATGGTCGTGCTCACCGCCTTCATCTCGCCGTATCGGGCCGACCGCGACCAGGTCCGGCACCTCATGCGCGAGGGCGATTTCATCGAGGTTCACGTGGACGCCCCCGTCGAGGTGTGCGAGCAACGCGACGTGAAAGGCCTGTACAAGAAGGCCCGCGCCGGCGAGATCAAGGAATTCACCGGCGTCTCCGCTCCCTACGAGCCCCCGCTCCACCCCGAGCTGCGCATCGACACGGCGCAGCTCACCGTGGAACAGAGCTCGCAGCGCATCATCGAGTACCTGGAGAACCGCGGCATCATCGGTCGCGAGTAAGCGAGCCCTGCAGCCCGCGTGCGCCCAGGCAGGTGCGCTGCCGAGCTCCGTGCTCTGCGCGATGCGGCGCACCCACCAGGGCGAAAGAGCCAAGCCCACGAATCTTCGGCATAAGCGGCGCGACTCTTAATGGAGCGATTGACTCAAGTGCGTGGGTCCAAATAAAACACGCTTGTTGTCGGAGAATACCGAATGAAGTTCAGCGCGAGAACCGATGCCGAGCTCGACGATATCGATCGGCGCATTCTTTGCTTGCTGCAGGAGGATTGTCGGGCAGCATACGCCCGCATTGGCGAGCAGGTCGGCCTGAGTGCGCCCGCCGTTCTCGAGCGCATCAAGAAGCTCGAGGCTGCAGGCATCATCGTCGGCTATCGTGCCATCCTCGAGCCGCGAGCGCTCGGGCTCGACGTCACGGCGTTCATCGGCCTGATCACCAGCTCGTCCGACGCGGTCACCGAGGTGGAGCGCCAGGTGCTCGCTCTCGACGGCGTCCTCGAGTGCCATCACGTCACGGGCGAGTACACGCTGCTGCTCAAGGTGAAGACGGCAAGCACCGCGTCCCTCGAGCAGCTCATCAGCCGCATCCGCGCCTTGGCCGGCGTCCTGCGCACGGAGACCACGGTCGTGCTCTCGACCCGGGCGGAACGAACGAGCCTGCCGCTCGGAACGACCGAGCGGGGGCCGGCGTCTCCCCGCGCCCGCCGCCCGGGCGCCCTGCTCCGTCGGGCCGTCACCGGGACTCTGGGGAACGAACCATGAAGCGACGCGATACGCGATTTCTCCTCGACCCGCGCCTCGAGCGAGACGCCTGCGGCGTCGGCTTCGTCGTCAACGTCAAGGGCGAGCGCTCGCACCGGATCGTCGAGCAGGGGCTCGAGATCCTACGCAACCTCACGCATCGCGGCGCGTGCGGCTGCGATCCGCTGACCGGCGACGGAGCGGGGATCCTCGTGCAGATGCCCGACGCCTTCATGCGCCGGGAGGCGCGCACCCTGCGGATCACCCTGCCCGATCCGGGGCACTACGGCGTCGGCATGGTGTTCCTGCCGCTCGAGGTGAACCAGGCCAACGAGTGCCAGCGCATCGTCGAAAAGGTTGTCCGCGAGGAGGGCCAGCGCCTCCTCGGCTGGCGCCGCGTGCCCGTGGACGAGGAGGCGCCTGGCCCGGTCGCGCGGAGCGTGATGCCGCTCGTGCGCCAGGTCTTCATCGGCCGCGGACGGGACATCCCCGATCAGGACGCGTTCGAGCGCCGTCTGTACGTGATCCGCAAGCGCGTCGAGCGCCTTGTCCGGGAATCGGGCATGCCCGATCTCGAGCGCTTCTACATTCCGAGCCTGTCCTCGCGCACGCTGGTGTACAAGGGCCTGCTGCTCCCCGAGCAGATTCCCGCCTTCTACCACGATCTCCAGGACCCCCAGTTCGTTTCGGCGCTGGCCCTGGTGCATCAGCGCTTCTCGACGAATACTTTCCCGTCGTGGGATCGCGCCCACCCCTATCGCTTCATCGCGCACAACGGCGAGATCAACACGCTCCGCGGCAACGTGAACTGGATGCATGCGCGGCAAGCGATGTTCGCCACCGAGCGCTTCGATGATGTAACCAAGCTCTTTCCGATCGAAGACCCGAGCACCTCCGACTCGGGGAACTTCGACAACGCGCTCGAGCTTCTCGTCCACACCGGCCGCTCGCTGCCGCACGCGATGATGATGATGATCCCGGAGGCGTGGCAGAAGCACGAGGCAATGAGCCCGGCAAAGCGGGCCTTCTACCGCTACCACGCTTGTCTTCTGGAGCCCTGGGACGGCCCGGCCTCGATCGCCTTCACCGACGGGCGCGTGATCGGCGCGGTGCTCGATCGGAACGGGCTGCGCCCCTCGCGCTACGTCGTCACCAAGGACGGCTTCGTGGTGATGGCCTCGGAGGTCGGGGTGCTCTCCATCGCCCCCGACAACATCGAGCACAAGGACCGCCTCCAGCCGGGACGGATGTTCCTCGTCGACACCGAACAGGGACGCATCGTCGGCGACGACGAGATCAAGGAGACGATGGCGAGCCGGCGCCCCTATCGCGCCTGGCTCGACACGCACCTCGTCCCGCTCGAGGCGTTGGCGCCGGCGGACTCCGTCCCGCCGGCCTACATGCCCGAGACGCTCCTCGCGCGCCAGCAAGCCTTCGGGTACACGATCGAGGATCTCCGACTGCTCATGGCGCCCATGGCGCTCAACGGCCAGGAGGCCGTGGGCTCGATGGGCACGGACACCCCACTGGCCGTCCTCTCCGACCGACCGCAGCTCCTCTTCAACTACTTCAAGCAGCTCTTCGCCCAGGTAACCAACCCGCCGATCGACCCGATCCGCGAGGAGCTGGTCATGTCGGTCAAGACGACCCTCGGCGCCGAGGGCAACCTCTTCGACGAGAGCCCCGAGCAGTGCGCGCAGCTCGAGCTCGAGAGCCCCATCCTGACCAACGAGCAGCTCGCCCAGATCAAGCGCCTGGACAACGGACACCTGCGCACGGTTACCCTGCCGGCGCTCTTTCACGCCGGCATGGGCGGCGAGGGGCTGGAGGCGGCACTCGACGAGCTCTGCGAGCGGGCCGCTGACGCGGTCGATCAGGGATACACCATCCTCGTCCTCTCCGACCGCGGCGTCAACGAGCGCAAGGTCCCGATCCCCAGCCTCCTCGCGACCGCCGCCGTCCACCATCATCTCATTCGCACCGGGAAGCGCATGCGCTGTGGACTGGTCGTCGAATCCGGCGAGCCGCGCGAGATCCAGCATTTCTGTCTCCTCATCGGCTACGGCGCGGGCGCCGTGAATCCCTATCTCGCCTTCGAGACGCTGCGGGACATGATCGCCGAGGAGGTGCTACCCGGTATCGAGCCGGACGCGGCGCTCGAGAATTACCGCAAAGCCATCGACAAGGGGCTCCTCAAGGTCGCCTCGAAGATGGGCATCTCGACCCTCCAGAGCTACCGCGGGGCGCAGATTTTCGAAGCGATCGGCCTCTCCCGCGCCGTCATCGACCGCTATTTCACGGGGACCGCCTCGCGGATCGAGGGGATCGGCCTCGACGTGATCGCCGAGGAGGCGCAGCGGCGCCACGATTACGCCTACAAGGTGTCGCCAGCGCTCGACGGGGATCTCGACGTCGGCGGCCAGTACCAGTGGCGACGCCGCGGCGAGCATCACATGTTCAACCCGGCGACGATCGCCAAGCTGCAGCACGCCGTCCGCTCCGGCAGCTATGCCCTCTTCAAGGAGTATGCTGCCCTCTGCAACGACGAGAGCCGCCGGCTGTGCACCATCCGCGGCTTGCTCAACTTCCGTCCCGGCACCCCCGTGCCCCTCGACGAGGTCGAGCCCGCCAGCGAGATCGTCAAGCGGTTCAAGACGGGCGCCATGTCGCTCGGCTCCATCAGCCGGGAGGCGCACGAAACGCTCGCCATCGCCATGAACCGCCTCGGCGGGAAGTCCAATACTGGCGAGGGGGGCGAGGATCCTGTCCGCTACGCTCCCGACCCCAACGGTGACTCGCGACGTAGCGCGATCAAGCAGGTCGCGTCCGGGCGCTTCGGCGTGACGAGCTTCTATCTCGTCAATGCCGACGAGCTGCAGATCAAGATGGCGCAGGGGGCCAAGCCAGGCGAGGGCGGCCAGCTCCCCGGCCACAAGGTCGACGAGTACATCGCGAAGATTCGCCACTCGACCCCAGGGGTCGGGCTGATCTCCCCGCCGCCCCACCACGACATCTATTCCATCGAGGACCTGGCCCAGCTCATCCACGATCTCAAGAACGCCAACAACCAGGCCCGCATCAGCGTGAAGCTCGTGGCCGAGGTCGGGGTGGGTACGGTCGCGGCCGGCGTCTCCAAGGCCAAGGCCGATCTCGTGCTCATCTCGGGCGATGCCGGCGGCACCGGGGCGTCGCCGCTCACCTCGATCAAGCACGCCGGGATTCCCTGGGAGCTCGGCCTCGCCGAGACGCAGCAGATCCTCGTGGCCAACGATCTCCGCGGGCGGATCCGCGTCGAGACCGATGGGCAGCTCAAGACCGGCCGCGACGTGGCGATCGCCGCGCTGCTCGGCGCCGAGGAGTTCGGCTTTGCCTCGGCTGCCCTGGTGGCCTCGGGCTGTATCATGATGCGGGTCTGCCACCTGAACACCTGCCCGGTGGGCATCGCGACGCAGGATCCCCGCCTGCGCAAGAAATTCGCCGGGAAACCCGAGCATGTGATGAACTTCATGCTCTTCGTCGCCGAGGAGCTCCGCGAGATCATGGCGCAGCTCGGCTTCCGCACGGTCGACGAGATGGTCGGGCGCGTGGACATGCTCGATGTGCGGGATGTCTCGGCGCACTGGAAGGCCCGCGGCGTCGACCTCTCGGCCATCCTGCACCGCCCGGACGTCCCTGCGGACGTGCCCATTCGCTGTGTGACCACACAGGACCACGGTCTGGAACGCGCGCTGGACAATCAGCTCATCGCCCTCGCCCGACCGGCGCTCGAGCGGGGCGAACGTGTCCACATCGACCTGCCCATCCGGAACGTGAACCGCACAGTCTGCACTATGCTGTCGGCCGAGGTCTCGCGCCGTCATGGCGAGGCCGGCCTCCCCCCCGAGACCATCACCATCAACTTCACGGGCTCGGCCGGCCAGAGTTTCTGTGCCTGGCTCGCTCCGGGCCTGGCGGTCACGCTCGAAGGCGACGCGAACGACTACTTCGGCAAGGGGCTCTCGGGCGGACGCATCGTCGTGTATCCGCCTCGGAACGCGTCCTTCCGGGCCGAAGAGAACATCATCGTCGGCAACGTGTCCCTCTATGGCGCCACCGGGGGCGAGGTGTTCCTGCGCGGACTGGCTGGCGAGCGCTTCGCGGTCCGGAACAGCGGCGCTCACGCCGTAGTCGAGGGCGTTGGCGACCATGGCTGCGAGTACATGACCGGCGGACGGGTCCTCGTGCTCGGGCCGACCGGCCGCAATTTCGCCGCTGGCATGTCGGGGGGCATCGCCTACGTCCTCGACGACGATGGGACCTTTCCGAGCCGGTGCAATCTCGGCATGGTGGGGCTGGAGCCGCTGAACGCCGACGACCTGGCCGTCGTGCACGACCTGCTGTCGCGCCACGTGGCGTACACCGGCTCGACGGTGGGCCAGCGGCTGCTCGCAGCCTGGCCGGCAGCCGCGGCACGCTTCGTCAAGGTCATGCCGACGGACTACAAGGCCGTTCTGGCCCGACAGCACCTCGACTCCGAGGCGGCTCGCCTCGCCGCGATCTGAGGAACGGACGGAAGGGCATGGGCAAGATCACCGGGTTTCTCGAGTACGAGCGGCAGGGGGTGGAGAAGGAGCCCGTCCCCGAGCGCCTGCGGCACTGGCACGAATTCGAGCGGCCAACGCCCGAGGCGGTGCTGCGCACCCAGGGCGCGCGGTGCATGGATTGCGGCATCCCCTTCTGTCACAAGGGCTGCCCCCTCGGGAACCTCATCCCCGACTGGAACGATCTCGTCTATCGCGGGCGGTGGAAGGAAGCGATCGAGCGGCTGCACTCGACGAACAACTTCCCTGAATTCACCGGCCGGATCTGTCCCGCGCCCTGCGAGGAGGCGTGCGTGCTCGCCATCAACGACGCGCCCGTCACGATCAAGAACATCGAAAAACACATCATCGATCACGCGTGGTCGGCGGGCTTTGTCCAGCCGCACCCGCCAGTCGCGCGGACGGGCAAGCGGGTCGCCATCGTCGGTTCCGGTCCGGCCGGCCTCGCCTGCGCCCAGCAGCTGGCGCGGGCCGGGCACGAGGTCACCGTGTACGAGCGAGACGACCGCGTCGGCGGTCTGCTGCGCTACGGCATCCCCGACTTCAAGATGGAGAAGTGGCTCATCGACCGGCGCCTCGAGCAGATGGAGACCGAGGGCGTGCGCTTCGTGACGAATGCCCACGTCGGTCTCGATCTTCCGGGCGAGGAGCTTCGCCGGCAGTTCGACGCGATCGTGCTCGCCATCGGCGCGACCCGTCCCCGGGATCTCGACGTCCCGGGTCGCGAGCTCAAGGGCGTCCATTTCGCGATGGAGTTCCTGCCCCAGCAGAACAAGCGCAATGCGGGCGACACGGTGCCCGACCAGATCAGCGCTGCGGGCAAGCGGGTGGTCATCCTCGGCGGTGGCGACACGGGCTCCGACTGCCTGGGCACTGCCAACCGCCAGGGCGCGCTCTCCGTGCACCAGTTCGAGCTGCTCCCCCAGCCCCCGAAGGACCGCCCCCAGCTCAGCTGGCCGAACTGGCCCATGATCCTCCGCACCTCGACCTCCCACGAGGAAGGCGTCATCCGCGAGTGGTCGATTCTCACCAAACGCTTCAGTGGCGACGAGCGCGGACACGTCAAGAAGCTGCACGCCGTCCGCTTGCAGTGGGGCACCGACAACGGGCGCCCCGTCATGCAGGAGGTGCCCGGAACGGAGTTCGAGCTCGAGTGCGATCTGGTGCTGCTCGCGCTCGGCTTCGTCGGCTGCGAGGCGGGTACCATCGTGCGGCAGCTCGGCTGCGAGCTGGACCAGCGGGGGAACATCGCCACCGGCCCCAACTACGAGACGACGGTCCCGGGCGTGTTCAGCTGCGGCGATTCCCGCCGAGGGCAGTCGCTGGTCGTGTGGGCGATCTGGGAAGGGAGGGAGGCAGCTCGCGGCGTGGACGCCTATCTCATGGGCGAGACGTTCCTGCCCGCGAGCCCGGACGTGTGACGCCTCTCGCGGGTCGAGGCAGCTCAGGAGGAGGAGAGGACATGCTGCGCACTGTCATCGTGACCGTGGGTGTGAGCAGCGCGCTTGCGCTGATAGGCTGCGCCCGGCGGAGCCCGCAGCCGCCAGCACAACAACCGCCGCCGGCCGTCACCACCGTACCGAGCGATTCGAAGCTCGCGCGGGTCCGGCCCGGGATGTCGCCCGAGGAGGTGGAAAAGATCCTCGGGGAGCCGACGAGCCGCAACGCCTACGTGACCGGCAAGGCGTTCATCCCCTTCTACTACGGTCCCGACCAGGCGAGAACGGGCTGGTTCTACAAGGGGCTCGGTCGGGTCGTCTTCGAAACTGGCGGTGGGTTCCGGGGTACGCTTCGCGTCCAGCGCGTCGAGCACGACCCCGACGAAGACGGCCAGCCGTAGGGCACGGTCAGCCCGGCCGGGGAATCCGCAGCACCTGCCCAGCCTTGGGTGTCTCGCGCGGTCCGAGGCGGTTGGCGATGCGCAGGGCATTGACGCTCACCCCGTGCTGTTGCGCGATGCCGGTCAGGGTCTGCCCGCGCTTGACCCGGTGCACCACCGGCCCGCCGAGGCGCCCCGGCCGCGAGGGCCGCGTTGCTGGCGCGGGTGCGGCCACACGCGTTACGCGTCGCTCCGCGACGTACTCCGCGAGACGGTCATCGAACACCGCGGCGACCCGCTCGGGAAGCCGCAGGCGATACCCTCGGGGGATCGCCGAGCGACCGCTCACCACCGGCTGGAGCAAGGCGGGGTTGAGCTCGGCGAGCGTGCTGCGGTCGACCCCGGCCAGACGCGCCGCCACGGCGAAATCGACTGGCTCCGACAGGACGTGCGCTGCCACCGCAGGCAGCGGACCATCGGGCACGGGCCCGAAGTACTTCTCGTGGTCCCGATCGACATCGAGCGCAGCCAGCAGCTCGGCGTAGAAGTTCCGCGACGCGAACCCGAAGGCCGGACCCTGGTAGTAATGCACGATGGTGGCGATGTCCCTGGTCCCCAGCTCCCGCACGGCCCGCGCCATGCCCCCTGGGCCGTGGTTGTACGCCGTAACGGCCAGCGGCCAGGTCCCGAGCCGACGATAGTTGTCGGCGAGAAAGCGCGCGGCCGCTCGCGTCGAGGTGATCGGATCGCGGCGCTCGTCGACCAGGTCGTTCACCTGCATGAAGAGTCGCCCGGTCTCCGGCATGAACTGCCAGGCACCAGCCGCACCGACCTTGGAGTACGCGTGGATGTTGAAGCACGACTCGATGAGCGGCAGCCGCGTGAGCTCGACCGGCACTCCCTCCTCGCGAAAGATTCTCTCCATTTCAGGAAAGTAGCGCCGTGCTCGTCGATAGCCTTCCTCGAAGCGCTCGCGGATCCCGCGCTGCGTCCGAAGTCGTGTCTCGTCGGCCGCGATGAGGAAGCGGTCGGGACGCGGATCGCGCGTTGTCACGAGGTCGAAGATCTTTCGCTCGGCCGGGTCGAGGGCCGCCGGCGAGACGCCCTCGTGCATGCGCCGCAGGAGTGCACGGATGCGTGCGACTTCGAGCTCCGTTTCCTCCTTCAGGACCCGATCGAGCTCGATCGGGCTCGCACCCCGCGCAGCCAGGTCACTGAAGTCGATGACGCTGTAGATGCGGCCAAGATCGATGGTGTCGTGCACCACGACCTGATAGCGGGAATATTCCGCGAAGATGGAACGCCAGAAGCGGATCTGGTGCTCCATGGACTCCGGTCGGGGCAGATGCGCGGAGGCCGCGATTGCCGCTGAGGGGATGGTCAGAGACAAAACGACACCCAGAACTCGCATCCGCATGGTCCTCCAGCCTCCTCGACCTCCCCTATCGTCCCACTACCTTCGATTCTGTAACCCAGGGCTTCGACGGGAGTCAAACCAGGCGGGCCCGGCCGCAGCCATGATCATGCTCGTCGCGATCGCTTCGGCATGTACCCCGAGGGTCCCGCCCGCGACCGGGGTCGTCGTCGCGCTCGAGAGCGAGCCGCAGAGCCTCGACCCCCGCTTTGCTATGGACGCTGCGGCCAGCCGCGTCGCCGACCTGATCCATCTGGGGCTCACCCGGCCGCGCGAGGACGGTCGCCGCACGCCGGCCCTGGCGAACGGCTGGACATACGACGATCCGCAGCGGGTGCGTTTTTGCCTGCGCCGGGGATTTCGCTTCTCCGACGGGACGCCCGTGACGGCCGCCGACGTCAGGGCAACGTACGAGGCAGTGCTGGACCCGGCAACGGGCTCGCCAAGGCGTGGGGCGCTCGCGGAGGTCGAGCGCATCGAGAGCCCCGATGCGTTCACGGTGATCTTCCACCTGCGGCGTCCCTTCCCGCCGTTTCTCGATGCAACCGGCCTCGGAATCGTGCCCGCTCGACTCGCGATGGGCCGTGGCGAGATTCGCGTGGGCGCCGGGCCCTTCCGCGTCGAGCGCGTCGACCCCGGTCAACGCATCGTCCTGCGGCCGAATCCCGGCTGGCCTGGGCCGCCCCCTCGCCTCGATCCCCTCGTCCTCCGCATCGTCCCCGATCCGCTCGTGCGTGCCCTCGAGCTCAAACGCGGGGGCATATCGCTCGCGCAGGATCCCCCCGAACCCGAGCTCCTGGAGTGGCTCGCACGGGATGCCCGCCTCCAGGTCCGTCGCCGACCCGGCTCGAGCTTTGCGTACCTGGCCCTCAATCTTCGCAACCCGCGGCTCGCCCGACCCGCTGTACGCCGCGCCCTGGCCATGGCACTCGATCGCGAGGCGCTGCTGGCCACCGTGCTCGGCGGTGCAGGCCGTCCCGCGACGGGGCTGCTCGCCCCGGAGCACTGGGCCTATGCATCCGCACGCCTGCCGCGTCACGATCCGCAGCGCGCTGCCCGGCTGCTCGATCGCACGGGGCTCCGCGATCCGGATGGAGCGGGCCCCAGGGCGCGCTTCCGACTCGTCTACAAGACCTCGAGCCTGCCTGTACGCCGGCGCCTCGCCGAGGCCATCCAGGCGCAGCTCGCAGCAGTCGGCATCGCTGTCGACGTGCGAACGCAGGAGTGGGCGACCCTGTACGCCGAGGTGCGTGCGGGGCGTTTCGAGATCGCCCCCATGACCTGGGTCGGAGTGACCGAGCCGGACCTGTACTTTCTGGCCCTGCACTCGACCATGACGCCCCCGGCAGGCTACAACCGCGGCGCTTATGCGAGCCCGGTGATGGACCGCCTGACAGAGCGCGCCCGCTACGAGCCTCGAGCGGTGCGACGCCGGCAGCTCTACGCGCGCATTCAGCGTCGCGCCGCACGCGATCTCCCCGTCCTGCCCCTGTGGTGGGAAGACCGGATCGTGGTGCACACCGCGCGCCTCCGCGGCTTCGAGCCGACCGCGAGCGGCGACCTCCACGCCCTGGCCCGCGCCTGGCTCGCCCCCTGAGATGCGTCGGCGCCTCGCACTGCTTCCCCTCACCGTCCTCGGCGTGCTGGTGCTGGTCTCGGTCTTCCTGCACCTCGTGCCCGGCGACGCGGTCGACGTCATGCTCGGCGACTCGGCTGCGCCGGCCGATCGCGAGGTGCTGCGCCGCGCCCTCGGGCTGGATCGGCCGTGGCCAGTGCAGCTGCTGCGCTCCCTCGCCGCGCTGAGCCAGGGCGACCTCGGCTGGTCGCTCAGCTACCGGACGTCGGTCGCGAGGCTGGTAGCCGCCCGCTGGCCGGCGACCCTCGAGCTTGCTCTCGCGGCACTCGCCTTCGCCCTTGTCGTGGCTCTTCCGCTCGGTATCGCCGCGGGAGCGCGGCCGGGGACGGCCATCGATCACCTCGCCCGCTGGACGAGCTTGACCGGCGTGTGCCTTCCGACCATCGTGCTGGGGCCGCTCCTGATCCTGGTCTTCGCGGTCCATCTCGGCTGGTTCCCCGTCTCGGGCCGCGACGGGCCTGCGCATCTCGTCCTCCCGGCAGCCACGCTGGGCCTCGGCATGGTGGGGATCCTCGTCCGCCTGGCGCGCACCGCCATGCTCGTCGCGCTAGCCGAGGCGTGGGCTCACGCCGCACGAGCCAGAGGCGCCAGCCCACTCCGTGTCGTGCTCGGACATGCGCTACCGGCAGCGCTTCCGCCCGTGGTCACGGTCGCCGGCCTCCAGGCGGGCGCGCTGCTGGCTGGCGCCATCGTCACCGAGACGATCTTCGCCTGGCCGGGGATAGGACGCCTCACCGTCCAGGCAATCGGCGCACGCGACTACCCGCTGGTGCAGGGCTGCGTGCTCGTGATCGCCCTGACCTATGTGCTCGTCAACTGCTGCACCGATGTCCTGATGCTCTGGCTCGATCCCCGGCTGCGCGATGGCGAATAACCCACGGCGCGCTGCATCACTTGCGGCGGGCACGGCGGGGCTCGTGCTCGTCCTGGTGTGCACGCTCCTCGGGCCGCATCTCGTCAGCGCCGATCCGCTGCGCGTCGACCTGGCCCTGCGGCTTCGTCCGCCGGACGCGGCGCACTGGCTCGGCTGCGACGGCCTCGGGCGGGACATCCTCGCGCGGCTGGCCGTCGCTGCACGACGATCGCTCGGCATCGCGGCCGCCGTGGTGACGCTCTCCACCATCACCGGGGTGCTGCTCGGCGCGGTCGCCGGGTACTTCGGCGGTTGGGTAGACGAGGGCATCGCGCGGATCATCGACACGCTGCTGGCATTCCCAGGCCTGCTGCTGGCGATCGCGCTCGCTGCCGTCCTCGGCCCCGGCACCGTGAACACGATCATCGCGCTCAGCGCACTCGGGTGGACCGGGTACGCACGGCTCGCCCGCAGCGAGGTCGCTTCGCTCACGCGGCGGGACTTCACCGAGGCGGCACGCGCCCTGGGCGCCTCGCCCGCTCGCATCATCGTTCGCCACCTGCTGCCGCTGACGGCGCCCGCGCTGGTCGTCCAGGCGACATTCGGCTTCTCGGGCGCCATCGTCGCCGACGCCACCCTGGCGTTTCTGGGGCTCGGCGCTTCGCCGCCCACGCCGACCTGGGGCGGCATGCTCGACGAAGGACGCCAGCTGATGGTCCCTGCACCCCACGTCCTGATCGCTCCAGGGGCAGCGCTGACCGCGACCATCGTCGCCCTGCAGCTTCTCGGCGACGGCCTTCGCGACCGGCTCGCTCTCCCCACCACGGCCCGCTAGCGAACCCCGGCGATTGGAGCCAGCACTGTCCGTGCGCTAGAGAGCGCGGGGTAGTGTCGAATCCAGTCCTACTCGCGCCACCCGAACCGCTTGCCCTCGAATCGATCGGCCATGTCGCTGCCGGTGCGCGGGTGGCTCTCGCTCGAGACGTCGAGGCACGGATGGCCGCCGCCGCAGCCCAGCTGCGGACGCTCCTCGGCAGCGGCCGCGTCGTCTACGGTCTCAATACCGGCTGCGGCCCGCTGTGCGATCGAGCGATTCCTCCCGACGAGGGCGCGCAGTTCCAGCTGAATCTCCTGCGAAGTCACGCCAGCGGCCTCGGCGCACCGCTGCCTGCGCCAGTCGTCCGTGCCACGATGGCGCTCCGGGCCTACTCGCTGGCGCAGGGGCGTTCGGCCGTGCGACCAGTGGTAGTCGAGACCCTGATCGCCATGCTGAACGCCGACCTGGTGCCTGTCGTGCCCGAGATGGGCTCTGTCGGCGCGAGCGGCGACCTCGTCGAGCTCGCACACATCGCGCGAGCGCTGACCGGGGAGGGAACGGTGAGCTATCAGGGCCGGCACCAACCGGCCGCGGCAGCCTTCCGCGCAGCGGGGCTTCGCCCCGTCGTCCCGGAGGGACGCGAAGCCCTAGCGCTCATGAACGGGACAGCGTGCGAAACCGCGCAGGCCGTGCTCACCCTCCTCGGCGCCGAGCGCGTGCTCGCCGCAGCCGAGGTCGCCGCCGCCCTCGTGATCGAGGTCTTCGGCGGCAATCCCGAGTCCTTCGACCCTCGCGTTCACGCTGCTCGAGCCCACCCAGGGCAGCTGGAAACTGCGGCACGCCTCCGCCGACTCCTGGAAGGGAGCGCGCGACTCCGCGATGCGACGAGTCGCGGGGGGCCGGAACGCGGCCGCACCGAGCCGGTGCAGGAGGCCTACACGCTCCGCTGTGTGCCCCAGGTGCTGGGGGCAGTGCGCGACGCGCTGGCGTACGTTCGCTCGGTGCTGACCATCGAGACGAACGCCGTCACGGACAATCCCGTGTTCTTTCCCGAGGACGACGCGGTGTTGCATGCCGGCAACTTCCACGGGCAGCCAGTCGCGTTCGCCGCCGACCACCTCAAGCTCGCGCTGGCGGAGATCGCCCTCTTCTCCGAGCGACGCCTCGCCCGGCTCCTGGATCCCGCGACCAACGGGGGCCTGCCCCCCTTTCTCATTCGCGACCGCATCGGGATCCGCAGCGGGCTCATGGGGCTGCAGTACTGCGCCAGCTCGACGGTCGCCGAGAACCAGGTGCTCGCCACGCCGGCCTCGCTCGCGTCGGTGCCGACCAACGCGAACAACCAGGATGTGGTCGGCATGGGCACCGTTGCCGCACGCCAGGCACGGCGCCTGCTCGACAACACGCGGCGGGTGGTCGCGATCGAGCTCCTCGCGGCTGCAGAAGCCATCGATCTGGTCGGACCAGAGGGCCTGAGCCCTGCGACCCGAGCCGCTCACGCGGCCATCCGCGATCTCGTGGCGCCACTGCTCGAGGATCGCGCCCTCGGCGACGACGTCGAGCGGCTCGTCTCCGGCCTGGACGCGGTCGTGGCTGCGGCCACGACCGCTACGGCACGCTGACCTCGTCGCGCAATCCGGGAGACGGCCGGTTGCCGCGGGGCGGCGTCAGTGCCCGGCGGCCACCAGCGCAGCCACGGTGAACCAGTCGTCCGTCACCCCGGCTGCCTCGCCCTGGTGGTAATACCATCCTTGCTCGCCGGGAAAGCGCGGGCTCGGCAAGGAGGCCTTGGTCGCATGCTCCAGCTGCAGATCGACCATCACGATGGCAGGGGCGAACGGCCGCTCGTCTTCGTACACGATCGCGTTGGTGCCGGGCACCGAACGCCGGTAGCTGATGTTGTTGATCCAGATCTTCCACAGCTCGCCCGAGCGATCGTAGATGTCGGAATAAGGGATACCCCAGAACTCCTTGTCGATGAACAGCACCCGCTTCGAGTACGCGTACTGCGGCAGCTTGGAGACCCCCTCGACGACGTACACCTTGCGCACCTCCCAGACGTCGTCGAAGGCCCAGTCGACCGTGTCGTGCCACTTCACGGGGTAGTGTTTGGTGTGGACGGCGGCGAGGAGCTCCCGCTCGCCGAGATATTTCCAGTCCATCCAGGCGATGTGGCCGGAGTACCCGTAGTAGCTGTCCACATCGGTATCCTGGCCGAAGAGCGCATCCGAGCGCTGGGCGGTCGAGAGCCGCCGCACCCGGCGCAGCGAGGGGAGGTAGAGCCAGGAGTCGTCAGCCTTCGAGGAATCGATGTAGCGATTGCCGAGGGCACCGACGCCCTTGAGGTCGAACGGCTCGAGGATCGGGTAGAGCCCCTGTTGCACCCGGTACCCGTTCGGATTCGGCTTCTCGGGCTTGGGGTCGACGTACAGGCGTCCAGTCCAGAAGAGCCGCCGGAAATGGTCGAGCAGGAAGTGCCGTTCGACCGACATCGGACCGTTTTCCGGGATGGTGCCGGTATCGGCATCGAAGTTCCGCAGATCGGTGTCGTCCATGCCGTTGGCGAACCCGTACTCGTAGTTCCACATGATCTTGAACGCGAGCTGGGGATCCTTCGGGTCGAGGTTCGGAAAGGGCTGGCCGGCCACGTAGTTCTCGACGGTGAGGCCGTCGGCCGAAAGCCGGACCTGGCCCGAGTACTTCTCCGTCGCCTCCTTGTAGGCCCGCGGCCATTCGACGCGCTGGGTTTCGGTGATGGTGATGGGGAAGCCGCGCTTGATGCACCATTCGAGGCCAGGGGAGATGAGGTGCCGTACCTTGTCGACGTTGTGCGGACCGATACGGTCGCCGGGCGCGAGCGCTGCAGCCGGGCCCCCGCTCGCGAGCAGGATAGCGAGCACGACGCTTCGCAGAGCCGTTCCGTGGAAGCGCGTCATGGCAGTTCTCCTCTTTGTGCGTTGTCCGGCGTCGACCCCGGCCGCCGTGCCTCGCCAAGGCCACGCCCTAGACGGGGTTAGAGAATAGTGCCGCTGGCGCGTCAAGAGCTCAACGCTCGCGAGAGGCGCCCCTGCGCGTGCGGCGCGAGCATGGGCTCCGCCGCCGCGATGACGCGTCTTGCCGAGTCGTCTTCTCCGGTGACCTGCACGGGGTGTCTCTTGCCGCGGCCCGTGGCGCAGTTCGACAACTCGATCGCCGTGAAACGACAAGATCCGCCCCGCGCCGCATGATAGGCGTCTGCCATCATGCCGTGCCGCCGGCGGCCGCTCGCCGCCCGCGGCGCATCGAGGGAGAGCGAACGATGACACATGCCTTGCGGTGGACGGTCGGCGTCGTGGCGGGTCTGGCGGCCCTGCTTCCAGCCGGTAGCTGGGCGGATTCCATCGACCGCGATCCGAGCAGCAGCTGCTCCGTCCGGGTCCACTACCCCAATCCGGTGCCCGCCGCGGCCGAGGCCTTCGTGCTGGCCGTCGGTACGGCCATGTCGCGGAGCAACTACGACTTCCTCTCGGCGCAGCTCGCCAGCAAGGGCTACGTGGTCGTGATCATGGACCACCAGCCCGGCAACCTGACCAAGACGGACGCCGGGAAGTACCGCGACTGCATGCTCCTCGTGAAAAGCCAGATCGGAAGCTGGCTAGGACCGGTCGGCCTCGGCACTGTCGCCCACTGGATCGCAGGCGGGCATTCGGCGGGCGGCCAGGCCGCCCAGCACGCCGTCGCCGCCACCCCCGGGCTCGCTGACGGTATCTTCAGCATCGACCCCTACAACCTGTCCGGCGCGCCCCGCGTTCCCGGGCCGGCGCTCTACTGGGGCTTCGAGGCGACCACCTGCTTCGTGAGCGCCAACGACGCCGCCAAGGCTGGCTACTATGGCACGGACGGTCGCCGCGCCTTCGTCCGGGTGAGCCGCCGATACTCGTGGGGCCCCTGCGGATACGCGCCCAAGTACTTTCACTGCAGCTTCTGCGACGGGCACTGTCCGGGCTGCACGAACTGCATGACGACCCCCAACCACTTCTTCGTCGATATCGCCAACAGCGTGCAGCGCTTCGTCAACGCGGCCTTTTACGGCCCCTGGTCGAAGGCCGCCCTCAGCGGGAGCATGACCACCCCGACGACGCTCTTCGTCGACAGCGACCAGCCGTGACCGTATGGCGCGCGAGGCCCGCCGCCCAGTGGGCAGGCCTCGCGCGTTTACAGCCCAGCGCCGCTCGTGCTAGCCGCCCAGCCGCACATCGGGAGACGGGAGCGAGCAGATGGCGGCGTCTGTGGCGCGGGCATTGTACGACGAGGTCGGACGGGCAGCGATGGCCCTCGGTCTGCCGCTCGAGGAACCCCCACCACCCCCCGGACGCCGCCTGCCCCTCGAGACGCTGGTCCGTCGCCTCGCCGAGCTCGCGCATCGCAGCGGCGATCCGGACATCGCGCTTCGCATCGGCCGCCAGCTCGGCCCGGCGGCCGTCGGGATCCCCGGGTATCTCGCGATGGTCGGCCCGACCCTGCTCGACGCGCTCCCGCGGGTCATGCGCTACCAGCGGCTGGTCGCCGACGGAGTCCGCCTCGAGGCGATCCTCGACGGCGACCAGGTCCGCTTCCACACCCGGCACGACGGCATCGTCCCCAACCGCCTGCTGAGCGACCTGCTGGTCGGCGCCACCCGCTTCTTCGGCGCCTGGCTGCTCGGTAGCCCGCCGCCGCTCACCGCCGTGTGGTTCCATTATCCACCGCCTGCCCATACGACCACCCACCGCGTCATCTTCGGTGCCACCCCACGCTTCGGGGCTGGCGACGACGGTTTCGCGCTTGCACGCGCCTGGTTCGAGCAGCCGCTCCGGACCGCCGAAGTCTCCCTGGTTCCCGTCCTCGAAGCGCAGGCCTCGTGTCTCCTCGCCGGGCTGGGCGACGACACGCTCGTCGGGCGCGTCGCCGCCGCGATCAGCGACGCCCTCACAGCCGGGCGACCCGCCAGCATCGCCGCCGTGGCCATGCGCCTGCACACCTCGCCCCGGAGCCTGCAGCGGCGATTGGCGGCGCACGGGACGAGCTTCGTCCGTCTGCTCCAGCAGGTGCGACAGACCCTCGCCGAGCGTTACCTGGCCGACCGGCGGCTCAGCCTGCTCGAGGTCGCCGCCCTGCTCGGGTACCAGGAGCAGAGCTCCTTCTGCCACGCCTACCGACAGTGGACGGGCCAACCGCCGTCGGCGGCACGGCGTCCCCAGCAGTCAGGCTAGCGAGGTCCCGTCTCAGAAGACACCCTTCGGCAGGAGCCGCAGCGCACGCGCCTCGCGCTCGAGCTGCTCGCGGAAGTCGGGGTGCGCGATGTCGATCAGCGCACGGGCCCGCTCCGGCACCGACTTGCCCTTGAGATTGACCATCCCGTACTCGGTCACCACGTACATCACGTCCGTGCGCGGCGTCGTCACGACGTTGCCTGGGGTGAGGGTCGGCACGATCCGGCTCTCGCGCCGCCCCCCCTTCTCGTAGGTCGAGGCGAGACAGATGAACGCCTTGCCGCCTGGCGACCCGTACGCGCCGCGTACGAACTGGAGCTGTCCGCCGGTCCCGGTCAGCTGCCGGTGGCCGGCCGACTCGGAGGCCGCCTGGCCCTGAAGATCGATCTGCGTGGTGTTGTTGATCGCCACGACGCGCTCGTTGCGCATGATCTGCTGGGGGAGATTCGTGTAATCGACCGGCCGGCACTGCACGCGCGGATTGCGGTCGATGAAGTCGTACTGGCGGCGCGAGCCAGCGGCGAAGGTAAAGACGATCTGATAGCGATCGATCGTCTTGCGCGCGCCGGTGATGCAGCCCGCCTCCCACAGATCGATCATACCGTCGACCAGCATCTCGGTGTGCACGCCGAGATCCCGGACGCCCGCGTCCTTGAGCAGCGCACAGACCGCGTTCGGCATGCCCCCGATGCCGATCTGCAGGCAGCTCCCGTCCGCGATCTCCGCCGCGATCCGAGTGGCGACCGCGCGATCCACGGCGCTGGCCGGGGGATTGGGCAGCTCAGGCAAGGGCGCGTCGTCGCCCGCGATGACGTAGTCGACTTCGCTCGCGTGCAGCGATTCCTCCGAGCCGTACACATAGGGCAGCGCGGCCGAGGTCTCGACGATGACCACTCGCGCCCGTTCGAGCATCGCCCGCTGATAGGTCGCCGCCGCGCCGAAATTGAAGTAGCCCTGAGCGTCCATCGGGCAGGTCTTCACGCAGGCCACGTCCACCGGCTCGAGAAAGCGCCGGTAATACTCGGGAGCCTCGCCGAAGTTCATGGGAATGTAGCTGCACCGCCCCGCGTCGTGCTGGCGCCGGTCGTAGCTCGAGAAATGCCAGTTGAGCCATTGCACGTGGTCGCCCTCGGGATCCGCCTCGAGCACCGCCCGGGGCCGGAGCGTGAGACACGCGCGAATGCGGACCCCGGAGAGCTCGTGCACGCGTGCGGCGAGCGCTCGGTCGAACACGTCGGGCTGGCTCAGCCCGAAGCCGTAATCGACCCAATCGCCCGGGCGAACGAGGGCCGCTGCTTCCTCGGCCGAGATGCGCTGCGCGGTCCGCGCCATGCGGCCGCGCTGATCGCCCGGTGGCCGGATCCTGTCAAGCCCGCGGCCGACGATGCCAGCCCTCGCGCAGACCTCATGGCGACGGGCCTCGAGCGCAGCCGATCAGGCGATCGACGCAATCGAGCAGGCGCGGCTCGCGCGTCATATCGAACTTGCGCGCGAAGTGCTTCCCGGAGATCCGCATGGGCTCGAGATCGGCGAGGGTGAGGATCTCGGGGTGCGCATGGCCCTCGATCCAGCGAATGTAGCGGTAGTTGTCGTCGCAGATCCGCAAGGTCTCGGCGTTGCGCAGGATCGTGGCCCAGAACGACTCGCCCGCAGCGAAGGTGCGTGCGTAATGGCGCACGACTGCGGGGTGCTCTGCCAGGAACCGTCGGAGATAGGCCACGGCTCGCCGCGAGAGGGTCCACCAGGCCGAGCCCTTGTAGAGCGGCCGGTCACCAACGGGGAGCCGGCGCACGGGCAAGCCAAGGCGCAGGCGATCGTCCCACGCTCGCACCTTCACCAGCGGCTGGAGTCGATTCCAGGCGTGGCGGATCTGTATCCCCGCCTCGCGCACGAGGCGCGGAAGGTAGGCGCCCCCGGGGAGGCGCGGGAGCGCCCGGTACCGGTAACAGTAGCGCTCCACGAGCTCGCGATCGGCCTCGCTGGCCCGATCGATCCGCCGTCCCGCGACGAATCCGTCGTAGGAGGTGGTCGCGAGGAACTCCTCGATCTCCGGCAGTGGACGGATCGGGTAATCCTGGCCCGAGAGGTACACTACCCAGTCCGGGTCGAAGCGCTGCGAGATCCAGTCGAGCGCCTCCAGCACCATGCGAGTCATCGAGAAGTCGCCCCAGGCCGGCGACCGCTGCGGCTCGAGGAAGTGCACGCGGTCGATGTGGGCGAGAGCCCCGGCGTCGAGATGCGAGACCCGAAAGGCGTGGTTGATCACGACGCGCGACGCCGGCCCGCCGCTGCGAAGCGCCCGGACCAGGCGGACCACCTGCGGCGGGTTGACGTGCGAGGCGACGAAGTAGACGACCTGGGTCACGTCAACCGCAGGTCCGCGCGAATCTCCGCCCGCTCGCCGTTGCCCCGAAGCACGACATGCCCGGGCAGAAAGTCGAGGCCGCGCGCCTCGATTTCGTGCCAGCCGAGGAACGCGGGCCGGAGCGCTCCCGCTTCCCAGCGGACGTGGCCTTTGGTCGACCACGGCCCGGCCATCCCGACCCGGCTGCAGACCCGCCGTGGCACGAAGCGCAGGTCGACGCGCCCGGCAAGCAGCCCCGGGGGCGCGCCGGCGGCCGGGGGGATGAACGAGAACTTGACCGAGGCTGCGCTCGCGCCTCCTCTGCCGAGGTTCTCCTGGCGGTGGAGAAGAACGCCGGCAAGGTTGCGAAGCACCATGGCGACCCGCTCCCGGTCGTCGACCCCGGAAAGGTTCCCGAGCCGATCGAGATAGTGGCGGCGCATCTCGGGCGGAATCGGCCCCGTCCATCCAAGCCGTTGGAGCGCCCGGTAACTCGCCAGCTCCCCGTTCCGTTCCACTCCCGGATGCTCGGACTCCCACCAGTAGCGGGCGAGCGCCTCGTAGTTCTCCTGCATGCGCGCTCGCCAGCGCCGCAGGTCGTCGGCGGTCACCGCCTTGTCGCTCACGCGACGCACCACGAAAACCCGCTCGAGTCGCAGCACCCGGATGAGGCGCTGCACGCCCGCGAGGTAGCGGGCCCGGGCCTCCGCGATCGGCGGCGCTTCGCCCTCCATGAACTCGAACTCGAGATCCTCCACGTCGAGCTGGAAACGCATCCCCGGCGGATACACCTGTGCGACGGCCAGCTGCACGGTCTGCAGCGTGTTCAAGGCAGCGAGCTCGGCCACGTCGACGCTGCTCTCCGGTCCCACCACCCAGTGCTTTTTCGGAGACCACAGCATGTGCGCCGCGACGGGCTCGTCGTGGGCGATCGGCTCCGCGACCTGTCGCTCGAGCGCCGCACGGTTGAGGGCGTGCTCGGCGGTGACCTGCCGTGCCTTCGCCGCCGCCAGCATGGTCTCCACGACCAGCCGCACAAGGGGCTGCCCGGTCCCCGGGCGAGCGCGGTCGCTCTGGCTCGAGGGTGTCGGCGCGTCGCCTGCCATCACGCTGCCGAAGTACTTGGCCAGGCACTCGCGGAGCACGTCCGGCGACGGATAGGCCGGACCATCGACGTATCCGAGGGCAGCTCGAGCTGTCATCGGCCGCAGGATCCTCCTGGCAGCGGTGGCAGAGCCCGGAGGATCTCGCCGTAGAGCCGCCACCGCTGGCGAACCGTGTCGAACTCGGCCCGCACCTCGTCGGACGGGCCCTCTCGCACCAGCTGCGCAAAGCGCTGCAGGAGCACCTGTGTCGGATCGGTCACTTCGACCATGCCCTCGGGGCTTTCGAAGACGAAGCCGTAGCCAGCGGTCACCCGGCGATCCCAGCGCAGCCCGTCGACGGCGATCCACGCAGGCCGGGGTGGGACGGGACAGACGTGGAGGTCGAGGCTCGCCTCGACACTTCCCGCCGGGGTCTCCAGGCCGATGCGCAGGGTCGCGGCCGCGCCGTTCGCGGCCCAGCGCTCGAGGGTCGCCTCGGCAACGCGGGTCTGCGCGTCCACCGGTCGAAGCGCCTGCACCCCGCCCCGAGCGCAGCCGCGGACCGCGGAGTGCCCGCAGCACGAAGGGCCACTGGCAGTGCTCCATCAGCGGAAGGCCCGCTGCGGCGAATTCCTCGATCAGCGCGGCGCCCGCGACGGCCTGCGCCTCGTGGACGAGCGGCTTCTCGCACAGCACCGGGAGTCGGCGGGCGAGTGCCACCTGCAGCGCCTCGAGGTGGTGCTCGACGGGCGAGGCGATCAGCAGGGCGTCGATGCCGCTCGCACAGAGAGCCTCCAGACCTGGATGCGCCGTCACGCGATGACCCAGCCGAGCCTCCAGATCGGCGGCGTTGGCCGCGGCGCGCTCCGGGGAGCGCCCAGCCACACCCGTGACACGAAACCCTGCCCCCTCGGCGAAGCTGGCAAGAAAGGGACCGAGACCATTGCGCGTTCGTCCGGCGCCCACCAGGCCCAGGGCCGCTCCCGATGAACGCGGCGATTCGAGGGAAGAGACGGGGTACACCACGCGCGCTTGCCGAACGTCTTCTGCAAGGCACGCTCCGCCAGACGGGGACGTTGCCCGCGAGCGACAGCCCTGGTTCCAGGACACGGCCCTGGCAGGGCCGCACGGGTCGTGCAGCCGTGCGGGGTTATCGCTCGCCGGCGACGGCCGGGGGTCTTGCCCGTGGCCACGACGTGGTGTCGTTGGATGTCGGGCATGAATACGGCGCCACGCAATGGTCCGGATCTCCGTCCGGCGGACAACTGGTTCGGCGTCTTTCACGCCGGGCAGGTCTTCGAGCACCTCTCGCGCGGCTTCACGGTCGAGGCGAGCCGCCAGTACCTCGCTCGCTGCGACCCGGCGAACACGCTCGCCGGGAATCCCGAGCTTGCCCACCAGCTCGGCCTGCTCGGCCCCGGCGGGCGCCTCGTGCACGATGGCTTCGCGGTCGGGCTCGTGGCCCCCGAGAAGATTTTCCAGGATGCCGTGGCCCAGTCGGTCGGCCCGGTGACGTTTCGCGTGCAGCAGAACCAGGGCTACGATGACTGCTGGTTTCTCGCGCCGGTCCTCGAAGGCACAGACCTCGAGATGGAGACCCGGGTGCTCGCTGCCTACGTGCGCGAAAACAGCCCGGATGCCGGGACGGTCCCCATCGAGACGCGAGCCTATCGCCGCTGCGCCGACGGCAGCCGCGAGCTCGTCCACTACCACTGGCGCACACCGGATGTCCGCCGTGACCCCGCAGCCCCTCCCCTCGCACCCACGCCGATTCCCGCGGTGGAGCCGACGCGGTTCAGCTGGGAGGATTGCCACATCCCTGTCTACCGCGAGCTTTCGCGCGAGCTCCTCGGGCCGCACGGCCGCACCGTCGACGACCTCGAGGTCGGCGCGGTGCTCGAGGGCTTTGCGCCCCGCGGCATCAGCAGCGCCGAAGGCTGGTTCCTCGTCACCTCCACCGGCAACATCGCCGAGATGCACTACGACGTGCACAAGGGACCGCTCATCGTCGGCGGCGCGACGATCGCTCGGGCCCTCGCCCAGCTTCGCCCGCACTGTCCTGTCGCCTGGCCTGTCGGTATACCGCACATCGGCCACACCGCCCCGGTCTACCCGTGCGATCGCCTGCCCGACGATGGCGACATCGCCCGCTTCGCGCCCGCGCCGATTCCGGGGCACTTCGAGCTGCGGACGAGCATGCAGGTGGCGGACATGCTCGACATCGACCGTGCGGACGGCCAGCTCGTCCGGTTCCTCACGACGACCTACATGCAGGTCACGGCCGAGGGGCGCACCCTGCTCGCGCAGCAGGGCAAGGACTTCGTCCTCGGGCTCACCCGGCCACAGCACGTCCTCCACCGGGGGTGGGACGAGCGCTTTCGGCGCCCGCGCGTGCTCGAACGCGACGGCATGACGGCCGTGGCCGTTCTCGAGATGGATCTGCTCTGGTTCGTGCCGTCGCGGCGTGCCATGAGCGCGTGACGGCTGCCCTGCCGCGGCGGCGCAGAGGACATGAGCATGGACGATCCAGCGATGGGCCCGCGGGTGGCGCAGTTCGTTGCCGGCGACACCCCAGGACACCTCGAGAAGACCCTCGATCCCGCGGCCCCCTGCGACATGTGGATCGTGAACTGGGAGGCCGCCATCACCGACAAGGCGAGAGCGCGAGCGATCAGCCGCGAGTTCCTGGCGCGCTCGGCATCCGCCATGCACGGCGAGCGTGTCGTACGCGTCAACGCACTCGGCACGCCCGAGGGCGACCGCGATCTCGCAGAGCTCGCCAGCTGGCCGCCGGGCTGGATCGACGGCGTGCTGTTTCCTCTCGTGGAATCCGCCGCCGACGTGCGGGCGGCCGCAAGCCGACTCCCGGCCGGCGGGTCCATGGCCCCCCGAGTGCATGTCCTCGTCGAGACCCCGCGCGCGGCCCTGGAAGCTGCAGCCA
>Ga0209101_1000428_pt1 | contig 34692 bp, 26 predicted proteins | sample ConPoolayeCmetaG_FD_185481 | JGI IMG/M metagenome (GOLD analysis project Ga0209101, IMG submission 185481) | Hot spring microbial mat communities from California, USA to study Microbial Dark Matter (Phase II) - Cone Pool mat layer C metaG... ...
CCGGGCTCGGCGAGCGGATGACCTGTCGGCCGGTCTGCCGCGAGCTCAAACTGAAATCGACCGACTACACACGTAGAGGCTCCGGCTGAAATGCTTCGGGACGGGGGTTCGATTCCCCCCGCCTCCACTCGCACGGCGGGCTCCGTCGGGACGCGCACCCGGCGGAGCCCGCGGCGTTTTTGCAGCCCGGCGGCGGGCCGCGTGCGGGAATGCGCCGCGGCCGGGCGTCGGAACCGGAGGCCGCGGGCTGTTCGACGGCACCGCGCTGTTGTGTCGTCGGGGCTGGCGTCAGCGGGCCGCCCAGAGCGTGCGGACCAGCAGATAAGTGCCGTACAGCCCCAGCAGGGCGACGCCCTCGACCCGCAGGATCCGCCGCTGGCCGCTGATCGCGATCGGCAGCAGAATCGCGGACAGCCCGGCCATGAACAGCAGATCGAACTGGCCCCCCGACGGGATCGGCATCGGGTTGATCGTTGCGACGAGGCCGGCGATGAACAGCAGGTTGAAAATATTGGAGCCGACCACGTTGCCGATGGCGATGTCGCCCTGGCCCCGGCGGGCCGCGAGGATGCCCGTGGCCAGCTCGGGGGCCGTCGTGCCCAGGGACACGAGCGTGAGGCCGATGATCACTTCGGGCACGCCGAGCGCGTGGGCGATCTGAACGGCGCCGGAGACGCACATCCGACCGCCGAGGCCGACTCCCACCAGGCCCGCGCCGGTCCAGGCGGCGTAGACCCACACGGGCCGGACCGGCGGCGGGTGCGTCGCGACGGCCTCGCCGACCTCGACCACGAACGGGTCGGCCGCCGGGCGCAGCAGGACGTCCATCACGTTGTAGTACAGGAACACGCAGAACAGCAGCAGCAGGATGAGGCCGTCCGAGCGGTCGAGGCGGTCGCTGGTGCCGGTGCCGAGGAACGAGTCCTCGCTGAGGACGACCAGCGCCGCGACGCCCAGCAGGAGCATCGGCAGGTCGCGCGTGATGATCGAGGTCTGGACGCGCAGCGGCCGAATCACGGCGGTGAGGGCCAGCACGAAGCCGATGTTGATGGCGCAGGCGCCGATCAGGTTGCCGTAGGCCAGGTCGGTCTGCCCCTTGAGGGCGGCGATCGTGTTCACGACCAGCTCGGGGGTGCTGGTGCCGAACGCGACGACCGTCAGGCCGATGATCAGCGGCGAAACGCCCATCGCGCGGGCCAGGCCCGAGACGCCGCGCACGAGCCATTCGGCGCCGCCGATGAGCAGCACGAGTCCGGCCACGAGCAGCACCGAGCCGAGCAGCACGACGTTCTCTCAGCGGCGTCCGGGCGGCGCCCCGCAGCGCCAGCCGCCCGCCCGGCGGCACAGCCTAGCGGGGGCCGGGCACGCGGCAAGTGCAGGGAGGCCGGAGCCGCCGCGCGGCCCGCGGTGGGGGCCTTCCGCCTCGTTCCGCATTGTCGCGCCGGGCTGAGCGGTCGGCCACGCACGTCTTGAAGTCGGCGGCTCGGATTTGCGACCATGCCGCCGGAGGCGTGGCATGTCGGAGCGTGCAGCGTACTGGCAGCGGTTGCGGGGCGCATGGGAGCGGAGCGGCTGCGCTGCGCCGCGACGCGCGCGATGGTAAGATACGCGCCGCGAGTCGACGGAAGCCGCCAGGTGGCGCGCGCCGCCCGTTGCGGGGGAGCCGCCGGCGGTTCGGCGGCCTGCGGTGTCGCGTGGACGCCGCCCGCCGGCTGGTCCGGAGAGGTGGCCGAGTGGCTGAAGGCGCCGGTCTTGAAAACCGGTGACCCGCAAGGGTCCGTGGGTTCGAATCCCACCCTCTCCGTTGCGGGGCGGGCTTGGTTGCGCAGGCGGGCTGCTCCGGTGCCCGCGGCGGGAACGCGCAGCCTGTGCGGCTCCGCGGGCGCGAGGTCAGGCGGCCGTGTGGGATCAGCGGTCGAAGAAGCGCGTCGCGATCCGCCGCAGCACCTCCCACCGGTCGGCGCCCGCCTCGTCGAAGCGGTCTTTGTGCAGACAGGCGCGGTAGTTCTCGGCCACGAGCCGGAAGGGGTACCAGCCAAGACCCTTCAACTGACTGCCCCGCTGCTCGAGAAAAACTGAGGCGAAATGCTCCATTTCCTCGGCGGAGGGCATCCGATTCCACAGGTCGTTGTAGTCACCATCCGTGAAGGTCTGCATCAGAATGATCGGCTGAGGTCGTCGCCCGGTGTCGGCCGGTTCGGCCGCGGCGAAGCGTCGCAGCCGCTCGTCGAGGCAGGCCAGCTCCGCCCGGAGCGTGGCGTCGCGGTCGTTCGTGGGCGGGCCGTAGCAGTTGCACACAACATCGAAGGGACGATAGCGGCCCTGCGGAGTGTCGACGAAGGGATAGACGTTATGCGTCTCATAGTCGAGCACGCCGGTGAGGCACTCGTCCGATTGCGGCCATCCCATCGTGATGTCTTCCCCGTAAACGCGGACGCGCCCGCCAGGGAAGATGTCCTGGGTGATCTGGCGATAGAAGACCTTCATCCGCGCCGGGCTGGTCAGCTCGGGCTGCCAGAGCGGTTCGTGGAACGAATAGATGGCGAACGTCTGCGCCAGGTACTCTGGACGGTCCTTCAGAAATCGCAGGAACGCCGCGTTGACCGAGTTCGGGTACCGATTCAGATCCAACTGCCATTCGTTTCTGATCCCGTCCCAGCGCCAGATTGACTGACCAGCGGCGGTGTCCCAAATGAGTGGGATGAGTCGCAGCCCGTGGCGAACGGCCGCCGCGTAGGTCGCGTCCCAGTCCTTTCCGTCGACCTCGAGATCGATCAGGACGGTATTGACGCCCAGGCGTGCCAGCAGCTCGAAATCCTCCACTTCCGGGTAGTTCAGCATGTGCACGAGTTCCGTCCTACCGGTTGAAGGCCCGGAGGGCGGGGACCCGCCGGAGCCTGTGGAGGGTCCAGCGGGGGGCGGCTCACCGGAACCAGTGGTGGGTCCGGAAATGGGGGTTTCCCCCGGCCGCGGCGCACAAGCCGACAATCCGAGGCCCGCGCCGATCAGCTTGAGGAAATCGCGCCGTCGCAGTCTCTGCAAATTGAGCAGTTGATCCCATGTCATCGCGGAGCTCCCCTGCGGCCGGTTGACCGCCGTCGCGCTGCCCGGGGGGCAGTTGGAATGCGGCAGTACCGCTGGGCGGGAGCCTGACGCAAGGCGTCGAGGATGTCAAGCGCTGAATGCGCCCCGCGGGTCGCGTCGTCCCAGGCGCTGGGCCGAGTCCCCGGGCCGAGAGCGATCCCGACCACGCGCGCCTGGCCGGAGCGTCCCTCCGCTTCATCATTGCTTCGGGGGGGCTCGTAGCCGCGGGTCGGCCGGTCGGCGCTTCAGGCGCACGGCCCGCAGCGCCGCGGCGTTAGCCTGCCCGCAGGGAGTGAAGTTATTGGCCCGCGGGGAATGGAGCTCACTGCCCGCGGGGAATGAATCGGAACCTCATGGGCTGCCAGAACGGCGACGCGGCCGGCCCGTTTCAGCCGTCCTTGCCCGCCCGATATTGGATGACGTGCACCTTTTCCAGCGTGATGAGGCCCTCGGTCACCATCTCGTCGAGATACGGCAACAGCAGATTGATCTTCTCGGGACTGTCGACGATCTCGATGATGATGGGCAGGTCCTCGGAAAGGCGCAGGACCTTGACCGTGTGCAGCCGGCTGCGTTTGCCGAAGCCCATCGGTCCGCGCAGCACCGTCGCCCCGGCCAGGTGCAGCTCCCGGGCCTTGAGCACGAGGGCCTCGTAGAGCGGCTGACCGTGCCACCGGTCGCTCTCGCCGATGTAGATCCGCAGCAACTGTGCTTCGCCTTCGAGTTTCACGGGCTACGCTCCAAACCAGCGCTGTGCCAGACGGAATCCGAGCCACACCGCCACGAATCCCAACGTGACCGTGAGGAGCAGGTTCAGCATCGCGCGGACGCCTTGGCCCTCGTTGGCCAGCTTGAAGGACTCCCAGCCGAGCGCCGAGAACGTCGTGAAGCCGCCGAGGATGCCGACGGTGAGACCGACGCGATACTCCATCCGGATCGGGATGTGCTCCACAAACACCTGGTTGAGCACGCCAATGGTAAAACAGCCGAGCACGTTCACGATCATCGTGCCCAGCGGGAAAGTCCCCCGGGTCAGGGATTGGGCCCAGCCCTCCACCAGATAGCGCAGCAGCGACCCCAGGCCGCCGCCGGCGACGATGAGGGTGTACTTGTTCAACAGGCAGTTCATTACGAACGTACGCGTCATGAGCGCAACCACCCATTTATCTGAGCGAGGGATCGGTACGGCGCGAGCCGCGCGATCCACGCTGCATCCAGTCGGCGCAGTCGCCCTCCGACGCGGCACGGCAGCGGGCCCGTGCCGATTGACCAAGGCTGCGTTCGCCACACGTTCCGGCGTCCTGCGCTCCCAGCCGCGCCGCGGGTTGCGCCCCGGCGCGGAGCTCCCCGGGGAGCCGCAGGCCGCGTGCACTTGACGGTCTGCCGCGTGTCGTGACCCGGGGCGGGTCGTCCCACGTCGCTGCGCCGCGGCGTTCCGCCCGCCGCGAACCCACCGCTCGGCCGCGGTGGGCGCCGCGCCGTCCGCAACCATCGCAACCTAACGGCGGGGGCTGACATCCGCAACCGGAGCGACTCAATCTGGGGGCACCGCGCGGCGTGGCGCGAGACCGGGTCGCCTCGCCTCGGCCGCTCAACCTCGACGACGCGATTTCCGATAGGGATACCAGTCCGACGCCTGCGCCGGTTCGTGAGGCCGGTCGCGCGAGCGTCGCACGTCGAGACCGGCATGCCTGCATCTGCGGTACTGGTCCGCCCGTCGGGCCGACTCGGGTTCGCGAGCGGCCCGAGCGTCTGCCGGCCCGCTCGCCGAGCCGCTATGGTTCGCGTCGCAGGCCTCGGTGCCCGCCGGGTAGGGGCGGCGGGGTCCCGGCCGGCGTCGCCGCCGTCGCGGAGGTCGCCTCCCGCCGCGCCCGCGGCCGCGTTGCCGGCATCACCGACAAACCGGCGCCGGGCGTTCCGCACCACGCTGCTGCTGGCGGCCATGTGCGTGTTCAACGCGTTCGACCTGCTGCTCACGCAGTCCCAGCTCGTCCGCGGCAACTTCGCGGAGGCCAACTGCCTGGCGGCGGTATTCGCGGACTGTCCGATTCAACTCGCGGTCTACAAGATCCTGCTGTTCGGATTCGGCGCGACGGTGCTGTTCCGTTTGCGCGGCCTGCGGCCGGCCGAGCTGGGCGCCGGCGTGCTGTGCGTGCTGTACGGCGCGCTCATGGTGTGGTGGATGCTCTACCTCCGAACGGTGGAGTACTGCCTGTCGGATCCGGCCGCGGTGGGCCCGGTGGTGGCGTATTGAACCCTCGGCCGCCGCCCGCGCTGCACCGTGCGCTGACGAGAACGACACGCCGGCGGTCGGGCCGCGATTTCGGGCGCGGGGGGCGCCGTGACGAACCGTCGGCCGGGCGCTTTTCAGTCGGCGGCTATGCGGAGACGTCGGCGTGGACGGGTTCCGCGCGGGGCACCGCCCACCAGGGCGCCCGGCCGAGCAGACGGGCCACCGCCGCCTGAAGGTCGAAGACGAACGCGAGCACGGCGGGCACCAGCAGAAGCGTGCCGAGCGTCGAGATCAGCAGTCCCATGACCATCACGGCCGCCAAACCCCGGTAGAGCTCGCTGCCGGCTCCGGGAAACAGCGCCAGCGGGAGCTGCCCGGCGATGGTGGTCAGCGCGGTCATGAAGATCGGTCGGACGCGCGTGGCCACGGACTGGCGGATCGCCGCCAGCGGCGCCAGCCCGTGATGCCGCAGATTCTGGAGGGCCTGGTCCACCAGCAGGATGGCGTTGTTCACGACGGTGCCGACCAGGATCACGAAGCCGAGGAAGGTTACCACGTCGAGCTGCTGGACGGGCTGGTCGGTGGTCAGCAGCGTGCCCCAATGCGCGAGCGTCAGCCCCAGGAACCCGCCGAACACCGCCAGCGGCACGCTGAACAGGATCACGAGCGGGTACACCCAGCTCTCGTACAGTGCTGCGATCAGCAGGTAGACGACCAGGACCGAGAGGAAAAACCGGCTGCTGACGAGATTGACGAGCGTGGCGATCGTCCAGCCGCGCCACTGGCCGACCATCGTTTCTCGGGCCTTCGCGAGCTTGTCGGCGTTGCCCGCCGGCGTGACGGTCACGTCCGGCGGGATCGCGCCGGCGCTTCGCAGTTGGGTCTCGGTCTGCCGCAGCGCCGCCACCGCCGCCTCGAGCGTGGTGGTCTCGGGCGGCTTGATCCGCAGCGCCACGGCCCGTTGCCGCTCCACGCGGTAGATCTGCTCCAGCGCCGTCGTGTTGCGGAACGTCACGGCGGCGGACAGGGGCACGACGCGGCCGGCCGGCGTGTAGATCGGGATGTGCCCGATTTCCTGGGTCGGCCGGCCCTCCTGTCCCTTGATCTTCAGGCGGATGTCGCAGGTGGCGCCGCCGGCGAAACGGTACTCGCCGACGTACGCGCCCTCCACCGCGGCGGAGACGATGAAGCCCACGTCCTGCACCGAGAGACCCAGATCGGCGGCCCGTTCGCGGTCTGCGATGACCTGCACCTCCGGGCGCCCGAGGTTGAAGTTGGTCGGCGTGGCCTGCGGCGGGCCGAACTGTTTCAGGCACGCGCCGAACAGCGCGCTGGCGGCCGCCGTCACGTGCTCGAGGTTGTCACCGCGAATCTGCACTTCGACGTCGTTGCCCGCGCCCACGCGGAAGATCGCCGTTTGGAAAAACACGGGGTACACGCCGGGGATCTGCGCCCCGGCCGTCTGGAGCAGGCGAACCAGCGGCTTGACGCGGGCCGGATCGCGGCTCGTGCAGCCCATGAAGCATCCGCCGCCGTAGGCCACGAAAAAGAAGTTGTCGATCAGCGGCGGCGGCGTCCGCCATTCGCGCTCCAGGCGGTCGCGTTGGAGCCGGCGCTCGATGCTGAAACCCGGCGCGGGCGGGGCCGCTAGCTCCGGGATGCGCCCGGCCCGGATCAGCTCGTCCACCTCCGCACGCCACCGGTCGTCCAAGGCCCGATGCTCCGGCGAGCCGGGCTCGACCTCCCAGTACGGCCGCAGGCGGGCCTCCACGATGTCCCCCATGCGTTTGAACTCGTCGATCGAGTACCCCGGCGGCGTGATCAGAAAACCGAACACGAGGTTGCGGTTGCCTTGCGGCAGGTAGGTCGTCTGCGGCACCAGCAGCGGAATCAGTCCGACCGACAAGCCCACCAGCGCGGCCACGGCGACGCCGCGGCGCACCGGCCGGTCGATCACCCCGTGGACGACGGCGCCGACCACCCGCCCGGGGCGGGGCGCGGCCGAGGTCGACTCCGGACGGGTGGCGCGCCGGCCGCCGGGGCGGCCCGTGCCCCACTGGAGCAGCCGGGTGGCCAGGGTGGGTACGACGGTGATCGACACGAGCAGGGAAAGTCCCACCGCGGCGACGATCGCGACGCTGATGTCCTGGAAGAGCTGGCCCGCCTCCTCGCGCACGGCGATGACGGGGATGAAGACGGCCATGGTCGTCAGCGTGCCGGCCAGCACGGCGGCCCAGACCTCGCGGGCGCCGTCGTAGGCCGCCTGCCGCGTCGTCTTGCCCATCCGGTAGTGCCGGTAGATGTTCTCGAGCACGACGATCGCGCTGTCCACCACCATTCCGACCGCGAAGGCCATGCCGGCCAGCGAGACGACGTTCATCGTGCGGCCGGTGGAGGCCACGGCGAGGAAGGTGCCGATCACCGAGATCGGGATGGCCAGCGCCAGCACGGCCACGGCGCGCCAGTTGCGCAGGAACAGCAGCAGCACCAGGCCGGCCAGGCTGCCGCCGACGAAGATGTTGGTGCGCACCATTGCGATGGCCTGGTCGATGTAGACCGTTTCGTCGTAGACCTGCGCCAGTTCGAGGTTCAGGCCGCGGGCGCGCAGCACCTCGTCGTTGACTCGGCGGACCGCCTCGCGCAGTCCGGCCATCACGCGGACGACGTTGGCGCCGACCTCGCGGCGGACCGGGAACGCCAGGACGTACCGGCCCTTGCTGCGCACGAAGGCGTACTGCTTGACGAAGCTCTCCTCCACGTCGGCCACGTCCCGCACGTAGACCGGTCCGCCGGGCGTGTAGGCCACGACCGTGCCGAGGATTTGCGCGACGGATTCGTACTGCCCGAGCGTCCGCACGGTGTAGTCGCGCTTGCCCTGCGCGACCGTGCCGGCGGACAGGTTCGCGTTCTCGCGCCGCAGCGCCTGTTCGAGCTGCGCGAACGTCAGGCCGCGCGCCGCCAGCCGGCCGGCGTCGACCAGAATGTGAATCTCGCGCTCCCGGCCGCCGTAGATGTCGGTCGAGCCGACGCCGTCGACGCGGTCGAGGTACGGCTTGATGTGGTCGCGGGCGAAATCGTAGAGGCGCGTCACCGGCTCATCCTCCCCGGTCGTCGGATAAAGGATCAGCCAGGCGATCTCGGAGTCGCGGGCCGTGTCCGCGGCGGCGATCGTGGGCTCATCGGCCTCCGGCGGGTAGTTCGTGACCTGCCGCAGCTTGTCGTTGACGTCCCGCAGGGCGACGTCGCGATTGACGTCGTTGTAGAACTCGAGCGTGATCTCGCCCAGCCCGTCCCGCGAAGTGCTGCGCATCTCGCGCAGGCCCTTGACGCCGCGGAGCTGCTCCTCCTGGCGGTCGATGATCTCGCGTTCGATCTCCTGCGGACTGGCGCCGGTCCAGCGCGTCTTCACGGTGATGATCGGGATATCGACGCTGGGCGTCAACTGCACTGGGATCTGAAACAGCGACAGCAGTCCGAACAGCACGACGAGCAGCACGCCGACCGACACGCCGACCGGCCGGGAAATGCATTCGCGGATCAGGATCACGGGACGGGTACTCCTCGCGAATCACACGGCCGGCGGGCCGGCGTCGGTTCAGGACGGCGCCGTACTCCCCGCGCTGGCCGAACGCGTCGTCGGGGCCGGCGGCGTGTCGCGCCGCGGCACTGCCGCAGCCGGCGTCGCCTCCGCGGACGTCGTGCTTCCTGGCGCGGCCGGTTCCGGCGTGACCGTGCGCGGCGGCGGCAGCGGCGTCGGGATCACGGGGGACGGACCGCGCAGCCGCTCGTTCGCGCGGACGACGACGAGGTCGCCGGGGCTCAGGCCGGGGGCCTGCACCTCGATCTCGCCGCCCACCTCCAGGCCGGTCGTCACGGACAGCGGCAGGGCGGTCGGAGTTCCCTCGGGGCCGGAGCGGACCACGAAGATGGTCTTCTCGGGGCCGCGGGCCACCAAGGCGTCCTTGGGCACCATCAGTCGCGCCCCCGCCGGCCCGCTGGGCACGTGCGCCCAGACGAACATCCCCGGCAAGAGCTGGCGGTCGGGGTTCTCCAGGTCGATTTCGACCGGGAACGTCCGCGCCGCCGGGTTGGCCTGCGGGATCGCGCGCGTGATCCGCGCAGCCCAGCGGCGTCCCAGGGTCTCGACTTCGACCGTCGCGGCGGCCCCGGCGACCGCGAACGGGATGGCCGCTTCCGGCACGTCCGCCCGGATCTTGACCGTATCGAGCGCGACGAGCTCGGCGACCGGACCGCCGGCTTCGATCCACTGTCCGATCTCGGTCCGCCGGGCGGTCACGGCGCCGTCGAACGGAGCGCGGATCGTGGTTTTGTCCAGGTCACGCTCCAGGCGTCGCAGGACGGCCTGCTGTGCCGCCACCTGTTCGCGGGCCCGGAGAAGGTCCTCGGGGCGCGCGCCGTTCCGGGCCGCTGCGAGCTGCGCCCGCGCCTGGAGCAGCCGCCCGCGGGCGGCGAGATAGTCCATCTCGGTGTCGTGCCGCTCCTTGTCGCTGCTCTGCCCGCGGGCATGCAGGTCCTCGATGCGCCGGCGCTCGACCTCCCACTTCCGGAAGACCGCCTCCGACTCCGCTACCAGCGCTTCCAGACGCTCCAGTTCTTCCTTGCGCTCGCCGGCCTCGAGCTTGGCCAGCTCGGCTTCACGACTGCGCAACGTCGCGCGGGCTTCGTCCACCCGCAGGCGGGCGACGGTGTCGTCGAGCCGCGCGATCACGTCGCCGGCCTTCAGGAACTGCCCCTCCTCCGCCTCCCACGCCGCGACCACCCCCGCCACCTCGGCGGCCACGACCGACCGGCGGGCCGCGTTCACCGTTCCGACCAGACGGACCGCGGGCGGCACCTCCCGCTCGACGGCGGGGGCCACGACCACCGGCATCGGCGGCGGACCCTGGCCCCACAGCGGCGTTGCGCTGGCGGCCCACGCGAAGAGGAGGGGGCCCACCAGAGCTTTCGTTCGCGTCGGCGGCGGGTTGCAAGTGTTGATTGGGGCTGCGAGGCGAGATCGCATTGCTTTTAGTCGAAGTGTAGTCGGCCGGCCGGCCCCCGGCAACAAAACCCGGCGGCGGCGCCTGACACCGCGTCGGCCGCCTCGGCCCGGCGACGACGGCACGCGACGCCTGGGGCGGCCACCGCCGCGCGACGGGGCTCGACCGACCGGCGGAACGCGACGCACCGGCGGTGCACGTCGGACCGGCGGGACGCGACCGACCGCCGCGGCGCGATCGTCCGGCGGGACAGCGTTGGCACGGGCCGCAGCGCGGCCGTATCATCGGCGGGCCATTTCCTGACCAACCGGTCGCGAGGTCGAACATGTCCGTCGGAGCGTATGAGCGAGCCTATCGTCGAGCGCTGGCCGACCCGGAGGGCTTCTGGGCCGAGGCGGCGGAGGCCGTCACGTGGGAGCGCCGCTGGGACCGCGTGTTGGATTCCTCCCGGGCGCCGCTCTATCGGTGGTTCCCGGGCGGCGTGCTGAACACGTGTCACAACGCCGTGGACCGCCACGTCGCGGCCGGACGCGGCCGCCAGGCGGCGGTCATCTACGACAGCCCCGTGACCGGCGTGGTCCAGCGCCTCACCTATGCGGAGCTGCAACAGCGTGTGGCCCAGTTCGCCGGCGCGTTGCGTGGGCTGGGCGTCAGCGCGGGCGACCGCGTCGTGATCTACATGCCCATGGTGCCCAAGGCGATCGTCGCGATGCTGGGCTGCGCCCGCATCGGAGCGATCCACAGCGTCGTTTTCGGCGGCTTCGCACCGCGGGAGCTGGCCACGCGGATCAACGACGCCCGGCCGCGCGTCATCGTGTCCGCCTCCTGCGGGATCGAGGGCCGGCGCGTGATCCCCTACAAGCCGCTGCTGGACGAGGCGATCGGTCAGTGTACGGCGCCGCCCGAGCACTGCCTCGTCCTCCACCGCCCGCAGGCCGCCGCGGAACTTCAGCCCGGGCGGGATCTCGACTGGCACGCGACCGTCGCGGCGGCCGCGCCGGCCGACTGCGTGCCGGTGGCCGCCACGGACCCGCTGTACATTCTGTATACCTCCGGGACGACGGGCATTCCGAAGGGTGTGGTGCGCGACCACGGTGGACACGCCGTGGCGCTGCTCTGGACGATGCGCAACATCTACAACGTGTCCGCCGGAGACGTGTGCTGGGCCGCGTCCGACATCGGCTGGGTCGTCGGGCACTCGTACATCGTGTACGGGCCGCTGCTGGCGGGCTGCACGACGGTGCTGTACGAGGGCAAGCCGGTGGGCACGCCCGACGCCGGCGCGTTCTGGCGCGTGATCGCCCAGCACGGGGTCAAGGCGCTGTTCACCGCCCCGACCGCGTTCCGCGCGATCAAGCGTGACGACCCGGACGGGACGCTCCTCAAGAAGTACGACCTGCGCGGCTTCGAAGCGCTGTTTTTGGCGGGGGAGCGCTGCGATCCGGATACCCTGCATTGGGCTCGGGAACGACTCGGCGTCCCGGTGATCGACCACTGGTGGCAGACCGAGACGGGCTGGGCCATCGCGGCCAACTGCCTCGGCCTGGAGCCTTTGCCGGTGAAGCCCGGCTCCCCGACCAAGGCGGTGCCCGGCTATGACGTGCGCGTCCTCGACGAGGCCGGCGACGAGGTGCCCCGCGGCCAATCCGGCAACCTGTGCGTGAAGCTGCCGTTGCCGCCGGGGTGCCTGCCGACGCTGTGGAACAACGATCGCGGCTTCATCGAGTCGTATCTGAGCCGGTATCCCGGCTATTACCTGAGCGGCGACGCGGGGTACCAGGACGAGGACGGTTATCTGTACATCATGAGCCGCATCGACGACATCATCAACGTCGCGGGCCACCGGCTGTCCACCGGAGGCATGGAGGAGGTGCTCGCGGCGCACCCGGACGTGGCCGAGTGCTGCGTGATCGGAGTGGCCGACGCGCTCAAGGGGGAGCTGCCGCTGGGGCTGGTCGTGCTCAAAGCCGGGGTGACGCGCCCGCACGCCGACATCGTGCGCGAGCTGGTGCAATTGGTTCGCGAGCGCATCGGCCCGGTCGCGGCGTTCAAGCAAGCGGTCGTCGTGCAGCGCCTGCCGAAGACCCGCAGTGGCAAGATCCTCCGCGGCACGATGAAGAAGATCGCCGACGGCGTTGAGTACAAGATGCCCGCGACGATCGACGACCCCGCGATCCTCGGCGAGATCCGAGCCGCACTGCGGACCGTCGGCTACGCCCGGGCCGACGGCCCGTGACCTGGCGCGATCCGGCGTTTGTCAGGCGTCGATGTGTGCGGCGCTAAGACGAAAGCGGCGCGTGACTTGCGGCGTTTTCGGCTTGATTCCGCCCGGCCGGCTCGCTAGTCTTCAAGCTTCTGCCGCAGCGCGCCCGCGGCGGGGCTGGGTCTGCGCCGGCGGGAAGGCCGGCGGGGCCACCGTCGGTGCGCCGGGGGTCCCGGCAGGCGACGCCCGTCCGCGGGCCGAAGACGACGGGAGTCGCTCAACCTGTGCCCGGACTGAGATGGACTGATCGTCCGGCCGCGTGTGGCGGCCCCGGGGAGCGTGTTGCCCGCGGGCGTCGCGGCAGGTTGGCGGCCGACGGCGTAAGTGTTTTCAGGTAAGCATCTTAGGTCGAGTTGAGACGCAGCGATGAACCCGATTCAGCGGATCCGCAACATCGGTATTTCGGCACACATCGATTCCGGGAAGACGACGCTTTCCGAGCGCATCCTCTATTACAGCGGCCGCATTCACCGCATGGGCGACGTGAAGGACGGGGAGCGCGGCGCGGTGATGGACCATATGGAACTGGAGCGGGAGCGGGGGATCACGATCACATCGGCCGCGACCACCGTGAACTGGCTGGAGCACCAGATCAACCTGATCGACACGCCGGGGCACGTCGATTTCACGATCGAGGTGGAGCGGTCGCTACGGGTGCTGGACGGGGCGGTGCTGGTGCTGTGCGGCGTCGGGGGGGTGCAATCGCAGTCGCTGACGGTCGATCGGCAGATGAAGCGTTACGGGGTGCCGCGGCTGGCGTTCATCAACAAGTTGGATCGGGTGGGAGCGGACCCGGCGCGCGTCGTGGGCGAGGTCGAGGAGAAGCTGGGGCTCGCGGCGGTGCCGCTCCAATTGCCGATCGGGGCGGAGCAGGACTTCCGGGGCGTCGTGGACCTGCTCTCGATGGAGGCGGTGTACTTCGACGGGCCCCACGGCGAACACGTCCGGCGCGAGCCGCTGCCCGCGGAGCTGCGGGAGGCCGCCGACCGGGCCCGGCACGGATTGCTCGACACGCTGTCGTTGTACGACGACGAGCTGATGGAGAGTCTGTTGGAGGAGCAGGTGCCGGCGGTCGAGACGCTGCACGCGATCATCCGCCGGCTGACGATCTCACGCGACATTGTGCCGGTGCTGATGGGCTCGGCCTATCGCAACAAGGGGGTGCAGCCCCTGCTGGACGCCGTGGTGCGGTATCTGCCGTCGCCGCTGGACATCGTGTACTACGCCAAGGACAACGACAACGACGGTGCCGAGGTGGCCATGACGGCCGACCCCGACGCGCCGGTCGTGGCGATGGCGTTCAAACTGGTCGAGGAGTCGTTCGGGCAGCTCACCTATACGCGCGTGTACCAGGGGCGGATCCGCAAGGGCCAGACGTTGCGCAACACCCGCTCGCGCAAGAACGTGCGCGTCGGTCGGATGGTGCGGATGCACGCCGACGAGCGCGAGGACGTGGACGAGGCCGGGGCGGGCGACATCGTGGCGCTGATCGGCGCCGAATGCGCGACGGGCGACACGTTCTGCGACGACAAGCTGAACTATGCGCTCGAGAGCATCCATGCCCCCGAGCCGGTGATCTCGCTGGCGATCGCCCCGGCCAAAGGCGGCGACCGCGACAAGCTGGCCAAGGCGCTGTCGCGTTTTGTGCGTGAGGACCCCACGTTCCACGTACGCACCGACCCGGAGAGCGGCGAGACCGTGATCGCGGGCGTCGGGGAGCTTCAGCTCGAGGTCTACGTCGAGCGCATCCGGCGCGAATACGGTTGCGAGGTGACCACCAGCGCCCCCCGAGTCAACTACCGCGAGGCCCCCACGCGCGCGGCCGAGTTCAACTACAAGCACAAGAAGCAAACCGGCGGCGCGGGCCAGTACGGTCATGTGGTCGGCCGGCTCGAGCCGCTGCCGGAAGGGTCGGACCAGGACTACGAGTTCGAGAACAAGGTCACGGGCGGACGCATCCCGACGGAGTACATCCCGTCGTGCGACAAGGGGTTCCAGGCGGCGCGCCTGAAGGGCCCGCTGGCGGGCTACGAGGTCGTGCGGGTCAAGATCATCCTGGAGGACGGCTCCGCGCACTCGGTCGATTCGTCGGACCTCGCCTTCCAGATCGCCGCCCGTGAGGCGTTCAAGGAAGCGTACCTCGCCGCCAAGCCGGCGATCCTCGAGCCGATCATGAAGGTCGAGGTGGAGGTGCCCACCGAACAGCAGGGCGGCGTCGTCGGGGACCTCACGGCGCGCCGCGGCCTGATCCACGGGACCGAGCTGCGGGGCGATGTAACGGTCATCCGGGCCGAGGTCCCGCTGGCGGCCATGTTCGGCTATGCCACCGACCTGCGCTCCATGACCCAGGGGCGGGGCACGTTCGCCATGGAGTTCGCCCACTACAAGGTCGCCCCGCGCGACGTGCAGGACGAGGTCATCGCGAAGGCGCGGGCCGCCGCGGCCGCGAAGCGCTGAGGCGCGGCGGTTCCGACGCCATCCGGCAGCGCCGCGTTGATCGGGCGGCGGTCCTGCGAAGGCCGCCCGCCGGCCGCACGGGCCGGCCCCGTCGCCGCCGGCGTTCGGTTCGTCGTGCGTCAGCCCGGCCCGGCGCGGCGCGGCGCCGGGCGGTCCGATCGCTCGGCCACGGGCGGCGGGGCGGGCCCCGCGTCACGCGGCACGTCGATGACCAGCGTGGCGAAGCCCCGCGGGGGGAACACGCCGTAACGGGCGTCGAGCAGGTACACGGTGTGCCCGTCCGCGCGGGTCACGACGGCGGCCAGCCGATGCCGTGCGAAGATGCGCCAGGCCTCGCCGGCGCGGGAATCCGCCACGCGCTGCACGAGCGGGTCGTCGAGGCGGCGGCCGAGCCGCACCACGCCGGTCGGCGGCCGGCCCAGGCGGACCCGGTGTCGCAGGATCGCGGTGGGCGTCTCGGCGACGATCTCCCAGGTCAGCGGGTCGGCCGGCTGCGGATTGAGCGTGCGGGCGAGGATGACCTCGCCCGGTTCCAATGCCGCGGTCAGCACGGGGCGGCTGAGTCGCTCGGCCGTCCGCCCCGCTGCGTACAGCCCCGCGACGTGCACGAGGACCAGCGCGGCCGCGCCGCCGGCCACGGCGTGCGGGTGCCGCCGCCCGAAGGCCCACTTCCAACGACCGAGGGCGATCAGCGCGAGCGCACCGAACCAGATCGGCAGGAGCGCAACTGGAGTCAGGCCGGCGCTCAGCACCACGGCGAGCGTCAGAAACGCGGCCAGCGTGCCGAGGGCCATCGTGCCCGCGCGCGTGCGCGGGCCGGCGAGGGCGGTCCCGCCGAGCAGCAGCAGGCAGATGTATGGGTCGATGATGAAACATACGTCGCCGTGGTACCAGGTGCCGTCCAGCGGCAGCCACGGACGCACGCCGTAGGTGTTGAGCCAGTCCAGCAGCGGGTGTGAAACCATCGCGAGGGCGATCCCGGTCGTCAGGAGGCGGTCCGAGGCCGGTGGTGGGATCCGCTTCCCGGTCGCCTGGCCCAGTGCCGCGCCGGGACCGGCCCCGTCGGCGGTGACCGCGCGGACGCGGCGGCGGATCAGCCACCGGTTTGACCGATGGGTCAGCCAGGCGAGGAGCGGTATTTGCACGGCCAGCCCGGCCATCGCGTGCGTGACGCTGCGGTGGTGGATCAGGTTGGTCGGCTGGTCGCAGAACGCCAGGACCAAGCTTTCGAAGTCCGGGAAGTTCGCCGCGGCGACGAGCGCGAGCGGTGCGAGCGGCCCGGCCTGCCCGAAACGGGTCTTGGCGAGCAGCGTGCCGACGAGGGTGTGGGTGACGGTGTCCATGCGGCCCCCGATTGTAGGCCGCAGGTCGCAGGCACCGGGCGGCGGCCGCGGCGTCAGGCGCCGGCGTACTCCGCCCAGGTTTTCGGGGTTTCCCAGACGCGGACGCGGTGCAGGCGCGCGGGGGCGACGTGGCCGACGAGCAGGTCCCAGATCACGCGGGCGATGTTTTCCACGCTGGGGTTGACCGCGCGGAATTCGGCGGTGTCCTCGTTGAGGTGCTTGTGATCCAGGCGCTCGACCACGCGTTCCTTGACGATCTGCTCGAAGCGCGGCAGCGGTAGCACGGCGCCGGTGCGGGTGTCGGGCGTCCCGGCGACGGTGACCTCGACGAGGTAGTTGTGCCCGTGCCCGCGCGGGTTGTTGCATTTGCCGAAGGTGCGGCGGTTCTCCTCGTCGGAGAGTTCGGGACAGTGCAGGCGATGGGCGGCCGAAAACTCGAACTGCTGAGACAGCAGGACCATGGTCGGGTTCTCCCGCTCGATGGTGTAGCTCAGGTGCGGCGTGGGGCGGAGCTCGAGCGCGGCCAGCGGTGCATGCGGCGGGCAGGCGCCGGCGACGCCCTGCCAGAGCGTGCGCAGAATGTGCTCGGCGGACACGCGCCAGCCGTGCGTCCGCAGCTCGTCCGCGACCAGCGGAATCGCCTGCCGCCGCAACAGGTCGTCGAGCACGCTGATGTTGCAGAGGTAGCCGGTTCGCGAGTCGGGCTGGCCGACGACCGTGGCGCGCAGCTGAAGGTACGGGACGAGGCCGACCGCGCTGGGCCAGCCGCCCCAGGAGTTCGTGATCGGGCGCGAGAACTCCACGTGCCCGGCCCAGTCCCGGTCCACCGAAAACCGTACTTCGCGCGTCAGGCGCACCATCCGGCGGATTCTATCGCCGTGGCTTGTCGCGCGGCGGCGCGGCGGCTACACCACGGGCATGGACCCGCCACCAGCGCGGCTGTGGATCGGCCCCTCGGGCTGGAGCTATGACGACTGGCGGGGCGTCGTGTACCCGCACCCGGCGCCACGCGGCTTCAAGCCCCTGGCGTACCTGGCGCGGTACTTCAACGCGGTCGAGGTCAACAGCAGCTTCTACCGCACGCCGTCCCCCCGCATGACCGCGGCCTGGCCGAAGCTCGTGCCGGCCGATTTCCGTTTCGCGTTCAAGCTGCATCAGGACTTCACACACCGCCGGGGAGCATTTCCGCCCGCCGATGCCGTGCGGGCCTTCAAGGCGGCGCTCGAGCCGGTGCGGGAGGCCGGGCGGCTCGGGCCGCTGCTGCTGCAATTCCCCTGGTCTTTTCGATTTACGCGGGAAGCAGCCGATTGGCTGCGGCGGCTGGCCGACGCATTCGCCGAGTACGCGCGCTGCATCGAGGTGCGGCACAGCTCGTGGGCCGGCACGGAGGCGCAGGCCGTGCTGCGGGCGGCCGGCGGGTGCTGCAACATCGACCAGCCGGCCCTGCGCGACTGTCTCGGCCCGACGATGCACGCGGCCGGCGGGCTGGCGTACGTGCGATTGCACGGGCGCAACGCGGCGGCGTGGTTCGCCCCGGACCGGCCGGCCTTCGAGCGGTACAACTATCTGTACGGTGAGACGGAACTGCGCGAGTGGGCGCAGCGGGTGCGGACGCTGCTGGGGGCGGCCCGCGACGTGTACGTGTTCGCGAACAACCATTACAAGGGGCAGGGGCCGGTCAACGCGCTGGAGCTGCGGGCGCTGGTGACGGGGCGGCCCCTGGCGGTGCCCACGCCGCTGCTGGCGGCCTATCCGCGGCTGGCGGCGGTGGCGGCGCCCGCGCCGCCGGCCGGGTTGTTCGAGAGTTAGGGTGGCGGGCCGGCGGCGGCGTGCGCGGGCCGGGGCCGCCGGTGGCCCGCGGTTACCGCGGCGGCGCCGTCGTGCGCAGGTACAGCTCCTCCAGTTGCGTCGGGGCGGCGGGGCTGGGTGCGCCGGTCAGGAGGCACGTCGCGCGGGCGGTCTTCGGGAAGGCGAGTACGTCGCGGATGCTGTTCATGCCCGCGAGCAGCATGACGATGCGGTCCAGGCCCAGCGCGATGCCGCCGTGCGGCGGCGGCCCGTACGACAGCGCCTTGAGCAGGAAGCCGAACTTGAGCTGCTGCTCTTCAGGCGGAATGTCCAGCAGGCGGAACACCCGCTGTTGGACGTCCGCCCGGTGGATGCGCACGCTGCCGCCGCCGATCTCGACGCCGTTGAGCACGACGTCGTAGGCTTTCGCGCGGGCCCGGCCGGGCTCCTGGTCGAAGATCTCGACGTCCTCGTCGCGCGGGGCGGTGAAGGGGTGGTGCACGGCGTACCAGCGGCGGTCCTCGGGGTGGAACTCGAACATGGGGAACTCGACCACCCACAGGAAGTTCCACCGGCCGGCCGGGATCAGGTTGCGGCGTTTGGCGACCGTCTCGCGGAGCCACGCCAGTTGCTTGCACACGTCGGCCTCGGGGCCGGCGGCGAAGAAGACCGCGTCGCCGGGCGCGGCGCCGACGGCTTCCAGAAGGGCGCCCGTCGTCTCGGGCGTGAAGAACTTGGCGATGCCGGTCTGGAGAACCGGTCGGCCGCCCTCGGCGGCCACCTTGACCAGCGGCAAGCCGCCCGCGCCGATGCCCTTCAGGTCCTCGGCCAGCGTGTCGGTCTCCTTGCGGGTCATGGCCGCGCCGCCGGGCACGCAGATGCAGCGTACCACGCCGCCCCGCGCGAGCGCCTCGGCGAACACCGGGAACTCGACGCGCCGGGCCACCTCACTGACCTCCTTGATGCGCAGGTCGTAGCGGGTGTCGGGCCGGTCGATGCCGTAGTCGCGCAGGGCCTGCTCGTAAGTCAGGCGCGGGAAGGGCGTGGGGATGTCCACGCCCAGTGCGGTCTTCATGACGCGCGCCAGACAGCCCTCGACGATGTGCTGCACGTCCTCCGGCTGGACGAACGACATCTCGAGGTCGAGCTGCGTGAACTCCGGCTGGCGATCGGCCCGCAGATCCTCGTCGCGGAAGCACCGCACGATCTGCACGTAGCGGTCGAACCCGCTCATCATCAGCAGTTGCTTGAAAAGCTGCGGCGATTGCGGCAGGGCGTAGAACATCCCCGGGCTGACGCGCGACGGCACGAGGTAGTCGCGGGCGCCCTCAGGCGTGCTCTTGGTGAGAAAGGGCGTTTCGATCTCGATGAAGCCGTGCTCGTCGAAATAGTCGCGGATCGTCTTGGCGATCCGGTGCCGCAGGATCAGCGCCCGCTGCATCGGCCGGCGACGCAGATCGAGAAACCGGTACTCGAGCCGCGTTTCCTCGTTCGTGTCGATTTCGTCTTCGACCGCGAACACCGGCGTCTCGGACGGGCTGAGAATGTCCAATTCTCGGACGTTCACCTCGACCTCGCCGGTGGCCAGGTTCGGGTTGACCAGGCCTTCCGGACGGCGCGCGACCTCGCCCCGCACGCAGACGCAGTATTCGCTTCGCAGCCGACCCGCCAGCTCGTGGCTCCGCGGGTCGGTCTCCGGGTTGAACTTGAGCTGCACGATCCCGGTGCGGTCCCGCAGGTCGACGAAGATCAGCCCGCCGTGGTCGCGGCGGACCTGCACCCAGCCGCACAGCAGAACCGTTCGGCCGACGTGGCCGAGGCCGACCTCGCCGCAATAACACGTTCGCAGGTTGTAAGGCAGTGGCACGGGCATCTCCCGAGAGCGACACGGCGCGCCGGGGGCCCGGTGGCCGCCGACCCGGCGTCAAAGACCCGCATTCTACCGTGAATCGGCCGAAAAGCGCGGCGAACTTTGCCCGCCCGATGCCCGCGGCGCACACCCCGGGGCGGTGCTCGCCGCGCAACCGGCGCGCCGCCGCACAAACGCCCCGCCCCGCCGCGATTATGCCGGCCACGGCAGGCCCAGCAGCTCGGCCGCCAGCGCGCACACCCGCGCGCTGGCGTCGGAGGTCTCCAGCGGTCGGACGACCGCGTCGATCTGCCGCACCATCACCTGCCGCCAGGTCTCATCGGTCAGGAGCTGCCCCGCCACGGCGGCGACGGCCGCCACGTCGCGGACGAACGGCATGAACTCGGGCACCACCCGGGCCTGCGCCAGGATGTTCACCAGCGACAGGTGGGGGGCCCGCAGCACGAACCGGCCCAGCAGCCGGTGCGGCCAGTCGAGCAGGCGCCCGGCGTCGTACATCACGACCATCGGCTTGCGGTAGTGGGCGACGTGCAGCGTGGCCGTTCCGGACGCGACCAGCACGAGGTCGGTAGCGGTCAGTAGGCTGGCGTTGTCGTCCACCACGACGTCGATGCCCAGATCGGCCGGAGTGTCCTCCGTGGGCGGGCTCCCGACGCGGTCCACCGGCGGGGGAAACTGGGGCAGTGCGGCCGCGAGCAGGTCGCGGATCAGCTCGCGCCGGTCGGCCGAGACGCACGAGATCGCGGCGTAGACGTCCTGGCCGGCGGCCCGCAACCGCCGCAGCACGTCGAGTTGCAGGGGCAACATCGTGCGGATGACGTGCGCCCGCGAGCCGGGCAGCAGCGCGACGAGGGGGCGTCCGGCCGCCCGGTTGCGGAGCAGCTCGAGGGTGCCGGGGGTGGGCGCAGCCTGCCGGAGCGCCTCGAACAGCGGGTGTCCGACGTAGGTCGCGCGGAAGGTCGTGCCGGGCGAGCGCTGGGCGGCGGCACGGAAATACGCCTCCTCGAACGGCAAAATGCAGGCGAGGCGGTCGATGTCGCGTACGATCCGGCGGTTGCGGTAGGCGCGGGCGGCCCAGGTCTGCGGCGCAATGTAGTAGAGCACCGGGATGCCGAGGCGGCGGGCCTTCTGCGCCAGGCGCAGGTGCAGCTCGGGCGAGTCGAGCAGCACGACCAGGTCGGGACGGCGGCGGGTCCAGCTCACGTCGATTGCCCGCAGGGCCTGCCGCGCCCGGCCGATGACGCCGAGGATTCCGCTCAGCATGGCGGCGTGCGCGGCGAAGTCATACACTGTCTCGACGCCCAGCGCCCGCAAACGCGGACCGGTTAGTCCGTACCAGTGGCACGCCGGAAGCCGTTCGCGCGCCACCCGCACCAGCGAGGCGGCGTGGACGTCGGCCGATTCCTCACAGACCGAGATGAAAACATGTTTCGTATCGGCCACCGGTCGAGTTTCCTTAGTGGCGACCGTGGTTTTCCCCGGGGGCGCACCGTACTACGCGTGGGCGTCGGAACCAACCGAGAGCCGCGCGCACGCAGCCCCCGGCGCTAGACGCGCTCGGCGGCGATGGTCCGCAACAGTCTCTGCACGGCCGGCACCAGCTCGGCCCGCGGAACATTGAACTGCCCCGGCCGCTCCGCCCGCCACTGGTTACGGTCCTTCACCTCGGCCGTGAGCCGGCGGCCGACGGACATATCCTTGAGCTGCACCTCACCGCGGGCCTTTTCGTCGGAACCACACACGACGACGACCGGGATGTCGTACTGGTCGGCGTAGCGAATCTGTTTGCCTACGCGTTTCTCGGTGCCGAGGTACAGCTCCGTGTTGATGCCCGCCCGCCGGAGCTCGTACGTCATCGCCACATAGTCGTCCATCAGGTTCTTGTCGAACGTCGTCACCAGCACCTGGGCCGTGGCCTTGCGGCGGGCCGGCGGCGGGATGCGGTCGAGCTCGGTCAGCGCGACCAGCAGCCGATCGACGCCGACGGACGTGCCGACGGCCGGCACGCGTTCGCCCAGGAACCGCCACACGAGATCGTCATACCGCCCGCCGGAACAGACCGAGCCGAACTCGGGCAGCTCGCGCAGCTCGGTCTCGAAGACCGTGCCGGTATAGTACGCCAGGCCGCGGGCGATGCTCACGTCGTAGACCACCACCTCGTCCCCGTAGCCGAGGGCGCGGAGCTGCGCCGACACGCGGGCCAGCGGCTCCAGCTCGGCCGCGGCGCCGGGCACGTCGCGGAACAGTTCCGCGAGCTGCGCCAGGACGTCGTCGCGGCGGGGCGCGCGGATCGCCAGGAAGCGCTCGATGCGGTCCACCTGCGCCCCGCTGAAGCCCAGTCCGGGCACCGGACTGCCGGATTCGTCCTTGTAACCGGTCGTCAGCTCCAGCCGCACCTTCTCCGCCCCCAGCTTGTCGAGCTTGTCCAGCACGCGGAAGACGTCGGACGCCCGCTCGGGGGCGATGCCCGCGTACGGCAGCAGCAGGTTCAGGACGCGGCGGCTGCTGACGCGGACGCGGAAGGGCAGCGGCCGCCCCGTCGGTCCGGCCGCGCCGAACGCGGACATCACGTCGCACATGGCGGTGATCATCTCGACGTCCGCCAGTTCCGACTCCACGCCGACCGCGTCGATGTCGAACTGGATGAACTCGCGGAAGCGGCCGCGCTTCTCATACGGGTTGTCGCAGCGCCAGACGGGGGCGACCTGATAGCGGCGGAACGGGCGTGGGAGATCGGGGTACTGCGCGACGACGCGGGCCAGCGCGACGGTCTGGTCGAAGCGCAGGCCGAGGCGGGTTTCCTCGGGCCCGGCGACCTCGAAAAGCTGTTTTTCGCTCTCTTCGCCGGCGGTGCCGCGGAGGACGTCGAGGAACTCCAGCGCCGGGGTGCCGAGCGGCACGTAGCCGTAGTTCTCGTACACGCGGCGGATGGTGTCGATGATCCACTGGCGCGCGTGCATCTCAGCGGGCATCAGGTCCCGCAGGCCGCGCAGCAGTCGGGGTTCCACGGTACCGGGCACGCAGGGTCCTCGAGTCGCTGCTCGGCACGCGCGCCGGGGCGCAAAAACGCACCCCGGGTGCGCGCCGTGCCGCCCGCGCGCCGCAACGGCCGGCAACGCCGCCCTCCGCCCGCGCGCTCACTTCGCCGGGCCGCACGCCGGCCCGGTCGGCAAACGGCGCGGAATCATACAAGCGGGCTGCGCACGCGAACAGCGCGGAAGCACGGTACGCACGTGAACAGCGCGCCGGCAAGCTACGCACGCGAGCAGCGCGGCTTGTCAGAATCCCCGGCTCCACGGGTGCGGCTCCGGTGCGGCACGTCCGGTGCCGGAGCCTCCCGACCCAAGTGCCGCGCCAGGGTCCGAAACGCTGAGCGCGACGGCAGTTCGGCACCGCCCCGGCCGCAGCCGCAACAATCCGACAGCCGCGCAGCCGCGACGGTCCCACGGCCGGGCCGTCGCGAAGCCCGGCCGGCCGCGCCGTGCGCCCAGGCGCGGTGGATCGAAGTCGCGAAGTGCGCCCTGCGAAGAAAGTTCCGAATTGCCGGCGCCCGGGGTCGAACCGGGGACCTCTTGATCCACAGTCAAGCGCTCTATCCAACTGAGCTACACCGGCGGCGGTGGGCGTCCGGCGGAGCGGCGTACGCCAGCGGCCACGGAAGATCGAGTGTAAGAATGGGGGTTGCAGGTGTCAATCACAGCGCGGCGGCGGTGCCGTGCCGAGCGGCCGGAACGCAGCGCGACGCGGCCGCGACGCGCCCCCGGGTCGGCGAACCCGAGCAGCGGAAAACGGTCGCCGCTTGAGGTACACTGCCGCACTGGTTTGGCCGATTCGGCGCGGCCGCGGGTTCGTGGCGGCCCACGGGGGGGCCGGGACGGCGCGTTGCGGCCGAGGGATTTGATGCCCACTGCGGAACTACTGGAGTTGGCGCAAGCCGGTCGGATCGAGGAGTTCGAGTCGCGGTGCCTGGAACTGCTGAGCAGCGGGCAGCTCACGTTGGCGCAGCTCGTGGGGCCATTCGAGCAGTTGGAGCGCGCCGGCCAGGCCGAGCGGCTGGCGACGCTGACGCAGATGGTGTTCGAGCATGTGGGGGCGGTGCCGGACCCGGCGGCGGCGTTGCCACTGGTGCGGATCGCGCTGACGGCCGCGCCGGAGAGCGCGGAGCTGCGGGCGTTGGCGGTCCGGCTGTACACGGAGGCGTACGGCACGGTGCCGGGGTTCGCGGCGCTACTGGAAGCCTCGGGGCTGAAGGGCGGGCGGCCCGTGCGGGCGGCAATGAAGATGCTGGACCTGTGCCTGACACTTCAGCCGGGGGACGCGCTCTACTGCCGGTCGGAGGACCGAGCGGCCGAAGTGGTCGATGTGGACCGGGCCAACGGGCTGTTCACGTTGCGGCGGGAGGGACGCGTGACGACGCTGCCGGGGCCGGAGGTGGCCCGGGACTACGAGCGCATCGCGCCGGACGATTTCCGCCTGCTTCGGCAGTTGCGGCCGGAGAAGGTCGCGGCGATGCTCCGCGAGAATCCGGTGGAGGTGGTGCTGGGGATCGTGCGGTCGCACGGCGGGCGGATCGATGCGGACGAGTTGAAGCACGAGCTGTCCCCGCGGCTGATCCCGGCGGCGGACTGGGCGGGCTGGTGGACGAAGACCCGGACGGCGCTGAAGCGCTGCCCGCACATCCGGCTGGAAGGGCGCTCGCCGCTGATTCTGACCTACCTGGAGGCGGCCCAGACGCTCGAGGACGAGACCTGGGCGGCGCTGCGCGCGAAAAACGACCTGAGCCACTGGATCGCGACGATCGAGGGATACTTCCGCGAGAAGCAGGCCCGCAGGGAAGCGCCGGACGCCGCGCTGCTGGCGCGCATCCGCGAACACATCTGGGCGTATGTGGCGGCCGTGCGGGCCCGGCGGCCGGCGGAAGCCCTGGCCTGCGCGCTGGCGCTGGAGCGCTTGGGACCGAAAGGCGTGCCGGGGGCGGCCGACGCGCGGGCGCTGGCCGACGAGCTGCTGCGGACGGCGGCGGAGCCGCGGCTGCTGCTCGAGGGCATCGAGCTGGATGCGCTGCTGGAGCCGGCGTTCGAGGCGCTGCGGCGGGCCCGGCCGGCGGACTGGCTGACGCACGCGATCGCGTGGCTGGAGGATGCGCCCGCGGCGCTGCTGGACCGGCTGGTTCAGGCCGCGATCGAGGCCGGGCGGGTGGACGCGGTGCAGAGCTTCATCGACAAGGGGCTGAGCGACCTGCCCCGGCATCCGGAGCTGATGTACTGGCTGTGGAAGGGTCCGCGGGCGACCGCGGGACTGCGCCTGCCGAGCGAGCCGGAGCTGTTCCGGCTGATCATCGACACGCTGAGCTCGCTGGGGCGGACGCTGGTGGCCGAGCCGCAGGTCGTGAAGGAGTTCCGGCAGCGGGCGAAGGCGGCGCTGGCGCTGCGCGACTACGAGAAAGCCGGGCGGTGTCTGGCGGCCCTGAGCGAGGCGGCGGCGATCACGGTCAAGCACGAGTTGCAGCGGCTCGAGGGGCTGGGAGAAAACACGCCCGCGCGGTTGCTGGACCTGCTCCGCGCGGCGCACCCGGAGTTGTGGGTGGTGGCGCGGCGCGAGGTGCGGCCGTGGGAGGATCCGGAGACGGTGTGGTGCACCGCGGAGGGCCTGGCGCGGCGGACGGCGGAGCGGGATCAGATCGTGAACGTGCAGATGCGCGACAACGCCCGACGGATCGGCGAGGCGGCGGCGCACGGCGACCTGAGCGAGAACTCGGAGTACAAGTTCGCGTTGGAGGAGCGGGACCTGCTGCGGGCCCGCCTGGCCAAGATCAACGAAGAGCTGTCGCGGGCGCGGGTGCTGGAGCCGCACGATGTGCCGACGGGCCACGTGGGGATCGGGACGCGCGTCACCTTGCGGCGGGGCGACACGGGGGCCGAGATCACGATGACGTTCCTCGGGCCGTTCGAGACGGACATCGAGCGCGGCGTTTACAGCTACCTGGCGCCGCTGTCCCAGAGGCTGATGGGGACGCCGGTCGGGGCCCGCGTGACCATTCCGCTGGAGGGGCGCGACGTGGAGGTCGAGGTCGTCGCGGTGGCGAGCGCGTTGTAGCCGGCGACGGGGGCGCCCGACCGGCGTCCCGGACGCTGGTCGGGACGCGCCGCCGCGGTCGCGACAGGCACGCCGGCGGCGCGGGGCCGTTGTTTACCGGGCCGGCGGGACGCGGAGCGGCCGGGAGCGCGTCGGCCCGCGGGCGGACGACCCGCGCGGCTAGAATCTCCCGCATGGGTCTGACGCGCTGCGACTGCCGGGGGCTCAGTTTCATCGCCCTGCGTTCGTACGCCCGCCGTCACAACATCACCGCGGTCGAGGACCTGATCCGGCGGACCGGCTGCTGCACGGGGTGCGGGACGTGCCGGCCGCACCTGGAGGAGTTTCTGCGCACGGGCGAAGTACGGTACGGAGATCAGCGGATCCGCCTGCCGGACGGCGACCCGCCGGCCTCGCTGCCGGATTGAGGCGGCGGCGCTAGGCGCGTGTGCGACGGATGTCGCCGTAGAGGCGGAACAGCTCGCGAAACGCGCGCAGGATGACGCGCAGGTTCGCGCCGGTCTGCTGCCCGGCGATGCGCGGGTAGTGATGCACCCCGATCTGCGCGATGGAGTAGCCGAGGTAGCGGGCCTTGGCGAGCATCTCCGTGTCGATCAACGCCCCGCGGCTCTGCAGCTCGATGCGCTCGATGAACGTCCGCGGATAAATCTTGAACGCGCAGTCGATGTCCCGCAGCCACAGCCCGAACAGCACGTTCACCAGCGTCGTCCAGGCCAGCGCATTGAGCTTGCGGATCAGCGGGTCCTTCCGGTCCAGCCGGTAGGCCGACACGATGTCGTGCGTTTCCAGCAAGGGCAGCAGCCGCGGCAGCTCGCTCAGGTCGAACTGCCCGTCGCCGTCCGTATAGAAGATCCAGTTCTTGCGGGCCTCGCGAAAACCGCGGGCCAACGCACCGCCGTAGCCCTGATTCGGCCGGTTGTGCACCGCCCGGACGCCCGGAATCGTGCGGGCCAGCTCGTCTGCGAGCTCACCGGTCCGGTCGCGGCTTCCGTCGTTGACGATCAGCACCTCCCAGTCGTCGGCCACCGCCTGCGCCACGGCCACCGCCGCCCGGGTGACACGTTCGACGTTGGCCTCTTCGTTGTAGCACGGAAAGAAAATCGTCAGCGACAGCGGCTTGAGCGGCGGCTTGTCCACACGCGTGGCTCCGACGGGCGCGGACCGGGCGCGCGTCACACGGCTGCGGGCCGGCGCCCCGCGCCCATCATACCGGCCGCGCGCGCCGGTCGGCAGAGGGCGGCTTGTCGCCCCGGGTCGGCCGGCCGTAAGCTGAGCCGCATGGCTGGTCTCGACCCGCAGGCTGTGTCGGCCGTGTTGCGCGAGTGGTTGCGCAGCGAACAACGCCTCGGGGTCACGCACATCGGCCGGCCGCAGCCGCGGGCCGCGCCGCCGCCGTCCACACCCGCGGCGTCGGCCGCACCGCCGGCCCCGGAGGACGCGGACCGCGCGTCGGCGGCGGTTCCGGCCGCGCCGCCGCGGCGTCCGACGTCCGCCGGCGGCGCGTCGTCGGCCGCGAGCCTGTTGCCCGGCGTGGCCCCGCGCGGCCCCGGCGACCCGCGGTTGCCGCCCCTCTGCGACCGCGAACTGAGCGTCGACGAAGCCCGGGCCGCGCTGGCGACGCTGGAGGAAAACTACGTGCGCGGCTGCCGCATGTGCGGCCTCTGCGCGCATCGCACGCAGACGGTCTTCGGCGTGGGGCATCCCCGGCCGAGCCTGGTCTTCGTGGGCGAGGGACCCGGGGCGGAGGAGGACGCCCAGGGGCTGCCGTTCGTGGGGGCGGCCGGCCAGCTCCTGACGCGCATGATCGCGGCGATGGGCCTGACGCGCGAGCAGGTGTACATCGCCAACGTCGTGAAGTGTCGGCCGCCGGGCAACCGCACCCCCACGGACGAAGAGATGGAGACTTGTGCTCCGTACCTGTACCGCCAACTGGCGATCCTGCGGCCGAAGGTCATCGTCGCGCTCGGCCGGCCGGCAGCGCAGACGCTGCTAGCGACCAAGACGCCGATCGGCAAGTTGCGGGGCGCGTTCCACGACTTCCCGCCGCCCGCGCTGGCCGGGCTGGGGCTGCCGCCGGCGCGGCTGATGCCGACCTTTCACCCGGCGTACCTGCTGCGCAGCCCCGGCGAGAAGGGCAAGGTCTGGGAGGACTTGCAGCAGGTGATGGCGGTGCTGGGGCTCAAGCGGCCGGGGCAGCGGTGAGCAACGGCCGCGGCCGCGCGAAGGCCCGCCGGTGTTCGGGCCCGACGGCCCAGCGGCGACCGGATGCGAAGGCGGGGGACGGCGGCGCCGGACCGACCGGCGGCCGCGCGCCGGCCGTCGGCCCGTCCGGCCTCCGGCGGGTGGGCCACTGGGCCGGCTGCGGCGGCTATCGCGGCGGGAGCTCCCCCCGGGCGGACAGCGCGTCGGTGCGCATCTCGACCGCGCGGTTCACCAAGTCGGCGATCATCGGCTGCGTGGTCGGCGTCAGCTCGAACGTCGGCAGGACGCGCTCGTCGCGAATCATTCCCGGCCACAGCACCTCCGCCACGAAATCGAACGGCGGCCACTGGTACCACGGCGGGTCGATGCGGTAGTTCGTGCGCAGCGTCTGGTAGCCCGGCTTGCGGAGGATGATCTCGTAGTCGCCGTACCACTGGAACGAAAACTTCACCGGGCTTATGCCGACTTCCTCGTCATTGACGGTGACCAGCGCACCGGGCGGCTGGGTCTGCACCCGCGCCGTCCGTTCGACGCAGCCCGCCCCGGCAGCCGCCAGCAGCCCCGCGAGCAGTTGCAAGATGCGAGTCGTCCGCCTCATCGCGGCACCTGTCGGCGCGGCGCGCGGATCGCGACGCGGACCCGGCCCGCCGCCGGGCGTATCATCGCGTCAACCCGGCCGCGGCGGAAGGGACCCGGGGCGCAAGGGACCCGCGGCGGAGGGGACCGGCGGCGGAAATGACCGGCGCCGGAGAGGACCGGCGGCGGCGGGGACCGGCGGCGGAGCGGACCCTCGGCGGAATGGACTCCCGGCGGCTCGTCGGCCTCGCGCCGAAGCGTCGGCGGGCGCCGGGCGGGCGTTTCCCGGGCGTTCGCTTGCGCGGCGGCCTCGGGAATGCTGAGGCCGGGCGACGGGCGGTTCGTCAGGGCCAGCGCGGCCACGGCAGGTCGCCGACCGGCTGCATTTCGGGTTGGTCAGGGATGAACTGGGTGACGTTCGAGCTGCGGCAGCCGGGGCAACGGAACGAGGGCGGGATGCGCAACGGCCCGCCCGGGTCGGTGCGCACCAGCTCCGGCACGAAGCGTTTGCGGCAGTCGAAGCAGTACATGAGCGGATAGACCGCCGGCTGTCCGCACGCGCTGCACTTGTGCGGCGCGGGCTCGCTGATCGCGTGCCGCACGGCGGCTTCGCGCTGGCAGGAGAGGCACACGCCCTGGGTGGTGAGCGTGTCGCTGATGCGCGCGGCCGTCGAGCGCCAGAGGAACGAGTAAGCGGCCCCGCCGAACCCCGCGACGATCAGGACGCCGTATAGGACCTGCCGCTGTCGATTCGACACGCCGTCCTCCGCCGCTGCTCGCGACTACTGGCGGTCTGCTTGCGCGTTGGGCAGCTTTCGCCAGGCGTTGTTGTGCGTGCGCCACACCGCGTTCAGTTCCTCAGGATACGCGAACGGGTGGAAGTTGTCGCCACCCTGCGGGCCGACCCACTTGCCGCCGGTGTTGTTCAGTTTGGGGAAGTACCAGGAGGGGTAGCGGCCGTCATAGTTCGTGTCGCGGCCGGGGTAGTTCATCTGGTCGTACCGGTGCTCCTTGGCACGACTGGGGTTCTCGCCCGGGAGCCAGGTGAACTGCTTGGCGGTGTCGACGGTCCTGAACCAGAGGTCCTGCAAGGTGGCCAGGTTGGTGGCCCGCGGCGCCAGCGACGCGACGTGGCCGTCGCAGAACAGCAGGTTCGCCGAGTTGTCATTCCCATGCCGCCAGCCGACGCCGGTGCCGCCCTGATTCGGGAACGCCGAGGGGTCGGGCTGGCCGTTGAGCACCCGGGGGGCCATGAGCCACGCGGCGTTGATCGAACTGAACCACGTCCACCACCCGTCCGCGGCGTACAGCTGGCGGGCTGCATCCTTGAAGCGGTCGCGCGGGAAATTGAAGTGCATCTGAATATTCAGTGCGTAGCTGGTCCGCACGCCCGGCTTGGGCGGTTCTCCCCGCATGAATTCATTGACAAAGCGGAAGCCCCACGCGGTCCCCCACAGCCGTGTCGCCTCGTCCGGACGCTTGTCATTCGGGCAGATCTGCACCTTGATGTCGCCGACGTAGTCGAGGTCGAAGAGCGTGTCGACCCAGGAGTACATGAACCACGTTGCTCCGACCTTCTTTTCCCCGTCATCCCAGCTCGGACCGAACTCGCGATTCTCCGTCCAGCAGCTCTGCACCGCCTTGCCGATGCCGCTCAGGTTGGCGGCGCACTTCGCGCGCTTCGCCTGCTGGCGGGCCGAGTTCAGGCTGGGCAGGAGGATGGAGATTAGGAGGGCGATGATCGCGACGACGACCAGCAGCTCGATCAGCGTGAGCGCGCTGCGGTGAGAACGGATGCACGGCTTTACGGACATGAACAACTCCGGCGCTGGCGGACGAAGGAAAGTGGCTTCGCGCTAGCATCGTACCGTCGCGGCCGGCCGCTTCCAGCCATCGGTCGCGTTGCGCGCCCGGCTGAAGCCCGGCGGTGCGTGCGGCGGCGTGGACGGTTGGCGCGATTCGGCTGATTCGCGGGCGGGATGTCCAGTACTGAAGCGCTTCATGGTGATGCGCGACACCGTGCCGCGTGGTGGCCGCGGGCCGACTTCTGCTGTGAAATCGCCGCACAGCGGTGGCTTTCCCGCGCGCCCTCCTTGACTCCCATGTCACGCCAATCTATCCTCGACGTGCGCAAGTGTGCGCTGCGCCGCCCCGTCTTCTCGCGGCGCGGGTAACGGAGCTGGGAAAGGGTTCGTCTCGGCTGCTGTCGACCCGTCGTTCCCCGTTTCCTCGAGCGCAAGCAACTGGTCGCGAGCCGCAGCGAGTCGTTCCCCCGAGGCAAGCGCGTGGTTCTCTCGGTTCACCGAGATCGTCGTTACAACGCTAGGAGACACCCGATGAAGAAGTTGTGCTGTACGTGCGCGCTCGCGCTGAGCCTGGTGCTACCGGTCCTCGCGCAGCCGGTGATCGATGGTTCCGCGGCCGACGTGCTATACGGCCCCGCGCTGGCCGTACAGGACACCCAGACCGGATTCGGCAACTCGAACATCGGTCGGCCGGACGTCGCGAACGGCTCCGAGCTGGACGGTGCGTTCGGCGTGGTCTATGCCGGCAAGCTGTACTTGGTGCTGGCGGGGAATTTCGAGACCAACGGCAACAAGCTCGAGCTGTTCTTCGACACCCGGCCGGGCGGGCAGAATCGCCTTCTGGCGACCAATCCGGGCGTGCCGAACGTCGGCCTGCGGCGCATGTCGGATGACGGCAGCGGCAACGGGCTGACCTTCCCGGCCGGTTTCGAGGCCGATTTCTGGGTTTCCGCGAATGCTTTCGGTAACCCGACGAACCTGTATGTGGATTACGCGGAGCTATACGTGGACGCCGGCAACCCCGGCGTTCTGTATTATTGCGGGTCGGGCCTGCCGGTGTGCGGGACGGCCGGCGGCGCGCTGAGCGGAGGCAACCCGGGCGCGCCGGCGATCCTCGCGACGCTGAACAACAGCAACGTGGCCGGCGTGACCGGCGGCAACGGCAGCGACGACGGCAGCGGGGTGAAGACCGGCTTCGAGCTGGCCATTCCGCTCAGCGCGCTGGGCAACCCGACCGGTCCGATCCGGATCATCGCGTTCATCAACGGGCAGCAGCACGACTTCGTTTCGAACCAGGTCCTCGGGGGGCTGGGCGGTCTGGCGCCGGGCAATCTCGGCGAGCCGCGCACCGTGAATCTCGGCACGGTGGCGTTCGGCGTGGTGCAGCCGTTCGTCGTGCCACTGGTGACGACCCCCGTCGGCGCGTGCTGCGTGGGCGGCACCTGCTCGATCACAACGGCGGCGGCCTGCGGCGGCGTCTACCTGGGCGACAACACGAGCTGCGACGGCAACCCTTGCGACGCGACGCCGGCCGGGCGGTGCTGCATCGACGACGGGTACAGCGGCATGTGCCTCATTCTGACCGCGGCGGACTGCGCCGCCCAGGGCGGGACGTACGGCGGGAACGGCACGACCTGCGCGGGCTGCCCTTGCCTGCTGCCGCCGAAGGGCGCCTGCTGCGTGGGCGGCACCTGCCAGCTCCTGACCGCGGCGGCTTGCGTCACCGCGGGCGGTTCGTATGCGGGCGATTACAGCTCGTGCGGCGGCGGCACGTGTGACTTCGGCGCCTGCTGCACCGAGGGCGTGTGCAGCGAGGTGTTCCGGTTCCAGTGCACGGCTGGCGGCGGGCGGTTCGTCGGCGCGGGTCAGCCCTGCACGACCGGGCTGTGCGACGTGACGATCAGCACGCCGTACGTGGCCGGCTCGTTCAACGGCTGGTCGAACAACACGGACCTGATGACGGAGACGGCGCCGGGCAGCCGCATCTGGACGCGGACGTACACCGGGCTGGCCCCGAACGCGCGCTACGAGTTCAAGATCACCAACGGCACCTGGGCGGTGACGGTCCCGCAGGGGCCGAACAGTTGGCTCTACACGGATGCGACCGGGTCGATCACCATCACCTATGACGCCAACTTCTACGCCGACGGCTGGCTGCCGGGCCGCGACCGGCTCGGCCTGAGCGTGTTCGAGTACGCCGCGGGCTGGACCGCGGTGGGCAACATGCTGTCCGAGCTGGGCGGGTCCGACTGGAACAACGCCGATCCGGTCGGCGCGATGGCGTACCAGGGCAACGGCATTTACCTCAAGCAGATCAACCTGCCGCCCCGCACGTACGACTGGAAGGGCGTCCGGACCGGCACGTGGGACTCCATCAGCCTGGACGGCCGCAGCGTCAACACCGCCAACTGGCGGTTTACGGTCAACGCGCCGACCGACACGGTGAAGCTGTGGATCGATGCGCAGCGCGGCCGGGGCAGGATCGAGATCATCCCGGCGCCCAGCGGCTGCGCGGGCGACCTCAACTGCGACGGTCAGGTCGACTTCGACGACATCGACCGGTTCGTCGAGGCGCTGGGCTACCCCGGCGGCGCGGGCTGGCCGTATCCGGGCTGCCCGTGGACCAACGGCGACTGCAACGGCGACAATCAGGTCAACTTTGACGACATCGACGCGTTCGTGGCCCGCATCGGGGCGACCTGCCCGTAGTGTGCCACGCGGACTCCGCCGGCTGGCCGCTCGCCCGGTCGGCCGGCGGGGTCGTCCGGGCCGCGCCCGGCGGCCCGGGGGTGTGGAACTCGGTTTCTTTTGAACCTTTGTGAGGAGGAGTGCAAACATGCGGAAGATCCTGGTGATGACGGCGGCGGCGCTGCTGGCGCACAGCGCGCTGGCGAGCCCCATGTACGTGGTGCGCGGCTGGTTCAACGGCTGGGGCGGTGGCGGCGACCTGGTGATGACGGACATGGGCGGCGGGCTATGGTCGGCGACGGCCACGGGGCTGGCGCCCGGGCAGGCGACCGAGTTCAAGTGCACGACGCCGGACTGGTCCTTCAACGCGCCCGCCAGCAACGCCAAGATCGTGGCGAACGCGGCGGGCGAGATCACGTTCCGCTTCTACCCGGCCACGAGCTGGACGGACGGCTGGTATCCCAACAACTGGGCCCGGGTGGGTTACGAGGACCCCGGCCAGTTCGGCTGGGAGATCATGGGCTCGTTCAACGGCTGGTCGGCCCCGATTCTGACGCTGAGCAACCTGGGCGGCGGGTTGTACGCGGGCGACGTGTTTCTCAATGCCGGTCTGTACGAGTTCAAGTTCCGCAAGATCGGCGACTGGGGCATCAGTGTCGGCAGCGACTTCGGCAACTCGGCGGCCAACGCGACGCTGAATGTCGCCAGCAACGGCGACCTGATCCGGTTCGAGCTCGATTTGCCGCGCGGGCGCTGGCGGACGTTCCTGGTGCCGGAGCCCGCGACCGCGGTGCTGCTGGCGTTGGGGCTGCTGCTGCGTCGCCGCTAGAGTCGCGTTTTCGGAGAGAGTGGAGAGGCCGAGGGCGCGGACCGCGAGCGGTTCGCGCCCGCACTTTATCGGGGGCGGCGCTTCGCGCGCCGACCCCCAGGTCCGCGATATATTGAGGCACGGCGGGTCGGTCGGCGCCGGCACGGCGCCTGCGACCCCGACTGGCGAGATGACCCATGCGACTGCGCCTGATGCTCTGCGGCGGACTGGTGCTGGGGCTGAGCCTGACGGTCCGTGCGGCCGGCCCGGACAACGACGTCGAATGGTACGGGTTGAGTCACCTGCCCCCGGCCGATCGCACACCGCCGTGTCCGATCGCGGGCCAGAGCTTTATTAATGCGAGCACAGTATAGTTGACATTCTGTGTTCATGGGGCTATACTGTATGCATGAGGATCGCCGATGCCCGCACGCTTTCGCCGGCGGCGCAGGAAGACCTGCGTCGCAAGGCGATTCTGG
>Ga0209101_1000430_pt1 | contig 34574 bp, 24 predicted proteins | sample ConPoolayeCmetaG_FD_185481 | JGI IMG/M metagenome (GOLD analysis project Ga0209101, IMG submission 185481) | Hot spring microbial mat communities from California, USA to study Microbial Dark Matter (Phase II) - Cone Pool mat layer C metaG... ...
GCCCGCCCCAGAATGAACGTGACCGCCATGCCCGGCCCCGCCGGCCCGCACCCGCAGGCCGAGGGGCCGCACCGCCCCGGCCCGCCACCGCACGCGAAAAATACTACCGCGCGGCCGCGCGCGGCACAAGGCCGGTCAGGGCCGACGTCCCGCAGGGCGGATGCCGTCGGGTCGCGTCGTCCGCGCAGCGTCGCGGGTCAACTCCGACGGCGCCCGGGTGCGCCCCGCAGGGTGGTGCGACCGGCGTGGTACCCGGGAGTGTCGTGACGGCCCGCGTTACCGCGGCAAGTGCGCGGCAAGCGCCGCCTGAAGTTCGCTCTTCTTCTTGAGTCCGACGAGGGTTTTGACGGCTTGACCCTGCGAGAAGATCACGATCGTGGGGATGCTCTGCACGTGGTACCGGGAGGCCGTGGCGGGCGAGGTGTCAACGTTGAGCTTGCCCACCTTCACCTTGCCTTTGAGCTCGTCAGCCAGCTCGTCGATCACCGGTCCGAGCATCTGGCATGGCCCGCACCACGGTGCCCAGAAGTCGACCAGGACCGGCCCTGCCGCCTGAAGCACCTCCGTTTCAAAGTTGTCGTCGTTGAAAGTCAGCGTGTTCGCGCCCGCCATCGGGGTCTCCCAAGTTTCCAAGGCCGCGCCCGTCCGGAGCCCACCCCACGCGCCGGCCGCCCGCGTTGTAACCGGGCCGCCGAGCTCCGCACAGCCTGAAGACGGCCACGGTTCGCGGATTCTATGCACACCGCGTCGGGAATCAACGCCGCGCCGCGCGGCCGCGCGGTGCCCGGCGGACGCGGCGCGCTCGCGATGCGGACGTACGTGGCGTTGCGGGCCCTGCGATCGCGGACCGCGCGGAGCGGCCGATCCGGCGAGGAGCCGGCCGCCGACCCGGCGCATGTCCTGATAATCAGTGCGGGCGGTGGGCCCCAGTGGCGAACGTTCAACCGGAAGTGTTTTTCACGCCCGGCGCACTCCGGGCGACACTACAATGAGGCGGGTGCCGCACGGGCGCCCGAGCGTCGATCTCTGCGCAGGCGTGCAAGGAACCACCGCAATGAGGTACTGGAGTTTTCGGGCGTGGGCGCTGGCAGCGGGTTTCGTCGGGGTGGCGTGGGCGGCCGCGCCGGCCACCACGGGGGACGCGTCGCTGCTCGTGCGCACGCATCGCGGCCTGGAGCGGTTCGAGGTCGGCAGCCCGGCGGTTGGCGAGGCGCGGGCCGTGCTCGTCACGGCTGGGGCGGCGGGGAGTCCGGTGGCGTACGAGGCAGGCTACACGCTGTACGCGCGCGTGATCGTGCGAGCGGCGGACGAGGCCGTGGCGGCGGTGGCGGCGGAGCGGCCGGGGTTGTCGGCGGCGCCGCTGGCGGGCGCGCCGGGTTTCTGGCTGCTCCGCGTGGGATCGGTCGCGGAGGCGGCGCGCCTGGCGGACGAATTGGCGGCGGACGCGCGCATCGCGGAGGCGTACGTGGACGTGCGCGTACCGACGGTGCTGCGGACGCCGACCGATCCTGATTACCCGCAGCAGTGGCACCTGAACAACGATCTGAACCCGATTGCGGACGTAAACGTGGAACCCGTCTGGAACCTGGGTTACACCGGCGCGGGCGTGATCGTGGGTATTCTGGAGGGTGGCTGGGAATACACGCACCCGGACCTGGCCGCGAATTTCAACGCGCAGGCGACGCAGCCGGGGGGCAGCGAGACGAGCCACGGCACCTCATGCGCGGGCGTGGTGGCGGCCGTCGCGGATAACGGCCGGGGTGGGGTGGGGGTGGCCTTTGGGGCGCAAATTTCGGGCCAGATCTACGGCTCGTCGTCGCAGAATGCGGCCGCGTTCGGCTACCGCAACGACTTGAACGCGATCAAGTCGAACTCGTGGGGGCCGGCGGACAACGGCCGCGTGGCCACGATGTCGTCGGCCGAGCGTGCGGCGATCGAGACGGCGGTGCTGACCGGGCGGGGCGGCAGGGGAACGATTTTCGTGTGGGCGGCCGGCAACGGCGGCACGAGCGACCGGGTGGACTACGATCCGTACGTTTCGTCGCGGTACACCATCGCGGTGGGCGCGATCGGCGACCAGGATACGCGCGCGTATTACAACGAGTCGGGCTGCTCGATGTTCGTCGTGGCCCACTCGAGCGGCAACAATCGCAGCATCTTCACGACCACCGCGGGCGGCGGCTACACGGCGTTCTTCGGAGGCACGAGCTCCGCGTCGCCGCTGGCGGCCGGCGTGATCGCCCTGATGCTCGAGGCCAATCCGGAGCTGACCTGGCGGGACGTCCAGCATGTGCTGGTGCGGGCGGCGCGGCAGTGCGACCCGGGCCGTCCGAGTTGGACCCAGAATGCCGCCGGCCGGCGGATCAGTTACGATTACGGCTTCGGCGCGGTGGATGCGCTGGCGGCCGTCCAGTTGGCGGCGACGTGGCGACCCGTGCGGCCCGAGGTGCGGGTGGATCTGCCCGTGACGATCGTCGGGGCGCCGGTGCCGGACTTCAACCCGGGCGGGCTCTCGCGGACGGTGACGATGCCGCAGGCCCTGCGGCTGGAGGCGGTCGAGCTGGTCATGAACGTGACCACGGCGCGGGTGGGTGATCTCCATATCTCCATCACGGCGCCGACCGGCACGCAGTCGATCGTGGCGACGCAGCGGAACGACCCGTCCGTCAACTACAACGACTATCTGTTTACGACGGTGCGACACTGGGATGAAAACGCGTTGGGCGCATGGACGGTCACCGTCTCGGATCGGTTGCTCGGCACGACGGCGACCTGGAACAGCTTCCAACTCCGGTTCTACGGCACGCGCTGGCCGGGGGACCTCAACTGCGACGGGCTGATCAACTTCGACGACGTGGACGCCTTCGTTCTGGCGCTGAGCGATCCCAGCGCCTACGCGGCGGTGTTTCCGAACTGCGACGTGACGCTCGCGGACCTCAACGAGGACGGGGCCGTCAACTTCAACGACATCGACTCCTTCATCGCGGCGCTGGGCGGGTAGCGGCACCGGGCGAGCGGGGACCGCGCGGTGGCTGCGGTGCAGCGCGGTACACTGAGCGATCCGGTGTCGGTCGCCGGGGGCGTTGCGATCGGCGAGGAGAAGGAGGATGGGTGTGCGTATCCGTTCAGTGGCGCTGGCGCTTGGGGTGTTCGTGGGGGCGGCGGTGATCGACGCGGGGGCGGATGGCGGCTCGGCGGCGCGCGCGAACCTGCGGCAGGTCGTCCGCCTGGATCTGAAGACGGCCGAGCAGCTCGAGGCGGTGCGGGCGCTGGGGCTGGAGCTGATGAGCGAGGCGGAGGGGGTCGGGCCGGTCGAGTACCTGGTGACGCCGGCCGCGTACGCGGCGCTCGACGCGCTGGGGATCCACTACACGGTGCTGGTGCCGGACTTCGACGCCTTGGTTGCGGCGGAGCGGGACCTCCTCGCCGCGGCCGGCACCGCGGGGCTGCGCGACCCGGCGTGGTTCGCCGCGTACAAGCCGCTTGAGCAGATCGACGCGAAGCTCAACCAGTTGGCGGCGGATCGGCCGGACCTGGCGAGCATCGTTCAGGCCGGCTCGTCGATCGAAAACCGTCCGATTCGCGGGCTGCGCATCAGCGGGCCGGGGACGGGCAAGCCGGCGGTGCTGTACAACGGCACGCAGCACGCGCGCGAGTGGATCACGCCGATGGTGTGCATGTGGATCGCGGACCGGCTGGTGTACGGCTACGAGAGCGATCCGCGCATCCGGTCGTTGTTGGACCGCTTGGAGTTCTACGTTTTTCCGGTGATCAACCCGGATGGGTACGTGTACTCCTGGACGACGAACCGCAACTGGCGGAAGAATCGACGCGATAATCCGAACACGACCTGCGACGGGGTGGATCTCAACCGCAACTGGGGCCTAGGGTGGGGCGGCGGCGGGTCGAGCGGGAGCCCGTGCTCCGACACCTATCGTGGAACGGCGCCGTTCTCTGAGCCGGAGACCCAGGGGCTGCGTGATTTCTTCAGCAATCATCCGCAGATCGTGGCGACGATCGACTTCCACAGCTATTCGCAACTGATCCTCTGGCCGTGGGGCTACACCAGCGAGCTGCCGCCCGACAACGACGTGTTCCTGGAGCTTGGTGCGGGCATGCACGATGCGATCCATGCCGTTCACGGCATGGCGTACGACTACGGCCCGATCTACTCGACCATCTATCAGGCCAGCGGCGGCAGCGTGGACTGGTGCTACGGCGCGCAGGGGGTGTGGGCTTTCACGATCGAGCTGCGCCCGGCCTCGGCGGCCGGCGGCGGCTTCTCGCTGCCGCCCGCCGAGATCATTCCGACCTGCGAGGAGAACTTCGCGGCCGTGCTCTACCTGTCGGAGTGGTCCGCCAGCCCGGTGAAGATCGCGTTCCCGGCCGGGCAGCCGCAACGGCTGACGCCCAACCAGGCGCAGAGCTTCCCGGTGCGGATCCGGGCGGTCGGTGCGGTGCTCGATCCCGCCTCGCCGCGGCTGTGGACGCGGCTGGCGGGCACATCGACCTGGACGGCGTTTCCGCTGACGCCGCAGAGCGGCAACCTCTGGACGGCCACCTTGCCCCCGACCCCCTGCGGGCGGACGCGGGAGTATTACATCAGCGCGGCCACGACCGCCGGGACGGTGGGCACCGCGCCGGGCGACGCGCCGACGTCGTGGTACGGGATTACGGCCGCGCCGCTGGTGCGTCTGCTGTATGAGACCCTGGATGTCAACCCGGGCTGGACGGCCGAACCGCTGTGGGCCTGGGGGCAGCCGACGGGCGGCGGCGGGCAATATGGGAATCCGGACCCGACCAGCGGCTTCACCGGCGCGAACGTGTACGGATATAACCTCAATGGGGACTACGAGAATAACCTGCCGGAAAGGCACCTGACGACGCCGGCGCTGAATTTCACCGGCATCAGCGGGGCGACGCTAACGTTCTACCGGTGGCTCGGCGTCGAGCAACCGCTGTACGACCGCGCTTACGTGCGCTACAGCACGAATGGGACGACGTGGACGAACCTGTGGATGAACGCGACGCAGATCGCCGACAACGCCTGGGTGCGGATGGAACTGCCGCTGCCGCCGGCGACCGACAACCAGCCGACGGTCTATCTTCGGTGGACGATGGGGACCACGGATTCGTCGTGGCGGTTCTGCGGTTGGAACATCGACGACGTGGAGGTGTGGGCCGCAGATCCGAACGGCTGCCCGCCCGCGCCGGGCGACCTGAACTGCGACGGCGCCGTGAACTTCGACGACATCGAGCCGTTCGTGCTGGCGCTGTCCGGTCCGGAGGGCTATGGCGGCGCATATCCGAACTGCGACTGGCTGCGGGCGGACTGCAACGGCGACGGCGTCGTGGATTTCGACGACATCGATGCCTTCGTGGCGCGGATCGGCTCGTAAGCCGCCGCCGGGCTCCGGGGAGCGTGGCGGGCCGCCACCCGGCCGCACGCGACCGAATCGCGCGGCGGACGGAGGCGCGATGACGCGCGAGGAGCTGCGGGCGGCCGGCTGCGACGTCAGCGCCGACGGCTACAAGCGGCTTGTGGCGCTGGTCGCGGCCCTGCGCGAAGAAAACACGCGGTTGAACCTCACCTCGGCCCGCGCGCTGGCCGATGTCTGGCGGGTCCATATTCTCGACTCGCTCGCCGTCCTGCCGGCGCTCGGTGAGCCGGCCCCCGGCGCGGCGGGTCCGGCCGTCGGTGTGGCCGCGCCGCCCGACGGGGCAGCGGGGCCGCCCGCTCTGAGGCGGGTGGTTGACATCGGTTGCGGCGGCGGCTTGCCGGGACTGCCGCTGGCGTGCCTGCGACCGGACATCCGCTTCACGCTGATCGACGCCACGCGCCGCAAGGTCGAGGCGGTGCGTCGCATGGTGCGGCGCCTCGCGTTGCCGAACGTGGACGTCGTGTGGGGCCGGGCGGAGGCACTGGCAGCGAGTCCGTCGCACCGCGAGCGGTACGACGTCGCGCTGGCGCGGGCGGTGGCCGGGCTTCGAGTGCTGGTCGGCTACGTCGCCGGCTTCCTGCGGGTCGGGGGAGAGGCGTGGTTCCACAAGACGCTCGCGACGGCCGACGCGGAAGTGGCGGCTGCGGCCGAGGTTGCGGGCCGCTTCGGCCTCGAACTGGCCGGCCGGCGGCCGTATCGCTGGTACGCGGACCGTCCTGCCGAGCTCGTGCTGATCGGTTTTCGGAAGGTGGCGGAAGGCGAACGCCCGCGGACGGAGCCGATCGGGACCGGATGAGCAAGCGCGCCGGGCGATGACAGTTTCCGACAGGCGGGTCCGGTCACGCGCGTCTGCGGCGGTAGAATGTTGGTAGTGTCGGCGCGGCAGCCTGCGGCGCACTTGCGCGTCTCGGCGGTGGCCGGCGCGGCACGCAACGCGTTGGGCCGGGGGGGCGCGAGGAGCACGGCGATGCGGTATGGGCTGGCGGTCTGCCTGATTCTAGGTGGGATGATGCCGGTGCGGGGGCAGGTGTGCGACGCGGAGCCGGCCGGGCCTGCGGCGGGTGACCCGACGGTGGTTCCGCTCTGCGGCCATGCGAAGGCTGCGCTGGCCGCCGCCCTGGGGCCGCGGGGGCTCGGGGGCCCGCCGGTGCGGGACGGCACCTCGGCGCTGACGGACGTGCTGGACTACGACCTCGCGCTCGAGATTGTGCCGGCGACGCGGACGCTGATTGGCACGAACACAATGACGGTGCGCAGCGCCACGGACGGGTTGACGTCCTTCCGGTTCGACCTGCACCCGGCGTTCACCATCAGCGAGCTCCGCGTGAGCGGGTCGGCGGCGGTCTACACGCGGCTGGATTCGCGAACGATCGAGGTGACGCTCGACCGGGCCTATGACGCGGACGAGGTATTCACCGTGCGCGTCGGCTACGCGGGGGTGCCGGTTTCGGGCGGTGACTGGGGCTCGATCGTTTTCCGCACGCGGGCGGGGGCGCCGGAAGCCTGGACGCTCAGCCAGCCCTGGAACGCGTACACGTGGTGGCCGTGCAAGGATGACAACAGGGACAAGGCGACGGCGACACTGACGTTCACCGTACCGCAGGGGCTGGTGGTGGCCTCGAACGGACTTTTGCAGTCCGTGGACGTGCCGGCCGTGGGCAAAGTGCGCTACCGGTGGCGCACGAACTACCCGACGGCGCCGTACCTGATCTGTTTCGGGATGACGAACTACAACCGTTTCCAGACGAGCTGGAATTTCGGCGGCGGCACGCTGCCGCTGGACTTCTATATCTATCCGGAGCAGGACGCCGCGTGGATCCGCACCCGGCTGTTGCAGGTCCGCGACATGTTGAGCGTTTTCAGCGCGGCCTACGGTTTATACCCTTTCATGGCGGAGAAGTACGGTATCTACCAATTCGGTTTCGGCGGCGGGATGGAGCACCAGACCATATCCGGGCAGGCCGTCCTGTACCTCGACTGGTTGACGGCGCACGAGCTGGCGCACCAGTGGTTCGGCGACGACGTGACCTGCGCGACCTGGCACGACATCTGGCTGCATGAGGGTTTCGCCACGTACTCGGAGGCGCTGTGGGCGGAGCGCCGTCCGGGCAGCGCGGGCCTGCCCGCCCTGCACCAGTACATGGCGCAGCGCCGGCCGTCGACGGTCAATGGCTCGGTCTACGTATACGACATCAGCAGCATGGCGAACATCTTCAACTACGACTTGGTTTACCTGAAGGCGGCCTGGGTGGTGCACATGCTGCGGTACGTGCTCGGCGACGAGGTGTTCTTCGACGCGCTGACCGCCTTCCGGGCCGCTTACAGCGGCCGCCACGTCACGACGGCCGATTTTCAGGCCGTGTGCGAGGCGGTCAGCGGGCGGGATCTGGACTTCTTCTTCGCCGCGTGGGTGTACGGGACGGGGGCGCCGGCGTACCGCTACGGCTGGCAGACGATTACGGTGGACGGGCGGCACTACCTGGAGCTGTTCCTGCGGCAGCGGCAGCTTCCGCCGATGCCCGCGGTGTTCGCCATGCCGATCGAGGTTCAGCTCGTCGGCGCGGACGGCGGGCTGCGGACGGTCTGGAATGACGCGCGCGAGCAGTATTACCTGTTGCCGGTCAGCGGGCCCGACGTCACGAACGTGGCGGTCGACCCAACGCCGTGGATCCTGCGCACCAATCTCCAGCTCGTGCCGTTTGTGGAGGGCCCGCCCAAGCTCGTATCCCTGACGCCGGCGCCGGGCGCGGCGGTGCCCGTGACGGCCCGCCTGACGGTCGGCTTCCACCAGGACGTGCACGTGCCGGGCGACGCGATTACGTTGACCGGGCCGGCCGGTGCGGTGCCGCTGACGCGTGACTACGACCCGGCGCGGTTCGTACTGACGCTCACGCCGCAGGCCGGGCCGCTGCCGCCGGGAGAGTACACGCTGACGGTCGCGGACAGCGTCACGGGAGTGCTGAGCGGACGGCCGTTGGATGGGGAGCTGCGGGGAAGCGCGCCGCTGCCGAGCGGGGACGGCGTCGCGGGCGGGGCGGCGGTGGCGACCTTCTCCGTACCCGTGTGGCGCGGCGACCTGAACTGCGACGGTTGGCTGGATTTCGGCGACATCGAGCCCTTCATCGCGGCCCTGAGCGGGCCGGCCGCTTACGCGGCGGCGTACCCGGGCTGCGAATACGCCCGCGCGGACCTGAACAGCGACGGCCGGGTCGATTTCGACGACATCAATCCTCTGGTGGACCTGCTGGCGGGCGGTTGAGGGGCGCCCGACCGCGCGTTCCGCGGCAGCGCAGGAAGTGTGTTCGAGGGCGCGGCGCCGCGCGGCGGCCGATCCGGCCGCGCGTCGTCGGAGTCGGTGCCGCGCTCGCCGGCCGACGGTGGTCAGGCACCGGGCGAGTGGCCCTCCGGCGCTCAGTCGTCGTACTCGAACGGTGGCGGGGCGATGTGGAGCGGGCGGCGCTGGGCGATGTTGACCAGCAACCCGAGCCCGAGGAAGTTCGTCCAGAGGCTGCTGCCGCCGGCGCTGACGAAGGGCAGCGGCATGCCGGTGATCGGCGCGAGGCCGATCGTCATGCCGATGTTCAGCAGCGCTTGAACGCTGATCATCACGACGACGCCGACGGCGAGGAGGCGGCCGAACGGGTCGTTGGTGATCAGCGCGACTTCCAAGCCGACGAGCACGATCACGGCGTAGGCCAGGATGACCAGCGCCGCGCCGACGAGCCCCCATTGGTGGCCGATGATCGCGAAAATAAAGTCGTTGTGCTCCTCGGGCAGCAGTCCGTCGTACTCGAGGAAGAGCCCCTCGCCGTAGCCCTGCCCCCAGAGGCCGCCGGTGCCCAGCGCGATCTTGGATTGCCGGAGCTGATAGCCCTGGTCCAGGTGCCAGGTCGGGTCGGCCGTGTGCTGCTTCCACAGCACCTCGATCCGCGCTCGCTGGTAAGGCTTCATGCCGTAGAAGTAGAAGAGCGGCAGCGTCGCCGCGCCCAGCGCGACGATGATCAGCAGGTGCCGCAGGCGCGCGCCGGCCACGAAGAGCAGCGCGAAGAGCACCGGCAGCAGCATCAGCAGCGTCCCGAGGTCCGGCTGGAAGAGAATCAGGACCATCGGGAGCAGCGTCAGCAGGAACGGTCCGAGCAGACCCCACCAGTGCCGGTACGAGCTGCGGAACCGCAGGTAGCGCGCCAGCGTCAGGACCAGGGCGAGCTTGACGAACTCCGACGGCTGCACGCGCACCCCGAACAGCTCGATCCAGCGCCGCGTGTGCCGCACCACCGGGACAAACGGGATGCCCGGCAGGCCGCGCTCCTCCAGGACCCGATCCAGCACCAGGACCAGCAGCAACGCGATCGTCACCCCGTAGATCAGGTACGCGTACCGGCCGATCCGCTCATAGTTGGCTGCCAGCGCGGCGAACATCAGCACGACGCCCGTGAGCATGAACAGGCTCTGGCGGATCGTCTGGGGACCGATCCAGGTCCACGCCCGCACCAGCCACGGCTCCTCGGTCAGTCCGGCGGCGGCCCGCCCGGCGGCCGCCGCGCGGGCGGCGCTGCGGTCCGTCGCGTGGATGCATGCCAGACCGATGGCGGACAGCAGCACGACGGGCACCGCCAGACCCCAGCCGAGCCGCGTCAGGTTGAGCAGTGGGCGTGCGGGCATGTGGGGCTGCGCTTCACTCCGGGTGATCCAGGATGTACTCGACGATCCGTTTGGCCACCGGGCCGGCCACGCGGCCGCCGCTGCCGCCGAACTCGATGATGACGCTGAGGGCGTAGACGGGGCCGCGCGGAGCCGCCCCCGGGGGGGTGCCGGCCGCCTGCGTGAAGCCGATGAACCACGCATGCGACGGCAAGGCCTCGCCCTCGAGCAGTTGCGGGAAGGTCTCGTGCACGCGCCGGCCGACGATCTCCGGCGGCGGGCCCGGCTGGCCCGCCAACGCTTCGCTCTCCGATCCGGCGATGACCTCCGCGCGGCGCCCGTCAGGCCATTCCAGCGTGTAGCGCTGGCTGATGACGCGCGGCACGGTCTGGGCCGAGCCGGTCTTGCCGCACAGCACGACGTCGGAGCGCGCCAGTCGGGCATGATAGCCGGTGCCTTGCGGCTCATTGACCACGCGCCACAGACCGCGTCGCAGCACCTGGAGGTGCCGCTCGTCCATCGGCGGGGCGGACGGCGCCAGCGGCGTCCCGATGGCCTGCCCGCGCGCGTCGGTCGCGAGACGCACCGGCGCCCAGAAGCCCGCGGCGATCGTCGCGGCGACGTTGGCCGCCTGAAGGGGCGTGATGGTCACCTCGCCCTGGCCGATGGCGAAGTTCCAGGCGTCGGACTCCTGGAACCCGCGTCCCGCCGTGCGGCGCAGCCAGTCCTCGTGCGGCACGATGGCCGGACTCTCCTCGATCAGCCCGGTGCCCTGCGTACGCCCCAGGCCGAACCATTCGAACCAGGCGCACAGCCGCGCCGGGCCCAGCCGCTCGCCCAGCCGGTAAAAATAAATGTTGCAGGAATTCCGGATGGCACTCTCGGCGTCTTGGCCCGCGGGCGAGTCCAGCATGTCATGTGTCACCCCGGGGTTCTGGTTGTAGATCCAGCACCGGAAGCGCGTTGGGTTGTTCTCCAGCAGGTAGCCCGTGCAGTGAATGCGCTCGTCCGGCCGGATGACACCCTCGCTCAAGCCGCCGACGAGCGTGATCGCCTTGCAGATCGAGCCCGGGGGGTACTGGGCTCCAACCGCCCGGAACAGCAGCGGCAGATGTTGTCGGTCGTCGCGCAAGCTGGCGTAGTCGCGGCTGAAACGGTCGTAAGTGTATGCCGGATAGCTCACCAGCGCCCGCACCTCGCGGGTGGTCACGTCGATGACCACGGCCGCGGCGCCAGCCGGATGAACGGCGTTCTCCACCGCCTCGCCGAGGAGGTCGTAGATGGCGCGTTGCCACTCCAGGTCGAGGGTCAGGTACACGTCCCGGCCGCGGACCGGCGCGGTGCGCTCCAGGACGCGACCGTCCCGCTCCTCGACGATTCGGCCGCGCGTCCCGCGCAGCGAAAGCTCGGCCGCCCGCTCGAGGCCGGAGACCCCGCACCGGTCGCCGGGGCGCAGCCGGCGCAGCGGATCGGCCGCGAGCGGATCCTTGGCGATTTGCTCGGGGGCGGCGGAGCCGAGGCGGCCGAGCACGTGCGCCGCGACGTCGGCGTCGTGGGCGACGCGCCGGCTGCCGGGGACGACCCGGAGCCAGGGCTGGTCGCGGAACTCGAGGCGGATCGCGAGCACGGCCGCGTTGTCGAGGTCGGAAAGCAGCGGCAGGAAATCGTTCTCCTCGGCGATGCGCCGCACCCGGGGCGAGCGCTGCTGAACGTGAGCGCGGATGGCGGCGACGCGGGCACGGACCTCGGCCGCCCGCTCCTCCAGCTCGGCGAGGCGGAGGCCGGCGAGGCGTGCCAGCCGCGGCCACATCGCCGCGACGTCCTCGCGGAGTTCTGCGACGACGTGGCGCAGGGGGCGGGGGTCGGCGTCGGGGTCGGCCCGGCGCCGCGCGCGGGCCACGCCGTACAGGTATTCGTCCAAGCGCGCATCGTCGTCGCTGAGGACCGCGTAGTGGAGGCACACGTCGTAGGCCGGTACGTCGGAGAGCAGCGGGGTTCCGCGGCGGTCGAAGATGGTGCCGCGCGGCGCGGGCAGCAGCCGGTCCGGGCGGGTCCGCAGCGCCTCCGCCAACGCCTCGTACTGGGCGGCCTGCAAGACCTGGATCTGCGTCAGGCGAGCCAGGATCACGACGGTGATCCCGGTCAGCAGCACCCAGCACCACGTGAGGCGTCTGCGAAACATGACATCCCTGTCGCACGCGGTGCGGTCGCGGCCGGCACCGGGGTCGCATGCCTAACCCGGGCGTGGATCATACGCGACCCGCCCGCCGGGGGGCAGGGGCACCGCGGCCGCGAGCGCGGCGGGCGGGAGCGCGTCCGGCGCCGCGGAGCACGGCCCTTGCACCGGGCCCGCATAGCCGCTATATGTGCCTTTTTGCCATGTTGCAGCGCCCCGCGGGACCGGCCAGGCCCGCGGGCGCTGGGCGACCGGATGCGGTCGCCCCGGTCCGCAGCGTGAAGGTCGAGACAGGTCGGGGGCGCTGTGTCGTGGCTCGCCGCGGGAGTGCCCCCGCCCGCGCGAGGGCGGTGTGCGTACGCGCGTCACGCGAGCGTGTCGGCGGACGGGCCGTGCCGCCCGGTAGCCTCCGGGTACCGTGCGGCGGCGGCGGCCGGGTCGGCGGCTTGCTGGATAAACCCGGAAGCGCATTTGAGGAGAGATCGATGCCGGAAGAGATGAGTGGTGCCGAGCGCCTGTTCCATCCGCCTGCCGACTTCGTGCAGCGGGCGTACATCAAGTCGCTGGACGAGTACCGGCGGATGTACGACCGCTCGATCCAGGATCCGGAGGGCTTCTGGGCCGAGATCGCCAACGGTTTTCACTTCCAGCAGAAGTGGACGAAGGTCCGCGAGTACGAGTGGAAGGACAAGATCGCGATCAAGTGGTTCATCGGGGCCAGGACGAACCTCTCCTACAACTGTCTGGATCGCCACCTGCCGCGGCGCGCCGATCAGGTGGCGCTGATCTGGGAGGGCAACGAGCCCGGCGAGGACAAGAAGACCACCTACCGGGAGTTGCACGAGCAGGTCTGCCGGTTCGCCAACGTGCTCAAGTCGCTGGGGGTGAAGAAGGGCGACCGCGTCTGTCTGTTTCTTCAGATGATTCCGGAACTGCCGGTCGCGATGCTGGCCTGCGCCCGGATCGGGGCCATCCATTCGGTGGTCTTCGGGGCATTCAGCGAGGACTCGCTGCGCGACCGCATCCAGGACTCGACCTGCAAGCTGCTCGTCACGCAGGACACGGCGCTGCGGGGCAGCAAGAGCGACATTCCGATGAAGACCAAGGCCGACCTGGCGGTGGCGCAGTGCCCGAGCATCGAGAAGGTGATCGTCGTGCGGCGGACCGGCCACAGTGTCCCGATGCAGGCCGGCCGCGACCTGTGGTGGCACGACCTGATGGCCACGGCGTCGCCGCACTGCGAGCCCGAGTGGGTCGACGCCGAGGACCCGCTGTTCATCCTCTACACCTCCGGCTCGACCGGCAAGCCGAAGGGCGTGCTGCACACGACGGCCGGCTACATGGTCTTCGCCGCGACCACGCACAAATACGTCTTCGACTACCACGACGGCGACATTTTCTGGTGCACCGCCGACATCGGCTGGGTCACCGGCCACTCGTACATCGTGTACGGCCCGCTGTGCAACGGGGCCACGAGCATCATGTTCGAGGGCGTCCCGAACTACCCCGACCCGGGCCGTTTCTGGGACGTGATCGACAAGTACCAGGTGACGCAGTTCTACACCGCGCCGACCGCGATCCGCGCGCTGATGCGCGAGGGCGAGTCGCATGTTCAGAAGCGCAAGCTCACGAGCCTGCGGCTGCTGGGCTCGGTCGGCGAGCCCATCAACCCCGAGGCCTGGTTGTGGTACCACCGGCACGTCGGCCACGGCCGCTGTCCGATCGTCGACACGTGGTGGCAGACCGAGACGGGCGGCATCCTCATCACGCCGCTGCCGGGGGCCATTCCGCAGAAGCCCGGCTCGGCGACGCTGCCCTTCTTCGGCGTCCGGCCGGTCATCCTCGATGACCGGGGCGTCGAGGTGCACGGGCCGACCAGCGGCGCGCTGTTCATCGCCGAGCCGTGGCCCGGCATCATGCGGACGGTTTGGGGGCAGCACGAGCGCTTCAAGGAGACGTACTTCAGCCGCGTGCCCGGCTACTACTTCACGGGCGACGGCTGCCGCCGCGACGAGGACGGCTATTACTGGATCACCGGGCGCATCGACGACGTGATCAACGTGTCGGGCCACCGGCTCGGGACGGCCGAGGTCGAGAGCGCGCTGGTGTCGCACCCGGCGGTGGCCGAGGCGGCGGTGGTGGGCTTCCCGCACGAGATCAAGGGCCAGGGCATTTACGCCTACGTCACGCTGAAGACGGGGCAGGAGTACACCGAAGCGCTGCGCAAGGAGCTGATCGCGCACGTCGGCAAGGAGATCGGCCCGCACGCCAAGCCCGACGTGATCCACTGGGCGCCCGGCCTGCCCAAGACGCGCTCGGGGAAGATCATGCGCCGCATCCTGCGCAAGATCGCCGAGGGTCAGCCGGACCAGATCGGCGACACGACCACGCTGGCCGACCCGAGCGTGGTCGAGCAGTTGCTGAAGCACAAGTAGGGCATGGCCCCCCGTGTCCCACGATCTCGTTCACGTGCCGAGCCGACCCCAGTCCACCGGGGCCGGCTCGGTTTGTCATAGCGCCCCCGCGGGCTTGCGCGGGCGGTGGCGTTTTCCAGTAGGAGCCTTGCATGTCCGCACCGGCTGCTGCCCCGGTTCATCCGTCCCCCGTGCGCTACCTCGTGCTCGTCGGCGCCGTGATGATCCAGCTCATCCTCGGCACGGTCTACGGCTACAGCATCTTCTGGACGCCGCTCCAGGCCGAGGTCTTTCCGCCCATCCTCACGCGGGCGGAGGCGGATGCGCGGATCGCAGCCGGCGAGACGCTGGGGGACGTGACGATCGTGGCCGATGAGGCCGCCGCGCGGGTGCTGCGGGACCAGCAGCAGGGCTACCTGAAGTACGCGTTCTCCATCTGCATTCTCTCGTTCGCGCTGGTGATGGTCGTAGCCGGGCGGGTGCAGGACGTGCTCGGTCCGCGCATCCCGGCGCTGATCGGCGGCGTCCTGATGGCGCTGGGCTTCTTCCTGGCGAGCGTCATGAACCACCGGATCGTGCTGCTCGTGTGTCACGCGGGCTTGTGTGCGGTGGTCGCGCTGCTGCTCATCAGCCTGGTCGGGCTGCTGCGCAGGCGGCTCGACCCGCAGGCTGCGCAGTCCGAGGCGAGCGTACCGCTGGCCGTGGCCGTACTGGTCTCGGTCGCCGGCGTGCTCGTCGGGGACCAGTACGTCGGTCGCCTGGCCGAGTTCGACAAGGTGGCGCTGTTGTGGGGCACGATCGGGTTCCTCGCCGGCGCCGGCATTGGCTTCGCCTACGTCTGTCCGATCGCGGCGCTGGTCAAGTGGTTCCCGACGGCCAAGGGGCTCGTGTCGGGCATCGCCGTGGCGGGCTTCGGTTTCGGCGCCTACATCATCAAGGACCCCACGGTCGGGGCGCCGCCGTTCTTCCGGGCCCACGGCATCACGTCGTTCTTCCTCGTGCACGGCCTGGTCTGCCTGGTCGTCGTTTCGCTCGGCGCGCTGCTGCTCCGCAATCCGCCCGGGACGCCGCCAAAGTTCACCACGGAATCGAGCTGGCAGGAGACCCTGACGCGGCCCGCGTTCTACACGCTCTGGCTGATGTTCTTCAGCGGCGCCCTGGCGGGACTGATGGTCATCAGCATCATCGCCGAGTTCGCCAAGGAGCAGCTCGTCGCCGCCGCCGGCGGCGGCGCGGCGCTCACCTCCGAACAGCTCGCCACGCTTGCCGCCAAGGGGGCGGCGGCGGTGGGCTGGCTGGCGATCTTCAACGCGGTCGGCCGCGTGTTCTGGGGGCTGGTCTCCGACCGCGTCGGACGCACGCTCACGTTCGTCGTCATGTTCCTGTTCCAGGCCGGCATGATGTTCGTGCTCGCGAGGATGAACACGGAACTGAGCCTCGCGGTGGCGGCGTCGATCGTCGGATTCAACTTCGGCGGCAACTTCGCGCTCTTCCCGTCCGCAACGGCCGACCTGTTCGGCGCGAGGAACCTCGGGGCCAACTACGGTTGGGTGTTCACGAGCTACGGCATTGCCGGGGTGTTCGGGGTCGCCGCCGGCAACACCGCCAAGATCATGACCGGCTCGTACGCGGCGGCCTTCCAGTTGGCGGGGGGCCTGTGCGTGCTGTCCGCGCTGCTGGCGATCGGACTGGCGCTTGCGCATCGCAAGGCGCGCCCCGCCTAGACGGAGGCGGCCGTTACGTGGCCGGTCGCCCGCGGCCTTGGGATCGCACCAGGGAGCAACCGGCGACAAGGTGCGGCGTCCGGGTCGGCAGCCCGGTGCCGGCCGGCGGCGCCGGGGCGTCGTCGTCCGATGCGTCGAAGTCGATCGTTTCCTCGTCGGGCAGCGGTCCGTTCCAGGCGCGGACGTCGGTGACTTCCACGGTGACGGAGGCCGCGGCGGCCGCGCCCGGTACGCGGACGGCGAGGGGGCGTTGGGCGCCGGGCAACAGCGGGCCCCGCAGGTCGGCGTCGGGCCAGGAGAGCGGCGTCGCCACGTGCACGTTTCTCTCGCCGACCGGCACCTGCCGATCGTCGAGCACCACGACGCGGACCGCCAGCAGCGACACCGTCTCGGCGCCGTCGTTTCGCACGTCGAGGACCACGCATGGGTCCCGACGGTCGTTCGTGGCGACCAGGCGGGCCGTGATCTCCACGCTGGCGCGGTACTCCGGCGCCCGTCGGTCGTTGAACGGATCGACGATCATCGCCGGGAGCGTCGCGCGCCAGTCCGCCACGGCGGCCAGCAGCTCCGGCACGGCCTTCGCCATGTGGTCGGAAACCGACCCCGCGTAACGATCGACCATGCGCAGCCCGAAGAAGGCCAGCACGGTGCCGCAGATGATGGCCACCATCAGCGTTCCGAAGAACCCCTGCGCCAACGCGGCCAGAAAGCCGCCCTTCTTTACGATGACCGACGGGCCTGAGCTCATGACATCACTCCCGAAGCCGGCCCGCGCGGCGGGCTGGCGATCCTGACGAGGTATTCTCGCAGGCGCTCACCTTATTGCCTGTTCCGTTCTCCCGGAACCCGGTTATCGCTCTAGAGTCGCCGCCCCCGGGGACGTAAACTGGGGGCAGGAAGGGGACACGGCCTGTCCGTACGAAGGACGTGGAAAGATGCGGCCATCCCAGCGGGCCACTCTATCGGCGGCAGTCGTCGTAACGTGTTTTTTGACCGGGGGTTGTGGTCCGTCAGCTATCCCGTCGCCGGCGGAGGTCCTCGCGCTGCTCAACGCGCTGATCCTTGATCCGGGTACGAGCTGCGCGGAGCTGCGGGACCACTACGGGCTGCACAATCTTCCGCTGGTCAACGATCCGGGCGACCTCGGGCTCGCCTTCGAGGAGGACGGCGTGCCGAACGTGCTGGGGGAACAGCTCCGCGTCTGGTACATCCCGGCCGCCGCGGAGCGTGGCGTCGTGGTCGTGTCGAACGGCTCGTCGGGCGCGATGCAGTGCTATCTGCACGCGGCCTGGCTGCTGACCCAGATGGGGTGGACGGTCATCATGTACGACTACACGGGTTTCGGCGCCAGCAGTGGCACGGCCTCGCTCCACACACTGATCCCGGATCTGACTGCGGTGACCGAATGGGCGGTCGTGCGGAGCGGCCGATCCCAGGTCACTCTCCTGGGCGTGTCACTCGGCACGATCCCGAGCGTGGCGGTGGCGGCCGAGCGGCCGGAGTGGGTCAACGCCGTCGTCCTGGACTCGCCGGTGGCACTGGGGGATCAGATCGAGCGGTTCGGCGTGCCGCTGCGGTTGCCGGTCGACGAGATTCTCACGTCGCTGGACCCGGCATTGATCACGGAGCGGACGGTTTTCCGGGTTCGACAGCCGCTGATCGTGTTCCTGCACGGCCACGATCGGGTCACGACTCCGCCGCAGGTGCGGAAGATCTTCGCCCGCGCTCCGGGGGTCAAGGAGCTCGTCGAGTTTGCCGGCCTGCCGCACGCGATGGGGCAGTACCTCGCTACAGAGCAGTATGTCAACCGGCTTGAGCCGTTCCTCGCGGAGGTCTGGGGCGTTCCGCCCGTCACATGGCGCTCGACGCCGACGTGGAGCGCCCACGCCGCGGATCAGTCCGCGCGCCGGAGCTGACGCGCACGCAGGCGGAGGCCCCGGCGCGCCCCCGCCTGCCCGCTCACGATATCTGATGGGCCTCGACGGCGCCCGCCGGGCTACTTGACCGTCGCAAAGTACTCCAGCGCGGCCTTGGGGTCCGGCTTGATGGTCTTCTCGCCGGGTTTCCAGTTGGCCGGGCACACCTCGCCGTGCTTCTCGAAGTGCGCCAGGGCGTCGACCACGCGGATCGCCTCCTCGACGCTGCGGCCCAGCGGCAGGTCATTGATCAGCATGTGACGCACGACGCCGTTCTTGTCGATCAGAAACAGGCCGCGCAACGCGACGCCCGCGCCCTCGAGCAGCACTCCGTAATCCCGGCTGATCTGGTGCGTGAGGTCTGAGACCAGCGGGAACCGCACCTCGCCCAGGCCGCCCTTGTTGCGCGGCGTGTTAATCCAGGCCAAGTGCGTGTACTTGCTGTCCACCGAGACGCCGAGGATCGCCGTGTTCCGCTCCTCGAACTGCGGGTACGCGTCGCTGAACGCGATGATCTCGGTCGGGCAGACGAAGGTGAAATCCAGCGGCCAGAAGAACAGCACTACGTTCCTGCCGCGGTACGCGGAAAGCGTCACCTGCTTGAACTGCCCGCCGACGACGGCATCTGCGGTGAAATCGGGTGCCGGTTGACCGACCTGAATCGTCATACTGTTGCCTCCGATCCGTGTTGCTAGACCCCGACCCGGCGTCGACGGGCCGCGTGGTCCGGAATCCGCCTGCGACGCTCTCGCCCGCCCGGTCCGAGCAGCGCGCGACGCTCACGACGATTCTAGCGGGCCCGCCGGGGCCTCGTCGCGGTCCGGCCCGCCGCGCGCCGTTCAGCGGCCGGCCAGCTCCTCGCGCAGCTCACGCTCGGCCTGCGTCCAGTCACTCAGCGCATCGCCGCTGCCGCCGTTCCTCCGCAGGTAGATCTCGTACGCGCGGGCGCGGATCTGCTCCTCGGTCGGCAACACCACTTCCTGAGTCTTCGTGCGCGACTTCCGCACCGTCCCCGTGGCACCCGGGGACGACGTGGCGGACTTCTTCGTCCCCGTGCGTTTGACTTCCTTGGCCATCTCGTCACTCTCCCTACTGTTCACGCTCGCGGTGCCGCTGCGCCGGGCCGACGCCAACCGCAGGCGAGCACGCCTGAGGCTGTGCGCAGCGCACCACTCGGGTGCCGCATTGTATCGGGAGTGGCGTGGCGCGTGGAGCGCGAGGAGACGGGGGAGAGCGGGGCCTCGGAGGAGGCTCCGTGCGCGCGCCCGGCCCAACTGGCCGCCACACGCCTCGTCAGGAACATCGCCGCCGCGGGCGCCAGGCCGTCCGCTGGGCCGGGTCGGTTCGCCGCGGTGTCCAGAGCGCCCGGCCCGCACGCTGCGGACGGATCCGGATCAGAACCACCACGCCTTCCCGGCCGGCTGCGTGATCAGGACCGACCGCAGATACGCCACGGCTTTCTCGAAGCCTTCCTGCACGCTCATGTACGAGTCTTCGTGCTCGATGCTGATGACGCCGTCGTAGCCCTTCAGTCGCAACATGCTGATGAACGGCTTCCAGAACTCGTCGCCGTGGCCGTAGCCGCAGGTGCGAAAGACCCAACTGCGCTCGTGCAGCCGCCCGTAGCTCTTGACGTCCAGCGTGCCGTTGCGGCGCGTGTTGTGCGGATCGATGCCGGTGTCCTTGCCGTGGACGTGGAAAATGCATCCCGCCTCGCCGAGCACGCGGGCCGCCTCCACGGGGTCGATGCCCTGCCAGAAGAAGTGCGACGGGTCGAGATTCGCCCCGAGCTGCTTGCCGCACGCGGCCCGCAGCCGCAGGATCGTTTCCGGGTTGTAGACGCAGAAGCCGGGATGGGCCTCGAATGCAATCTTCACGCCCTCCTTGGCGGCTTCCTTGTTCTTCCGGGTCCAGAAGGGGATCAGTACCTGATCCCACTGGTAGGCGAGAATGCGCTCGTAGTCCGGCGGCCACGGACACGTGACCCAGTTCGGCGTCGTGTCCTTGGGGCCGCCGCCGGGACAGCCGGAGAAGTTGATTACCACGTCGGTGCCCAGCAGCGGCGCCAGACGGACCGCCACGTCGTGGGCGTGCTCGTGGGCCTTCGCCAGCTTGCGGTCCGGGTGCACCGGGTTGCCGTGGACCGCCAGGCCGCGGATCTCGAGCCCGCGGGCCTGCACCTCGTTGATGATCTTCTTCTGGAGTGTCTTGCTCCGCAGGACTTTGTCCGGATCGAAGAACGGCGCGCCGGGGTAGCACCCCACCGGCAGCTCGATCGCTTCCAGCCCGACCTTCCGGCAGTAGTCCAGTGCCTTCTGCCAGCCCATGCCGCCCAGGCCGGCACCCATCACGCCGAGCTTCATGACGTGCTCCTTGGAACCGGATGGATTCTGCGGTCGCGGACGTCCGGAACATAGCCGTTCGGGCCGACGGGAACAAGCCGGGCGACGCGATCGCAGCCGGTAGAATGCCTACGCCGTGCCGCGGTTCGCCCCGGCCGCCGACCCGCGAGGCAACACAGGCTGCATGACCCGTCGAACCGGCGTCATTCTCAACGACCGTGTGCTGTTCCAGTCGCTGACCGGCGTCGGGAACTACGTCCAGGCGTTGCTCGCGGCCCTGCGGGACAGGCCGGAGGGCCCGGACGTGCGGCCCTTTCTAAGTTCGCTCATCGGACCCCCGGCCCGGCCGGCCGCGACCGCCCCGCGCCCGGCCGCCCCGGCCGACGCCCCCGCGGCGCGTCCCGGTCGGCCGCGGCGGGTGCGACGCTGGCTGCGGCCGGCGTTGCTGCGGGCCTACGCCACGGGATTTCGCTGGGCGGCGCGGCACTGCGCGCTGTACCACGAGCCGAACCACATCCCGATTCGGTGCGATTGCCCGACGATCACGACCATCCACGACCTTTCCGTGCTGGTGCACCCGGAATGGCATCCGGCCGACCGTGTGCGGTGGTACGAGCGGCACTTCGCGCGGGGGGTGGCGCAGAGCGCACGGTTCATCACGGTTTCCGAGTTCACGCGCCGGGAACTGGTGAGCCGCGTGAACATCGCCCCGGACCGCATCGACGTCACGCCGCTGGCGCCGCGGCCCGCGTTCCGGCCGCAACCGCCGGAGCGGGTGGCGGCGTGCCGACGCGATTTTGCGTTGCCGGAGCGATTCTTTTTATTCGTCGGGACGCTGGAGCCGCGGAAGAACATCCCGGGCCTGCTGGCGGCGTACGCCGCGCTGCCCGCGGCCGTCCGACGGGCGCACCCGCTGCTGCTGGCCGGCGGTTGGGGTTGGAACACGGCGGAGCTGGCGGAGCTTCTGCGGACCGGTCCGACGCGCGACGACGTGCGACTCATCGGCTACGTCGGCGACGACGTGCTGGCCTGCCTGTACTCGGCCGCGACCGCGCTGGTCTGGCCGACGTTTTACGAGGGGTTCGGATTGCCGCCGCTGGAGGCGCTCGCCTGCGGCTGCCCCGTGATCGTCTCGAACGTGACGTCGCTGCCGGAGGTTGTGGGTGACGCGGGGGTGCTGCTCGACCCCGGGGACGTTGCGTCCTGGACGGCCGCGATGCGTCGCATGGTGGAGGACCCCCGATGGCGGCAGGACTGGCGGCGGCGCGGGCCGGAGCGGGCGGCACAGTTTTCGTGGGCGCGCTGCGCCGCGCTCACGCACGCCGCGTACGAACGCGTCGTGGGAGCGGTCGGCGGGGCGCTGCGCGCGGAGCCCGCGCGATGAGGGTTCTGCTGGCCACCATGCAGTTCGGCCGCGGCTACGCGTTCGGCACCGAGCGCTACGTGACGCTGCTGCGCGACGGGCTGGCGGCGCGGGGGCACCGCGCTATCGTGCTGGCCGGCGACCCGGAGCGACGCGGGCCGGAGGTGCCGCTGGGGACGCCGCGGCGGGACGAGCCGGACATTCTGCACGCCCCGACGCGGGGCTGGGCGGCGGTCCGCGGGCCGGGCCGGCGGGCGTGGGACGCGCTGCTGGCACGCGTGCGGCCGGACGTCGTGCACCTGGTGAATGCGGCGCACCTCGGGGCCGGGCTGATCGCGGCGGCGCGGCGGCGAGGGAGCGCGGCGGTGGTGACGGTCGTGGACTTCTGGTGGATCTGCCCGCGGCACACGCTGCTGCACTACCGCGGCGGCGTGTGCTCCGGCGACGTGCCATGGCACGAGTGCATGCGGTGCGTGCTGGCGGGCAATCCGCGACCGGTGGTGCGGTGGCTGGCGCGGGGCGGGCTCACGGCCTATACGGTGTTGCCGGCCCTGTGGGCCGCGGCGTCGCTGGCGCGCGGCCTCGGGCCGGACGAGCTGGTGCGGTTCACGCGCCGGCGCACGTGGTTGCTGGCGGCACTCGATCGCGCCGCCGCCGTCGTGTTTCTGTCGCGCGGCGCGCAGCAGCGGCTGGGGCCGTACCTCAAGCGGGCGGCTCAGCACTTCGTGCCCGTCGGTCTGGAACCTCGCTGGTTCGCGGCGCGGCGGACCGAGCCGCTGCCGCCGGGCCCGCGTGACCCGGCCGGGCTGACGCTCGGCTACGTGGGGGCGCTGGCGCCGCACAAGGGACCGCACCTGCTGCTGGCGGCCCTGGGGCGGCTGGGCTGGACGCGCACCGCGCTGCGCATCGCCGGGACGGCCGTCGACGCGGGTTACGCCGCGGAGCTGCGGGCGGCGGCGGCGGGGTTGCGGGTCGAGTTCTGCGGTCGCGTGCCGACCGAGGCGATGCCGGACTTCCTGCGCGGGCTCGACCTGCTGGTGGTGCCGAGCACGTGGCCGGAGAATCAGCCGCAGACGGTGCTGGAGGCGTTGACCACCGGGACGCCGGTGCTGGCCAGCCGCGTGGACGGCATTCGCGAGCTGCTGCCGGACGAACGCAGTCTGTTCGAGCCGGGCTCGGTGGAATCGCTGGCGGGGCAGCTCGCGGCGTGGGCGGCCGACCCGCCGCGTGCGCGGCCCGCGGCGCCCTGGACGGCGGACGAGATGGTGGCGGCTACGGTGCGCGTGTACCGGGCCGCCGTCGGGAACGGGTAGCCCCCGGCGCTGAGTTTTTGTACTGGGTACTCGGGGTCCCGCGTCCATTCCGTTCCGGACGGAGCATGACCCGTTCGTCCGCCCGGGCGCTCACCCGCGGCCGTACCGCCGGCGGGCGTACCACCGCAGCAGGCGCGTCCGCTTGGCGGCAGCAACCAGCCGGTACGCCCGCGAGCGTTGCACTGCCGCCAGACGCACGCTGGGCGGCACGGGAGGGACGCGCTCGGCCGCCGTTGCGGTCCACGGCTGGTGCCACGGACGCAGCAGCCGCCAGCTCGTCGCGCGCTCGATGCTGTCGAGGGTCACCGCCGCGTGCCATTCGGCCAAGATCGTCGCCTCGTCCGCGTCGCCCAGCCCGAGCAACCGCGCGAAGAGCGGCCGGTGGCGGGTGATCATCCGGCGGATGAGCCGCTCGCGGTGCGGCGCGAGGCGCCCGAGCATGGACTCGCCGGCCGCGTGCTGGCGGTAGTGGAAGAGCACGTTCGGCAGGCGGGCGCCGTGCCAGCCGCACGCCAGCAGCGCGATCCAGAAGTCCCAGTCTTCGTACCCCTGCACCATGTCCTCGGCGTAGCCGCCGACGGCGTCGAAGGCCGCGCGGCGCACGAGCGCGGTGGCGGCGCTCAGGTTGCCGAGCAGGAGTCGGTACGGGTCGTACGGTGGGCAGCGCCACAACCCGCGCCGTGCACCGAAGAGCCGCACCGCGCAGTAGGCGTAGCCCAGCCGCGGGCCGCGCCGCAGCACCGGCAACAGCTTGGCGACGAAGCCGGGCGCGAGCACGTCGTCGGCGTCCAAGGGGACGAAGAACGGCGCGGAGCTCACGCGCACCCCGGCGTTCCGGGCCGCGGGAAGCCCCCGGTTCGGCTGCGAGATGACACGCAGGTCGGGCGGCAGGGGACGCCCCAGACGGGCCGCCAGCGCCGGCCGCCGGCCGGGGTCGCGCAGGTCGGCGAGCAACTGTTGTGTGGCCGGGTCGGTCGACCCGTCGTCCACGACGACGCAGGACGTGTGCGGATAGGTCTGATTCGCGACGCTCGCCAGCGCTTCGGGCAGGTAAGCGCCATGGTTGAAGCACGGGATTACGATGGTCACCGGCGGGGTTTCTGCCACCACTTTTTTCATCGGGGGCTCTCGGCCGCGCGCAGCGCACCCTTACGGGGCCGGCACTTGGCGCCCCGCGTATCGCGTGTCGAGCAAATCGTAGACGAAGTTGGCGAGCGGGACCCGCAGCCGCCGCAGGTAGGCCTCGGGCCAGAACTCCCGTTGGAGCATCTGCAACACGCGGCGGACTGCTCCGAGCGGCGTCCCGCCCAGCAGCGCTCGCCGCCAGGAACCCTTGAACTCGTACGTCGTCTGGTGGAATACGCCGAAGCTCTCCACGTGCGAGTAGCGTAGGAACGCCCGCGCGTCGTCGAGGCGCGGATAGAGGACGTAGCGGCGGAGCTGATCGAGCAAATACGGTCGGCACGCGGCGGGCGTGCCCACCAGCAGCGGCAGGCGCTCCAGGTACTCGCGCAGGTAGTCGTCGATGGCCCGGAACACGTCGGTCGCGTAGCGGCGGAACGTGAGGCGCTCGGCCGGCTCGACCTGAAGCAAAGGCCGGACCGGCACCCGCGCGCCCGGCCGCGGAGCGTACCCGACCACGCCGCCGTGCCCGGCGCTGGAGAACATCTCGAACACCGAGCCGTTCTTGAACACGACCTGTTCCAGCCAGTCGCCGCGGCGCGTGTCCGCCAGATAGCCATGCTTGAACGAGCCGGGCACGTCGTCCTCGGCGATGTGCCACAGGCCGAAGTACAGGCCGTGGACGGTCGGGTGGTCCGGCACGTCGGCCGTCGCCCGCACCAGGTTGTCCTGGATGGACGCCTTCCAGCCGATGTCCACGAGGCCGACCGCCGGTGCGGCGAAATAACCTTTGGCGCGCAGGTAGTTGCACAGCAGCGCGCGGGCGCGGTCGCGGTGGGCCGTGAAACGGGCCTGGACCTCGGGGTCGGCCAAGAACGCGCGGAGCGGAGCACAGGTTGCGGCAGTGCCGAGCGGCGCGTGCGGGTCGTCGAAGCCGTGGCGGCGCGCCAGAGGAAGGAACTCGTCCGGCGGCAGGCTGAGGTTGCGAAGCAGGTGCGCGAGCGTCTGGTTGTCGTACTGCCGCAGCATGCGGCGCAGCGCGGGTATGTCGAGGCCCGACAACGACGGGAGGAACGTTGCGATGCGACTGACCGCGACGTACGCGGCGGGCGGCAGCCCGGCCCGGGGTCCAAGCACGCCCGCCAGGCGCCGATAGATCCGCAGGAAGGTCAGACCCTCGCGCGAGAGGAACAGCAGCCGGCCGAGCCCCAACGCGCGGGTCTGCTCCATCACCCAGCGGGTGAACATGATGAACTGCGGCGCCAGGAGCCGACCAAGACGGTATTCGACGTTGCCGGCGGGACGCAGGTGCCGGGGCTCGCTTTCCACAATCTCGCGTTGCAGCGCGCCGATCCAGAAGCGATCCCGCGCGGCGAGCTCCTCCAGGCAGCGCAGGCGCAGTCGGCGGCGAGCCTCCTCGGCGTCGTCAATCCGTAGCACGTCGATGCCCAGGCGGCTGGGAGTCTCGCCGTCGCTGTAGGGGTTGTCACCCACGAAGAGCAGCTCCCGGGCGCTGAGGCCCTCGGTTTGCAACACGTGGCGGAACAGCCGGCCGCTCCGCTTCGTGCGGCGCGCCTCCGACGAGCAGAACCCCGCGGCGAAGTACTCGGCCAGCCCGTGCTGCCGGAGCAACGCCCAGAGGTCATCGAGAGAGAGATAGCTGTCGCTGACGAAGACGAGCCGCCGCCCTGCGGCGCGAAGCTCCGCCAGCACGGCGGCGATCCCCGGAGTCGGGAACGTCGCACACTGTTCGAGCGTCAGTTCGTGCGCCACCAGCTCACCCGCGAGAGCGGCGGGGTCGCCAGCGCCAGCGGCGGCGGCCCAGTCGACGGCCAAGGCGCGCAGGCGATACTCCGCGTCGTCCCCAGCCCGTTCCGCCGCGACGTAATGCTCCCATTCAAGCCGCCGGCGGTGCTCGCGGACCGCTCGCCAGTTCCGGTCGCTGCCGTCCGGCGCGACCCGCCCGGCCAACCAGCGGGCGGCGAGGTCCTTGACGGTCTCGGGCTCGACGCGGCGCCGCAGGAGCGTGTCGAATACGTCGAAGCCGATCACACGTTTTCCCGCGCTCCGCTGCGCCAGCGCCGCGCGGAGGCCGCGGAAGTCCGTCACGGCGAGGCGGCCGCGCTCACCCATGGGCTCGCTCCGCGGGGGTGGCGAACGGCGGCGCGGCGGTCGCCGGGCCGGATCGTGTGCGGCGCGCCCACCGGCCGAGGCGACGCAGGGCGCGGTAGACGCTGCGGGCCGACAAAAACAGGTACTTCCCGATGATTTCGAGGCAGCGGACGCCGAATGCCAGGCCGCGGGCCAGTCCCCGCAGGCTCCGCAATCCCAAAGCTCGCACCGCCCGGGCGGGCAGGCGCGAGAGCAGCTCGAGCAGCAGGGCGTCGGCCAGGGCGGGCACGGGGTGGATGTCGTCGATGGGGCTGTGCGCCACGTACCAGCGATAGCGCTCGCTGCGGCGGTAGTACGCGAAGCTGATGCGTCGAAAGAGAAGCGGCAGGAGCGGCTCGGGTGGCACCGGCCGCGGGCGTGGGAAGGACGGCGGCCCACTCATGGTGCGATGGCCTCCAGCACGGGAGCCGGGCGGCCGTCCCACTCGGGCGGATCACCGCTCGCGACGCAGTGGCGCTCGATGATGCGCAACCAGGCCGGCCCGGCGTCGAAGCGTATCAGTTGCTCGCGCGCCCGGCGGCGGATCAGATCGTGGTCGTCGGCTTGGGCGAGCGCGCGGCGGAGAACCGCGACGAGGGTCGCAGGCTCGGCCGCGTGCAGGTAATGCTCGGTGGCCAGCAGGCCGTAGGCGCCGGTTTCGGGCGCGCCGACGACGATGCAGCCGCACAGCATGTCCCGCGCGACCTGGGCGGCCGCCAGCGCCGGTGCCGTGCGGTCCGGCAGGTGGACGGCGAAACGGCTGCGTCGCAGGATCCCGCGCAGGACCCGGTCCGGCAGGCGGTCCCGGACGTGGACGAAGCCGGGCAGTGCGGTCAGCGCGGCCGCGAAGGGGCGCGTCGCCTCGTTCACGGGTCCGGCGAACACGATCGGAATCTCGCGCGCCGCCCACGCCGCGCCGTCTTCATCAACCGCGACGGCCGACAGGTCGAGGGGCAAGACGAGCGGCCCGGCAACCGCCAGCCCGGCGTGGAGCAACGTGGTCACGGCACCCGGGTCGGCGTGGAGCAGACGGCGCGGCGATGACGCAGAGGAGGCGAAGCCGACGCGCAGAGCGCGGAGTTGGGCTGCGTCCGGTGTCGCCACACAGCAGCCCAGGACGATTCCCGGCATGGCAGCCAGGCCGTCGGCGCGAAATCGTTCCGGCTCGAAGACAATCGTCACCTCCGGGCCGAAGCGCCGCACGTCGTCGACGGGCACATCGCGATCGCCCGGCGGCACGTGGCAGAAGACCGTTGTGAGGCGGTCGCCGGAGGGCGCGGCGTACAGGGCGAAGCGCGCTTCGTTGCCGATGAAGCACACGCGGTACCGCCGCCTGCGGGCCAGCCGGAGGCCCGCGGGCGGCGCGGGCACGACGACCACGTTCGCGACCGATTCGGGGGCTGCCGGTGTCGCGCACGCGTTGTCCTTCAGACCCAGCCGGCGGCGAATCTTGCGACCCAGGAGGCTCCACGCCATGCGCAGGTGCTGGCGGCCGGAGTATTTCGGCTGCCAGGCCGCATGCAGCGGCCCGGCCAGCCGCAAGGCCGCGCGTAGTTGCGCGCACATGTCCTGCTGGACGCGCGTCACGGTTGGATCGCGCTCGCAGACCGCGCGCACGAAGGCGTCCATGCCGGCGACGGATTGCGGCCAGTCGGGCCAGGTTTCGGCGGTGCGCAGGGCCGCCGCACAGAGCCGGTCCAGGGTCTTGCGATCGGCTTGCAGCATCCGAAGGTAGCGGATGACGTCGGCTTCCTCTCCGCGCCGCACGACGAAGCCGTTCTCGCCGTGTCGGAGGTATTCTTCGTGGCCGGTCACGTCCGTCGTGATCGCCGTCCCGCCGCAGTGCATCATCTCGAGCGGCGGCCCGAACATGCCCTCGACCGTGCTGAGCTTCACGAGCACGTGGCAGGACCGATAGACCTCGCCGACGCGGTCCATCGGCACCTGTGAACACACGCGGCGGATCCCCGGGTACCGGTCGCACGCCGTCGGCGTCAGCAGCCAGAGATCGTCGATGCCGGCCTGCCGGCACAGCTCGACGGCCAGCTCCACGCGTTTGAACGGCACGCGCAGCGCGCCCTCGACGAGCACGCGCAACCCGGACGTCGGGCGCGGCTCAAGCGCCGGCCCGTCCGGTCGGAAGATGCGCTTGTCGACGCCGTTGAGGACCAGCGTGACGTCGCGGCCGAAGTGCTCGCGCAGGTAGCGCTGGATCCACGACGCCTCGGTCACGATCGGGAGGGGCTGGCGGTAAGTGTATTCGGCCAGCGCCTGGAGGTCGGGTTGGTCGGCCGGGAAGAAACGCGATTCGATCGATTGGCAGAAGTACGCGTAGTGCCGGGCCGGCACGAAGGGCAGGTCATAGACCGACCGCCACCAGGTCGCGATGGCGAGGTCGAACGTGTGCCCGCGGCAATCGGCGTGGCAGAGCAGCGGTAGATCGGCGGCACCGGGCTTCCAGGCGAGGCGACGCGGATCGAACGGCAGCTCGGTGACGATCGAGACGCGGTGACGGCGGTTTGTGAGCCCCAGCGCGTGCTCGAGGATCACGTTCGTGCCGCCTGAAATCTCCGGGTAGCCCAGGAGAAACGCGATGTCGAGGCTCAACTGGTCGCCTCCGTCGGCCGCCGTGGCCGCCCGGCATTGTGCGTGCCGCCGCCGACGGCGGCAAGCCGAGACGCGGCAGCACTTGCCACGGCGGTGCCGGTTGCACGCCCGGTGAGCCGCTTCCGGCCGGGGGACGCGTCGGGCGGGCCCGGTACAATGCAACCGGATGCCCTCGCTCGCGCAGTTTCTCGATCCGGCGGTCATTCAGGAGGTCGGGCGGCTCGACCTGCGGGCGCGGTTCATCGTCGAGGGCTTTCTGGCGGGGCTGCACAGCTCGCCGCTGCGGGGCTTCTCGGTCGAGTTCAGTGAGCACCGCAAATATGCGCCCGGCGACGACCCGCGCTCCATCGACTGGAAGGTCTACGCCCGCACCGACCGCCTGTTCGTGCGGCAGTTCCAGGCCGAGACGCACCTGGCCTGCCACCTGCTGGTCGATACGTCCGCGAGCATGGGCTACGTCGGTCCGCTCGGGCCGGGGGGGCCGGGGCGCGCGACCGACGCGCCGGCGGCGGATGGAGGGGGCTCGGCCGGACCCGCCGGGTCGGGCGGCGGCGGGTGGTCGCTGTCCGAGGCGTGGCCGCAGCCGGCGGCGAAGCTGCTGTACGCGGTTCACCTCGCGGCGGCGCTGGGCTATCTGGTGACGCGGCAGCGAGACGCGGTCGGGCTGGGTCTGATCGGCGAAGGGGGCCTCCTGGAGCTGCGCCCGGCGCGGTCGCGGCGCGCGCACCTGGTGGAGCTGCTGGGGGTGCTCGCGGGCGTCGTGCCGCGCGGCACGACCGGACTGGCGGAGGGCATCGCGGCGGCGCTGCGCCGTATCCCGCATCGCGGCGTAATCGTGCTGCTCAGCGACCTGCTGACCGATACGGAGGCCGTGCTCGATGCGCTACATCACGTTCGATACCGCGGGCACGACCTGATCGTCTTTCACGTGCTTGATGCCGCCGAAACCGCGTTTCCGTTCGAGGGGCCGGTGCGGCTCGAGGACCCGGAGAGCGGGACGGCGCTGGTGGTCGAGGCGGGCGGCGTGCGGGCCGCGTACCGCGCGGCGCTGGAGCGGTGGCGCGCGGTGCTGCGGACGCGGATCACGGCGCTGCGCGGCGACTACGTGGCACTCGACACGGCCACGCCGTTCGACAAGGCGTTGATCGAGTTCCTGGTCGAGCGGGCCCGGCGCCGGTAAGGCCGCGTGGTGCCGGCGGCCGGCAGGGGCCGAGAAGGCTGCCAGATTTCGTTCCGGTCGAGTCTGTCTCCACCAAGCGTGCCGGGAGCCGGTGATTGGGGTGGCGCCCGGTCCGGCGGCCCCGCGGCTGTCGCCGCCGCACTTTCATCGCCGGCGAGCGGGCTGCCGAGATCAGAGGGCCGTGTCCGGAGGACCGTCGGCGGGCGGGCCGCCGTTTGCGCCGCGGGCATCGCTGGCGTGACGGGCGGGCCTCGGACGATCTCTCCCCGAAGGCGTTGACACCGTGTGTTTCGAGCCGGTAGATTCTTTGGCCGGAGAAGGGAGAGGGCGGACAAACGCGCCGGGCGGGGTGGTGTTCGCTTTGTTTCCCGGGGGGCGCGTGGCCGGCTCGTTGGCCGGCGGGGCGGTGCGGGTCACATCGGTGCCGGCCGGACGCCTTCGCAAGCCGCTGATCCGGCGGGGTAAGTGCCGCCGGGCAGAGGCACGCGACCGCCGCGGTGCTCTTGGTCGGTTAGCGGCCGGTCGGTGCCGGACCTGGGGTCGCCGTGCGGTTTGCGCGCGGCGGCCGATGCGTGGGCGGAAGAGCGGGGCAACGCGACGCCCCCCGTGACGGGCCACGTGCCGCGGCGGTCGAAGGTCGGCCTCGCGGCGCGGGTCGTCCCGCCGACGGGTGAGGGGTGTTGCGGCGCGACGGGGCGTTCTTCGGCGGAGGGTTTCGGATGGGCCGCAAGCACGGGTTCTCCTTTTCCTGGCGGAGGGCGGTCGGCATTTCCGGAGCGAAGGCGCGGATTTCGCGCAAAATGGGGGTTCCTCTGACGCGCTCCGGTCGGCAACGAAAGGCCGGTCGGATGGTGATCGGCAACCGCTGTTTCGTGGCCACGGCCTGCTACGGGAGAGGAGACCACCCCGACGTGGCGGTGCTCCGCGTTTTTCGTGATACGTGGCTGCGGGATTCGAGCTGGGGCCGGGCGTTCGTGGCGTGGTATTACCGGCACGGACCGAGCCTGGTCCGTGTGATCGACGCGCTGCCCGGGCTGCGACGCGTGTGTCGGTGGGGGTTGGCCCTTCTGGTGGCCGGCATTCGGCGGCTGTTGTAACCGCGGCGTTGTTGCCGAGTCGCGCCGGCCCATCCCCCCGACTCGGCAAGAGCCTGACGGCTTCCGCGGACGGGCGGGGCAAGCGGCGCGGGCCGGCGAGGTTGGACCGACGGTCTCCCAGCGGGTGTGCCGTTACGAAATCCGGCCGGCGCAGCGCGGTTTCCCCCGGAAAGCTACGCGCCGCGGGCCGCCGCGTCGGCAATCCCGGCCGGCGGCGGCGCGTCGCCATGCTCTGGGGGGGCGCGTCGCGTGGCCGTCAGGCTCGCCGTACCGATCGCCAGCAGCGGCATGAGCGGGACGCGATAGCGGACGCTGCCGACGTACACGCAGTGAACCAGCGTGAAATACACGACCGGCGCCCACAGCAGCGCGTGCAGAGACCGCTGGTGCCGGGTGCTGCGCACGGCCCGAACGGCCGCCAGCAGGGCCCCCATTAGGACGAGCAGTGTATAGGCTGCGCTGACCGCGGCTGTCACGCCGCCGCGATGCTCGGCGACGTTCGGGATTGGGCTCCAGGTTCGCGTCAATTTGACCAGGGCCAAGCGCAGGACGCGGCCCGGGTCGGCGCGCATCGCTTCGAAGGCTCGTTGCCGCAGAAACTCGTCGCGGGCGACCTCGTCGAGGGCCCGGAAAGCGGGGTCCGCCGCGAATGCCTCGAGGAACGCTTGGTTGCTGCTCCCGTCGGCCTGCGGCCCCTGCGCGTCGTAGAGCGTGACGCCGCCATTCGTCGACAGCCAGGCGAACGAGCCCAACACGACCCGGTTGCGCAGCCCCCAGGGCAGCAACGCCAGCCCGATCGCGACCGCCGAGAGGCCTGCACCGGCCAATGCCCGGCGCCGATCCCGGGCCATGAGGAGCACCAGCCCCCAGACGCCCAACGGCAGCAGCGCCGCCGACGGCCGCGTGAGGATCAGGGCGGCCGCGGTCGCCGCGTAGCCGGCGAGCAGCGGCCATGCGGGCCGGGCCGCGACCGTCAATCGCCAACCCTGCCAGCCCAGGGCGAGCAGCAGGAAGGTGAAGACAATCTCCGTCAGCAGGAGATTCGAGAAGAAGATCGCGAACGGGTCGCACGCGACGAGCAGTCCGGCCGCCAGCGCAGCGCGGGAGCCGGCCGCGAGCCGCGCCCAACGGCGCGCCACCAGCACGGCGGCGGCGCCGAGCAGCGCCTGAGCGAGTTTCGCGGCGACGATGCCGGCCGGTCCGAGGGCCGCGAACGGTGCGAGCAGGAGCGGATAGAGCGGCATGCGCGGGGCGTGGCGGCCGTCGTCGGTGACGAGCGTGCCGGTGGTCACGAGGTTGGTGGCGAGCTGCCAGTGCAATTCCTCGTCCGGGTAGTCGAGCGCGGTGCCGTGTGTCGCGGCCCGGTATGAGACCCAGCCCGCCCGCAGCCCGAGGGCCAAGAGGAACACGAGGGCGGCGGACGGGAGCCGGCCGGTGATCACGGCATGCTCAGTTCCTGGGGGTTGAGCGGGGCGAGCACGACCCGCAAGGCGGTGTGCGTGGTGGGGCGGAGCTTGGCGCGCTCGTCGATGCGCAGGGGCATGACCCAGAGCGGCCCCTGCTGGTCGCACAGGATCCCGGTCCGCAGCCGCACGTCGGGGTCGAGCTTCTCGTCGCTGAAGAAATCGGCGATGCTCTTGGCGCCGGGGGCGCCGAGCGGGTGGAAGCGGTCGCCCTCGCGCCGGCCGCGGACCAGCAGCGGCGGGCGGAGGCGCTCGAGGTCGAGCCATTCCTCGTACGGGTTGCGGTTGCGCCGCAGGGCGTCGACCTGGTCGGGGGCGACTGCGCGGGTCTCCGTGATCAGCACGAAACCCAGCGACGGCAGGGGCGTGCGGCCCGGGATGGTGACGAAGACCGTGCTGATCTCGGGCGCGGGCTCGGCCGGGGCGTCGAGCGGGCGGAAGTCGAGCCGCTCGTACTGCTTGCGCACGACCACCGGGCCGGGAACGTGGATTTCCTTGCCGCTCTCGCCGCTCTCGGCGAGGCGGAGGATGGCCTCGACGTGGTTGAACCCGAGGTCGTGCTCGCTGCCGGTGATGAGCGTGATCGCCCGTCGGACGACCTCCGCCTGAATGATGCGCTGTTTGCTGAGCAGCGCGTGCGTGTTGAGGACGATCCGCTGCGGGCTTTCGGACACGACCAGCGAGTCGAACGTGCGTGCGGCCGCATCTTCCAGGTACGTCCCGAGCCAGCGGGCGTGCTCCCCCAGGCGCAGCAGGGCCTCGACGACGTTCGGATTCAACTGCTCCGCCAGGAGCGGCATGACGATGTGGCGGATCCGCCCGCGGGTGAACTCGCGGGAGCGGTTGGTGCTGTCGGCGCGCGTTTCGAGGCCGAGCTGCCGGCACAGCTCCTCGATGGTCGCCCGGCGCTGGGCCAAGAGCGGGCGGACGAGCCGCACATGAGAGCCGGGGCGGATCGGCCGCAGATCGTGAATGCCCGCCAGCCCCCGCAGGCCCGTGCCGCGGCAGATGCGGTGCAGGATCGTCTCGGCGTTGTCGTCGGCGTGGTGGGCAACGGCGACCAGCTCGCTGCCGACTTTGAGCGCGACACGCTCGAGGAACTCGTATCGTCGGGCGCGGGCCACTTCCTCGGTGGAGCCCACGCCGGCGGCCACCGCGGCGCGGATGTCGGCCCGCTCGGAGTGGAACGGCAGGCCCAGGCGATCGGCGAGGCCGCCGACGAACGCTTCGTCTTCGTCGGCCTCCCGGCCGCGCAAGCCGTGGTGGAAGTGGGCCAGGTGCAGCTTCCAGTGGAGATCGTCGCGCCGGGTCAGGGCGTGGAGGGCGTGGACCAGGAGTGTGGAGTCCGGACCGCCGGAGGCGCCGATCACCCATCGCGCGCCGCGGCTGAGGAGGTTGCGGGCGGCGAGCCCCTCGCGGAGCTGGTCGAGAAAGGCGTCCCAGTTCACGGCGGGTTCAGTATAGGAAAGCGGGTGCCGCGGGCCAAGAGTCGGTCCGCTCGGGCCGCCGCCGCGGCCGGGGCGGCGCACCGGTTGCCGACGGGGCGATTCGAGCGCACGGGCGGGCGGGTGCGTCGACGACGCCGCCGGGACCGGGCGGCGTCGTCGACGCACCCGCCCGCCCG
>Ga0209101_1000431_pt1 | contig 34557 bp, 29 predicted proteins | sample ConPoolayeCmetaG_FD_185481 | JGI IMG/M metagenome (GOLD analysis project Ga0209101, IMG submission 185481) | Hot spring microbial mat communities from California, USA to study Microbial Dark Matter (Phase II) - Cone Pool mat layer C metaG... ...
CCATCGTTCGCCGGGTTCAGCCCCCCTCCCAGCCTCCCCCCGGCGGGGGGAGGCTGGGAGGGGGGCTGAACCCGGCGAACGATGGTCACCTCAGCCCTCCATACGGCTGCGCCGCACACCGACGGGATGAAAAAAGGTTCTTCCTGGGAGGGTTGCCCCCTGCCAAACCCTCCTGCGGGCGGGGGTGTGGGGGAACCTGGTTCCCCCATGTTCACGTTAGCCCCACGGCACGAGGGCGAATACCGGTTTACATTCTTGATCTTCATTCAGAAAGGACGGCATATGACCACGGAGCGGACAGCGGCGGCCGTGCGGGCCGATCGCGACTATATTCTCCAGACCTACGTCAAGCCCCCATTTGTGATCGAGCGCGGCGAAGGGGTCTATCTCTTCGACACCGAGGGGCGGCGCTACCTCGATTTTGTCAGTGGCATTGCCGTCAACGCCCTTGGCTACGGCGACGCCGAAGTGATCGCGACGATCGCCGAGCAGGCCGCCAGACTCATGCACGTCTCCAATCTATACCTCACCGCTCCGGCGGGAGAGTTGGCGCGCATGCTGGTAGCGAGCCATTCGGCCTTCCATCGGGTCTTCTTTGCCAACAGCGGCGCCGAAGCCGTCGAAGGGGCGATCAAGTTCGCCCGTCGCTACGCCCGCGACCGCGTAGGCGAGGGCAAGACCGCGATTGTCGCCTTCGACGGCTCGTTCCACGGGCGCACCATGGGCGCCCTGGCCGTAACCGCCCGCGAGAAGTACCGCGAGCCATTCATGCCGCTGATGCCCGGTGTGCGCTTCGCCCGGTTCAACGATAGCGCCTCGCTTGAAGCAACCATGGGCTCCGACGTGTGCGCAGTGATCCTCGAGCCGGTGCAGGGCGAGGGTGGCCTGCGCGTCGCCGACTCCGCCTTCCTGCGGGCGGCCCGCGCCCTCTGCGACCGCTACGGCGCGCTGCTCATCTTCGACGAGATCCAGTGCGGTATGGGGCGCACCGGCACGCTCTGGGCGCACGAGCCGTCGGGCGTGAGCCCGGACATCATGACCATTGCCAAGCCCCTCGCCGGCGGGCTGCCCATTGGCGCCGTGTTGATGAGCCAGGCCGTGGCCGATGCCATCCACGTCGGCGATCACGGCACCACCTTCGGCGGCAACCCGCTGGTGACTGCGGTGGCCGGCGTGGTCTACCGCCGCGTCAGCGATCCCGCCTTCCTGGCGCGCGTGCGCGAGATCAGCGGTTACCTGGACGAGGCCCTGCACGACCTGGCCGCCGAACGCGCCGACACCATCATCGAACTGCGCGGGCGCGGGTTGATGCGCGGCTTGCGGTTGACCGGATCGGCCAGCGCCGTCCGCGACGCCGCCCAGGAGCGCGGCCTGCTGGTCGCCACTGCCGGCGAAGATGTGCTGCGCCTGCTGCCGCCGCTGATCATCGAGCCACGCCACGTGGACGACAGTATCGCTATCTTGCGCCAGGCGCTCAAATAAACCCTGCGCTGCTGATGCTCCTGCCCGACGGGAGAGTCTGGGGCAACCTCGCCCTCCCCGGCCGCCCTGGTTGATCCGCAATGTTACACCAAAGCGGGCGGACCAACGGGGTCGCGGCGGGCCAGGCCCGCCGCACCTCCTCCTGACGGTGACCAGGAACGGTCGCAGAGCGGAACCATGTCAAAGAGAAAGGAACCAGCAATGCCCGTTATCGCATTGATTGGCGCCCAGTGGGGCGATGAGGGCAAGGGTCATCTGGTCGATCTGCTGGCGGGCAAGGCGCGGCTGGTGGTGCGCTACAGCGGTGGCAACAATGCTGGCCACACCGTGGTCAACGCCCTGGGAACCTTCAAACTTCACCTGGTACCTTCAGGCATTTTCGACCCGGCAACGGTAAATGTTATCGGTCCAGGAGTGGTAGTAAATCCCGAGGTGCTGCTGAATGAGATTCGTGATCTAGAAGCGCGCGGGGTCGCCACGAGCAAGCTGTTCATCAGCGAGCGGGCCCACGTGATTATGCCCTACCACATCCTGCTCGACCAGCTTCAGGAAGAGGCCCGCGGCGAAGCGCGCATCGGCACGACCGGTCGCGGTATCGGCCCGGCCTTTGCCGACAAGATGAGCCGCAGCGGCATCCGCATGGCCGATCTGCTGCACGAAGAGACCCTGCTCAATCGTCTGCGGGTGGTGCTGGATGAAAAGAACCGTCTGCTCACCAAAATCTACGGCGCGAAGCCGATCTCGCTACACGACACCTACCTGCGCTTCCTGGAGTTCGGTCGCCAGTTGGCCGAACATGTCAGCGACGTGCATCCGATCATCAACCGCGCGATCGACAAAGATCTGCCGGTGCTGCTGGAGGGCGCCCAGGGCGCGCTGCTCGATGTGGACCACGGGACCTACCCCTACGTCACCTCGTCGCCGCCGGGGGCGGCGGGCGCCTGCCAGGGGGCAGGCATCGGCCCGACCCGCCTGAATGCGGTGGTCGGGGTGCTCAAAGCCTACATCACCCGTGTCGGCGAGGGGCCGTTCCCCACCGAAGTGCACGGCCCGGAGGCTGACGAACTCAGGCAAATAGGCACGCCCTGGGCCGAAGTGGGCACCACCACTGGCCGGCTGCGTCGCGTGGGCTGGTTCGATGCGGTGCTGGCCCGCTATGCGGCGCAGATCAATGGCATTGACACCATTGCCATCACCAAACTCGATGTGCTCGACAACCTGCCGACGATCAAGATCTGTGTCGGCTACCGGCTCAACGAAACCTGCCTGGAATACCCGCCGGCGACCGTGGCGGTGCTCGAACGCTGTGAGCCGATCTACGAAGAACTGCCCGGCTGGCGCAGCTCCACCCGCGACGCGCGTCACTTCCAGGATCTTCCCGAGGCGGCCCAGGCCTACGTGGCGCGCATCTGCCAACTGGTCGGCGCGCGGCTGGGCCTGGTCTCCGTCGGCCCGAGCCGCGAGCAGGTGATCCAGGTGGTCGATCTTTTTTAATGGACAGGACGCAGATGGTGGAAGGCGCAGCACTCAAGCAGGGGTCTGGGAGGGGCTGCGCCCTCCCAGGACCAACCTTTGTGCATCCCGTGGGGGTGCGGCGTAGCCGCATGGAGAACGTGAGAGCAATCCTGGAGATTGCTCCCCAGGCATCACCCGACCAGTTTGGCCTGCAGTTCCGCGTTTGAAGGCTCCACCAGGATGGCCCCGTCGGGGAACACAATGGTGGGAACGCTACGGTAACCGTTGTTGACCTGGGCCACGTAGTCGGCTGCGGTCGCATCCTCCTCGATGTTCACGTACACAAACGCGGCGCCGTGCTGTTGCAACACCCGCAGCGCCCGCCGGCAGTCGGGGCACCAGGTCGTGCCGTACATAACAATCGGTTGCTGGCTGCTCATGGTTTCCTGCGATGTCATACTGATACATACCCTCGGGGGGTATTATACCACGACCTGCTTGCCGAGGTACATCACAGCGGGCTTCCCGGGGATCATGCGGCGTCGTTGGCGCCAGTTCCTGGCCCTCCGCGCCTCACCCCAACCGTAACCAGCAACGGTCGCCCGGCGACACCATCGTTTCCAACGCGGAAAGCCGCTTTTCCGGTTATAATCCCTCCTTGCTTCTCAGCCGTCCATGCGGCTGCGCCGCACCCCGACGGGATGAACATATGATTGTTCCTGGAAGGGCGTAGCCCTCCCAGACCCTCCCACCGGGTGGAGGTCTGGGGAAACCCGGTTGCCCCACGCCCGGCTCCCAGGGCTTATGTGCACGTTAGAGCACAGAAGGGGCATTGGGTGGAGCCACGCTCCAATGTATAGCGCATTGCGTCAACATACGTCTTCCTGGCTGGCGCCGTGTTCATAAAATGTTCATCATTTGCAATTATTTTGAACAAAACGAGTCATTTGACAGCACTTTAGAGCCTGTGCTACCATAGCGCTTGCGATTGCTCGTAGCGCTCAATGTAATTGCGCGCCCCCCGATGACGGCGCTGTGGCCAGAGGCCCGGAAGGTTCGCAGCGCTGTTGTTATTCCTGTTTGCCGGATCATGCAGAGGGTTTGACCAGGAGCACGGCATGAAGTTGCACGAGTATCAGGCGCGCGACTTGCTCGCGAAGTACGGTATTCCGGTCACTCGTGGCGGCGTTGCGGTTACTCCAGGTGAAGCGCGCGCCGTTGCCGAGTCGATCGGCGGCCCCGTGGTGGTCAAGGCGCAGGTGTTCGTCGGTGGCCGCGGCAAGGCCGGCGGCGTGAAGCTGGCCGATACGCCCGAACAGGCCGAGCAGGTGGCCTCCCAGATCCTGGGCATGGCGATCAAGGGGTTGACCGTCGAGAAGGTGCTGGTGGCCGAAGCGATCAGTTATACCAAAGAGATCTACCTCAGTGCCATTCTCGACCGCGCCGCCAAGCGCGTGACCATGATCGCCTCGGCTGAGGGCGGCGTCGAGATTGAAGAAGTGGCCCGCACCAACCCCAAGGCGATTATCAAGATCCCCGCCCATCCCCACCTCGGCTTGCTCGATTTTCAGGCCCGTGAACTGGCCTTCGGCATCGGGCTTACCGATGGCAAGCAGGCCCGCCAGTTCGCCCAGATCGCCTCGGCCCTCTATCGCGTCTTTGTCGAGTGCGATGCCTCCCTCGCCGAGATTAACCCGCTCGTGATCCGCGCCGATGGCTCCCTCCAGGCCCTCGACTCCAAGGTGTTGCTCGACGATAGCGCCCTCTTCCGCCACCCCGATCTCGCCGCCCTGCGCGACTCCTCCGATGAACCCGAGGCGGAGTTGCGCGCGCGCGAGGCTGATCTGACCTATATCAAGCTCGATGGCTCCATCGGCTGTATGGTCAACGGCGCCGGTCTGGCCATGGCAACCATGGACGTGGTCAAGCTCTACGGCGGCGAACCGGCCAATTTTCTCGATATCGGCGGCGGCGCAGGTAAGGACAAGGTCAAGGCAGCCTTGCAAATTATTCTCGCCGATCCAAACGTCAAGGCAGTTATGTTCAATATCTTCGGTGGGATTACCCGCGTTGATGAGGTCGCCCGCGGTATCGTCGCCGCCCTCGAGGAGGTGCAGACCGATGTGCCCATGGTGGCGCGCCTGACGGGCACCAATGAAGAGGAGGGCCGGCGCATCCTCGCCGCCTCGCGCCTCATTCCCGCGGCGACCCTCGCCGAAGCCGCCCAGAAGGCCGTCGCCGCCGCCCGTGGCGCCTGACTGGTTCGCGCCAGGCTCTGTTGCTGCCGTCGTAACGGCACAAAGGCCTGGGAGGGCTGCGCTCTCCCGGCTTCTCCTGCGCCGTAGGCGCTCCGCTTCGTCCCTCACTGCGCAAACGGTTAGTTGGGGATGACGTTGCGGCTTACTCACGTGAACAGAGGCTGCTGGAGCAGGGGGATGGGAAACCCGGGTTTCCCCATCCCCCCGCCCGCGGGAGGGTCTGGGAGGGCAAAGCCCTCCCAGGAGAACCCTGTTCTCCCCTTGCGAATGCGGGCCCGAGGCCCGCGCACCCGGGCCCCGACCTACGGGAGGGTCTGGGAGGGCAAAGCCCTCTCAGGAAGAACCTTTTTTCATCCTGTTCGTGTGCGGCGCGAGCCGCATGGACGGCTGGTGAGAAATAAATAATGATGAAACGGCGCGCGCTCATTACCGGCATTACCGGACAGGATGGTAGTTATCTGGCGGAGTTTCTCCTCGGCCAGGGGTACGACGTGATCGGCATGGTGCGACGCACCAGCACTGTCAACTTCGAACGGATCAAGCATTTCCAGGACCGTGTCACCCTCGTCACCGGCGATCTCGCCGATGAGGTCTCGCTGATATCCATCCTGCGCGAGCACCGCCCGAGCGAGGTGTATAATCTCGCCGCCCAGTCGTTCGTGCAAACGTCCTGGGCCCAACCCGTGTTCACCGGTGAGACGACCGCTCTTGGCGTGACCAGAATGCTCGATGCGGTTCGCATTGTGGATCCGGAGATCCGTTTTTACCAGGCCAGCAGCAGCGAGATGTTCGGCAAAGTGGTTGAGGTCCCCCAGACCGAGCGCACCCCCTTCTACCCCCGCAGTCCCTATGGAGTGGCAAAGGTCTATGGCCACTGGATCACGGTGAACTATCGCGAAAGTTACAATATGTTCGCCTGCTCCGGCATTCTCTTTAACCATGAGTCACCCCGGCGCGGGCTTGAGTTCGTTACCCGCAAGATCTCCCACGGCGTGGCGCGAATTAAGCTCGGACTTGATGAAGAACTGCGGCTCGGCAACCTTGAAGCCCGGCGCGACTGGGGCTTCGCCGGAGACTATGTCGAAGCGATGTGGTTGATGCTCCAGCAGGATCATCCCGACGATTATGTGGTCGCTACCGGAGAAACCCACTCGGTGCGGGAGTTCTGTGAGCTTGCCTTTGGATACGTGGATCTGGATTATCGCGATTATGTCGTTCAGGACGAACGCTTCATGCGCCCGGCCGAGGTGGATCTGTTGATCGGTGACTCCACCAGGGCGCGGAAGGCGCTGGGGTGGCGCCCGAAGACCAACTTTCAGGAACTGGTACAGATGATGGTTGACGCTGACTTGCAACTTCTCAAGGAGCAGAACCAATGACCCAGGCGGAGATGCGACTGATAGAGCAGGGCTGGGAGGCGCTGGTGGAGCGCCTCGGAGTCGCCGAAGCCATGCGCTTTGTGATGCTGCTCGATCGCCGTACCGGCGGCGCCTTGCAGCATATGCGCACCCTCTGGTCAACGCCGTTTGCCGGCCACGTCCAGGGGCACACCGGCGCCACGGTGCAACCGTCCCGGTCAGCGCCACAGTTCGACGCCTAGTGTCGCCATACAATAGGTCTCAACGCCGAGCAGGCCCGAAGGATGCCCTTCGAGCCTGCTCGGTGCGTAAGGACCATGCCTAAATGGTGCATCCGCCACGTTTCTTGACAGGAGGGTTCGGGAGGGCTACGCCCTCCCGAACCCCCTTTCCCCGGCAAAGAGCGTAAGCGAAGTTGCCGGATGCACCACTAAGGCTCCCCCTCCGGGGCACCCACCGCCGCGCTCTGGGGCGCATGCTGTTCGAGTGCCTCCAGGCGGGCGCTCATCATCCGGCGCCAGGCCTCGTCATCCACCTGCATGGTTCGCACCCGGTAGAGGATCTCCTCCTGCACCCGGCGCACCCCGCCCACCCGGTCGGCCAGCAGGCCGATCAGGAAGGTGATCAGCGCCATCAGCACCAGCATGCTGCCTACCAGCAGAGCCTGCACGTTGTCGGCCGTCAGGTCGGTGACGCGCCGCCCGATGAAGACGTACGCCGCCCGCCCCAGGAGCAGCATGCCGGGGATAAAGAAGGCCGCGGCGATGTAACTGAAGACCTTCAGCGGTTCGTAGGTGGCGTAGGTGCGGGCGATAATGGCCGCCTGGCGCTTGATGAAGTTCCAGTTGCCCCGGTGCAGGCGCGAGGGGCGCTCAACGTAGTTGGTGCGGATCGGCACCGCCTGGATGGTCAGGCGGCGCTTGCCGGCCTGGATCAGGTTCTCGACCGTGTAGGAGAAGTCGGTGGTCACGAAGGTGCGCAGCGCCGCCTCGCGCGAGAGGGCGCGGAAGCCGCTGACCGTGTCCGGCACGTCGGTTTCGGAGGCCCAGCGCACCACCGAGCTGCCGATCTTCTGAAGCGCCCGCTTCAGCGGAGAAAAATGCTCCAGGCTCTGCACCTGCCGGTCGCCGATCACAATGTCGGCCGTGCCGGTGACGATCGGCGCCACCAGCCGCGGGATCTCGTCGCCGGGGTACTGATTGTCGGCGTCGGTGTTGACGATGATATCGGCGCCCAGGCGCAGCGCCGTGTCGATACCGGTTTGATAGGCGGTCGCCAGCCCCTTGTTGGCCGTGTGGCGCACCACGTGATCGGCGCCGGCCCGCAGCGCCACGGCGGCCGTATCGTCGCTGGAGCCGTCGTCGATGATCAGCACTTCGACGCGACTGATGCCTGGGATGCGGCGGGGGATGCCGGCGATCACCGTGGCGATGGTGTCGCGCTCGTTCAGCGCCGGGATCTGCACGATCAGCTTCATGGCCCATCCTCGCAACCTCGCTTCAGCGCCATTGTAGCACAGACGCCCGCCCCCGCCGCTGATGGGCCGCCTACGCTTCCCTGAGAGCCTGTCCGGCTCCCTCTTTCGGGAAGGTCCCCGAGGGCCAGGCCGTACGTGTTCACCTTTCTCCGGGGAGCGCGGGCAGCTTGCCCGCAGAGACGCGACGCGGGCGCCCAACCCTCGCGCCCAATGGATGACCCCGGGTGTGACCAGGTACGGTCAGGCCCTCCCAAACACCATACAGGATCCTGGGTATCTGGCGCCTACTTCGGCGTCGCCTCTCCGCGAATGAATCGCTCGGTGAAGTCGCGCGCCTCGTAGTCGGTGTACTGTCGGGGTGGTGTCTTCATAAAATAGCTGCTCGGCGCGTACAGCGCCCCCCCGATCCCGCGATCGAGGGCCAGTTTCGCGCAGCGGATGGCGTCAATGACCACCCCCGCCGAGTTCGGCGAGTCCCATACCTCCAGTTTCAACTCCAGGTTCAACGGCACATCGCCAAAGGTGGTCCCCTCCATGCGGATATAGGCCCACTTCCGGTCGCCAAGCCACGGCACATAGTCGCTCGGCCCGATATGCACCGCCTCCGGCGGCAGTTCGTAGGGCAACTGGCTGGTCACGGCGTTGGTCTTGCTGATCTTCTTGCTCTCCAGACGCTCGCGCTCGAGCATGTTCAGGAAGTCGGTGTTGCCGCCAATGTTCAACTGGTAGGTCCGGTCGAGGCGCACTCCGCGCTCCTGGAACAGGGTCGTCAGCACGCGATGGATAATCGTCGCGCCGACCTGGCTCTTGATGTCGTCGCCAATGATCGGCAACCCTTTCTCCTCGAAGCGCCGCCGCCAGTAGGCCTGGCTGGCAATGAACACCGGCACGCAGTTGATGAATGCGCAGCCGGCTTCGAGAATCTGCTCGACGTACCACTTCGTGGCCATCTCGCTGCCCACCGGCAGGTAGGAGACCACCACGTCGGTCCCTGTGCGCTTGAGAATGCCCGCGATGTCGTCGGTTGGCCCCGGCGCCCTGGTGATCACCTGGCGCAGATACTTCCCGATGCCGTCATGGGTCATACCCCGCGAGACCGGCACACCCAGCGCTGGAACGCTTGCGAAACGGTAGGTGTTGTTCGGCGGGGCAAAGATGGCCTCGGAAAGATCCTTGCCGACTTTGGTGTCGGCGATGTCGAAGGCCGCCGAAAACTCTATGTCTCTAATGTGGTACCCTCCGAGGTTAACATGCATCAACCCGGGGATCTGATCGTTTTCATCAGCGTCGCGGTAGTAGTGCACCCCCTGCACCAGTGACGAGGCGCAGTTGCCGACGCCGATGATTGCCACACGGATCTTCCTGTCGTTCACCAACGTTGGCCTTTCATCTGGACTACGGACTCAGCGTCGCAAAATATCGTGACGGGCGATTATACCCCTGGCGGGTACCTTTGACAAGCACCCCAAATGGCCAGGTTGGGCTTGCCCGCAGCCAAGAGTACTGTCCACAAGCAGACTCTGGTACCACCGCTCACCTTGATTCGGGCGGGGCCTTCGGTGTATGCTTGGACCGTGTGCTCAGCCCGGGAGCCGGCGTTCCGCGCGCGGTTGGAACATGGGGAAACCGGGTTTCCCCCGTCCCCGCCTCAGGGGCGCGTCTGGGGGGGCCATACGCTCCCAGAATAACCGGACACCCCGGGTAGCCGGATCAACTCCCGGCGCTCGCGTCGAGGTTGCGTCACAGCCATGAGCGATTGTGCCACCCCGGTTCGCATCCCTGAAGCAGGGCAACACGGCGAACCCTCCGCCAGTCTGATCGTGCGGACCGGCGCCGAATTGTACGCCCTGCCCGGCGCCTGTGTCCGCGAAGTGACCCGCTGGCGCGCGCCCACGCCGGTGCCCGGCATGCCGGCGGTCATCCCCGGGATCATCAACCAGCGTGGGAGCATCCTGCCGGTGGTTGACCTGCGGATCGCTCTGGGACTTCCTGCCAGCGCCCCCGAACGCTCGACGCGCTTCGTCGTTCTGCACCACGAGGCCGTGGCCCTGGCCCTGCTGGTGGATGCGGTGATCGACCTCGTACTCCTCGACGAGGATACGTTCGAGCCACCGCCCACCGGCCGGGGGCGTCTGCTCGTGGCCGTCAGCCGTTACGAGCAGCGTCCCCTGGGGGTCATTGACCCCGGCGGGCTGCTCGCCGCCGTGCAGGAGGGGCTGTAATACCCTGGACGGGAGGCTGCGCCTCCTCCGCGCGCTCCGGTTCCTCCGCCCCCGGCCTGCGGGCGGGTTTGAGAGGGCTCGCGCCGCACACCGACGGGATGACCATAGGTTCTTCCTGGGAGGGCTTCGCCCTCCCCAACCCTCACACCGGGTGGGGGGATGGGGAAACCGGGTTTCCCCATCCCCCTGCGCACGGGCTGCGCCCTCACCTTCCCGAGGGCGGGGGTGTGGGAGAAGCCGGTTCCCCCATGTTCACGTTAGAACTGGCGATGATGCATGTGCAATCTACAGCACCAGGGAGCGGCATTCCATGATCGGCGCAGTTGCCACCGCTCTGGCCTTTGAGGTACAAACGGCCCGCCGGCGCTACTTTGTGCCCCGCGGCCATGTGGATCAGGTGGGGATCGCTCCGCTGCCCAACGCCAGCGATGCCCACGGTCGCCCGCTGCTCGCCCGCGACCTTGGGCCGTTGCTCGATCCCGAGGACGGTGGCGCGCCCGGGCGGCAGGCCCTCACCGTGCTGCTGCGGCGGCGGACCGTCGCGCTGCGCGTGCAGCGCATCGAGAGCCTGGAGAGCGTGACGGTGCGTCCCCTGGCGCCGCTGCTGCGGCGGCGCTTGCGCGCGCCCTGGGTGCTCGGCGCCGTCATTCGCGATGATCAGCCGGTGCTGGTGCTCGATGTGCGCCGCATTGCCACCGACCTCGCCCTTGGCGCCGTCCCGTGAGCGGCTGCGCCATACCGCGACCCGGAGGGCCGGGCTGCATCGTCAGGGGGATGGGGAAACCTGGTTTTCCCCATCCCCCTGCTTGAGGGCTGCGCATCCCCCACCCTCCTACGGGCGGGGGCGTGGGGAAACCCGGTTTCCCCACATGTTTCCTGTGAACGACTACTTGCACATCAGCCGTCCATGCGGCTTGCGCCGCACACCGACGGGATGAACATCCTTCCTGGGAGGGCTGCGCCCTCCCAAACCCTCCCGCAGGTGGGGGCATGGGGAAACCCGGTTTCCTCATGCCCCTGCGGGGCGGGGGCGTGGGGAAACCGGGTTTCCCCACGCCCTCTTCGAGAGCCTATGTTCACGGTAGCCGTCCATGCGGCTCCGCCGCACACCGACGGGATGAACATCCTTCCTGGGAGGGCTGCGCCCTCCCAACCTCCCAGGGGGCGGGGCCTGGGTGCGCGGGCCTCCGGCCCGCGTCCGCTGAGGTATGGGGAAACCGGGTTTCCCCACACCCCTGCTCCAGCAGCCTATGTTCACGTCAGGAAAACGTATGTACCAGTCAGTTGAACGTGTTACGACTGTGATACCCGAACACTCCCTCCTACGCGACAACCTGGGGGTGATGCGCCTGCTCATCGCCGGCGGCATCGTGGTGGTCGGCCTGTTCTGGGCGGTGACGATCGGCCTCTGGCTGTTCGAGACCGTCGGCAGCGTCGTCAGCGTCGTGGCGTCGCTGATCGCCGTCCTGGCCCTGCTGGTGTACCTGGGCGCCTATTACCTGCTCCGCCGCGGGCATACCCTCACCAGCCGGCGGGTGGTCTTCTTCGGCATGCTCCTCGGCGCCGCCTTCGCGGTCTTCTTGCTCGGGGGGGCCACCGGTCCCCTGGCGATGCTCTTCTTCATTCCTGTCATCAGCGCCGGCTTGCTGGGCCATGGCCGCGATGGTCTGCATGTCGCAGCCGGGGCCATCCTGATCTACGCGCTCATGTTCGCCGCTGAATGGGGCGCATGGTACCAGCCGATCCCGCTGCCGGACTGGATCTACCTCATCAGCTTCGTCATTACCGGGGTCTTTCTGGCCGTGGTTGCCTGGCTCAGCGGGCGCGATCTGCTGCAGGTGGTGGCCCAGTCCCAGGAGCGGGCCGAGGAGTTGCTGCACAAAACCGAGCAACTGATTGAAAAGAATTTCCAGCAGGTCGAGCTTGGCAGCGAACTGGCCGCCGCGGCCCAGGAATTGCAGGTGGCTTCGCAACAGCAGGCCAGCGGCGCGACCGAGCAGGCCAGCGCCGTGGCCCAGGTTTCAAGCACGATCGAGGAACTGGGCAGCACCGCGCGGCAGATCGCCCAGGCGGCCGAGCAGGTCGCCCAGGCCGCCCAGCAAACCCTGGAGAACCTGAGCAGCGGCCAGGACGCGGTGGACGAGAGCATTCATGCCATGGAGCGCATCCGCGGGCGCGTCTCCGACGTGACCACCCGCGTGCTCAGCCTTGGCGAACGTTCGCAGCAGATCGGCGAGATTATTGACCTGATTGACGACATTTCCGACGAAACGCACCTGCTGGCCCTCAACGCTGCCATCGAGGCGGCCGGCGCTGGCGAGCATGGTCGCCGCTTCGCCGTGGTGGCCGCCGAGGTCAAGAGCCTGGCCAACCGCACCCTGGCCGCCGCCAAGGAGGTCAAAGGGGTCATCGCCGAGATCCGGCAGGCCACCTCCGCCGCGGTGCTGGCCGCCGAAGAGGGCAGCAAAGAGGTCGAGCGCGGCGTGGAACTGGCCCATCGCGCCGGGCAGATTATGGACAACATCGTGATGATGGCCGAACGCACCGCCCAGAGCGCCGCCGAGATCGGCCTGGCCACGGCCCAGCAGCAGAGCGCCAGCGAACAGGTGGTGGAGACCATGCGCGAAATCGCCGAGGTGGCCCGCCAGACCGCCCTGGGCTCGCGCCAGATGGCCGAGTCGGCGGCGACACTGACCGCCATCGCCGATCGCTTGCATGGCATCGCCGCGGAGGAGCGCGAGCCGTAGTACTACAGTTGTATTTCGGCAGATGATCCGTTTCCGTCGGCGTAAACGCCTCGGCTAGCGCTTGCGAAGGCCACCTGCGTGGCCTGTGTAGCCCACGAAGGTGGGCTTTGCCCCCGGTAGCCGAGGGCTTTCAGCCCGACGGGGAGCGCACTTACAACTGTAGTAGCCCATGCGGAGAACCACGGTATCCGGTTACGTTCAGGCAAGGGTGCGGGCCGGGTTTCCCCGCACCCCTCCAACGAGCGGTCAACGGTCGGGCATGCCAGCCTGACCGTTGCTTCGCCCCCAGCGAGAGATGCATGGACCTTGCCGCCTTCCACCAGCAGTTTCGTGAAGAGGCCGCCGAGAATGTCCGTGTGTTGCAGGACGGTCTGCTTGCCCTTGAGACCGAAGCCGACGCGGGGCAGCGGCGGGCGACGGTGGACCGCATCTTCCGGGCCATGCACACGATCAAAGGCTCGGCCCGCGTGCTGGGGTTCGAGCCGATCAGCCGGCTGGCCCACGCGCTCGAGAATCTGCTCGGCGAGTTGCGCCAGGAACGGCGCGTGTTCGATCGGCCTCTTGCCGACGCGCTGCTGCGGGGCGGCGACGCCATTCTCGCCCTGAGCGACGCCGCGGTGGGGGGACGCGCCCCGCCGCTGGACGTGGAGGCGCTGATTGCCAGCCTGCCGGCGTCTGCCGGGGCAGCGGCGGCGCCCCCCACCGCCGCTGCCCCGGTCACCGCGCCACCCGAGACCCACCCGGTCGCACCCGCTGCGCCGCCGCGCGTCGCACGGCAGACGGTGCGCGTGCGGGTTGACCGGCTCGACCGCATGCTCAACCTCGCCGGCGAACTGGTCGTGAGCCAGCAAATGCTGGCCAATCACGCCGACGAACTACGCGCGTTGCAGGCGACGGTGGAGCGACAACTGCAGGCCCTGAGCCAGCTCGAAGCCGAACTGTCGCGCCTGCGCTTCTCGCCGATGCAGCGGCAGGCAATCGACCGGCCGCTGGCGGCGGCGCGCGAAGCGGGCGCGCGCGCCGCCGTGCTCGTGCAACGCCAGGCCGAGCGTTTCAGCCGGCACACCGGGCAACACGAACTGCTGGTACGCGATCTCGAACAGGAAGTGATGGCGGCGCGCCTGCTGCCCATCGCCACCGTCTTCGGCGGCCTGCCGCGGGCCGTGCGCGACCTGGCCCAGGCCACCGGCAAACAGGTGCGTCTCTCCCTGCACGGCGAGACCGTGGAACTCGATCGCAAAGTGCTCGAAGCCATCGCCGACCCGCTGCTGCACCTGGTGCGCAACGCGCTGGACCACGGCATCGAAATGCCTGAGGAGCGCCAGGCTGCCGGCAAAGCTCCACAGGGCCACCTGACGGTGCGCGCCGAGGCGGCCGGCAGCGAGGTGCGCGTCGTTGTGACCGACGACGGCCGCGGGATCGCCCCCCAGCATCTGCGCGAACAGGCGGTGCGCCAGGGCCTTGTCAGCGCGGAGAGCGCGGCGCACCTGCCCGACCACGAGGCCCTGGATCTGATCTTTGTCCCTGGCTTCTCCACCGCCAGCGTCATCACCGACATCTCCGGTCGTGGGGTAGGCATGGACGTGGTGCGCCAGAATCTGGCCGAACTGGGCGGGCGCGTGGAGGTTGAGTCGCAACCTGGCCTGGGCACGAGCGTGACCCTCGTCCTGCCGCTCACCCTGGTCACCACGCGCATCCTGCTGGTGCGTGTGGGCCGCGACAGTTTCGCCCTGCCGGCCAGCGCCTGCCGCGGTGTCGTATGGGTCGATCGCCAGCAGGTCCAATCCCTGGAGGGCCAGCCTATCGTCGAGCACGAAGGGCGCACAGTGGCGGTGCGTCATCTGGCGGAACTGCTTGGAACAGAAGCGCCGGCCAGCGCCAGCGCCGCCGGGCGGACACCCGCGGTGTTGACCGGCGGCCCGCAGCGACTGGTCGCGCTGGTGGTAGATGAACTGCTCGATGAACGCGAAGTGGTGATCAAGCCGCTCGGAGCGCTGCTCGCGCCGCAGCGGCGTTTCGGCGGAGCGGTGCAACTCGGCGATGGCAGCCTGGTGTTGCTGCTCAACCCGGCGCATCTGACGCAGCCCAACCGCGGCGCGCCTCTGGGCGCGCCCGCTGCCGCGCCCCGCGCGCGCCGGCTCCTCGTCGCCGACGATTCATTTGCCACCCGCGAGTTGATCCGCAGCGTGTTGCAGGCCGCCGGCTACGAGGTGGTTGTGGCCGTTGATGGCGCCGACGCCCTCGAGGCGCTCCGGCGCGAGCCGATCGATCTGGTGCTGAGCGACGTAGAGATGCCGCGCCTCAATGGCTTCGAACTGGTCACGCGCATCCGCGCCGAACGCGAGTTGCACCAGCTTCCGGTGGTGCTGGTCACCAGCCTGGCCTCCGAGGAGCATCGCCGGCGCGGGTTGGAAGTCGGCGCGCAGGCATATATTGTCAAAAGCCAGTTCGACCAGCAGAACCTGCTCGAGGTGGTACGGCGGCTCCTCGGCGACCAGCGGTAGGACCACCGTTACACCCTGGCGGTATGCTGGAAGTGGCACAACGGTCAGGCAACCGTCGCGCCGCGCCAGCCGTCTCCGCGGCTCGCGCCACACCCCGACGGGATGACCATAGGGTGTTCATGGGAGGGCTGCGCCCGCCCACACCCTCCCACCAGAAGGGAGGGTGGGGAAACCGGGTTTCCCCATCCCCCTCGCCGAGGGCGTATGTTCACGGTAGAAGCGAGGATTGCCTGGAAAGGCCTTGTCCTCCCAATTCCTCCCGGCGTGGGGACGGAGGTGATGTGCTCGAGAGGGCCAGGCCCTCGCACCCTCTCTCGGGAAGGGCCTATGTTCAGATCACTAGCTGAGATTGCGAGGCGGTCATGACGGGGAAAATCCTGGTGGTTGACGATAGCCGGCTCGTAACCGATATTGTCAAGCTGCGGCTGGAAATGTGCGGCTACGAGGTCGTTCTGGCCCATAGCGGCGAGGAGGCCCTCGAACGCATCGCCGAAGAGGTTCCCGATCTGCTGGTGCTCGATGTGCAGATGCCAGGCATTGACGGCTACGAAGTGTGTCGCCGGCTCCGCGAGGACGCCCGGTTCGACGCGCTGCGCATCATTATGCTCACGTCTACCGACGACAAACACGCCGCCTTCGAAGCGGGGGTTGATGACTATCTGAACAAAGACATTGACCTGTTGAACTTGCCGAACCGGGTGAAGCTGGTGCTTGAAATGCTCTGAGTAAGCTATGGGCGCCTCATTGCGCATTCTGATCGTTGATGACTCGACCCTGATGCGGCGCGTGCTGCGCCAGTTGCTGGAGTCGGATCCAGAGATCCGGGTCGTCGGCGAGGCTGGCGATGGACGGCAGGCCCTGGCCCTGGTAGCCGAACTCCAACCCGATTTGATCATCCTCGATGTGCAGATGCCGGTCATGGACGGGGTCGAGACAACCCGGCGGATCATGGCCTATCATCCGACGCCGATCCTGGTGCTCACCGCTACGGTGTCGAACCGGGACGTTGACATTACCTTTGACATGCTGGGCGCCGGCGCCCTTGACGTTATGGCAAAGCCCGCGCTCGGCGACCCTGCGGCGCTGGAACGAGCGCGCCGGGCGCTGGTGCACAAGGTGCGGCTGCTCTCGCGGGTGCGGGTGGTGACCCATCTGCGCGGTCGGCGCGCGTGCAGGACCCAGGCGCAACCGGTTGACGGGGCCGTCCCCCAGGCGCCACCACGGGCAGCGCCCCTGTCCGCGCGGCGGCAGAAACTCATCCAGCCGAAGGCCCAGCCGGACCTGTGCCCGGTGGTCGTGATTGGGGCCTCCACCGGGGGGCCGCGGGTGGTGCGGCAGATCCTCACCAACTTGCCGGCGGACTTTCCCGCGGCCATTATCGTGGTGCAGCACATCGCCGACGGTTTCAGCGCGGGCATGGTCGAGTGGCTGGGGCAGAGCGTGCCGCTACGGGTGCTGCTGGCGACCGAAGGGATGCTCATTCGCCCGGGTCACGTGCTGGTCGCGCCTGATCGCTATGATCTGCTGGTGCAGCCCGACGGCACGATCCATCTGAGCGGACTGCCGCTGCTCATCCAGCGCCCCGCGATTGACATCGTGATGCAATCGGTGGCCGCGGTCTGCGCGGAGCAGGCCGTGGGGGTCTTACTCACGGGCATGGGGCGCGACGGCGCGATCGGCATGCTGGCGATCCGGCGGGCAGGCGGGTACGCTATCGCGCAGGACGGAGCATCGTGCGCCATCTTCGGCATGCCCCGCGCGGCCATCGAACTGGGGGCCACCGATGTGGTGCTGCCCCCCCAACAGATCGCCGCCGCCCTCTGCCAGCGCCTCGCGGCAGGGCCATACGCCCAACGCCCTGCGCGTAACGGTTGAACCGGAAGCCCGCGCAGGCGCTTGCTGGGAGCCTGTTCGGACACACTCTTTATGGTCTTTGAGCAATTACTCCGCTACACATTGTTCTTTGGAGCGGGGTGTGGGAAAACCGGGTTTCCCCACGCCCCTGCCTGGAATGGACCTCCCAGCCCATCGCCTTCGAGAGCCTATGACTATCTGGCCGCCCGCCAAAGAAAGCCTGTCGCCACAGCACATCGCCGCCCTGCGCGACCTGGTGGCCGAGTACTGCGGGGTCTACCTGGACGATACGCGCCTGGCCACGCTCGAGGCGGCAGCGCGGCGCCGGGCCGACTTCCTCCGGCAGCCACCGCCGATCTACGTGGCCGCCCTGCGCGCGCGCCGCGATCCGCTGGAACTCCAGCAACTCGCCGAACTGTTGCTCAACCACGAGACGCAGTTCTTTCGCAACCGGCCGCATATGGACGCGCTCCGCACCGAGGTGCTGCCCGCTCTGCACCAACGCCTGCCGCCGGGGCTGCCCTTGCGCATCTGGAGCGCGGGGTGCAGCACCGGGGAAGAACCCTACTCCATTGCCATCGCGGCCCTGGAGGCGCTGGGTGATCCGCCGCCGCGGCCAATCGAGATCTGGGCCACCGACCTGAGCGAGTCTGCGCTGGCCAGAGCGCGGGCGGGCACCTACCGCGGGCGCACCCTCGCCAACCTGTCGGCGCAGCAGCGGACACGCTTCTTCGAGCGGCGCGGCGATGGGTTGGCAATCGGGCCGGCGGTGCGGCGGCTGGTGCGCTTTGAGCAACTCAACCTGCTCGACCCCTTCCCTCCGCAGGCCCGTGGCCTGCACATCATCTTCTGCCAGAATGTGACCATTTACTTCCAGGTGCGCACCTGCCGGGCGCTTATGGAGCGGTTTTACCATGCGCTGGATGAGGGCGGAACGCTCTTCCTGGGCTTCTCCGAAACGTTGTGGAACATCTTTGATCGCTTCCGTTGGCGCGAGGTGGCGGGAACGTACGTCTATGTGAAGCGCTCTGAGTGTCAGGAACCGCCCCGCGTCCCCCCTATCCACGGCAGGGCCAATGGCCCGCGCGCGGCGGCGCGCCGTTCCGGAGCGAAGCCTGCTGCCGCCACAGGGGCCGAGATCGTCACGCGGGGGCGCGCCCTGCTCGCCGCCGGCGATATTCAGTCGGCGCTGGCGCTCTTCAGCGAGGCGCCTCTGGCCGACCGGCACGCCCCGCAGATCCTGGCCCTGGCGGCGCGCGCCCATGCCGATCGCGGCGATCTCGATCTGGCCGCCGCCGAGGCTCACCGCGCCCTGGAACTCAATCCGCTGACCACCGAGGCGCACATGTTGATCGGCTTGATCTACGCCCGGCAGGGGCAGCACACCGCAGCGATAGAGCAGTTGGAACGGGCACGTTACCTGGATGGCGACTCGCCGGTGATCGCCTTTCACCTGGCCGAGAGTTATCGCCGGGCGGGGCGCTTCGAGAGCGCGCTGCGCGAGTATCGCAGCGCCTTGAAACACCTGGCCGCCCTGCCGCCGGATCACGTGATTGACGGAGTAGCCTCGGGATGGTTGACCGAAACTTGCCGGCGCTACGAGGCGTTGTTGGACGGCGCAAGCCGCCGCGGATAGTGTTGAAGCCACTCAGCGCACCACCGGCCATGCGCAAACCGATTGGAGAGCGCCAGATGACCTCTCGCGTGCCGACCCTCCTGGGACACCAGGGGATGGTTCCGCGCCGTCGCCCGCGGCCCGCCCCCGCGGGTCCACCGGCGGAGAGACCCCCACCCCTGACCGCCGAGCAGCAGCGCCGCGCCGCCGAACTTGAGCAGGAGTTGCAACTGGCCCGCGACCTGCAACAGGGCTTGCTCCTGGAAGCCGCTCCACGGCTGCCCGGCTGGGAAGTTGCCGCGGTATCGCTGCCCGCCCGTGATCTGGGCGGGGATCTGTACGATTTTATGCGCCTGGATGGGCACACGCAGGGGATCATGATCGGCGACGTGAGCGGGAAGGGGTTGGCCGCCGCGCTGCGTATGGCCGTGGCGCGAACCGTGTTTCGCCACGAGGCGCGCCGGGGCGAGCCGCCAGGGGCGACCCTGGCGGCCGTCAATCGGGGCGTGCTGAGCGAGATCCCCCAGGGCATGGTGACGATGCTCTATGCCCGGCTCGATACCGCGCAGGGGCTACTGCGGGTTGCCAACGCCGGGCACACCTTCCCGCTGATCGTCAACGGCCAGGTGCACGAACTGGAGCTTTCCGGGTTGCCATTGGGAGTGGACCCCGACAGTGATTACAGCGAAGCCTCGGCCACCCTGGCGCCCGGCGACAGCGTAGTGCTCTACACCGACGGCGTGCCCGAGGCCGAAAACCGCGGCGGAGCGATCTTCAGCTTCGAGCGACTGCAGGCGCTGATCGCCGCCCATCGCCACCTCAAGCCCCGGGCGCTGGTCGCGCTGTTGCTCCACGAACTGCGCGCCTGGAGCGATGGCGCGCAGAGCGACGATGTAACCATCGTCGTCTTGCGACGTCGTTTCAGCCGTTTGAGCGCCGAGCTCCAAAGCGTCGCCGCCGATGTGCTCGGCGGCGAGCGAGCCGAGAGCTTCTGGGCTGAAGCCCTGGGCCTGGTCGGCACCACGCATGCCGACGATGCCCAGACCTGGATCGCCGTCTTGCCCGAGGTGCTTAAACTGGCCCAGAGCCGCTACGGGCGGGGCCTCGCCCGCGAACTGCACCAGCAACTGCGCATCGCCACCGAGGACTATCGCTGATCTTGAGCGGATACGGGAAGGCCGCGTCGTCCCGCGTGGGAGGGCTGCGCCCTCCCCAACCCTCCCACCGGGTGGGGGAATGGGGGAACCAGGTTCCCCCATCCCCCTGCGTGAGGGCCAGGCCCTTCCGCGGGCGGGGGCGTGGGGAAACCAGGTTTCCCCACGCCCCTGCGTGAGGGCGCAGCCCTCCCAAACCCTCCTGCGGGCGGGGGTATGGGGGAACCTGGTTCCCCCATGTTCGCGTTAGAAGGCGACCGCGTGTGTCCTGTCAGTGACAGGACACACGCGGTGGAGGGGTGCGGGGAGGCTTCGTCTCCCCGCATATCCCTGTTCTCGCCGGCGGCGGCCAGGCGGCCTGGCGCAACGAGAAACGCAAGGAATGGTTCGTGGAGGACCTGTGGCCCTCCACCTCTCCTCGCCAGAAGGCGACCGCGTCAGTTATATGGTCTTTGCATACATACTCCGCTCTCGCCCGCGCCGGCGGGCTTCGCATCCCCTAGCCGAGGGCTGATGGTCTTTGAATACATCATCCGCTCTAGGCCGCGCAGGCGGCCTTCGCATCCCCTAGCCGAGGGCTTCAGCCCCACGGCCAGCCCGGCAGAGCGGATGAATTTTTCAAAGACTATCAGCCGCACGGCCAGTCCGGTATACCGGATTCATTGCTCAAAGACCATGGAACTGACAAAACAACCAGGATACGCAGCGGGAGCGTGTTATGCTGTAGTCAACTATGGCATGGTAAAATAACCGCACCTGCGTGCCGGCTTGCGGAGAGGGTTGGACGGGAAAAGCCATGGCGGTCAATGATCAACTACAGTTCATGCCGCTCGACCTTGACACATTCGCCGGAAGTGAGCGGTTCATGGCGGGCACGCGGCTGGGCGCAGCGTTCAGTCAGGGCATACGTTCGTACCTGCGCGCAGCCTATCCCGAAGCGATCGAACACTTCAAGGCGGCACTCATTGCCGCCTATGTTGACGGCGAAGAGCAGGCCCAGATCTACGAGCGCGAGCGAGCCATCATCTACCTCTACATCGGCAACGCGCTGGCTTTTCAAGAAGACTGGGACGGCGCCTTGCGCGAATACCTCGAAGCCGTCCAGACCGACGCGCAACTGGCCGAGGCGCACTACAACCTGGGTGTGGCCTTCGCGGCGCTGAACCAGATCGATCGGGCGATTGCCGCCTTCAAAGAGACCCTGGAGCACAACCCCAACCTCTACGAAGCCCATTTTGCCCTGGGGCGCTGCTATCAGAAGATCGACGATGCCGGACGGGCCTACATCCACTACAACAGCGCGTGCAACGCTCGCCCCCAGGCCGCCGAGCCGCGCTACTACATGGGTCTGATGCATCAGAGCCATGGCGCGCACGAACTGGCCCAGCGCTGCTTTGCCGAGGCCCTCCGCGTCGAACCAACCTTCGTCTCGCCCGACCCGGAGCCAGGTGAAAACGTTCTTGTCACCCGGAGCGAAGAAGAGGTCGCACAGTGGTACTACCGGCTCAGCAATGCGCTCAAACAACAGCAATATGAAGAGGAGGCGGAGCGGATCTATCGAGCGCTGCTGCAGTGGCGACCCCAGGAGTACCTGGCGCACTATCTGCTCGGCAATCTGCTGGCCCGCCAGCAGCGCTGGGACGAGGCGCTGGAGGAATACGGGCAGGTTCCACCCGAGCATAGCCACTATGTTGACGCGCGGCTACGGATGAGCGCGGTGCTGCGGCTACGCAAACAGCCCCGCGAGGCCTATGACCTGCTCTTTGCGTGCGCGCGCTTCTATCCGAACAATGGGCGGCTCTTCTTGAGCATGGGGAAACTACTCTACGATATGGGCATGAACCTGCAGGCCATGCGCGCGTTTGAGCGCGCGGTGGAACTTCTACCCCGCGATCCCCAGGCGCACTACCTGCTGGGCTTTGTCTATACCGTTCTCGGAAAGGAACAGTGGGCGCTGGCGGCCTGGCGCAAGGCCGTAGAACTGGCCCCCGACGCCCATTCCCTGCGCTACGATCTGGGCTATATGTACGTGCGGAGGGGACACTACAAACTCGCCGTCACCGAGTTTCAGCATGTGCTGAACCACTGGCCCGAAGACATTGAGACCACCTTTATGCTCGGGTTGTGTTACCGGGAGATTCTAGAGCCAGAGAAGGCCATCCCACTGTTTGAGAAGGTTTTGCGCCGGAACCCACGTCACGTTCAGGCGCTGTACTACCTGGGGGCGTGCTACCTGCAGATCGGGAACACGCCGCTGGGCAAGGCCTACCTGCGGCGCTACGACCATCTGGTCCGGCAGATGCCGGTCGTCGCCCGTCCCGCGGTTCGAGACCGGCGAGCGATGGACAGCCCCACCGGCTCCTCACCCCAACCCGCCGGCAGCGGCACGCCCGGGTCCTCTGCCAACGGGATTCGCTGACGGCAGCCCCTCCCTGTTACGTTCTGGTGACAGATCATGCGTACAATGCGCCTCGGACAGACGTCCGCGCGCTAGGGAACGAGGTCGGACATGGAGCGTGTAGAACTCAACATCCCTTCGAACCCTATCTTCGAGCGGGTGGTGCGCGCTAGCGCCGCAGAAGTGGGCAGTGCCATCGGGTTTTCGGAGGAACGCGTTGAGGACCTGAAGCTCGCCATTAGCGAGGCGGTAAACAACGCCATTGACCATGGCAATCGGCGTGAAGCGGGAAAACTGGTGGCCGTGGTCTTCGAAATCGACGGCGAGAAGCTTGAAATCAGGATCAGCGATCAGGGAAGCGGGATCGAGCGGTTCGACCCCTCGCGGCGGGTGGTTGATGAGCAGAGCCTTGAAAGCGGCCACCTGCGTGGCTTTGGCATGTATCTGATCAGCGAACTGGTTGATCACCTGGAAGTAAGCACATCGCACCGGGGTACGGTGCTCACCCTACGGCTCTATCGGAGGGAGGAGCCATGAGCGACATCATCCTGCGGGAGGAGTTCGGCGACGTCGCCATCCTACACATCGCCAGCACCAGCGTCGACGCGATCTCCGCCGCGGCAATCGCCGCGGAATGCCAGGAGATGCGCCCGGTGACCGTGCTCGATTTTAGTGAGGTCTCGTTCATCAACTCGGCAGGTATCTCAGCCCTGCTGAAGTTTGTCGTCACGGCGCGGAAGTCCGGCTTCAAACTCTTCGCCATCAACGTGAGCCCACACCACCAGAAGATCTTCAAAATGGTAGAGATGGTGCGCTTTATGCCGATCATCGAGGCCGACGATCTGGCAGCGTATCGGTAGTATGACGCCGTCTCACCACCGGTCTGGTTGACCTGCAGGGCTCTGGCAATGTCTTTGGGGCCTGCCCCAAAATCCACGTTGTTCGGTGGTTGTGGCGGTCATGCTGCCACAACCACCGAACACGATTCTGTCGGGCAGCACCACCACCCGACACCCCGCCGTCGAAGACGGAGGTTGCGCAAGCCCCGGGGTATGAGTTTTAAGCATTAAAACGGTTATGGGCCGCGCAGGCGGCCGTCGCATCCCCTAGCCGAGGGCTGATGGTCTTTAGAATACATAATCCGGGTATAGGCCGCGCAGGCGGCCGTCGCATCCCCTAGCCGAAGGCTTCATCCCGACGGCTAGACTGGCATAGCGGATGAATTTTTCAAAGACCATCAGCCCCACGGCCAGCCCGGCATACCGGATGAATGTCTCAAAGACCATCACCCGTGAGGTCTCTGCATTTCCCCTCTCCAGTATGGTATAGTAAGCAACACGGCGTGCCAGCCCGTCGGCGCGGCGAATGTCTGCGAGAAGCGGGCATTGCTCCGTTAGTGTTCTGTGGAAACGTGATCAAAGCGAGGCCAGCGTGTCGCCAACGGTGATGATTGTAGAGGACGACCCCTCGACCAGGCGCCTCTACCGGTTTCTGCTCGCCAACAGCGGTTATACTGTCGTTGAGGCTGAAGATGGCATCGCCGCGCTCGAGCACCTTCAGAAGACCGCCGTTGATGTGATCATCACTGATATGAACATGCCGCGCATGGGAGGAATGGAACTGGTGCGCGCGTTGCGCCAGAACCACTCCGGCGTCTATGTGATCATGGTCACCGCGTTTGGCACGCCCGATACCGAGAAGAACGCCTACCGCGCCGGGGTCAACGAGTATCTCACCAAGCCTTTTGAGTTTGAGGAGCTTGAACGCCGCGTGAAGGAGTTTTTTGCCCGTCGTAAGGCATGACTCGCTCAACAAAAGGACTGTCCTGGGCCACGCTGCCACACCCCCCAGCAAGCGGCTCTGCAACGACGGGATGTCGTCATGGTCATCGAAAGCACCATTTCTCGGAAGGAGTTTCTGCGGCATGCCTTGAGCCGACACTTCCGACGCCCAGGATTCTATCTCTACGCCTTCGTTGCCGCCACGCTGACGGCGTACGGCTTTTTTGCGCCCAACGCGCCGACGATCCTCTACCTGGCCGCCTGGCTCCCGCTGCTCGTCTACGGCGCCGTGGGGTGGATCATCATTACCCGGCGCAGCCGCGATACCGGTCTGCCGATCTACCTGCCAACCCGCTATGAGCTTGACAAGCGCGGCGTGGAAATGAGTTCGCGCCAGGGCCGCACCACCTTCGCCTGGGACGAGTTCCGCAACTGGCGCAAGGCCGAGGGGGTGTATGAACTCACCCTCCGCAGCGGCCAGTTGCTCATAATCTCCCAGCGCGCCCTCTCGCCCCGCCAGGCCGCCGCCCTGGAAGATCTGCTCAAGAAGCAGATCACGCCGCGTCCTGAGCCAGGCGTGTTCGATACGTGAGGATACAGCCATGCGCACAACCCTTCACTGGTGGCAGACCCCGTCATAGGCTTATTGATTGCGGATACCCGCACCCCGGCCCCGCGGGAAGGGAGGGGTTGGGAGAGCGACGCTCTCCCAACCCCTCCCTTTGTTCATTTCCACCATAAGCGGCGAAGCAGTGCCGCTTGAGTCGCCTAACGTGAACATAGTCTGCTGGAGCAGGGGTGTGGGGAAACCTGGTTTCCCCACGCCCCTGCCCGCGGGAGGGTGAGGGCGCAGCCCGCCCGCAGGAGGGTGTGGGAGGGCGCAGCCCTCCCAGGAAGAACCTTTTTTTCATCCCCTCGGTGTGCGGCGCGAGCCGCATGGAGGGCTAACGTGAACATAGGCTGCTCACCTCTACGCGCATGCAGCGCTGCCCCCCCTCCTAACCTCCCCCCGCTGGCGGGAGGCGCCGGACTCCCTCCCCCCAGCGGGGGGAGGGCTGGGGAAGGGGGGCAGTCACCGTGCCCGCGGAGCCGTGGCGCGGGCGTCCCGCCCGCGCTCCCAGGCGATGTTCATCGGGCGTTGTGCGCGAATCGCATGGACGGCTGAGGTGACCATCGTTCGCAGGGTTCAGCCCCCCTCCCAGCCTCCCCCCGCTGGGGGGAGGAGCCGGGTGCCCGCCCCCAGTGGGGGAGGGGGGCAGTCACCGTGCCCGCGGAGCCGTGGCGCGGGCGTCCCGCCCGCGCTCCCAGGTCATGTTCATCGGGCATTGTGCGCCATGCGCATGACCGTCTCACGTGAACATAGGCCCCAGGGGTGTGGGGAAACCGGGTTTCCCCACGCCCCTGCCCGCGGGAGGGCTTGCGGGGACAGCCCTCGAGCAGGGGTTGCGTATCACGACGCCCCGGTGAGCGGTACATAAGCGAACCGTGTTGATCGAGGCGCCTGAGCTACGCGCGGATCTTGTCCGGCGCATGGCCAGACCGCTCGCCCCTGGCTGTAGGTTCACCGCGCCCAATCCAACGTCCGCAATTGCAGGTAGCCACCCGGTGCCGGAGGTTCGCGTCTATGCCATCGTTTCCTTGCATCCTTGCCCCGCATCGTCGCCGCTGGAACGCCGCGCAAGCGCTCGCCGCCGCCCTGGCCCTCGTGCCGCTCCTGATCGTCTTGCTCCTCCCACGGCAGGCCGCGGCCCAGGGCGGCCTGCCTTCCGGCAACGCCGTCTCCACTGTCGCCGTGCCCTGCCTGGCAGCGCCTGCCTACGCCGTTGCCCGCAACGACGACACCATCTTCGAACCACGCGCAGATGTGCATGCCGTTGTATCGGTATCGTCGTCCAATACCCGCGCGCTCGCCCCGCTGGGGCGGCGTCCGCCGGGCAGCCCGGCGAGCGCGCGCGTCCAGAACGGCATCGGCGCCGTCTACGGCCTGGCCTATGATGACGGCGCGCTCAGCGGAACGCCGCGGCTCTTCGCTGCGGCCCATCTGCGCCGCTTTACCGCCTTCGGCCCCGGTGGTCCCGGCGCGATCTACGCTATCAACCCCGCCACGGGGGCCTGGTCGCTTTTCGCCACTGTCCCCGGCAATCACTGGGAGCGCAGCGGCAACGACACGCATGACAGCGCCGCCACCGCGCGCACCGGCACGAGTGGTCTGGGCGGCATCGCCATGCATCCGGAGGGGCGCTACCTGTTCATCGTCAATATCTCCGAGCGGCGCATTGAGCGCCTGGATGTCACGACCGGCGCGTTCCTTCCCTCTCTGTCACTCGCCGGCGCCTACGCCGCCATCGGGCAGGATGCCGCCGAGACCTATCCCTTTGCGATCGCCTTTGCGCCGCAACTGGTCAACGACGCCCCGGCCATGCTGGTTGGCCTTACCAATCGCCGCACCGCTACCGTCTTCGTCGCCACCTTCTACCGCACCCCCGGCGGCAGTTGGAACTGGGGCGCCTCTCTCGTACAGAACCTTCGTGGTAGCGACATGCTTGATCGCCTGGATGGCACAGCGCTCTCCGGGGCGATCATCAGCTCCCCTCATAACGGCATTGGCGGGAACGGCGCCGCCTGGAATCCCTGGGTAGACGCCGAAGGCGAGATGGCCCGTTCGAACGATAGGGTCGCGCACCCCCAACCCCTCCTGACCGACCTCGCGATCGCTCCTGACGGGCAGACTTTGCTCCTCGGCATCCGCGACCGGGCCGGCGACCAGCTCTTCTTCCGCGACCCGCCCCCCGGTGGCTACCAGGTCACCTCCCAGGGCGACACGCTGGCCTACCGCTGGACGGGCAGCGGGTGGCATCTTGTCAGCATCTCCCGCGCCGATCCGCTTAACCGTACTCCTGGTGACGGGCGCACCTGGCCCGCTCATCGCTACGATGTCTTCACCGACAACCTGCACCGCTTCCTCGCAGGCGACGTGCCGCCCCACACCGAAAACCACATGGGTGGACTGGCGCTTCTCCCTGCCGGTGCGGATCCTTCCCAGACCCAGGTAGTCGCGACACAACTCTTCGGCGCCAGCCAGGCTGTAGTCAGCTTCTATGCCGGCAGTGGTGGTCAGGAAACTGCTGTGCAGACCATCATCGGCCAGACCATGCCTACGAAATCCGCCGCCCTGGGCGATGTCGAACCCCTCTGCGCGTATGCCTACGTCCAGGGTGTGGTCTGGGACGACGCCAACCACGACGGCATCCGCCAGGATGGCGAACCGCGCCGCGCCAACGTGCCCATTGAACTTACCGATGCCGCCGGGACGGTCCTGGCCACCGCGGCCACTGATGCCCAGGGGCGCTACCGCTTCGCCGCTGCGCCGAATCGGGATCTGCGCGTTCGCATTGCCCTGTCGGCCTTTGCGCCGGGTGGCGCGCTCCACGGCTTTAGCTATACCACGCCCAACGCCAGTAGTGACCTGACCCGTGACAGCGACGCCGGAGCACAGGGCATCATCCTCGCCGGCACGCGCAGCGACCTGCTGAGCGGCTCGCTCCACGACCGCGAAGCCTCGCGCCTGGCTCGTCAGGAGGACCGGCGCACCCTGGACCTGGGCGTCCGCGCCGGGATGGACCTGTCCATCTCACTCACTGCTCCGGCCCAGGTGCGCGCTGGCGATCCGTTTCCCTACGATGTCACCATTCGCAACCTGACCGCGACGAGCAGCGCGGCCAATGTTCAGGTGATGCTGACTCTGCCACCGGGCACGGAGCGTCTTGATGGCGGCATGCCGATTATCTGGAACGTCGGCACGCTCGAAGCGGGCGGGGCGCGCACCTATCGCGCCTGGGCGCGTGCCCCGCAGCCGGTCTGGCCGCCGTCGGTCACCGCCACGGCCCGCGTCGCCACCACCACGCCCGAAAGCGATCTGACCAACAACGAGGCCGCGGCGACGACAACCATCCAGGCCCCTGACGTGACCGTGCAACTCTTCGCGCCCGATCGCGTGTTGATCGGCACACCGTTCCAGGCGCTGCTTCAGGCGCGCAACCAGGTCACCGACGCCCTCGCCCGCGCCGACAACGCCGTGGTCACGGTCTCGCTCTCCAGCGGGTTGGTCTTTGACGATGACGGCCAGACTACCCGCACCTTCAACCTGGGCACGCTCGCGCCGGGCGAAGGGCGTAGCCTCTGGCTGCCTCTGCGCTCCACGTTACCTGTCCCCGACCCGGCGCATCCGCCGCTCGTGACCATCAGCGCCCGCATTACCACCACCACGCCGGAGTGGACCCTGCTCAACAACCAGGCTGCGGCCACGGTGGCCATCGTTGCGCCTGACCTTGTCCTGACCAAGAGCGCCCCTCCAGAGGCGCTGGTGGGAAGCGAGGTGACCTACACGTTGACGGTGCGGAACCGTGGCAGCAGCGTGGCCTGGGGTCAGAGCCTTAGCGACCCGTTGCCTGCCGGAGTGACCTTCGTGGGTGTGGATCATCCAGCCTGCGCCTACGACGCGAGTGCCCATGCCGTGCGCTGTGCCTGGAACGATCATCGTCTCGATGAAGTCGCCACCTTCCGCATTATCGTCCGCCCGACGGTGGACGCGGCGGAGGTCCTCCGAAACACGGCCACCGTGACCACGACCACGGCCGGCGACCCGCCAGGCAACAACACTGCCACCACGACCACCCGTGTGCTCTTCCCCGACGTTGCTATCAGTCTGGCGCTAAACCCGTCGCCGCTGCCGGTGGGCGAGTGGGGCAACCTGGTGGTTACGGCAGAAAACCTGGGGACAGGCACGGCCGACGATCCGACCATCGACCTGACCCTGGACGATGGCGCGATCCTGGGGAACTTGCCCGCCCAATGTATGGCTACCGGCCCTCTCAGCGTGCGCTGCGCGGCCCGCGACCTGCGTCCGAACGGCAGCGAGGTCTGGACGTTGCGCATCCCCATCCGCCTGCCTGCCACGCCCGCCGACGCGGCCACGTTCCCCGCCGATGCCATCGGCGCCCGCGCGAGCATTCGCACGAGCACCCTGGAACGCCCGGTGGACCAGGCCAACAACACTGCGGCGACGAGCGCGGAGGTCATCCGCCCCAACGTGTACGTCGCGGCGCGGGGGCCGGCGGCGATCATCGGTTGGGGCAGCATCTACGCCTACGAGGTAGACTACGGCAACCTCTACCGCCGCCGCCACGACCTGACCCGCGCGGCAACCGGCGTGACCCTGCGCATCACCCTTCCGCCCGACGCGCAGTTCCGCCGCGCCAGCATCCCCCCTGGCCGCGTGAGTGGCCGGGTGCTGGAGTGGGACCTGGGCAACCTCGCTCCGCGCTTCCAGTCGCCCCAACCATTGACCATCGTGGTGCAGACTGACGTACCAGCGGGCCGGATCCTGCGCATGGAGGCGCTGATCGCCACGGTCACGCCGGGCGACGACCCCGCTGACAACCGCGCCATGGTGGAGACGCCGGTTGATCCGCCGCCGACGGTCGAGCAGGGCCAGGCGCGCCTCCGATTGGCGATCAACTCGGAGTTCGACCCGCTGACCGGCGGCGCCAACCCGACCGACGCGGTCTACCTGACCGAAGGGACACAGTTTGCCTGGCCCGCCGGGGAGACGCTGCGCTTCACGCCACGGCTGACCGAGATCGTCTTCCCCAACGAGTGGGATCCGCTGCTGCTCTTCCCGCACTACGAGTACCGGGCAACGATCACCGGCTGGCGCGTGACCGGCTACCGGGACGACCGTGGCGTCTGGCACGACCCGCGCGTGAACGCCGGAACGACGGGTTGCGCCCTATCGCCAGCCGGATTGCCAGGATGCATGCATGCCTACCTCGGCGGCGCGACCTTAGCTGAGATGCGCGCCAATCGCCCGGTGCGCGAGGACGAGATTGCCCGGCAGGCCCAGGTGTACTGGAGTCAGATGCCCCTCCCGGCCTTCAGCAGGCAACAGGGGCACGCCTACGGACTGGAGCGCCTCGCCCCGGTCGGTATGCGCGTGGCGGTGGACGCCGAGGTGTGGATCGTGAACACGGCCCCGGACCCCGATGACCTGTGGGACGGCGAGCCGCCGGAGATTCCGGTCGCGCCGCTGCCGCCGCCCCAACAGCAGGTCTACGAAGAGACGTTTACAGTAAATCTGGTTGCCCCGCGCAGCGTCGTGGGGCCGGGGAGCCTGCCGCGCTAAATGCGGCCAGAACCCTCCCCGCCGGCAGGGGCATGGGGCAACCCGGTTGCCCCGTGTTCCAACAGGTGTTGGGTAGCCTGACACTCCCGCGAGAACGGACAAGGAACCGAGGAGAAATGCATGGACCACCTGACACGGAGTGTGACGAAACATCCCGCGCGCGCCGCGGCCCACCGGCCCGCCGGGCGCCCGAAGGCGCCCGATCGCTGTGCGCAGGCCACCTGCGTAGCCTGCTGGAGCCGGCGCAGGCCGGCTTCGCAGGAGGTAGCCCGCGGCTTCAACTGCCGGGCGAGGGGGAACGCACAGGACGTTTCGTCGTCCCCCCCGACACGAGACTGGCGCCAGCAGCGCACCCGCGGGCAGGCCCTCGTTGAGACACTGCTGGTCCTGCCGATCCTGATCCTGCTGGTCATGGGGTTGATCGGGCTGGGGCAGATCCTGCTGGCCAACTACACGGTGACCCAGGCGGCGCGGGCCGCGGCGCACCAGGCGGCCATCGCCGGGGGCGGGCCTGCGGGGGAGACCGTGGCCCGGACCGCCGCCCAGCAGGTCATCGCCGCCGGGGTAGGGATGGAACCCGAGCAGGCCCGGATCGCGGTGACGTGTGCCGCGCCGTGCCGGCGCTACGCACCGATCACCGTCACGGTGCGTTACCAGGGGGAGTTCTGGGCGCCGCTACCGCCGCTCTTCACGGCTTTCGAAGTTCGGGCGGAGGCGGTGCGGGCCGCCGAGCGCGACCAGCACTAGCGGCTCACCGCAAAAGATTGTTCTTGGGAGGGCTACGCCCTCCCAAACCCTCCCAGGGGCCGGGGCCTGGGTGCGCGGGCCTCCGGCCCGCATCCGCGGGGGTATGGGGAAACCTGGTTCCCCCATACCCCTGCCCCGGTGGCCTATTTTTAGTTACACCACAAGCAGGGTGGTGAAGCGCCAGACCGCGCCAGGGGCAGCGGCCCCGGGAGCAAGGAGGAGCCATGCGAAGAGAGAAAGCCGCCCGAAGGGGCGCGGCGGGCCAGGCGCTGGTCCTGGTGGCGGTCATGCTACCGGTGCTGATGGCCTTTGTGTTGCTGGTCGTGGAGGTGGCCGAACGCTGGATGCAGGTAGCCATGCTGGAAGACGCGCTGCAACAGGCAACCCGCTCGGCGGTGCAAACGATGGACTACGCCGCCTTTGCGCGCAACGCCACGGGCCTGCGGGCAAGGACGGCCTGCGCGCAGGTGCGGCGGGCCGACGCGACAGCGGCGGCATGCCGGGCCGTCATTGACCAGGCGTCGGCCTACTTTCGCGCCAATTTGCGCGGGGTGCGCGGGTTGGCGGAGGACCCGGAGGCGCTGGCCGACCGGGTGACGTGGACGGTCCTGCCGACGGGGGGCACGTGTAGCTACAGCAGCGCACAGGCGCGCCCCGTCACCGAGGCGACGCCGCTGCTGTGCGCCGAGGTGCGCCCGGTGATGCAGGGAATCGTTGGCTGGGGCCGGTTTACGCCCCTGATTGTGGCTGGAGAGACGCTGGAACCCATTCGTTGAGGTTGAGACGGAGGAACGATCCGATGACGACGCTCACACCCACATCGGCCCCGTTGAGCCAGGCCCTCGCCCGCAAGCGCCGCAACCCGCTGCCCGCGGTGTTGCTCGGCTTCGGGCTGATCGTCGCCGTGACCTTCGCGGTCCTTGGGTACCTGGAGAGCCAGAAGACCGAGACCCTGGTCGTACTGGCGCGCGACGTGCCTTATGGCCGGCAGATCACCGCCGAGGACATCAGCCTGATCCAACTGCCGCTCCACCGCCCCGCGCAACTCGCCGGCATCAGCGACCCCGCCGCCGTGGTGGGCCGCTACGCCGCGCGCGACCTGGGCGCGAACGATCTGGTGCAGGCCCCCATGCTGCTGGCCGAGCCACCCGCGCAACCTGTGTATCCCAATGGGCAGGCACTGTCGCCCGACATGGTGCCGCTACCCTTCTCAACCGCGACCATCGGCCCGCTGAGCCATCGCGACCGGGTGAACATCGGCTTCAACGACCGCAGCGGCGCGCCTGATCTGTGCGATCGGGCCAGACGTAGCGCCGAAGGCGACAGCCCCTCGCTCATCCCGTCCACCGGCGGAAACGCTCAGCCGCGGCCCTACGCCTGCCGCCTGCTCAGTTCGGTGCGGGTGCTCTACGTGGACGAGGCCGCCGGGGTGGCCTATCTCGAACTCACTCCCTACCAGGCCCATACCATCTGGGCGCTTCAGGCCGCTGGTCTCGAGTTGTGGGGCGAACGTTACGGGTCCACCTCCGCGCCGCTGAACGCTCTTGATCGGCTCGACATCGGCCAGGTGAGCGCCGAACGCCTCGACGCGCCGGCGACCGTCGATCCTGCGGCGACCGCGACGCTCCCCGGCGCGCGCAGCCCGGTACCCGGAAGCCCTCAGCCGTAAATGCTGGCGGGAAACCCGCCCATCAGGTATGGGGTGGGGAAACCGGGTTTTCCCCATACCGTCCCGCGGGCAGGGGTGCGGGGAAACCAGATTTCCCCGTGATGAAAAAAGGTTGTTCCTGGGAGGGCGTAGACCTCCCAAACCCTCCCACCAGGTGGGGGGATGGGGAAACCGGGTTTCCCCATCCCCCTGCTCGAGGGCTGCGCCCTCTCACCCCTCCCGCGGGCAGGGGCGTGGGGAAACCCGGTTTCCCCACGCCCCTCTCCGAGGGGCTACGCCGCACATCACGGGGATGAAAAAAGGTTGTTCCTGAGAGGGCTGCGCCCTCCCAGACCCTCCCACCAGGTGGGGGATGGGGAAACCCGGTTTCCCCATCCCCCTCTTCGAGAGCCTATGTTCACGCTAGGAGAACCGTCATGCACCACGACGATCTTGACGCCGACATTTCGCTTCCATCCTGGGAGCCACCTCACCACAATCCAGAGGCGATCAAGGCCCTGACCAACGAATTGCGGAGCTTTGTGCGTAGCGGCCGCTTACGGGATTGCTGGCACCTCCCGCCCGCAGAGGTGTTTGACCTGGTTGGGGTTGGCGGAGAACTGCAGGAACACGAATGGGCGCGCGTGGACTGGTACGGCCCGCTGGAACTGTGGCGCGATCCCGAACACGAAGTCTCCGACATCCTCTACAACGGCCCGCCCGGCGACCCCTTCTTCGTCGTCCAGCGCGGCGCTATGCTCAACACCGGCGTGACGGCGCATCCTGCGTGGATTGCGTGGACCCAGCGCCAGTTGCTGTTGCGGAGCTTTCGTCTCGAACCGTACGATGACTGGCCCGCGCCGATGATGCAGGGGGTGGCCGATGGCTTGCGCTTCGCCATCACCCGGCCGCCAGTTTCCCGTGATGGCGGCAGCCTGGCGATTCGCCTGCTCCCTGAGCGCTGGCGCACCCTCGACGATCTGGTGCAGGCCGGAATGCTTACCCGCGAGGCCAGCGACCTGTTGCTGGAGGCGCTGGCCGGCGGCGCTTCGGTGCTGGTGGCCGGACCAACCGGCTGTGGCAAGACGACGCTCACGGCGGGGTTCACCCAGGCGATCGGGGAGCGGATGCGGCTGGTGTTTGTCGAAGATGGCGGCGAGTTGCCCCGCGGGCCAAACAGCCTGCACATCGAAGTGAACGAAGAGGCGGCTTTCGGCCAGGCGGTGAAATTCGCCCTGCGGCAGAAGCCGGGTTACATCATCGTGGGGGAGGTGCGCGGCGGCGAGGCCATGGCCATGCTCCAGGCCGCCGCCACGGGCCATCCCGGCATCGGCACCATTCACGCTGGCAGCGTCCAGGGGGCGCTGCGCAACCTGGAGCGTATGGCCATGATCGGCCTGGCAGCCGAGGCCAGCGGCGGCGGGCAGGCCGCGGCCCAGATCGTGCGCGGGCTGATCACTTCGGATGTCGTCAGCTTGATTGTGGTGCAGATTGGCCGCACGGCCCGCGGGCGCCGGGCCGTGGTGGCGATCGAGGAAGTGCTGCGCCAGGGCGCCCAGGGCCAGAGCGGCGACGTGTTTCCCACCAATCCGCTCTTCCGCTACGACATCCGCGCGGATTGCCTGTTGCGGGTGGGAAACGTCAACGGTGCCTGGGGGTTGGGGCGCCTGTAGTCC
>Ga0209101_1000434_pt1 | contig 34463 bp, 25 predicted proteins | sample ConPoolayeCmetaG_FD_185481 | JGI IMG/M metagenome (GOLD analysis project Ga0209101, IMG submission 185481) | Hot spring microbial mat communities from California, USA to study Microbial Dark Matter (Phase II) - Cone Pool mat layer C metaG... ...
TCGGGGAGATGCCGGCGGAGGGTATCCGCATAACGCCGGGAGGGATCGGGAACCACCTCGCCGCCCGGGAAGAAGCTCATATCCCAAGGGGGAAAAGGCGGTGTGGGCCAGGCAAAATGGCGGCCCATGGAATAGATGGCCACCTGACCCGGCGTCTGCCTGAGAAGGCGATAGAGATCAAGCGGCGCACCGGTGGCCCCCACACCAGGTTCCCAGCACGAGACTCCCCCCACCGTCGAGAGCCCGCCTAGCCGATGGTGCCGATCCACGATCACCACCCGCAGACCCAGGCGGGCGGCGGCCCACGCCGCCCCAAACCCTCCGCTCCCCCCGCCCACGATGGCTACGTCGAAACGCACGCAATGATACCCCCCCGTCGCCGATCAAAGGGGACTCAGCGACCGAATCTGAGGAAGCCCCCAGATGGTCATGTCCTCGATCACACAGTTGGAGGGTATGCCAATGAGATAGACAAGCGATTGAGCGAATTCGGCCGGACCGGGATACCCAGCCATCCACGAATCGTCAATCCCTGCCGCCGCGGCAAAACCGGTCCGCGCGGCCGCCGGAATAAAGAGGCTGGCACGCCCACCCCATTGAGCCATTTCCAAGCAGAGGCATCGGGTAAATTCCGCCAGTCCGGCCTTGGCGGCCGAATAGACGCTCCATCCGGGCCACGCATGAGTGGCACAGACACTGGCCACGTTGATGATCTGTCCCTTGCCCCGCGGCTTCATCCGAAGCACGGCCTCGCGCGATCCCAGAATGGCGGAGTGAAGGTTGAGCTCGAGCACCGCACGGATGGTGGCGTCGTCCAGCTGGTCGAGCGGAGCGATCTTGATTCCACCGCCCGCATTGTTCACCAGCACGTCCAACCCCCCGAACGCTCCTTCGACGGTCTGCATGACCGTTTTCCAGTCGTCCTCTCGGGTGGCATCGGCGCACAGGGCGAGCAGGCGGGGATTCGCGCCGAGTTTTTCCTCCGCCTCAGCCAGCCGCTTTGTGTCGCGCCCCGTAATCGCCACACAAGCCCCTTCCTCGAGCAACAACCGGGCCGATTCGAAGCCGAAGCCCGACGTGCCACCTGTGATCACGACCACCTTGCCTTCCAATTCCAGTTTCATCCGGTTCCCTCGCTTTCCGTCCGGTATGGTATCCCAAACCTGAGCCGCCGTCCACGATGAACCGAAAGGGTGCTTCCCGCGAGGCCTTTTTTTTGATTGAATTCCGGCATTTCACGAGTTATCCTGTGAGAGTTTTTCAACCGGATCATTCGAGAGGAACACGCTCTATGGGCCAGCAATTGCGCGTACGCGTCAAACGAAAAGCCCGACGCCGCTGGATCAAGCGGAAGAAGCAGGAGGCCCGCCAGAAGAGGGCCGCCGCCCAATCCTCCACGGCGAAGGCGTGATTCCGCACGAAAAGGCCTTTCCCTGGGCGCGATGGCCGAGTGGCTAGGCAGAGGTCTGCAAAACCTCGTACACCGGTTCAATTCCGGTTCGCGCCTCCATAAACGAAACGGCCGGGGGCTCACCTTCAAGGAGCGAGGATGGTCGTCACTCTGACGCTCAACCCGGCTGTGGATCTCTCGATCGAAACCTCCGCCCCCCTCCGCTGGAATGGCGTCGTCCCAGTTCGCCGGGAGGTGGAAACGCCTGGCGGAAAAGGGGTAAATGTCGCTAAAGTTCTGGCCGTCAACGGTCAACCGGTCACCGCCGCTGGAATTTTAGGTCGAGATCGTCTCGCTTGTTTCAAGTCATTTCTCGAACCCATTGGCATCCGCTGCTGCTTTCGAGAGGTGGACCATCCCACGCGCGTCAATCTCATGATTACCGACGGCGCAGGGCGGGAACTCAAGGTCAATCGGCCGGGATGGATGCACCCCCCCATTCCCTTCGATGAGGTCATGGCCTTCGTCCGTTCGGTCATCCATCCCGGCGACTGGCTGCTGATGGGCGGTTCACTTCCTCAAGGGTTCCCCGAAGACGGCTACGCCCGCTTGATCCGTATGGTTCACGAGATGAACGGTCTGGTGGGGCTCGACACCTCCGGTCTTCCCTTGCGGCTCGCCCTCTCAGAAAAGCCCGAGCTGCTCAAACCCAATCGGCGCGAGCTGGCAGAAGCCCTCGGCCAACGTTTGAACAGTGAACGATCACTCCTCCGGACCCTGGCCTCCCTTTCCCCTCATCATGAAGTGATCATCGTCTCCGATGGTCCCCGGGGCGCTTGGTTCGCTTCGAAAGGCGAAATCTTGTTCGCCCCCTCCCCGCCGGTGGATCGGAAAGATTCGACAGGATCCGGCGATTCCTTGTTCGGCCAATTCTGTGCCGACTATCTTTCAAGCCGGCGGCTGACCCCCGAAATCGCGGCTCGAGCCGTAGCCGCCGGTGCGGCGGCTGTCGAACAGCTTGGCTCCCCGCTTCTTTCGCGCCAACGCATTCAGGAATTGGCTGCCGGAGTCGCCGTCGAACGGCGCTAAGTCCAGGAGAAACCAGGACGCCCGCAAAACCGCGACGTCGCTCATACGCTTCTGCTGGCCGACGGAGAGAAATCACGATATAATCAGGGTGTCTTCGACGAAAGGGTTTCTGTGGGTTCTGCCGTGCCGCCGTCCGCCGTCACTCGGCTTCTGGGTCTCCTCTTCCGCTCGTTCCTGGGACTTCTCTCCGCTTCCCTCCTGGTCACTCTCCTCGTCGCCGGCATTCGATGGAACCAGGTTCGCCTGGCCGAGCAGAATGCCCGGCTGCTCGTGGAGGCGTGGCGATTCGATGAGGCCTGCGACGAACTACGCGCGGTTGAAGCTTGGAGCCGCTGTTTTCCAGGATTTTTCACGGAGAATGCCCTTCTTCAGATCCAGGGACGCACCCGTCAGGGCCGCTGGCAAGAGGTCTGGCCGCTGGCCGAAGCTGTCCGGCAGCATCTGGAACAACCTCTCCCTTTTCCCCTCCTTTCGGATTATCGGAACGCCCCCATGCTGGCCGTCCAGCGCCTTGGATTGGCCCTTATCGGGCGTCTCTCCAGAGGAGTCAATCCTCCACGGACGTTCAATGCCTGGGCCGGCTATGAGGCGATCCTCGAAGAGTTAGTCGCCCAACAAAACGACGCCGAAATCACCGCCTTCCAGGAGGCCGTCACTCGCGCCTTTCCCCGATCGCCCATCGCCATCAAAGCGGCCGCTGCGCCACGCCCATCCGACCGCAAATCTCGTCGTCCTGTCTCAGCAACCTCACTCCTTCGTCCCTCGCCGCCGGCCGAACGCGTGCGACAACGACCTCCCACCCCGGTTGAGGAGAAGGAGGACGCTGCGCCCCAAGACCGCCCCGAGCTGGTGGAGGAAAACGAAGCGACGGCCGCCTCCTGGGCAATTGTGACGAACCGGGAGGCCTTTGCCTATCACCCGCGCACCTCTGCTCCCGTTCGTCCTCTCCGCGCGGGCGATGTGGTCGCGTTGGAACGCCTCTTTACCCTCCGCAATCAGAGGGCGGCCGAAGGCACCCTGATCCTGACCAATGGTACCGTTCCGGAACTCGCCTTTTTGCTCGACGATCTTGAGATTCGGCCAGGTTCCTATACCCACGCTAATCCGCACGAAGTGATGTGGCGGAGCCGGCTGGCGCGCCTACTGGCGGAAGAGGCCGCCCTGCAAGCTAGGTTGGCCAAGGAGGCCACCACGCCCCAGCCTGAGCTCGCCGCCTACGAAGAGGCCGTCCGCCGGCTGGAAACGCTTCAGAAAAACGCCCGTGCCCTCCAAGCACAATTGGATCAGCCCGGAGCCAATCGCTCCAACATCCTCGAACGGCTTCGTGCCATGAAATATGAGGAAGCGGCCCTCGCACGCGAAGTTCAGTCCCGCAAAGAGGCCCTTGAAAAGAGTGGCGGCTCAATCGTCAAGCGTCTCCAGATGGAACTCCAGCAGATAGCCCGGGAGATCCAGGAAGCCCGCCAGGCGCTCAACACCTTGACCTCTTCATGAACGCCTTACCTCCCGATAGGCCGCCCAGGGGCCGCAGCACCTACGGAGTCCGGTTACTGAGCGTGGGCCTGATCGGGCTTGCGGCGGCGGCATGGTTCATCCGCTTCGAAGCCTGCGCCCATTACTTCACCGGCCGCCGGGCGGGCTATCGTGACCTGTTCCGGAGCGGCCTTCAGGTCCGCGATCTCTGGATGCGAATCCTGATCCAGGGGGCCCATGTGGGATATGCCCACTCCTCCATGGACGTGGATGAGACCGACTCAGCGCGAACCTACCGGCTGACGACAATCTTGGAGTTGGATTTCTCCATGATGGGGACTCGTCGTCAGATTGCTTCACGCCTGGAGGCCGAGCTCGACTCCCTCTACCGCCTTCAGCATTTCCGCTTCCGCCTTCATAGCGAGGGCTATGCCACCGAGTTCATTGGTCGGCGACAACGCGGCGATCAGTTCGACGTAGAGATTCTCACCCCCTCCGGCTCGAGCCGCACGACCATCACCATTCCTGATGATGTCATCCTCGAATCCCCCCTCCTCGATCAGGCTCTGGCCGATCTGAAACCCGGCCAAAGCCGTGTCTTCCGCATCCTCGACCCCGCCTCCCTGGGGGTCTCCGATTTGCGGGTCTCCGCCCTGCGCGAAGAGACCATCATCATTGGAGATACCCCCTACCACGCGACCCTTCTCGAAGCCGTCGTCCACGGAATGACTATCCAAAGCTGGGTGGACGCCGAGGGGCGTCTTCTGCGCCAGGAAACACCCATGGGCTGGACGATGGAACGCGCCGACGCCGAGACCGCCGTCGCCTACCGAAAGAGGGGCCGCCTGGCGCCGCCGCCCGATCTCACGCTCTCCGTCTCCATCCCGATCACCTCCCCTCTGCCCAACCCCCGCGCCATCCAACAGCTCACGATTCGCCTGACGGGTTTAGACGAATGGAATCCCTCCGAACTCGAAACGGATCGCCAGCAGGTGGTGCGTGTCGAGGAGACCGGTCTCGTGCTTCGTATCGTCGCCGCAGGCCCTCCCTCCCCAAGCGAAGCCGAGGAGACAACCGGTACCGAACGCGTAGACAGGGACGATCTGGCCTCCACCCCTTTCATTCAATCGGACCACCCCGCGATCCGAAAACAAGCCCAGACCATTTTGCGGGGCATGGCGCAGAACAATTCGTGGGCGAACGCCCGAGCGATCAATCAATGGGTCTTCGACCATCTCAAGAAAAAGCCGACTCCCTCCCTTCCCTCCGCGGCCGATGTCCTGGCCCGGCGCGAAGGGGATTGCAACGAGCACGCCTATCTGACAACCGCGCTGCTGCGGGCGGCCGGACTTCCCGCGCGCGTCGTGGCCGGGCTGGTCGCCCTTGACAATACCTTCGCCTACCATGCCTGGGTTGCGGTTCGGATTCGAGGCCGGTGGGTGGAGATGGACCCGACCTTCGGCCAGCCCATCGCCGATGCCACGCATCTCGCGTTGACCCATGGCGAACTGGCCGAGCAAGCCAAAATCGCCCGCTACCTCGGCCGGCTCCAGATTTCCATCATGGACGCCCAGGAAGGAGACCTTAGCCCATGATCGAAATCGAAGGCCTCAACAAGTGGTTCGGCCCCGTGCATGCCGTCCGGGACCTGACCCTCTCGGTGCCCGCCGGCGAGGTTTTCGCTTTCCTCGGCCCCAACGGCGCTGGGAAAACCACCACTCTCAAGATGCTGACCGGCCTGCTGCGCCCGACCTCCGGCCGTATCCGAATCGCCGGCTACGACATGGCGAAAAACCCCATCGAAGCGCGGCAGCAGATCGCCTACATTCCCGACACCCCCTTCCTCTATGACCGCCTCACTGCGACCGAATTCTTCCATTTCGTCGGGACCCTCTATGGCCTGTCACGGGAGACGATTGAACGGGAGCGGGAAGCCTCCTTTGCCTTCTTTGGACTCAGCGGCCACGCCTCGGCGCTTGTGAAGGACCTCTCCCACGGACTCCGTCAGCGCCTGGCCTACGCGGCCGCCCTTCTCCATCACCCCCGTGTTCTCTTCATTGACGAGCCCCTGATCGGACTCGACCCTCATTCCATCCGGGCCATCAAGGGGCTGCTGCGCGAAAAGGCCGCTGGCGGAATGACGATCTTCCTGACGACGCACATTCTCTCCCTTGCCGAAGAGACGGCCGACCGGATCGGCATCATTCACAATGGGCGCCTCATCGCCCTCGGCCCCCTCGAGGAGCTCCGCCAACGGAGCGGCACCCAAGGCGATCTGGAAGAGGTCTTTCTCCGCCTGACGGGCGACGATGCCTTCTGAGTCAGGAGCCGGTCAGCGCAATTCCAATATTTCGAATCGCCGAATAAACATCGGCCGATGATAATTCGTTGTAGTTCCCGTAACCTCAAGCACACGGCGAAGAGGATCGCGCCATACCTCCATCATCGCCGTCTGATCCGCCCGAACGGTGATTACTTGGCCACCCCCGAGCTTGCCCTCGCCGGGAAGATTGACGAGGGTGGCGGACTGGGCAAAGAGGAAGATCACGAAATAGTTCTGCCTGGGATTCATAAGGTCCAGAATATTGCGAACCGCCGCCTCCGCGCGAAGCGGCGCGGCACCCCAGGTCCAACTGGAATATCCATCTGGAGGTTTAGCGGTTACCCCGTTGGCGATCGCAGTGGCGAGAGCCCGATAGGTGGCGTTACTGACCAATTCCAGCTTAGACCCCCAGAATCCCCTCTGCCAAAGGGGATCGGCAGTCCAGGCGCTCGCCAGCCGCAATGCGTCGTTCCAAGTCACTCGAATTTTTTGTTGATCACTAGCCGGGAGATCTTCGGTCTCGCCGGGGTAGGCGTCCAGCGGCATGTCGGCAAAGAGCGTGGCCAGAACCTCGAGATCGTCGGTATTGGGATTGATCGCCCCCCGTTGAGGACGGGATGAGGAGTGCAAGGTAAAGGCATCGTAGAGCGGATCCGCCGGCTTACCGGTCTCAGTTGGAACCAGCCGGAGGGTAAAATAGGCGCACTGATAGCCGGGCATCCGCCAGCCCCTGGGGAGAAAAGAGAGTTCACCCACAGAACGGAGAGGGCGATCGGCCACATGCATATAGAGGTATCCGTCGTGATCCACGTTTTGGAAAGGCGCTCCGCGGGAAAGGAAGTGCGTCACGATGGCATTGGTCAGGCCCATCGTCCCGTTTTGGCCAATGGAAAACCCCGGATTCCCCGCGTTTTGAACGAGCATCTCCGTCCGCCAATATTCGTACCACACACTCCCCCCCAACAAGGGCTGATAGGCGTAACGGGGATCGAGCACTTCCACGCCCGCTCTCGTCCCATAGCGCTGGACGGCGGGGGGAATCGTGATGGAAGCCAGCCGGTTCGATGTAATAGGCGGCCCCTGAAGGAAGAGATTTGTGACTTGACCGACAACCGCCCCGCCCTGGGTCATATCCCGAAGCAGGAGGGAGTGGACATGGACATGGAAGAAGGCGGTCTTGTTTGTCCATCCGGGCCCGAGGGTAATCGGCTGCCCCAATGGGATACTCACCGTCAGGAAGAGCTGCTTATCCCAGTTGTCCACCAGCCGCGTGCCCGAGACTCGGCCAGGCGCCGGGAACGGCTCCCCCATCGGCCCCGTATCGGTGACGAAATTCGTACCGTTCGTCGTGTTGATGGTCACATCGTACTCGACCTGGTACTTGAAGGGCCCGGCCCGATGCTTCAGGAAAGGCGCCGTCAATTCGATTCGGAAGGTGAATAGCAGCGCATTGGTCGTCGCGGCGGGAAGAAGAAGAACCTCGTTGAACATCGGATTTCGCTCGGTATTGGGGCCGTCGAGCCTCCTTGGAATGCTGTCCTCGTCCACGTAATCGAGCAGGGCATCCACGATTTGGTCAGCATTGAAAATATCAATGAAGGCAGGGCTGAGAAGTTGGTTACGAATGGCCGTCCGCCGGGCCGCCAGGTCATTGGCCGAGCCGCTCAGATCCACGGGGACGAGCGGGGTGTTGGTCGGGGCCATGCTAAAAGTCACCCATTTGTACACATTCGACAGGCCGATCCGATCCTTCAGGGCTTTCATCTCCGCAATAGACTCGTATTCGCGCCCTCCGAAGAACTTGTTCCGGTCTCGGTCTCGGATGCCCAGAACGGGATTGATGACGGCCAGCTCGAAGGCGTTCGTGCCGCATTCCCGCTTGACGTTCTCAGCCCCAGCAAAGTTGGCATCGAGCAGACCGGAGAGATTCACGATGGCATAGGCGACCCGTCCGTTGGGCACGGGAATCCATCCGATCTGCTGGAAGGCGTTGGTAAAGTCCGGCTCTTTCAAAACCCCTTCGGGAATGTGTAGAGCCCAGGGAAGGTTGGTTGCCCCGCTCAGGTCCATGGGCTTATCATCGGGGAAGAGAGGGGTATGAGGCGAAACGGCGACCAGCCAATCGGGATAGGGTTTATCCCACGGCTCCTGTTCGAGTCGTTCCAGGGCCCTGGCAGCCGCGGCATAGAGGAGCTGCCGGGCGCGGACATCGTGCTGATAGCTGCCGGCCGCATGTCGTTCCGTTCTCATGTAAACGGAAAACGCTACTCCAAGGAGCATCAGAAGGGCCATCAGCCCCAGGACGATAATCAGGGCCACGCCCCGATTCTTGCGGTTAGTCATCATAGCGATACCTGTCGCGGTTTCGAATCCAGGCGCGACTGGTGAAGGCCTCGACATAGGAACTATCCGGATCCTTCACCCGCACCTCGACGTCCACGTAGATCGGCGGCCGGCGGGGAGTGGCCGGACCAGCCGTTATCCGAATTCGATCCACCACCCCTGCGGGAGCCAGCTTCTGGCCATTCCGTCTGAGGTTATTCGGCGACAAATCGTAGGTCACCCATTGGTAGGCCCGCGAGCTCAGCTCCTCCTCCTTCTTCTCCTGCACGCTCGCTTCGTCCACGATGGGAAACCGAAGCGAGGTCGCACCAATTTGCAGTTCGTCGTCGGTCCGAGCCACCGCTCGACTGAGGTCCCCGGCAATAAAATCGGCCAGGTTGCGGCCGATGATATTCCGCTCCGCCCGTCGGACTCCCGTCTCCCACGCCGCCGATGCCTGCTGAAAAAGCCGACCGCAGATGACCACGATGATGCTCAGGATGGCCATCGCCACCAGCAGTTCGACGAGCGTAAATCCTCCCGAGACTCGCGTTTTCATGGCGACTCCCGGTAATACAGCTCCGTGTAGTAGGTGTTGCCCCGATCCATGAGCCACTGCAGGGTCGGTGCTCCCGGCGCCACCCACGGCAACGCATAGAGCAGCACCTCCTTCCGGCGTAGTCCGGCCGGGGTGTTGGTCGGAGTTTTGATCGTCAGATAATAGGCCGTCCGGTCCAGGACGGTGACCGTATCCAGCGCCAGTCCGGGCAAGTTGAACTGATTGTCTTTCCACTCCGTCCAATTCATTTCGGCCGCGCGCGCGTGGAGACCGTTCAGGAGCCGCTCGGCAAAGAGGCTGTTCGAGGTCTCCGCGGAAGCCACCCGGATCGCCTCCAGCCCGGCGGGAAAGAGGGCAAAAATCGCAATCAAACCCAAACCCACCACCACGATCGCGAGCGACACTTCGATCAGGTTGAAGCCGCCTCGCTGTCGAAACCCTATACGTCTCGCCGTCATGCCCTCTCCTACTGCATCCGAACGATGCCGATTATTGGATAGATTTCCAGCGTTCGGGTGGTGGTTTCCCGGAGCCGGTCAATCAGGGTCAGCTGGCGCACCCCATCCCCGCTCGTTCGACCGTTAGCATAAAAAAGGATCACGCCACGCTCTGAACCATCCACCAAGACGCGGATGCCTGGCGGAACAAAAAACTTCTCGCCGACTTGAAATCCAAAATCGTCCCCCGGATTCCAACCGGCTCCGCCAGTCTCGATCCAGTTGACCTGTCGGCGAGAATCGTCCTGGGGGTCGGAGGTCTGAAGCGTGCCAATGCGGTCGCCGGTCATGTTGTAAACCAAAGCGCCATCTGAGGGCCACGCGATGGTGTTGGCAGGGACGACAAGCATCGTTCCCGCCGAGCCGGCCACCGCGGTGCCGTTCTTTTCGAAGACGTAGTAGCAGTTTCGAGATCGTCCCTCGGCATCGGTTTCCGTCCGGAAAACGAGGGCAACGGTTCGCCGTCTTGCCACGGCGTGCTGGCGGGCCAGCGAGACGGCGGATCGGACCGACCCCACCGCCGCCCGCATCTCCGCCCCGCGCCGCGCGCCGGTGAACGAAACGACACCGACCGCCAACATCAGGCCGATGATCGCAATGACGGCCAGCAGCTCGATGAGGGTGAAGCCGTGTCGGGAGGCCCGACCTCTGGCAAAAAAAGACAGTCGCATGCGGCCTCCCTCAGTTGCGCTGGAACGAGACAGTGTAGTTGCCATCAAAGTCATCGGCGCTTCCAATCGGCGGCTTTCCGGCCGGATTGATCCGAACGCGATATTCGCGGTTGTCGGCATCCACAATCCGCTCCCCTCCCGTCCAGTAGATGCGCCCATAGGGCGTATTCGGGGGACGTAACCGCCGAATGATCTCCCGACTGGGCAGTACCGTCGTCTGAGTCTGATTGTCCACCGGCCACAGACCGGTGTCCGAATAGTAGGTCAGGATGGCGGCCTTGAGCGCTGTCCGTTCCGAGGCCGCTTGCGTCTCACGGGCCCGGCGGCGCAGCGCCATCGTCGCTGGCATCAGGATGGCCACGAGCAGTCCAATGATGGCGATGACCGTCAGCAGCTCCATCAGGGTAAATCCGAAACGGCGACCTCTCATGACTCACTCCCAACTCTTGATATCATCGTCCGTTTCGTTGCGTCCGTCTGGCCCCATGGACCACGCCACGCAGTCCCGGTAGACCACCTGCCCGCGCCAAGGACGGAAATCCGAGCCAGGATTCGTCCGCAATTCAAAGCGGTAGGGATTGCCCCAAGGATCCACAAAATTCCCATCCTTCAGGTTGCCGCTCTTGAACTCCATGTACGGAATACTGTTGCCCGAACCGGGGCTGCCTTGCAGAAACTGAACGACCGACGCAACGGTCTGACGGGAGGCCGGAAAACCCGTCCACCCCCGGTTGTCCATGTAGTAGCTCTTGAGGGCCGCCTCGAGCTGGGCCACCTCGGCGGAGGCTCGTCGCTTGTACGCATGCCGCCGAACGGCGGCGACGGTCGGCAGGAGCAGCCCGGCCAGAATGGCAATAATCGCCATCACCGCCAACATTTCGATCAGCGTGAAACCCGACCGCCGCCATGCGTTCATTCGCTCACCTGTTCGCTGATTACTCGACCCACTTGATCCCAATGTCGTCGTTCGTCGTATCCGTCCGGAGTCCCTGAGAATAGAGTTCATACGACTGATAGGGGGGGCGCGAACGATAGATATAATCCCTCCCCCATGGATCGGTGATCGTCCAGACCAGGTTGGACCAAGCCATCGTACCAAAGTCCGTTGCGCTCTGCCCGCTCTTGAGAATCACCCCGGAATCCGGCCATCCGTCAAGGTATTTGTCCCATCGCGACCGTTGGGAATCCAGGAAAAGATAGGAGACCAGACCATCCGTATGCCCGGCTCCGCCCCGCGGGGGCGCTGGGGGCACATAGGGCGGCCCATCCCCCGCGAACTCCCGCCTCATGCCTTCCACCGGCGGATAAATGCCGTACACCGCGTAGTACTCCTCGAGCGCATTCTTGATCCGCTCGATGTCTGCCGCGGCTCGCGCCCGGCCGGTTCGGGTGTTGACATATGCCATGATCGAAATCGTCATGCCGGCTAGGATCAGAATGACCACGACCACCACCAGCATTTCGACCAACGTGAAGCCGACGCGTCTGAGGGTCATGTTCGCCTCCTTTCCGACCATGGACTCACCCCTGCTCCGACATCTTGCTGATGATCTGAATCATGGGCATGAACATGGCCACGACGATGGTTCCGACAATGACGGCCAGCATGATGATGAGAATCGGCTCGATGATCGAGGTCAGAGCGTCCACCGCCGTATCCACTTCGTCGTCATAGGTGTCCGCCACCTTCATGAGCATGCCGGGCAGATCGCCGGTCTCCTCGCCGACCTGTACCATACCAAGCACCATACCTGGGAAAACCCCAGACTGCTCAAGGGGCGTCACCATGGATTCGCCCTCCTTGACGGCGTCATGAACCTGACCGATGGCGTCGGCGACCACCTCGTTGCCAGCCACGTCGCGCACGATCGTCAGCGCCTGAAGCATGGGCACGCCGCCGGTCAGGAGGGTCCCCAGCGTTCGGGAGAAGGTCGAGATGGCTCCCTTCTGAACCAGAGAACCAAAGATCGGCGCCTTGAGTTTGAGCACGTCCAGAAGTCGGCGCCCCTTTTTCGTCTTGGCCATCAGCCGGATGAGAATCACCAGCGCGATCAGGGCGCCGAGGACCATTGGGCCATGGTGAATGACGCCCTGGCTGATGCCCATGACGAATTTCGTGAGGGGCGGTAGTTCGCCCTTCTCACCCAGCAGATCACGAAAGATGTCGTTGAATTTGGGCAGAATGACCAGCATCATGAAGGTCAAAATGCCCACGGTCATAACCAGCACCACGATCGGATAGACCATCGCGCCCTTGATCTTGTTCCGGACGCGTTGGGCCTTTTCCATGAAATCGGCCAGCCGCTCCAATACCTTTTCCAGCGCTCCCCCGGCTTCGCCGGCGCGTATCATGTTCACGTAGAGTTTGTCGAACACGCGCGGCTGCTGGGCCATGGCCTCGGCAAAGGTGCTGCCCCCCTCCACCGATTCCGCCATGTTGTTGATGGCCTCGCGGAGGGTGATATTCTGCTCCTGTTTTTGGAGAATGTGGAGGGCGCGAAGCAGCGGTAAACCGGCATCCAGCAGGGTGGCCAGCTGACGGGTAAAGACCGTCAGTTCCTTCGATCCAACGCGGGGGCGGAACAACGCGGCCAGAAACGAGGGCATGCGGATCTCAGTCTTGAGCGCACTCTTGGCCTCGCCTTTCGCCCCGGGAAGCGGAGGTCCTCCCTTTTTCTTGTCAATCTCTTCGACCTTCGTGGGGAAAAGATTCTTCTCTCGCAGAATGGTGATCACGCGGTTCTGATTCTCCGCCTCGATCAGCCCTTCCGTCTCGTGCCCCCTGGCGTCCATCGCCGTGAATCGGAACTTCGGCACAGCAACCTCCCTTGCCTTCGAGACGCATCCCAATCCCCGCGTTAACTCCCCGCCGTTTCTGTTTAAAGTATATCAGAGGGTCTCGGGGGATGGCAATCGCAATATCCTTGCCTCCCGCCAGAGTTCCTGCATATGCTCTCCGGCGGACGGATGGCGTCACAGCATGCTTTTCCCGACCACGATCTTCGCTATTTTCTTCGCCACGCTCTTTTATCTCCACTGGGCCCTGGTGAAACGCCCCCGCCTGTGGAAGCCCCTCCTGCTCGCGGCTAGCTATCTCTTCTACGGCTTCTGGAACTGGAAATTCATCTTCCTGATCGCGATTTTCACGGTCCTGAACCATTGGGCCGCCTGCGCCATGGACCGATACCCCCCTGCCCAATCCTCCGCCCGGAAACGAATTCTCGTAGCTATCCTTCTCTTCGACCTAGGCGTACTGGCCTTCTTCAAATACGCCGGTTTCCTCACCCTGACTGCCGTTCAGACCCTCGCCGTTCTCGGTCTTCCTCCGGGCGACACCGCCCTTCGGCTGCTGGAAGCAGTCGGCCGAATTGTGCTTCCCGTCGGCATCTCGTTCTTCACCTTCCAGGGAATGAGTTACGTGATTGACGTGTACCGCGGCGATTTCCGCCCTGGCCGTTCCCTCCTCGATTTCGCCAACTATCTGGCCTTCTTTCCCCAACTTGTGGCCGGTCCCATCGTCCGGGCCCGCGATCTTCTTCCTCAGATGGAACAGCCCCCTCGCCGCGATCGCCCGCTGGATACCAGCCGAGCCTCCTTTCTGATCCTGGCTGGACTCTTCAAGAAGACCGTCATCGCCAATTTTCTCGCCGAACGCCTGGCCGACCCCGTCTTCGCCCATCCGGAATCGTTTTCCGGACCCGATGCGTTGCTCGGCGTCTGGGGCTACGCCCTTCAGATCTACTGCGACTTTTCGGCCTATTCCGACATCGCCATCGGTCTCGCGCTTCTTCTGGGTTTCCATTTCCCCATCAACTTCAATGCGCCTTACTTCGCCCTTTCGATCCGAGACTTCTGGCACCGCTGGCACATCTCGCTCTCAACCTGGCTCCGGGACTACCTGTATATCCCCCTCGGCGGCTCCCGTGGCAGTGAACGCCAAACCTACCGGAACCAATTCCTTACCTTTCTCCTGGGCGGCCTCTGGCACGGGGCGGGTTGGACCTTTCTCATCTGGGGCGCCTTTCACGGACTCAGCCTGGCCCTTGAACGTTTTCTGGCCCGCCTTTTCGGCATGCGCGACAGCGATCCGCCGCCCAACCGCTTTTGGCCTGTCGTTCTCCGCCGCCTCTGGGTTTTCCACTGGGTATGCCTCTCCTGGATCTTCTTCCGCTGCGTTTCGCTGACAGACGCCCTGGCCTATTTCAAAAGTCTCACGGATTGGTCCCGCCCCCCCACCCTCTGGTCCCCATCCGTCGGCCTGGCCCTGGCCGCTGGATGGTGTCTGCAATACCTGGACGGCACACGGGCTGAACGACTATGGGTCTCTCTGACCTGTTATTCTAAGCCGCTCCAATACGCCGGTGCGCTCTTGCAGGGAGCGGCGTCGGCTGCTATTCTGACGGTCATTCTGGCCATGGGACCGCGCGGTGTGGCGCCGTTCATCTACTTTCAATTCTAGGAAGAAGCCTCAGCGATGGCGAGATGGCGTGATGAAATCGGGGAGCGACGGGCCGGGGAGGGCAAGGGGACTCCCCTTGGCCCCGTCCTGGCAGGCTTTTCCCTTTTCTGCATCCTGGCCCTCCTCCTCAACGGCGAATCCCTTCACCAAAACGCTCACCTTCTCCCCTACCCGCGCCCGGTCGTCATCACCTGGCCACCCTCTCTTTCCTGGCGCCAGCCGCCCCCCTCCTTCGAGTGGCGATCCCCGGCCCGGGCCATGGCCATCCGTCTTTCCGCGCCTCTTGCCGCGGTCTCCCGTGGCACCGGCCTGAATCGGTTCCGCGCCCGCCTCGACGCCCTCTTCCATACGGATAACCCCCAACCCGCTCCCCCTCCACCATGATGCCTCGCCCACTCACCCCTATCCTCACCCTGATCGCCCTCACGCTCTGTTCCGTCTCCGCCCAGGAGACCGAACGGGTGGCCCTGGTCGGCGACTCCATGATGAAACTGCTCGCCCACCAGGCCGGCCGAGAATTCGTCAAACGTCCCGGCGTGGAAGTCGTTCTTCAGTTCACCTCCCTCGGTTCCGGTCTGGCCCGCCTCGATGCCTTCGACTGGATGGCCAAACTGGAAGCCATCATGGCGGAACACCACCCCCATACCGTCATTGTGGCCCTCGGGGCCAATGACCGCCAGCCCATGGCCCTGCCGGATGGGCGGACCGTCGAGCCCGGCAATCCAGGCTGGGAGGAGGAGTACGCCCGGCGCGTAGGCCAGGCCATGGATACACTCTTGAAGGGCGGCGCGCGTCGCGTGGTCTGGCTCGAACTTCCCGATATGCGCGACGAACCCATCCAGAAGGATGCGGAGATCATCAACGCCATCTTCCGCCGCGAGGCCGAACGCCGCCCCCATGTTTTCTTCTTCGAGACCCGACCCTTCCTGAGCCGAAAAACCGGTGGCTTCACCAAATTCATCATGGACGAACGAGGCCGACCGGTCGAAATCCGGGACCCCGACGGCATTCACCTATCACGAGCCGGCGCCGATCTCGTCGCCGCCCACCTCATGCGCTTCCTCTGGCCCGGCTCCTGATGCGCCGCCGCGCTCCAGCCGCCCTCGCCCTCGGACTCGCGGCCTCCCTGGCCCTGGCGGCGTCCGATCTCGTTCCGGGCGGTCGCTACGTGATCCGTCCCTGGGATCCGACCAACCGCCCTCGGGCCGTCCTCGAGAGCGATGTGGCCGGTCTCTCCCCAACGCTCCGCCGATATACCGAAGCCTCTCTCCTGGTGCAGGACGGCGACTACGAAAAAGCCATCCCCCTGCTCCGCGAGATCCTGGACCAGGACCCCTCCATTCCCGGAGTCTGGCTCGATCTGGGCTGGAGCCTCTGGAAAATCGGCCGTCCCGAGGAGGCCGAAGCGCTCTGGCGACGTTACCTGGCCATCGCCCCCCACTCCCCGATTCCTTTCAACCTCCTGGCCCAGATCGCCTTGTCCCGGAACCAGCTCACGGAGGCGGAAACGCTCTTGCGCCGCAGCCTGGCCCTTCAGGCCGATCAGTTCGATACCCGGTTCGCGCTCGCCCTCGTTCTCCTCTGGCAAAGCCGATGCCGCGAAGCTGCTCCGCTGTTCGAATCGCTCGTCTCCGAAGAGCCGGATCGGTTGGATGTCCGTATCGAAAAGGCGAAAAACCATACCTTTTTGAACGAGCATGACCGTGCCGTTGCCGAATGGCGCGTGATTTTCGAAACCCTGCCCGATCCGCCGCCCGACTATCGCCGGGCGTTCGCGGGAGCGCTCTTCGCCAGCGGCGAACTGGAAGAGGCCGAACAGGTGGCCCGAGAGACCGCAAGCCAGGACAGGGGAGAAACCGCCACAATCCTTCTCCTCGCCGATATCGTCCGTGCCCGAGGCCGGCCGGAAGAGACCATTGCCGAATGGGAGTCCCTTCTCGGCCAAACCTCCGATCCGCTGGCCCGCGCTCGTCTTCGCGAACGGCTGGCTGTCCTGCTCCGCCAACTCCACGACCAGGCACCAGACCGCTTCCCTCTCGACCGCACCATTGCCCACTGCCGCCGCGCCCTCGAGGAAGATCCGCGCTTCACCACCCTCCGTCTTTTTCTCGGAGAAACCCTCTCCCTGGCCGGCCGCCACGAAGAAGCCGAAGCGATCTTCCGCACCGTTCTCGAACAAGACAATCCCCATAACACACGCGCCAAACGCGGCCGCTTCGAAGCCACCCTCGCCCTGGGCCGTCTCGACGAGGCACGAAAGGCGCTCGAATCCCTCTACCGCGGCTATGAGGCCAGCAACCCCTACCGATTCGCCGACTGGGCCCGATTCGAATTCGCGGCCGGCGATCCCGCCGCCGCCTACGCACTTCTGGATCGGCTGGAAAACGAAGCGGCCCGGGGCGTCGTCTTCCTTCTTCACTACGACCGCCTCGCCACCAGTGAGTGGGAAAACGCCGTCTCGGCCCGCCGTTTCCGCGATCACCTTCTCTGGCTCCAACGAAACGGTTTCCGCTTCGTCACGCCCGACCAGATTCCGGCCCTCTTTCAATCGCCCGCCACCGTCGCCCTCCCTCACCGGTCCTGGCTCGGCCGTTGGATCTCCGCCTGGCGCCGACGGCTGTTTCCATGGCGCTATCCATCCGCCTTCCCCTCCCCTGAAGATCGGCGCCCCGATCGCGTCGTCTGCGTCACCCTCGACGGCGGGGAACGGGAGACCTTCGCCGTCGCCACCGCCGTCGCCCGCGAACTCGATATCCCCCTGACCATGCATCTGCCCGCCAGCCAGCAGGCCCAGCGGGATACCGCCCGCGCGTCCTGGGATGAAATCCGCGCCTTCGCCGCAAGCAACGTCTGGTGCTTCGGAAGCCTCGGCCTCGACGCCCACTACCCTCAGCCGGGAACGGTGGACGGATACCCCGTCAACCCCCTGCCCAACCGGCTCTGGCGACCAGAACACAACCGACTCGAAACCATCCAGGAATGGAGTCGGCGCATCCATGCTGAATTTCATGAGAGCCGTCGTCTCATCGCCGAACAGCTCGGCGTCCGCCCCTCCGACATTGTCTCCATCGCCTATCCCCTCGGGGATATCGGACAACTCGCCTCAATCAATCACCGCGAGCCGCCCGATGTGCCTTCCGTTCTCCTCAATGAGGCCAGCCAATATTACCGTATCGGCTTCCGGCCCGATCCGTTCGCCTATGCCCTTGCGTCGGATTCCCCCTTGGCCTGGCGCCGTCACCAGCCTGCCCCCTCCGATGAGGGCGCCGACGTTCTGGCCCACGCGTTGTCCGTCCACCCCCTTCTCATGGCCCGGCGTCTCCGCGCCGAAATGGCCTCTCTGGAAGGACGCCCTCACCTTGCGCTCCGGATGCTCGACCTTTTGGAACGCGATGGGCTCCCCCTCGAAATGCTTCGCCCCCTCCGACGCCAGGCCATGCGTCGTTTCCAAACCGCTCTGCCCCCGGCTTCGGCCTTCACGACAACGGACTCCCAAGCCGAATCCGGCCCTTCCTCCGAGCTCCTCTCCTTCGCCGGGATCGAGGCCTGGAGCGAAAAGGCGAATCGGTCGTTCTGGAACCGCGGGCTCGGCCTCTCGGGCGGGCTTCGGCTGACGCCCAGCCTTCGCCTCGAAGCAGCTCTTCGGGCCGCGCAACTCAAACAGGAGTTTGTCTCCAATCAGTGGGTCGTCATCCGACGCCACTCAACCACCACCGAGCGCACCGTTGAAATCACCCGGGACGAGGACGGAACGAGAACGTCCGACGGCACGGTTACCGTCATCCAGTCCCGCGACGTGTTCAGCAACCGGGTCACCCGAACCTCCTATGAAGCGGAGACCCTCGCTCCGGACTTTGCCCTGTTGGCCAAGTTTGCCGACGGCTCCTGGCTTCGCCTCCACGGTGGAATCCGGCAATTCGAGCAGGGCGGCGAGACGGAGCACACGCTTTTCGGCGGTCTCACCCACGTCTGGAAACCCTCTCCGCTCGTGTTGCTTCAAAGCGGCTACGAACGGGATTTCGTTCCGTCCGCGCGGGAGGTCCTTGACGAACATGCCTTCACCATCCGGGTCGATTGGCAGCCGCTGGACCCCTGGCGCCTTTCCATCGTCGGGCGGTATGCCTACACGGACGACACCAACTCCCTGGTTCAGGGCCGACTCTCCTCCCTTTGGACCCTCGATGCCCGGCGATCCTTGGCCGCCGGCTTCGAGGCGGCGATCGCCACGGCGGATGAACCATCGGATCGTTACTGGGCGCCCTACTGGGAACAGCGTCTTCTGGGCCTCCTGCGACTCGTTCGGGAATATCCGCGTTTTTCGGCTTCGGCCGAAGCCCGTCTCGGCGTGGTGCGGGAAGAGGGACGCCCCGCGGAGATGGAACGGTGGCGCGCCATAGCCGCCCGGGGGCGCGCGATCGGCTTCGATCCCGGTGATCCACCGGGGCTGGATTGGACGCCGGCGGCGGGTCTGGGATTCTCATGCTACCGTCGCATCGGCGACCGCTGGGAGTGGTCTCTTCAGGGACAATGCGCCTTTTTTGGCGAATACTCGGAGTACAACCTCGAGAGCCGGATTCTCCTTCTCTTCCGCTGATATGCGATGCCTTCTCTCCATCTTTTTCCTGCTGCCCGCGGTCGCCGTTCTCCGGGCGGCCGACGATCTCCCACCGCCTCTTCAACCCGCCCCGGATCTCCGGCCCTTGCCCGGACAGTGGCTCGAGGTTCCGCCCGCCGCCCCTCCGGCCGTGGCGGAATCGTCGGAAGCCGATGCTCGGATCCATATGACGCCCGGTTTGCAATTGATGCTCGAGGGTCTGCAAAACCTGCGCGAGGGCGAACTCGATCTCGGCATTCGCAAGCTGGAACAGGTCATTGAAATGGAACCCACCCTTCTTGGCGCGTGGGAGTCTCTGGGTTGGGCGTACTGGCAGCAAGGTCGGCCGGAGCAGGCGCGAGCCCTCTGGGAACGGCTCCGCCGTTTGACCCCTTCCTCGCCGGTCCCCCTCAACCTCCTGGGCCGAGCCGCGATGGCGCAGGGGCATTGGGAAGAGGCTGAGGCGCTCTTTCGCCAAAGCCTCGAACGGGATCCGTGGGCCTTTGAAACTCGGCTGGCCTACGCCATGGTGCTCCTCCGTCTCGATCGCTCGCCCGCGGCACTGCCGATTCTGCGCGAGCTCGTCGCCGAGCGGCCGGAGCGTGAGGACGCCCGGCGGGAGCTGGCTCAGACCCTTTCCGCCCTTTCCCTATACGAGGACGCCCTGGCCCACTGGAGGATCCTGACCGAACAGGTTCCCGAAAATCCCGGCTATGCCCGCGCCTATGCCCTTGCGCTTCTCTACACCGGAAACCTCGACGCGGCCCGGGCGGTGGCCCGAGCCGCCGTGGAACGGGATCCGGCTAATATCGAGGGGCTTCTGATTCTGGCCGACATCGCCGAGGCCGCCACCGAGCCCGCCGAAGCCGCAGACCAAATTCGGGCGATCGTGGCCCGCACCGATTCCCCCCTCCCGCGGGCCCGCCTCCGAATGCGGCTTTGCGAACGCCTGTACCAGCTCTACCAGACCGACCCGGAAAAGATCGTTCTGGAAACCGTTCTCGACGAAGGTCGGCGCGCTCTGCGTGATGATCCCCGCCTGATTCCCTTGCGCCTCTTCCTGGCCGAAATTCTCCTTCGGGCGAAGCGCTTCCCAGAGGCCGAACGGGAGTTCCAGAACGTCCTCGGAGAAAACGCTCGAAATCTCCGCGCCTTGCGTGGTCTCTTCGAATCCGCCATCGCGCAGGCCAAATGGGAGGAGGCCGAGGCGGTTCGGCAGCGAATGGATGAATCGCTGGTCCCCGTTGCCACCCGTCTCTTGGATGAGGCTCGTCTCGCCTTCGGCCGCGGCGCCTACGAGGAGGCGCTCCAGACCCTCGACCGGCTGGAGCGCGAAGCCGCCCGCGGAACGGTCTTCCTCCTCGGGTACCGTCGGCTGGGCGCCTCCGACTGGGAACCCGGGCTTTCCGTACGGCGTTTCCGCGACCAGCTGACCGCCCTTCGCCGGGCGGGCTTTGTCTTTATCACGCCGGATCAGTTGGCCCGCCACTTCCGGGCATCCGACACCGTCGAAGAGCGCGATCGGCTTCCCGCCCCCGCCCGTTTTTTCCGATGGCTCCGTCGGGAACTTCGGGAACCTGATCCATCCGCCGCAGCGGAACGCGCTTCCGAGGCAACATCACCGGCTTTCCCGAAGACCGCGCTGGTCTTCTTCCAAGGCGCGTTCCGCGATACCCTCCGCCAGGCCGCGGCCGTCGCCGAGGATCTGGATATTCCCATGACCGTCCATGTGGCGACCGGCGATCGTGACCGCCGCGCGATGGGCGCCGCTTCGTGGACGGAACTCCGCCCTCTGCTGGCCTCCTCACGATGGAAAGTCGGATCTTTCGGCCTCGAGGCCGATCTGCCTGCCCCCGGTTTTCCGGACGCCTACGAGGTGCCCCCCCTTCCCAATCGCCTCTGGCTAGCGGAACCGAAACGACTCGAAACGCTCCGGGAATGGAATAGCCGGATCCGCCGAGAGATGCGGGAGAGCCGGGCGCGGATTGAGGAACGGCTTGGCCTTCCTCCCAACACTCCCCTTTCGCTGGCCTATCCCTTCGGCGACATTGGGCAGGCCGGCCTCTGCAATATCGCTTCGCTCGAGAACGTCCCACGGCTCATTTTGGACGAGGCCGGCGCGCTCTTTTCCTGGGGTTTCCTGCCCGACGCGCGCGGTTTCGCCCTCGCCGGGGATACCCCCATGGCGCTTCCCTTCTATGAACCAGACGTCCGGGCAGAAGGCGTGGATGTCCTCCGGCACGCCTTTGAACACCATCCGCTGATGGCCGCTCGCCGGATGCGGGCGGAGATCGCCGCACTTCAAGGCAACGCCCGGCTTGCCCAGGAACAGATCGCCCGGCTCGAAGAGGACGGCTGGCCACCGGAATTGCTCTTCCCCTTGCGGGAGTTTGTCCGGCAACGTCTCTACGGCCTTTCCACTCTCCCCCCCACCTCCACGCCAAATAAAGATCGCTCCGCCTGGTTCACCCCTTCCGGCCTTTTTATCGGCCTCGAAGGAAGGATCGAAGAGGCCAATCGCGACTACCGCGAACAACGCGCCGGGGCCCGCGTCGGATTTTTCCTCAATCCCTGCAACGCGCTGGAGGGCTGGGCCTTCGCCGGACGATTCGACCAGGAAAGCCGCTCCAACCGATGGTTCACGATCCGAGAGACCACAGTCACCGAGACCCGAACCGAAACCATCACGATTGAAAACGGACGGCCCCGCCGCCGGGAGCGACTCGTTCGCCGGGAGATCACACGCGAGGTGGAAACCAACGAAACCGTGAGGCTCGACTTCCAGAGTGATCTTCTCGAGGGGGGCGCGGCCGTCCTTCACCGCTTCCGCGATGGCTCGACGCTCCGCCTCCATGCCGGCGCTTCACAGCGCGAGGGAGACGCCGGATCCAAAACCCTGCTGGAATTCGGCGTGCAACACCGATGGAAACCCTGGGAATCCCTCGAGGTCACCACCGCCTTCGATCAAGGCGCGGTTCCCTCCGCTCGGGTCAACCTCCGTCGATCCACCCTCTCGCTCACTACACTCTGGCAGCCTGCCGACCGCTGGGAACTCTCGGCCGTCGGGGCTTACACCGAGGTCAGCGATACCAATGCCCTCCTGCATCTCTCAGCCCGCGCCCTCTGGGCCTTCAACGCCACCCGGACCCTTCAGGCCGGCCTGGGGGCAGCCCTCGTCACGGCCGACGATCCGCGTGAAACGTATTGGACCCCTTACTGGTATGAACGGGTGGATCTCATTGGCCGTTTCCAAAAGGTCTACCCCCGGTTTCGCGCCGAATCGGAACTCCGATTGGGCCTTTCCCGGGAAAAGGGGCGACCCGATGATTGGGCCGCCTGGCGCGATCGCCAGGTGCGGGGAGAACGCGAAGGCTGGGATCCGGGCGATGAGCCGGGTACCGGCTGGGAACCGGTTGTGGGCCTTGGACTCTCCTTCGACCGCCGGTTCGGACGAACGTGGTCATTGGGCGTCTCGGGCGCTTGTTCCTTCTATTCCGACTATTCCGAGTATCGACTCGACGGCGCTGTGCGCCGCCACTTTGGGGAGTTCTCGCCATGAACCGACCTGCGCTTGCCCGCCTCGCGGGCCTAATGGTGCTGGGCCTTGCGACGCCCGGCCTCTTCCTTCAGGCCCAGGAGAAGCCGCTCCGCCCCCGGGCCCAACCCCCGCCTCCGGCCGTTGAACCCGGCTTCCTGACGGGACGTCCCTTCCAGATTCAGCCTTCGGTCACCTCCACGCCCCCCGGGCGAGCCGAAGGGGATGTGGCTGCTACGACCCCCGCCCGGGCCCGTCTCTACGAGGGCCTTGTCAAAGTTCAGGATGGAGAGTATGCCGACGCCATCCCGATTCTCGAACAGGCTCTGACGGAGGATCCCGCCCTGACGGCTGGTTGGGAAGCTCTGGGATGGTCCTATTGGCACCTGGGGCGGACCAATGAGTGTGTCCGAACGTGGGAAACGCTTCGCCGGCTGGCTCCTCAGATCGCGTTGCCCTATTTCCTGCTCGCCCAGGTCGCGGTCGCTCAGAAAGATCTCGAAAGCGCCGAGTCGCTCCTCCGGGCCGGTCTGGCACTCGATCCCAAACCTTACGAACCCAGGGTCAATCTGGCGCTTGTACTCGCTTGGCAGGCGAAGGCCGAGGAAGCGGAGACCCTTCTTCGGCAGCTTTTGACGGAGGAGCCTGATCGGACCGATGTGCGGATCGAACTGGCCAACGTCTGCTATGTTCTTCAAAAATACGAGGAGAGCGCAGAGCTCTGGAAGGCGGTGACCGAGCTGTTACCTGACCGACCTGACTTTCTGACCGAGCGGGCTCGCTCGCTGCTTTATGCCGGCGATCTTGAAGAGGCGGAACGCCTGGCCCGACGCGCGGCGGAGATGGACGGCGGTTCCCTCCGGGCGCTGAATGTCATCGCCGAGGTCACAGAGAAGAGTCACACGCCCGAAAAGGCCATTCCCGTCATTCGCGACCTGCTGGCCTTTGCTGAGGATCCCTATACGCGCGGGCAGATCCGTTCTCGGCTGGTCAATCTTCTCGATCGTCTGCACGAAAAGGACCCCCGGCGTTTTCCGCTCACGGCGGTCATTGACGAAGCCCGCGCCGCCGTAGCTGAGGATCCGCGTTTTCTCAGCATGTGGCTCCATCTCGCCGAACTGCTCATCAAGGCGCAGCGGACTGAGGAGGCTGAACCGATCCTTCAGAAGGTGCTCGAGGAGTTCAATCCCCACCATCATCGCGCCCTTCGAAACCTCTTCGAAATCGCGCTGACCCGGCGCGATTTCGAGCGCTGCGAAGCGCTTTTCGAGGAGTTGCACAACCCGCGGACCCATGACTATGCCTACCGCTACATGGACCGCGCTCGACTGGAATTTGCCAAGGGTAACTATCACGACGCCATCGCCGCGCTGGATCGGCTGGAAGAGGAGGGCATGAAAGGGGCGGTGCTGGGGCTTCTCTATCACGGACTTGGGGTGAGCGACTGGGAACCGGGCATGCCGGCCCGGTTGTTCCGGGAACATATGCTCGCCCTCAAGCGGGCCGGCTTCCAATTTCTCACGCCTGAAGAGGCCATGGCCTGGCTCGACGAACGCCGGAATCGTTCGCTTCCCGAACGTCCACCCGCATTCACCCGTTTCCTTCAACGGCTCCGCTATTTCGTCACCGGTGAGGCGCCCCCAGCCGATCGGCATCAGGCCCGCCGTGATCACCAACCCGAGCGTGCCGTCGTCGTCACCTTCGACGATGCCTTGCGCACCTCGTTCCGCCATGCCACGCCGGTGGCCGAGGAGTTCAACATTCCCCTGGCCATGCACGTGCCCGTCGGCAATATCGCCCGCCGGGATTATGGGATCGCCTCCTGGGAGGAGATCCGCCGATGGAAGGAGACGGGGGTGTGGCGCTTCGGCAGTCATGCCATTGACGCCGGGTTACTCTTTCCCGGCTACGAAGACGGCTACCTCGTTCCTCCGCTTGCCAACCGGCTTTGGAAGCCCGAAAAGAAGCGCTTCGAGACGCACCAGGAGTGGGCCCAGCGGCTCCGTTCCGAGATGCAGGACAGCCGTCGCATCATTCTCGAAAAGCTCCAGCTCGACCCCGATCGGGATGTCCGGTTCATTGCCTACCCCTACGGCGAGATCGGCCAGGAGGATCGAACGAATGTGAAACGAACGGATGTGCCGGCGGCCGTCCTGAACGAAGCGGGACTCGTCTACTCTCAGGGCTTTGTTCAGAGCATTTTCGGCTACTCGACGGTCAACGACAACCCCCTTCTGATGGCCCGGTACGAGCCCGACCCTGATGAAACGGGCGAGGAGGTTCTGGCCCACGTCCTGGCGACGCATCCCGTGATGATGGCCCGCCGAATGAAGGCCGAACTGGCGGCGCTGCAGAACAAGCCCCATCTCGCCCAGCAGATGCTCACCCTGTTGGAGCGAGACGGCTATCCGCCGAGCGAATGGCGCGCGTTGAAAGATCAGGTGGAGCAGCGGCTATCCGGCCGTCTGGGGCCAGCTCGCCCCGATCGGGAAGGGGGGAAGGAGGGGCGTTTCCCTGTTCGCTTCAGCCGTCCGTGGATCGGCATCGAAGGCGAGCTCACCCGGGCCAACCGCCAGATTGAGATCCTGCAGGGAGGGTTTCGAGGTGGTCTTCACCTCGCCCGTCCGCTCTCCCTCGAAGTCTGGGCGAACGCCGGCCGGATCAACCAGGACATCGAATCCAACCTCTGGTTCACGGTCCGCGAAACACGCTCTTCGGAAACCACCGTCATCGTCCGGCAGCCGGGTCAGCCGGAACGTCGCGAAACCACCATCACCTATCAGACCGAACCTGCGCAGACCAACCGTATCGTTCGCACCCACCGCGAAGCGGATGTCCAGCAGGCCGGCGTGGCGCTCGGCTATCGGTTCGGCGACGGTTCCTTCCTGGCGGCCCGCCTCGGAGGCAAGCAGTTCGACGGCCATGAAGAGAGTGGCACGACGGTTATCGGTGGTCTTGTCCATGCCTGGCGGCCTTGGTACGCCCTCGAAATCGTCAGTGCCTACGATTACGACTTGGTCCCGTCCTCGCTCCGGCTGATCAAGGCGCACACGGTCAGCGTTAACGGGCTCTGGCGCGTGCGCGACGAATGGGAGATCGAGGGTGCCGCCCGGTATTCATTCTATTCCGACACCAATGCGCTTCTGAACCTGAGGGCCGGCTCCATGTGGCTCGTAGCCGAGCGTCAGAATGTCTTTCTCGGATTCCGCTATGAACTGACCACCACGGACGAGCCTTCCGATCTCTACTGGGATCCCTATTGGGAACAGCGCGTCCTGGCGGCAGCCCGGATGGTTCGTGCTTATCCCACCTTCTATCTGAATGGAGAGCTGTGGGCTGGGCTGGTGCGGGAAAAGGGGCGGCCGATGGATATGGAAAAATGGCGGGCCCTCAAGGCACGGGCGGACCGGGAGGGCTGGTATCCCGGCGATCCGCCGGGGTCGGACTGGTCACCGGCGGTGGGTCTCAGCGCCTCATTAAGGCGATCGTTGGGCCGTCATTTCGAACTGGAGACGAACGCCGGCTTCTCGTTTTACCAAGACTATTCCGAACACGCTCTTGGTGGACGACTTCTCTATTTGTTCTGGCCCGATTGATCGGGCGGCGCTGCGGCTTCCGCGGCCTTGCGGAGGGATTCCCGTTCCTCCCATACAATCAGGCCATCGGGCAGCCCGGCGGAGAAATCCTTCAGTCGGTTCTGCTCCAGCACGAACGAGAGGGGGTAGACCCGCAGGGGCCATTCCGATCGGACAGGCAGGAATAGCCCGCGCTTGACGGTGACCTCTCGCACCTTGGCGAAGGGATTTTCCGGTGTGCTCTCGATGGCCAGCACGCAGAGGTCGCTTGTTTCGATCTCGGCCCTGAGATCCCTGATCCAGCGCTCGGTGGGCATTTCGGGAAAGATGAGACAGAAGCCGCCGAAGGAATAGTGGGCGGCGGTGCGAAGGAGCCATTCGCCGGGCAGTTTGGCGTTGGAACCGAGATAAACGGCGGGCATCAGGCGTTTGCGGTGGTACTGGCAGAACATGCGGAGCAGAGGGAGTTCCGATCCCGGAGCGCCGGCCATGCCGCCTTCTATGGCCTGTCGGAACCAGGGCGGCGCCACGACTGAAAAGGTCCGAATACCTGCCTTGAGCTGATCCAGCAGCGCCTCTTCGTTCCGCAGGACCGCCACGCTGGGAACCGCGACATAAGTTGGGAGCGGCCCGGCAGCCAGCGCCTTGATGACCACCTGGGCCTGTCCCGGAACAAAGGAGAAGGGCGCGACGCCCCACCACCCGTTCATCAGGTCCGGCGGCACCGTGACCGGCGCATCGAATGCCGGCTCTCCTTCCACATACCCCATGGCGCCATCACCCACCACCTCCAGGCGCATTGCGAAGGCGCGGTCGGGGGGTCGCCACAGGCGGGACTCGTTCGCCAAGAGGTTGCCATGCTTCCAGACTTGGAGGTAGAGGCCGGTGCGGTCGAATCCAAACCGGATCATCGTGGTAGGTCCCCGACGAGCGTAAAGCCAGAAGAAGCCACGAACATCCTCCAATGTGACTTCGATAAACCCATTCCGAAGGCCTTCGGATCCGTTCATCCGGAGGTAAGCCTCGGTCTGGGCTCCCGCCGCCCGCAGGTAGAGGCGCCCCATCCGTGTCGGAATCTCCCCGCTCGAACTGACCCAGTTGTCGGAGACCTTTCCCTCCTCGACAAACTGCTCCCGGAGCGGCTGGAGGGGGGGCAGGAGCTTGGCGAAGCGTTTGCGGATGCGCGGGTCGGGATCCTCCGCCGCCACACGGGCGAGCCAGGGATAGAGGAGACCCGATTCGGGGGCCGAAAGCAGTTCCGTCGTCTGAAGGAGATCGGCAAACCCTTCCCGATTCATCAGGCCCGTTCCGATCGCTTCAATCCGACGGAGATTGGAGAACCGCTCGGCCGGATCGTCGGCCAGGAGCTGGTAGCGGATACGGGCCTTCAGATGGTCGGGGCGAGCCTGGACCGCACTCCGCACCAACGCCCGGGCCTCCTCGGTCCGGCCATGCCGGTTCAGCCACTCCGCTTGCGCCAGAAGGACGTCCATGTTCTGCGGGAAGAGGCGGGCATAGAGGTTCAGCGCTTCGCGGGCCTCCTCCGACCGGTTCATGTTGTCGAGAAGCGCAGCCCGTCGCAGCGCCAAATCAATCTGGCCGGGATCGGCGGCCAAGCTGGCATCGTAGTACTCCAAGGCCTTATCCAGCTCCTGAAGCCGGAGATGCACATCGCCGATCAGCATGAGGGCCTCGGGACTCGTGGGCTCGGCCTCCAGCCACTTCCCCCAGTGCCGGAGCGCCTCGTCGTAATCACCCACGGCAAAGGCGTTATGGCCCATCTGACGCCACATTTCAATTTGGACGGCCTTGGGAAGAGGCCGATTCGTCTCCGAAAGTCCCGTCACCTCGTAGTAGAGCGCCAGATCCAGATCGAAGGTGGGTTCCGGAATCTGCATGAACGGCATCGCGGCGACGGCGGCCGTCGTGTCGCGGGTCAGCGGTGAGACGGCCGACGTCACCAGCCGGATTTCCGGTACCAGATCCAGCACCGTCGGAAAGGTCGTCGTCCGTTCAAGAACCGGCGGAAACCGAACCATCAACCGGAGTGCCGCCTGGGTCGTCTGGTCGGCGATCTGTCGGATCCACTGGGTGACCCGGCCGATGGAGGGGCGATCGAGCGGAGTGAAGTCGAGAAAGAGGCCGTCGTAGCCCTGTTTGACCACATCGTCCACCAGACGGGGCGCCTGGATTCGATCGAGGGCGGATTCGCTCTCCACCGTCACGGCCGGGCAAATTCGGAAGTCGTAGATCCTGGCCAGCCGGCGAAGAATTTCGATATCCTCCCCGGCGTGGATCTGGAGCCCTCCCGCCGTCACCTCCGCCCAGGGGGGCGAGAGAACCGTCATCCGATCGGCATTCTGATTGATCCACCAGGCCAGATAGGGGCCCCGGTTCAACGCCGGCCGCCATTTGACGATCTGCTCGATGTCGTTGTTGACCGTCACATTCCAGATCTGAGCCCGGGCGGCACTTAGCCGGGGCGACCAAACACTCACGCCCAACATGCCGGGAGCAGGGTCGCCTCGGACGCGCACGGCGGATTCGGTCAGAAGTCGGTCATTGAGCCGGACAAACACGAGCCGGTCACGGACAGTCACCTCCAGCGTCCAGATCTCATTGGTAGAGGCCTGGAACTGGGCGGAGGCCAGGGTAAAGGCTTCCAGTCCCGGAATCTTCTGGCGGATCCAGGCCAAGCCGCCGGGTTCGAGACCGATGTGGAGATGGGACTCGCCATCGGGCTGCGCCCGCAGGAAGAGAGAAAACTGCCCTTCGTGCAGCCGAAAACGGATCCGCGCCCGGACGTTCTGGAGCAGATCGCTTCCCGAGAGCCAGATCTTGGCTCCCGTCGAATTAGGGGCGGCCCGAAGGTCGAGGTGGTTGCCGCGGGGCTCCGCGACCCCCCACTCCCGGATCCATGCCGTCTCAAGGGTATTGGTAAAGTCGCGGAATTCGCGACGGACCGGCCAGGCCCGTTCCAGCCTCTGCAGCAGCTCCTCCGCGCTCCACCGCGGATCCACCAGCAGGCGGTTCAAGCGCCGGGGATCGCTATAGGCCGTGTTGAGCGCCATCGGACCGGAAATAAAGCCGAGGGGATAGTACTTGGCGATGATGTCGAGATTGAGCCGGCGGGTCAGAACCGCCCGGCTTTCGTATTGGCCAAAATCGCCGTAGGGAAAGGCGTAGGCGAGGGGTCGGACACCCGTCTGGCGCACGATCTCATCGTAGTTCTGTTTCACGTCGGCCTCGATCCGGCGGCCGAACTCCTCCGGCGTTTCGTACCGCTCCTCTTCCCTCTTCCACATCGGCGTGCTCATGAAGTTGCCCATGCGTCCCGTCGGGTCGGCCGGCACCTGGCGGAAGGCGTCGTGTCCCTGCCCTCCGACCTCCCACGTTCGCGAGAGAATCATGTCACGGATATAGGGCCAGCGGAGCGCCGAGGGATCCTCATCCTCGATGGGGCGGGTCCAGAGAAACATCACGGCCTTCCACCGGTTGGCCCGCAGGATCCGCCGCGTGTCGAAGTAGGAGCTTTTGCGCGACTGTTCGAAGGTGGTCAGGACCGCTTTTCGGGGCAGCGGCCGGCCTTCCTGATAAAAGGCCCGCACCTCCTCCAGGCCGATGGGGGTATACCCGTGTGCCCGAAGCAAGCGGAGCTGGGCGTCAAAGCGCGCCGGCGAAATCTCATTCGTGCGCTCGGATACTCCCTCGTAGGCCAGGGCCACAAAGGCGCGTGCGTCCACCGGGCCCCGTGGGGCCGTCGGGTGAAAAAGGGCCCGGTTGATCCATGCCTTGAACGGGGTCCAGAGTGCCACCAAAAGAAGTGCCACCGCCAGAAAGATCAACCAGGCCTGATTGGGGCCCAGCCTGGTCGGGCGGTCTCTGGCTCCCCCCATCGCACCCGGGGTGGTGGCCTCCGGCCGAGGATCGGAACCGTATGGTTGTTGCATCAGCGGGTCCCCCACTTTTTGCCTTTCAACGTCGCCAGCGCCCAGTAGATCTGCCAACTGAAAAAGCCCATGTAGGTCAGCGTAAAGAGAAAGCCCGTCCACCAGTGCCGCCGCCCCGTTTTCTGAAGGAAGTGGAGCGTCCAGACCAGCGTGATCGCGAATACGCCGATGAGATAGGACATCGTGATGGATTGCCGCATGAGGGGGGAGATGACAATGGCCTGAAGCATGACGAACGGCTCGGTCAGAGGCAGAAACATCATGATGTACCACGAGAGGGAGGGAATGGGGTGCTTCCGCCAGATGAATCGGGAGGTCTTGAGAATTTCCCGCAGGTAGCTCCTCATCCAGCGGGCCTGCTGCCGGATGTACACCGACCAGCGGTCGGGGGCGATCGTCGTCGCCAAGGCCTCATCGTCGTATAGAATCCGATAATCGCGCAGAATCAGGTTCGTCAGGCTCCGGTCGTCAGCGAAATTACCGTACTCTCCCCACACCTTGGCGTTCAGCCATTCATCCAAGACATGCAGGACACAGACCCGGCGGTAGGCAGAAAAGCAGCCCGGCAGGCAGCTGACGCACCCGTGCACACTCTCGGCAGCCTTCATGATCTTGTAAGAGAAGAAATACCGGACATCCTGCATGCGGGTCAGCAGGTTGGTGCGGGCATTCTCGACGTCGCAATGTCCCGCAATCCCCCCGACCGTCGGGTCGGCAAAGCCCTGCACGATTTTGCGCAGCGAACCAGGAAACAGGAAGGTGTCGGAATCTACGCATACCAGAATTTCGCCCCGGGCCAGCAGCGTGCCCACTGCCCAGCCGTGGCAAAGGCCGCGGTTCTTCTCGAAATCCACCACGATCAGGTTGGGATGGCGACTCTGCGCCTTCAGCATCTCCATCAGCGTCCGGTCCCGAGAGCCGTCATTGACGGCCACCACCTCGAGTTTGGCGTCCGGATACCCGGCGGCGAAAATCTGGTCCAACGTCCTCCCGATCGCCTCCTCCTCATTCATGGCCGGCACAAGCACGCTCACCGTCGGTTCCAGGCCCGCTTCGGCCGGGGCCTGATAGAAAGAGGCCAGAATGAACCGGGAGAGGATGAAGATGCCGGCCACCAGCGAGTACAGATTGACAAGCGGAGCGTACCAGTAGTTCTCGACGTTGGTCACTTGGACAAAGACCGCCCACGCCAGCAACAGCGTCCCGAATCCGGCCGCCAACAACACCAACCATGCCGGAGGCCGGCGATAGAGCGCGCGGAAGCGCTCGGCATGATCGGCTCGCGCCAAAGAGGGCGAAAGGGGAGGCAACTCGTAGGGGACGCGAACCAGCGCCGCCTGGCAGTAGGGACAGACGACGGGCGGCGGCGTCGCCACCACATGAACGGAGATGCGACAATGCGCACAATGGCAACGGGTTCCCTGGCGGGGCGGCCCAAGAACCACGGACTCCCCTTCCCCGGCCTCCCGCATCGGGGTTGATTCATGCTCTGCCATAACGACCCCTCGTCTTCCCTGGAACGTGCCCGTTCCTGCCCAATCATACACGGCCGTGGGCCCCGATTTTTTCCTTGTTCTGTATCGGGGCAGGGTTCATTATAGAACCGCCAGAGAAGAAAATGCAAGGATTCCTATAGGCCCGGGAAGGGACGCCATGAAAAAGATCCTGGTGATTGACGACGACGAAATCGTTCGCCGCTACTTTTCCTCCCTCCTGGCTCGCCTCGGTTACGAGGTGGAGTGCGCCGAGGACGGGAAAAGCGGCCTGGCCGCCGCTACCAATCCGGAAATCGGACTGATTATCTCGGACCTCTTCATGCCGGGCGCTCCATACGGAATCGAACTCATCCGCCAGATGCGCGCCGCCCGTCCCGACTGTCCGATCGTGGTGATCTCCGGTGAAAGCGACACCCACACGGTGGAGGAATGCAACCGCCTCGGGGTGAACGACTTTTTGACGAAACCTTTTGAAATGGGTTTTATCCGAAGTGTGCTCGACCGTCTCATGCCCCAATCGTGAGAGGGCTCCATGATTGATAAAACCCAAACCGGCGTCGCCTTTTTCGACGAACGCTACGGCGGGACCTACCGGCATCGTCCCCTTCTGGTCACGGGACGAGGCGGTACAGGGAAAACGGTTTTCGCCCTCCAGTTCGCCATGCAGGGGATTCAGCTCGATGAACGCTGCCTGCTCCTCTCGGCTTGGCGGGCCAACGACCTGGTGATCTTCGCCGAATCCCTCGGTTTTCCTGTAACCCAGGCGATCGAAGCAGGCCGATTCCTCCTCCTCGAATACAGCCAGTATGTGCCGGGACGCGATAAAGAGTGGAATATCGTGCTACCCCCGGAGGGATTTCTTCAGCTCGAGGAGATGATCCGCAGCCAGGCCGTTCAGCGCGTGGTGCTCGACACGGTCCTGCCCTGGGTGTGCATCCGGGAACAACAGCGCCTCGATGAACATCTTTTCTCCTTCGTCCGGGCCTTCGATCGAATGCGGGTCACTACGGTTTTCACCCTCCCCAAACCCGTCTCCCCCCTCGCCTACCGAGTCAAAAACACCTTGGAAAATCTCGTGCCCGTCGCCATTACCCTGTCGCGGGAACCCAACGCGCCGGATCCCCTCTTTATCGTCTCCAAATATCTCGGGGAGAACCGACTGGCCACCGGACTTCCCTATCGCATCCTTCCCAAAGTCGGCATCCGGGTCTTTCGGGCCGGCGAAACACCACCCCCCCAGGAAAAACCGGCGGCTCGCCCTGCGGTCAATCCAGCCGCTTCATCGCCGACCGCTGAAACGCCCGGCCCCGCCTCCGAATCCCCCGCCCCCAGCAAATTCATCCGCTTTAGCTCCATCATGCCGGGACTGGATCGAATCACTCCTGTTCCGGAACGCCGGCGGATGAACCGTCCCTTTTAGGAATTCGGACGTATGTATCTCGAATACTGGAACCTCAAACATGAACCGTTCCAGAACGTCACGGACGTCCGTTTCGCCTACCTTTCCGATCAGCATCGGGAAGGACTGGCCCGCCTCGTCTATTTGGTGAAAGGTCGAAAACTCGGCGGTGTACTGGTCGGTCCGTTCGGGGTCGGAAAGTCCATGGTGCTCGAACTTCTGGCCGAATACATGGCGGATCAGCCCGAGACTCGATTTTTCCGGTTCGATGCCCTTCCAGGAGGGGTGATGGTTCTGGCCAAGCAGATCGTCGAACAGTTCCAGATCGCCCCACCCCCCTCTAATGTAGCCGAGGCGCTCACCGCCCTCCAACGGCATTGCCAGGAAGGACGCCCGGCCTTCCATCACGCCGTTTTGATGATTGACGAAGCCCAGATGATTCGCGATCCCGAGGCTTTCGACTTCATCCACCTGCTCACCAATATGCGAACGGTGGAAAAGGGAGCGTCCGAGCCGAAGGAATATCCGGCGTTTACGGTGATCCTCTCGGGCCACAACCGGTTGGCGGAGGATATCCGGCGACACGAGTCGCTTCAGCAGCGGCTCCAGCTCCTCTGGCAGCTCGAACCCCTGAATGAAAACCAAACGTTTCAATACGTTCAGCATCGGATCCACGTGGCCGGAGGAGACATTTGGATTTTCGACGAAGCGGCTCTGACCGAGGTGTACCGGGGTTCCCGCGGTCTTCCGCGCCTCATCAACAACATCTGCGACATTGCGCTTCTGCTGGGCCAGGCGGCACACGTCCCACGCATCGGTCGTGACATCGTGCGCCAGGCCATTTATGACGTCCAGGCCTCGGAAGGCGCTCCCCCACCTGTTTCGTCCCAGCCTTAGGAGACGGCCATGACCTTGTCCGATAGCCTCCTCAACACGTTGGGTACCACCGGAGTCATCGCGTTGCTGCTGGCCATCGTCTTTGGCGTGGCCGCCATCCTGAACGCCCTACGGAAACAGCGTCTGCATCAGCTGCCCTCCGCGAAAAGCGGTCCCATCATCATCAGCGATCCCCATACCGGGCGGCCCATCGTCAACCCCGCCGTCCATCCCGACCTCTCGGCCGTTTCGAAT
>Ga0209101_1000435_pt1 | contig 34439 bp, 39 predicted proteins | sample ConPoolayeCmetaG_FD_185481 | JGI IMG/M metagenome (GOLD analysis project Ga0209101, IMG submission 185481) | Hot spring microbial mat communities from California, USA to study Microbial Dark Matter (Phase II) - Cone Pool mat layer C metaG... ...
CGTGAAGGACGTGCTGGCGCACCTGCGCGTGCTCGCCAACCCGCGCGACGCCGTGAGCTGGCATCGGGTGCTGCTGCTCCTCGAGGGCGTCGGGCCGCGCACGGCCGACGACATCGTCCGGCACGTGGCGGTCGCGAACGATCTCGCGGCGCAGGCGGAGCTCCTCGCCGGGTATCCGCGGCGCGGGAGTTACACGAAGGAGCTCGGACACCTGGCGCAGCTCTTCCGCGAGCTGGCCGCGCACGAGCATGCGCCCGGCGAGCTGGTGGCCCGGGTCGTGGGATTCTACGCGCCCATGCTCCGCCAGGAGCATCCGACGGACTACCCCAAGCGCGAGAAGGACCTCGAGCATTTCGTGGCGATCGCTACCCGCTATCGGACGCTGGGCGGGCTCCTCGCCGACATGGCGCTCGAGCCGCCGAGCGACAGCGTCGGCGACGTGCTCGCGGCGGAGATCGACGAGGGGCTGCTCACGCTGTCGACCATTCACTCCGCGAAGGGGCTCGAGTGGCGTGTCGTGTTCGTGATCGGACTCGTCGACGGCCGGTTCCCGTCGGTCTACACGCTGCACGAGCCGGCCGAGCTCGAGGAGGAGCGCCGTCTCCTCTACGTCGCGGTCACGCGCGCGAAGGAGCACCTCTACCTCTCGTATCCGATCGACGTCTTCGATCGGGGCAGCGGGCTGGTGCTCGGCAGGCCGTCGCGCTTCGTCGAGGACCTCCCCCCGAGCGTCTTGCCTGCCGTCGACGTGGTCGAGGAGGAGGGGGTCGGCGGCGCCGGCTGGTAGCAGGAGCCTCAGGCGCGCTGCGAAGCGGCCGCCAGCAGCGCTTCCGCGAGCGCGAGCTCGGCGGGCGAGGTGACGTGGATGTTGCCCGGGTCGCCGGCCACGGCGACGACGCGCCCGCCTCCCGCCTCGACCAGCACCGAGTCGTCGCCCACCAGGGGCGCCGTGGCATGGGCATGGCGGAGGGCCTCGGTGCGGAAGGCCTGCGGGGTCTGCACGAGGACGAGCCCCTCGCGCGCGATGGTCTCGCAGAAGCGCCCCGCGACCAGGCGCCGGGTCGTCTCGGTGACCGGCAGGATCGGCACGGCCGCATCGGCCCCCGCGCGCACGGTGGCGACGACGCGCTCGAGCAGGGCGGGGGTGACCAGCGGGTGCGCCGCATCGTGGACGACCACCACGGCTGCGCTGCGGGGCACGGCTGCGAGGCCAGCCCGGACCGACGCCGCTCGCACGGCTCCGCCGACGACCGCGGCCTCGACGGGCGGTCCGTCCCAAGCGACGCCTGGCGGCAGAACGACGACGACCGCGTCGCAGACTGCGCGCAGGGTCTCGACGACCCGATCGACCAGGCGGCGCCCGCCGAGGGTGCGAAACTGCTTGGGCGCGCCGAAACGCTCGCCGCGCCCCGCCGCGAGCACGATGCCCCAGGCGCTCACGCGGCGGATCCTCCCGAGTCGTCTCGAGCGTGCGTCACGAGGCCAGTGTTCGCGCACTGGAGCTGCCCGTCAACGCACCCCCGGCGTCTTCGCCGGGCCTGGCGGACATTGCCCGGGGTATACCGTTTTGCTAGACGCGAGCGGTCTCCGTTGCGCTTGCGCTCGAGGCCCCTCGCGTGTCGCCGACGACCGTCGTCTTCTACCTGCTCGCCGCGTTCACCGTCGCATCTGCGTTCGGCGTGGCGGTGTCGACCCACATCGTGTACTCGGCCTTCGCGCTCATGGGCACGCTCCTCGGGGTGGCCGCCCTCTATGTCTTCCTCGGTGCCGACTTTCTCGGCGCGATCCAGCTGCTCGTGTACGTGGGGGGCATTCTCGTGCTGAGCCTGTTCGCCATCATGCTCACGCACCGCATCGCCGATGTCCACGTGTCCAATCGGGCCGTGGGACGCGTTCCGGCTGCCGTCGTCGCCCTGCTCGTCTTCGTCGGGCTCGTGCGCGTGGCGAGCCGGGCGGCGTGGGTCGTGTGGGATCGCCAGGCGCTCGTCCCGACGACGGCAGCGATTGGCCACGCCTTTCTCGGTCGGTGGCTCTTGCCCTTCGAAGTCGCGTCGCTCGTGCTCCTCGTGGCGCTGATCGGCGCCGTGGTGCTCTCGCGCAAGGAGGTCCGGCCCTGATGGATGGCGTCGGCGTCCAGTCCTGGGTGATCCTGAGCGCCATCCTCTTCGTGCTCGGGCTCTTCTGCGTGCTCACGCGGCGCAACGCGCTCGGGATCCTGATGGGCATCGAGCTCGTCCTGAACGCGGCGTCGCTCAACGTCGTGGCGCTCGCCCACTACGCGAGCCTTGGGCGCGACGGGCAGCTCTTCGCGATCTTCGTGATCATGCTCGCGGCGGCCGAGGCCGCTATCGGGCTCGCGATCGTCCTCGGCATCTACCAGAGCTTCGAGACCATCGACGTGGACGCCACGGACCGGCTGCGTGGATGAACCCCCATCTCGTTGCGACTCCGGCGGCCTGGGTGGCTCTGGTGCCGCTCCTCCCGCTGAGCGGTGCGATCGTGCTCGGCCTCGGCGGAGCCTGGCTCCAGCACCGCGTCGGGCCGCGTGCGGTGAGCGCGATTGCGTGCGGGACCGTCGCGGCGGCCTTCCTGCTGGCGCTCCGCGCGCTCGCCACCCTGATCGGTCTGCCTCCCGACGACCGACTCCTCGTGGCGACCCTCTGGCCCTGGCTCGAGGTGGGCGGGCTCGCGGTCGATGTGGCGCTCGGCGTCGACCCGCTGTCGGCGGTGATGATCCTCGTCGTCACCGGCGTCGGCGGGCTCATCCATGGGTATGCCATTGGCTACATGCACGGCGAGCGGGGCCTCTGGCGCTTTTTCGCCTTCCTCAACCTCTTCACCTTCGCGATGCTCATTCTGGTGATGGCCGAGAACCTCCTGCTGCTCTTTCTCGGCTGGGAAGGCGTGGGGTTCTGCTCGTGGGCGCTGATCGGCTTCTGGTACCGCGAGCCGGCGAACGCGGTGGCAGGCAACAAGGCCTTCATCGTCAACCGCATCGGCGACCTGGGCTTCGTGCTGGGCCTGGTGCTGCTCTTCTGGACCTTTGCCGATGCCGGCGTGCCGACGCTCGCCTTCCGGCTCATGGAGCCCCGGGCCGACGTGCTGCAGGGCGCGCAGCTCTGGGGCATGCCTGTCGTCACGCTGGCCACGGTCCTGCTCTTCCTTGGGGCCACGGGCAAGTCGGCCCAGATCCCGCTCTACGTGTGGCTGCCGGATGCGATGGCCGGACCCACGCCCGTCTCCGCCCTGATCCATGCAGCGACCATGGTGACGGCCGGGGTGTACATGATCGCCCGCCTGCACTGGCTGTTCGCGCTCGCCCCCTCCACCTTGCATCTGATCGCGGCCGTGGGGCTGGCGACCGCCTTCCTGGCAGCCACCCTCGCGCTGGTCGAGACCGATATCAAGAAGGTCCTCGCGTACTCGACGGTGTCCCAGCTCGGCTACATGATGCTGGCCATGGGGGTCGGTGCCTGGGGCGCGGGGATCTTCCATCTCGTCACGCATGCCTTCTTCAAGGCGGGCCTGTTTCTCGCCGCGGGGAGCGTCATGCACGCGCTGGGGGGCGAGCAGGACATGCGGCGCATGGGGGGGTTGTGGGCGGCCTTGCCGCACACGGCCGTGACCTGTCTCGTGGCGACCCTGGCTATCGTCGGGACACCGTGCTTCGCCGGGTTCTTCTCGAAGGACGCGATCCTCTGGGCGGCATTTTCGAGCCGCTACGGTCACCCGCTGCTCTGGGCGGGCGGCACGGTGGTGGCGGGATTGACCGCCTTCTACATGGTCCGCCAGTTCGTGCTGGTGTTTTTCGGGACGAGCCGCAGCGACGCCGACGCTCGCCAGCATCTCCACGAGTCGCCCGCCGTCATGACCGTCCCCCTGTGGATCCTGGCCGTGGGCGCGGTCGTGGCGGGCTATCTCGGTGTGCCGCCGGTGCTCGGCGGGTCCCTCGGGGTCCCGCACGTGCTCGAGGGCTGGTTCGCCCCCTTGTTTGGAGGCCACGCGGAGGGATCCGGCGGGTCGCACGGTGCGCACGCGGAGCTCGAGCTGGGCCTGATGATCGCCTCGGTCACGGTGGCGGCGGGCGGAGCGCTGCTGGCCTGGCTGATGTACGGAGCGCGGCGGATCGCGCCCGACCGGGTCAGCGATGCACTCGCCGGGCTGCCCTACCGGGTGCTCCGCCATCGCTACTGGGTGGACGAGATGTACGCCGCGGTGTTCGTCCGCGGGACCGTGGCGCTGGCCCGCGTGCTCGCCTGGGTCGACACGCAGGTCATCGACCGGCTCGTCGATGGCGCGGCGACGCTGGTGCGGGGCGCGGCGGTGCTGGGGCGATCGATCGACGACTGGCTCGTCGATCCGGCGGTCAATGCCGTCGCCGATGCCACGTGGGCCGTCGGGCGCGCCGCACGCCGCGTGCAGACGGGTGCCGTGACGTCGTATCTGTACGGAGTCCTGCTCGGGATACTGGGCGGGGTGTTGCTCTGGTGGTCGTGGGCGGCCGCGCGTTGAGCGCGGCTGGCGCGCGGACGAGGTGATCGATGGCCGAGTGGGTGCTCACCTGGACGACCTTCACGCCGCTGCTCGGGGCGGTCGTGGTGCTCTGTCTGCCCGCGCGCGCGGTCGACGTGATCCGCGCCGTGGCCACTGCGTTCACCGTGCCCTCGCTGCTGCTGGCCGGCTGGCTGCTCCTGCACTTCGATCCGTCGAACACGGCGCCGCAGTTCGTGCAGCGGGCATGGTGGATCGAGACCTATCGCATCGAGTACTTCGTGGGGGTCGACGGCCTGAGCCTCGCGATGGTGGCCCTGACGGCGCTGCTGTCGTTCCTGTGCATGCTCGCGTCGTACGGGATCGAGCGCGGCGTCAAGGGGTACTTCGCCCTGTTCCTCCTGCTCGAGACGGGTATGCTCGGCACCTTCGTGGCGCTCGACCTCTTTCTCTTTTACGTCTTCTGGGAGCTGATGCTGCTGCCGATGTACTTCCTCATCGGCATCTGGGGCGGCCCACGACGAGAGTACGCCGCGATCAAGTTCTTCCTCTACACCCTGCTCGGGTCGGTGCTGCTCCTGGTGGTGCTGCTCTACCTGTATTTCACGCCCGAGCCGCACTCCTTCGACATGACGGCGCTCGGGGCGCTGGTGCGCGATCGCATCCCGCTTTCGGTCCAGCTCCTGCTCTGGTTCGGGCTCTTCATCGGCTTTGCGATCAAGATCCCGGCCTTCCCCTTCCATACCTGGCTGCCCGATGCCCACGTCGAAGCGCCGACGGCGATCTCGGTCATCCTGGCCGGGGTGCTGCTCAAGATGGGGACGTACGCGATCCTGCGCCTCAACTACGGGATCCTGCCCGAGGCGACCCTGGCGCCGCTGTGGGGCTACCCGGTGGCGTTCTGGGTGCTGGGGGCCCTAGGCACGTTCAACATCGTCTACGGCGCGCTGTGTGCCATGGCGCAGCAGGACCTGAAGCGGCTTGTGGCCTACAGCTCCATCAGCCACATGGGCTATGTGATGCTGGGCATGGCGGCGTTCACGCCGCAGGGGATCAATGGTGCCGTGCTCCAGATGTTCAACCACGGCACGATCACCGCCATGCTGTTCCTCCTGGTCGGCGTGATCTACGACCGAGCGCACCACCGCGACATCGACGGTTTCGGCGGCCTCGCCGCGATCATGCCGATCTATACCGGACTGACCGGCTTCGCGTTCTTCGCGGCCATGGGGATTCCCGGGCTGTCCGCGTTCATTTCCGAGGTCCTGGTTCTGCTCGGAGCCTGGCCCGTCTACCCCGGGCTCGCCATCGTGGCCGCGAGCGCCATGGTGCTGACGGCAGGCTACCTGCTCTGGGCGTTGCAGCGGATGTACCTCGGACCGCCGAATCCGAAGTACGCCGACACCGGCTGGGAGATCAACGGCCGCGAGCTGTGCACGCTCCTCCCGCTCGCGGCGATCGTGCTGTTCCTCGGGGTCTATCCCCGGCCGCTGCTCGCCCTGCAGAGTCCGACGCTCGTGGAGCTCATCGAACGCGTCCAGCGGGCCGTGCCGGCGCCGAGCGAGACGATGCTGGCCGAGACGGCGAACGGCGGCTGAGCCGGTGGGACCGATCGACAGCTTGCGCTGGTTCGTACCCGAGCTGGTGCTCGTGTGCACGCTCCTCGTCGTGATTGTCGTCGACCTCGTCGCGGCGGGCCGGGGAGGCGGACGCTCCAGCGCCTGGCCGGGCATCCTCGCTGTGCTCGGGGCGGGCGGGGCCGTGGCCGCGACGATCGGCGTTCCCATCCTCGGCGTGCCGGGGCTCGTGGGTGCCGCGCCGCGCTGGCTCTTCGGGCGCATGCTCGTGCTGGATCCCTTCAGCGTCTTTTTCAAGGTGTTGCTCGGCCTGGCGCTGCTGGCCGCCGCCACGATGGCGCTCGGCTCGCGCGAAGTCCGCAGGCGCCAGAACGAGGGGGAGTTTTTCACGGTCCTCCTTGGGGCGGGGTTCGGGACGATGCTCATGGCCGCGGCCGGGCACCTGCTCATGGCGTACCTGGCCCTCGAGCTGCTGAGCCTGAGCGCGTACGTGCTGACGGGCTTCCCCCGGCACGACCGCCGCGCGGGCGAGGCCGCGCTCAAGTACCTCATCTACGGCGGGGTGGCCTCCGGGGTGATGATCTATGGCATGAGCTGGCTCGTGGGCCTGACGGGAGCCATGGACTACGCCGGTATCCGCCACGGCCTGCTGCAGCTCGCGCCGGCGAGTCGCGGGGCGTTCTTCGTGGCGTTGGTGCTCGTGCTCGTCGGCTTCGGCTACAAGATCGCGGCGGTGCCGTTTCACATGTGGGCGCCCGATGTCTACACGGGAGCGCCCCTCCCCGTGGCCGCCTTCCTCGCCGTGGGCTCGAAGGCCGCGGGCTTTGCCATCCTGCTGCGTTTTCTTCACGGAGGGATCGGATCCGAGGGCGCGATCGCCGCTGTGCCCGCCGCCGAGCTCCTGGCGCTCGCGGCCTTCGTCACCATGACCTTCGGGAATCTCGCGGCGCTCGGCCAGACGAACATGAAACGGCTCCTCGCCTACTCATCGATCGCGCACGCGGGCTATGCGCTTCTCGGCGTGATCGTCCTCGGCGAGACCGGCTTGCAGGCGGTCCTGCTTTATCTCGTCGTCTACTATCTGATGAACCTGGGGGCGTTCTGGGTCGTGATGCTGGTCGTGAGCCACAGCGATCGCGAAGATCTCGAGGCCTTCCGGGGGCTCGCCTGGCGCGGTGGGGCAGTGCCCGCCGTGGCGCTCGCCATCTTCCTCTTCTCGCTCGCCGGTCTGCCGCCGCTGGCGGGCTTCATCGGGAAGTTCTACGTCTTCGCTGCGGCCATGGGGGAGGGGTGGTACTGGCTGGTCGTGGCTGCCGTGCTGAACAGCGTCGTCTCGCTGTACTACTATGCGCGTGTGGTCCGGACGATGTTTCTCGACCAGCCAGCGCCGGGCGACCCGCCGCTCGCCTTCCGGATCGCCGACCTCGGAGCGGTCGGCGCGCTGTCGCTACTGACCGTGTATTTCGGTGTCCGCTTTGGCTGGCTCCTCGAGCGGACGATGGAGGCGGGTCGCGTCTTCCCGGGCTGAGCACGAGGGCGCCGGCGCCCTCTACGTCGTCGCGACGCCTCTCGGGAACCTGGAGGACATCACGCTGCGCGCCCTGCGGGTGCTGCGGGAGGTCGACCTCGTCGCCGCCGAGGACACGCGGCGCACGCGCACGCTCCTCGTCCATCACGGGATCCGCACGCGCCTCGTAAGCTACTACGACGCCGTGGAGCGCCAGCGCGCGCCCCGGCTGATCGCCGCGCTCCAGGCCGGCCATCGCATCGCGCTCGTCTCCGACGCTGGGACGCCGGGGATCGCGGATCCCGGCTACCATCTGGTGCGCGGGGCGCTTGCCGCCGGGGTGCGGGTCGTCCCGGTCCCCGGGCCGACGGCCGTGGCGGCGCTCGTCTCGGTCGCCGGCCTGCCCTGCGAGCGCTTCGTCTTCGAGGGGTTTCTGCCGTCCCGCTCGACCCCGCGGCGGGCTCGCCTGCGGGCACTGGCGGCCGAGTCCCGTGCCATGGTGTTCTTCGAGACCGGCCGGCGGCTCGGGGCATTTCTCGACGACGCGACAGCGATCTTCGGCCCGGAGCGTCCGGTGGTCGTCGGCCGCGAGCTCACGAAGCTCCACGAGGAGCTTGTCCGCGGGACGCTGGCCAGCGTCCGCGAGGCCCTGCGCCCCCGCGAGCCGCTGCCGGGGGAATCGGCGGTCCTCGTGGCCGGCGCCGCGGAGCCCGCACCGGCACCGGTGTCGTCGGCGATGGACGAGGCCATTCGCGCGGCCAGGGCCGCGGGCAAGTCGACCCGCGAGCTCAGCGCCGAGATCGCCCGCGCGTTCGGCGTGCCGCGGCGCGAAGTGTATCAGCGCGTGCTCGCGCTGGAGCGTGCCCGGGAGTGATCCGGCCCCCTGGGGCACTTGGGTCGTGGCAGCGCGTGGAGTAGGCTTGATGCCCTCGGAGCCCAGGCCATGAACCCGCTCGAGGAGGGGACGACCCCCGCGATCGACTTCGACAAGGTGGCCGCGATCGGCCAGCGCGGCCAGCGAGTTGTACCGGTCGTCCTGCAGGATGCCGATTCGGGTGAGGTCCTCTTCGTTGCCTATGCGAACCGCCTGGCGCTCGAGGAGACCCTGAAAACGCGGCGTGCTGTCCTGTGGTCCACCTCCCGGGACGAGCTCTGGCGCAAGGGCGAGACCAGCGGCGACGTGCTGGATCTGGTCGACGTGCGGGTGAACTGCGAGCAGAACTCCCTCCTCTACCGCGTGCGGCCGCGCCGCGGTGGGTGCTGCCACACCAGGGACGCGCACGGCCAGGCCCGGCGGACCTGTTACTACCGCTGCCTCGACGAGACGGGCGCGACGCTCCGCTTCGTCTGAGCGCTCCTGGGCGCAACCAGCGGCCCGGCGTGGCAGCGGCTGTCGAGTGGCGGTCGAGTGCCAGATGACCCTCTTTACAGGTGTCACGATGAGTGAAACGGCCAACTGCACTAGGATCCTGGCATCAGTCACGACCTGGTGCTCTACGGCTGCTTTAGCGCCTGCTGGGAGGGGTAGCAATGTACATACATGCCGTTATGCTCCTGGTGGTTCTCGCTTCCCTTCCTGCTCCTGCCCTGGCGCTGACGCAGGACCTGGTCGCGTCGTTGGCCTTGCCGACGACGGCACGACCCACGAGCCTGGCGCTGACCCAGGACGGGCAGACCCTGCTGATCGGCACTCGGCAGCGTTCCATGGCGGACGAGTTCTACGCGATCGCTCTCGGCCCCGAGGGCGTCGAGCCTGTCGTCGAGTGGTCGCTCGACATCGGGGCCCATGTTCATGCCATCGCGCTGGCTGGGACCATGACCTATCTCGCGACAGCGGACGACACGGCCGAGCTGGTCGTCGTCGACCTGGACCAGCGACGGCGCGTGGCAGCCTTCGACGCCGAGGGACCGGGCGACGGCCGACACGTCGAGGTGCTGGCGAATGGCGACATCGTGCTTCGACGACAGCCGAGCATTCTCGGCCCCGAATGGTATCGGCTCACCTTCGAGGACGGGAGCCTGCGGCTGCTGGAGGCCGGGGAGGACACACGGCGCATCCGCGCGCCGCGCCCGCCGCGGCTGTGTTGCTACCGCGCGCCGCGGGGCCAGGTGATCGCCCGGGCTCGCCGACGGATTCCGGCAGGCGCCCTGCACTATCTGCTCGTCACGGATCGCCCGGCCCTCCAGGTCGTGGAAGAACGGGCGCCCGTGGTGTTTGCCGACATTGACGGTGACGGTATCTACCGCCTCGGCTGTCTCGGGGATTCCAACACGGCAAGAGCGCGGTTCATGCTGAAGTGGTGCGAGCTGCTGCACGCGATCCTGCAGGACCCGCAGTTCGAGATCGTGAATCTGGCCGTCAACGGCGCTACCGTCACGGAGTCGCCGAGACCGCAGGCTGCCGCGCAGATGGCGGAAGCGCTCGCAGCGGGGGTCGATGCGGTTGTCCTTGCCTTTGGCACGAACGACCTCTTCTTGGGACGGAGCGCGGTCGAGGTCCGCGATGCCTATCTGGCGTTGCAGTCGCAGGCCGAGGCGGCGGGGCTCGCGTTCTACGTCGCCACGACCCCGCCGACCGCCCACGGCCCGGGGCTAGAAGTCGAGGTCAATCAGCTCCTGCGCGACAGCCTTGCGCCACGGCTCGTGGACTTCGACACCGGATTCGGCCCGGAGCACTTCGTGGGCGATGGGTTCCATTTCAACCAGGCGGGCCAGTACCTGCGCGCCGAACGCGCGCTCGAGGTGCTCCGTCGCCCCGATCCCTGATCGCGGGCTGCTGTGTCCCTTCCGGAGCGCCTCTGGACAGCACGGCGTGCTCTCGGGCAGAGCACGCCGTCGTGGATTGCCAGGCGGCGGCGAGCGTCGACCGCGTGTGGCTGCGGATCGTGGGATGCCTTCTGGGCATGGCCATGGTCCTGAGCTGCGGGCGGGGCGGCGAGTACCATGTGGCGCTGGACGGGTCGGATACCAACCCGGGGACGCGTGCGGCGCCGCTACGCACGATCCAGCGGGCTGCCGACCTGGCCCAGCCCGGCGATGTCATCACGGTCCATGCCGGGGTGTACCGCGAGCGCGTGGATCCTCCCCGCGGGGGGACTTCGGACACGCAGCGGATCGTCTACCGGGCGGCTCCGGGAGAGCACGTCGAGATCGCGGGCTCCGAGGTCGTCCGTGGGTGGCAACGGGTGCGGGGCGATGTCTGGAGCGTGACCCTGCCCACCCGCTTTTTCGGCGAGTACAATCCCTACGCCGAGCGCCTCCACGGGGACTGGTTCGAGCCGATCGCCCGGGAGCATCACACGGGCGCGGTCTACCTGAACGGCGAATGGCTCGAGGAGGCCGCGACCCTCGAGGAGGTGCTCGCCCCGCGCGACCGGGGGCCGAGAATGCCCGGAGACTACCTCCTGAACCTCGCCTGGCTCCGTCCGCGGTATGCCGGCAGCGCAGCCATCCCGGTCACGGCCTTCGATGCCAAGGAAGGCGTGGGCCTTGCCCCCTGTGACGAGGCAGGGCAGTGCCTCGCCTGGATCGAAGATGGCGACTGGGCACGCTATCCCGCCGTGAGCTTCGGCCCGGGGACGACGGCCATCGAGCTCCGGGTCGCCTCGGCCGGCCGCGGGGGGATCGTCGAGCTTCGACTGGACGGACCGACCGGTGAGCTCCTGGGTACGGTGGACGTGCTGCACACCACGCAGTGGGATCAGTGGGTGTCGCTCAGCGCGCAGATCCGGCCGCTCAGTGGAGTGCGAACGCTGGCGCTCGTCTTCCGTCGCCGCCCGCCCGTGCCGCGCTGGTTCGCACGCGTCGACGCCGCGACAACCACCATATGGGCGCAGTTCCCGGGCAAGGATCCCAACCGCGAGCTGGTCGAGATCAATGTCCGCCCGGCGGTGTTCTACCCGAGCGCCCCCGGTCGGGACTTCGTCACGGTCCGGGGGTTCACGATGCGCCACGCGGCGACGCCCTGGGCGTCGCCGACGGCGGAACAGATAGGCGTCATCGGGACGCACTGGAGCAAGGGCTGGATCATCGAAGACAACACGGTGAGCCACGCGACCTGCGCCTGCATCACGCTCGGCAAGTACGGGGACAGCCACGACAACACCTCGGGCAGCACCCCCGAGGGCTTCCTGGCCACGGTGGAGCGCGCGCTGGTGTACGACATTCCCTGGGAGCGCGGGCGGGTCGGGCATCACATCGTGCGCGGGAACACCATCTCGCACTGCGAGCAGGCCGGGATCGTCGGCAGCCTGGGAGGGGCCTTCAGCACGATCGAGGGGAACACCATCCACGACATCCATGTGCGCCGGCTCTACACCGGGATGGAAATGGCGGGCATCAAGCTGCACGGTGCGATCGACACCGTCATTCGCCGCAACCACCTCTACCGGAGCTATCGCGGTGTGTGGCTCGACTGGATGGCGCAGGGGGCGCGCATCACGCAGAACGTGCTGCACGACAATGGCCCGTGGGATGACCTCTTCCTGGAGGTCAATCACGGACCCTTCCTGGTGGACCACAATCTGCTGCTCTCGGGGCGAAGTCTGTGGGACATGTCGCAAGGCGGCGCCTATGCCCACAACCTCTTCGCCGGCGAGATCATCGCCAGCTGGGGATGGTTCCGCGAGACGCCCTACCATCCGGCGCATGCGACGGCCTTTGCGGGACTGCGACGCGTCGACGGCGGCGACAACCGCTTCTTCAACAACATGTTTCTCGGGCCGGGACGCGTTCCAGCGCGCGTGCCGCCGTCGCCAGAGATCGTCAAGGTGATAGCGACGGGATACGGCCTGACGGCCTACGATACGCGTCCCGGACCGATGCGCGCCGAGGGCAACGTCTATCTGAACGGTGCCAGACCCTCGGCGCAGGACGTCGGGGCGTTGGTGCTGGACACCGACCCGGATCTGCGGCTCGAGAAGGCGGACGGCCGCTGGATCCTCCAGCTGGATGTCGATCCTGCGCTCGGCCACATGGCGGTCTCGCCCGTGACGAGCGCGCTCCTCGGGCGAGCGCTCGTGTCGGACCTCCCCTACGTCAACGCGGACGACTCTCCTCTCGTCCTCGATCGCGATTACGCCGGGCGGCGGCGAAGCCTGCTGCGGCCGACCCCCGGGCCCTTCGAGGCGCCGGGGCACGGGCGGGTGTCGATCGCGGTCTGGGAGTCGCCGCGTACCCCGCTCCCCTCCAGGGTGATGCCAGCCGGAGTACCGTGGTCGTGAGCATTAGCCGCGGTGCGACGTCGGTGGTCGAGGCTGCGCGTCCAGCGGCGCCACGCCGATGCTTCGCAGCGACCATGGGCTTGTCTTTCAACGTCGACGCCTCTGGGCCGCGTGCAGGGCCTCTTGGGAGAGCCAAGAGTGCATCCCGCCGTCGACGCCCGCGCGGATCGGCATGATCGAGCGCTGCGTTCGGCGCGTCGCGGGAAAGGGCGCTCGGCAGCACAGCTACCGGGCGTCACGACTTCAACGGGTGACTCGACGGTGGGAAGGCATGACCGGAGGTCGCATGCTCTCGCACGGCCGGTTCACGCTGCCCGCTCCACGTGTAACGCCAGAGCGCCTTGCGCGACCTAAAAGCGAGGAGGCCTGTATTGCCAGTAGCATTGCCGCACCCCGCCGTCGCGTGGGTTGTCTCTGCCGCGGCCCTCCTCATCGGTGCGCCGGGCGGGGCCGATGTGGCGATCGCGTGGCTGAGGCTCGCCGTGGGCGTTCGGGGCCACGAGGGGTTCGGCCACCGCCGCCGCCCGCGCGCGTGGGGATATCGATTCGGGTCGTTGGCCTGGGCCCCGGTTGGCAAGCACCCACAGCGACTTTGGAGCGCGTGATGCCCCCATCCATCTTACGCCTTCTGTCTCTGTGTGCCGTGTTCGCGCTAACGCTTCTCACCACGCGAGCGGCATCGGGGTTCGACACCAGTCGGAGTACCATTCCCGTCGACGAGATCGTGAGCGGCGGGCCACCCAAGGACGGCATCCCGGCGATCCTCGCACCCAAGTTCGTCAACGCCAGTGAGGCGAGTTACCTGGAAGCCGAAGACGAGGTGGTCGGACTCGTCCTCGACGGCGTGGCGCGCGCATATCCGCTCCGCATTCTCAACTGGCACGAGGCGGTGAACGACCACGTGGGCCCGTTCCCTATCGTTGTCACGTACTGCCCGCTTACGCGAAGCGCGGTCGTGTATGACCGCCGGGTGAACGGGCGAACGCTCTCCTTCGGCATCTCGGGACGGCTCTACCAGAGCAATGTGCTTCTCTATGACCATCAGACCGAGAGCCTCTGGTCGCAGCTCCGGGAGGAGGCCGTGACAGGACCGCAGGCAGGGACCCGTTTCCAGGCCCTTCCCGCGGTCACCACGACGTGGGCCGCATGGCGACGCGCGCATCACGACGTGCTCGTGCTTTCGCCCGACACCGGACATCGGCGCAATTATGCGGAGGATCCTTACGCCGACTACGCTCGCTCGCCCGCGCTCATGTTCCCCCCAAAGCAGGTCGACTCGCGCCTGCCCGCCAAGGAGATGGTCCTGGGCATCAGGATCGGTGACGCCGCCACGGCCTACCCGCTCGCCGCGCTCGCGCGAGCAGGTCGGATCGAGGACACGATCGGGGGGCGGCGCGTGCACATCGAATACGATGTGGGCGCACGGTCAGTCCGTTCGGTGCAGGGGGAGGACGGGCAGCTCCTGGTCGCGACTACCCTGTACTGGTTCGCGTGGGCGGCCTTCCACCCCGACACGGCCGTGTGGAGGGTTCCCGGGCAACCCCGGCGGCAGCCGTCGCCTCTGAGCGGCGGCGCCGAGGGTTCGAATGCGGTCGAGATCGTGTCGCACGACGCCGCGTGGACGGACGCCTTCGGCTTCGGCTGGGACCCTGGCACCGGCGGGGCCGGCCTGCTCGTCATTCGCGGGCAGCTGCGCAACCGCTCGGAACGGCCGCTGGATTACGTGCACCTCGTCTTCGAGCTTCTCGATCCCGAGGGACGCGTCGTAGTCGCCGAGGAGGGCTACAACCGAGCGAGCGAGACGCTCCGTGCGGTCGAGAGCCCGGTGCCCGTCGCCGGCGGTCCGCCGGCCGTGCGGCGCGCGATTCCTCGCGGCGGCGGGGACGGATTCCGGATGATGTTCGTGCGCGAGGAGCTTCCCGCTGTCGTCGCCTACCGCATCCGCGTCCTCGAGTCGCCAGCGGCACGGTGAGCATCGGGCCTTAACTCTGTACCGTGGTAGAGGGTGTAGGCTCCCAACCAGGAACGACGGCCTGCGGATCGGGACCGTCGCGCGGGCAGCCGGCGTGAACGTCCAGACGCGTCGGGACTACGCGCGGCGCTGCCTGCTGTGGGGACCTGAGCGCGACCCGAACGACTACCGGCGCTACGACCGGGACGCGGTCCGAGTAGTGCGGTTCGTGAAGCACGCGCAGGTGCTCGGGTTCTCGCTTGCCGAGATTAAGGAGCTGCTCGCGCTGCGCCTCGACTCGCGTCGCGCGTGTGGCGACGTGAAGAGGCGTGCGGAAGCGAAGCTCGTGGACATCGAGCAGAAGATCAAGGGCCTGCGTGCCATGAAGCGGACGCTCACGCGGTTCATCGCCGCGTGCTCGGGCCGCGGCCCGACCAGCGAGTGCCCGATTCTGGATGCCTTCGATGAGGAGAAGCCGTGATCGGCAGTGTGATGGGGCGCATGAACGGAAGAAGGTGAACGCGATGGTGAGGAGCGTGTCTCTCTGCCCGGGTTGCGATGCCTGCCCGAACGTCGAGGTCGAGGAGCACGAGGTCCGGATCGGTGAGGCGGGCAACTTGGTGAAGCTCACTCCGGCCGAGTGGAACGCGCTCGTGCGCGCGATCCGCGACGGCGACTTGACGGAGCTGTGGACCGCCGAGGATAGCGAGGGGCAGTGTCCGACTGCCCCTCGCCGTTGTCGCGCGCATGACGGAGGTGAAAGAGGGCATGGGGACTACCGCATTCCCGGCGGCTGGATCATCGTGGGCGCGATCGCAGGCACCGCGGTGGCCTTCCTGCCCGAGTGGGTGGGGAAGCTCTACTTCGCCGCGCCCGCACGATGGCCGCGTGTGCGAACGAGGCCTGCGGGACGCCCAAACCCGATAGCTGAGCCGCATCGCGCTCTGGGGCAGCCTGGCAGTTCCGATCGGGGCGGACGTCTACCCCTACCTGATCATCCTGGCGGCGTAGCCCGGAGGGAGATGACGATGCGGTTCTTCTCGGGCCTGGTCCTCGCACTGCTCCTCGGGAGTGCCGCGCTCGCCGCCGATGTTCGACGCACGCTCGCCCTCACGGGGCTCACGTGCGCCGCGTGCTCGGCCGCCGTGACAAAGGTCCTTGAGCAGGTCGACGGCGTGCGTCAGGTGACCGTCAGCGCCGACCGCACACGGGCGGTCATTATTGTGGACGAGGCGGTGCCGCCGGAGCGGCGCGTCGACGCGGTCACCCGTCTCGGCTACGGGGCGCGTGCCGTACCCGAGGCGGGGAGCTGAGCGTGGAGGCGTTCGCCCTGGTGATCCTCGGCTCGGGCTCGACGGCGTTCTCGGCCGCGATCCGGGCGCCGCCCGAACACCGACGGCATCCGACTCGGCAAGGCAGGCGTCGAGACCGACGCCGACGGCTGGGTCGTCGTGGATCCGACGCTCAAGACGAGCGCCCCGCATGTCTACGCCGCTGGTGACGTGATCGGCCGCTACACCGGCAGCCACCTGGCGACTCCCGTCGGCGCCCACGACGGCGCCGTTGCCGCCGAGAACGCCCTCACGGGTGCGGCCCGCACGGTCGATCACGGCGTGATCCCCCGCACCATCTTCACCGACCCGCAGATCGCGACCGTGGGTCTCACGGAGGCCGAGGCGCTGAAGATCGCGGCGCTTGCGTTCTCGACCGACCTCGCGAAGCTCTCCTGCTGCGCTGAGGGCTGACCGGAATGCTGGGGTTCGCCGCGAGGCGTGCGAGCGAGTCGGCCTTCCACGCGGCAAGCTCGTCATCGTGAACACCGCCCATCACGGGGCTCATTCCCGTCGGCAACGCGAACGCGGGATTAGAGGTGCTCGGTTGCGGCTTGCACCGGGTCCGGTGGTTTCGTCTTCCCGCCTGACCTCGTCTGCGGCGGCGAGCACCCCTCCTAGCCGGAACCGTCGCGCCGCCTGTCGCAGCGCGAACCGGCGCTCGGCGGCCGACATCTCCGAGAGGGCGAGGCTCACGACCACCGCGTCGAAGCTTCCTTCAGGAAGGGAGTCGATCTCCGACGCCGTGCGCTCCACCCAGGTCACCGCTCCGGGTGGCGCTGCGGCCAGTCTCCGCTGCCCTTGCTCCAGCATCTCGGGGTTCTGATCGAGAGCCGTCACCGCGGCACCTCGGGCTACCAGTCGCTCCGTCACGGCGCCTGTCCCGCAGCCGATCTCGAGCACGCGTGCCCCTGGCATACGCGCGGCCCGGGCCACGGCCTCGTGAACGCGCGAAACTCACCCCAACGTCAGGATCCGCATCGCGGTGTCGTACCGCCGGGGCGCGGACTCCAGGAATCGCACGAGCGCGAGCGAGCTCATCGCCGGAGCATCCGTCGCACCCCCTCCGCCAACGCTGCGCGCAGCGCGCCGTGCCTTGCGAAGGCGGCGGGATCGACGAAGTGCTGGAAAAGAATGCCGTCGATCAGGCCGATCACCATCCCTGCGGGCACCTCGGGATCGAGCTTCGGATCGATCTCGCCGCCCGCCTGTCCTTCGGCAACGAGCTGCGCGAGGTTCCCTCGGATGCGGAGGTACGGGCGCGTAGCGGAGAGGGGGCGAAGGTCCGCCTGCGGAGGTTGTGACCCACGAGCCCGAACAAGGCCGCCAATTTCCGCCACAGCCTCTTGAGCGCTGCCGGCGGGTCCCCCGCCGCTCGCCGAGGAGCGTGCCCGTGCACTTTAGCGGCTGATGGTGAAACTATCCACCCACACGGTCCCGCCGCTGGCCGTGACCTCGATGGTTTCGACGGGAACGGGGAACGACGCCTGCTGGCGCGGAGGCATCGCCCCGAGGCAATTGCCGTTCGTCGCGAGCGGCATGCCCACGGTGGCGCCCATGGCATCCCGGAAGGTCATCGTGCCGCTCGCGGCACCCTCGGCTGCGAAGAACACGTCGATACCCCTGATGCCGGGGGAAAGATCGATGGTCAGTGTCTGTCCGCTCTGAACCTTGTACGATTTGAGTCCCGACGCGTAGCAGCCGGGCTTCCCCTCGAAGAAGCATCCCGCGCCGCCACTGAAGCTGGCGCCGCACATCGGGCTGAGGTCGGGACAGCTCGTGTCCATGTCGATCGTGCACGTCGACGGCGGCGGGCTCGTGCAAACGCTCACGTCGAAGGTGCAGCTCGGCGTGCAGGCAAGGGTGCCGCCGGTAAAGCCGCGGGAGACGCACGTCTCGCCGGCGAGATCCGCGCCGTCGCACTGCTCGGCCGGATCGACGCTGCCGTTGCCGCAGGTTGGGGGGATAGTGGTGGTCGTCGTGGCGACCGTTCCGCAGGCTTGGCCCGGGGGATTCGGGTTGCAGACGAAGTGGAAGACGTCCACGTCGGCGCGCCTGGGCGTGGTCTGAGAGCGCGCGGCGAGTCGGATGCGCTTCCGCCCAGGCTTTCTCCCCTGCTTCCGGGTACGAACGACGAGGCTTTCGACGGGTGCGCCACAGACCGAGCTCGCGTCGGCGGGCGGAGTGGGAAGATCGCCGGCCACAAAGAGCCGTGGTGGTTTCGCCGTTACCGTCCGGAGAGCCGTTGGGGCACAGTCGGCGATGTCGGCGAGATTCGCGCACACCTGGAAGCGGAAGGTGCAGGAGCCGTCCGGCACGCTCGAGCCGTCGACGTCGCACGAGGGATCGCAGTCCGTGCAGGCGATGGTCCCTCCGGAGGCCATCCCGGCGAGGCCGACCAGACAATCGCTCGGGACACGGGGCCTTCCACCGGATGGGTTTCCGCCGCCGTAGCCGCCGCCTGCGGCCTTCGGTGTGAGGGTCGCGAGAGCGACCGCGAGCGCGATCCGACGAACCGTCGCCGACATGATGCCCCCTCCCTCCGTAGATACGTCCGATCGAACCCGCCGATCGTTACAGCGGGTCCGACGCTATGTGCCCATCTCGCCGTGCGCGTGCAGCTCACGCATTACGGGGGGAACTGCCGACGCTTGCGACCCCGCACCCTCGAGAAATGCCCGGGCGGCATGCAGCGCGCGCGTGAGCAGCTCCTCGGCGTGGGAGAAGTCGGCGGGGCTCACGGCGAGCGGGCAGGGCGGCGGGAGCACGACCAGCCGGGCACGGTTCTCGAGCGCGGCGATCTCCATGATCAACCGCTGCTGGATGAGCAGGCTGAGCGCGTGGAGCCCCATGCCGAGCGCGCTCCGGGGCGCGGCACGGAGGGCGCATGCGTAGCCGGTGGGCAATACGTATATCTCGGTCGCTCCCAGCTCGAGCGCATGCGAGATCGGGGTGTTGTTCGCCACGCCGCCGTCGATCAGCTCCGCGCCGTCCCACGGGACGGGCGGGAAGAGCGCTGGGATCGCCGCGCTCGCGAGCACGACCTGGGTCGTATCGCCCTCCGACAGCCGCTGCTCGCGACCGCTCTTCAGGTCGACGGCGATCACGTGGAGGGGGATGCGGGCCTCGCCGAGCCGCCTGAACTCCACGTGGGTCTCGAGGAGGCGACGCAGCCCGGAGCTCGGGATGAGCGAGTTCCGGCGGCCGAGGAAGCCGAGCAGGCCGCTCACGAGGCTTGGCGGGAAGACCTCGGTGCGGTGGATGGTCCGCCACACGTTGCCCAGCGCGTCGGCCGTGGCCGGGGTCGCCGGCCGCGAGGCGATGAAGGCCCCGTTCACGGCGCCGACCGAGGTGGCGACGATGAGATCGGGGACAATGCGCCGCTCGTAGAGTGCGCGCAGCATCCCCACCTGGATCGCGCCGAGGCTGGCGCCGCCGGAGAGCACGAAAGCGACCGGCATGTCACGATCCCATCGCGCGGAACACCGGAACGGTGCGCTCGGTGCAGAGATAGAGGAGGGCGCGAAGGACCACGCGCTGGAGCGCCGGATCGTCTGGGGCGCTGAGCGGGTAGCCGAGCGGATACGCGACGGCGAGGGCGCGGGGCGGACGGATCTTGCGCGTGATGTCCGGGAGCATCGTCAGCGAAGCGGTCACGACACCCCGCCGCTGGAGCTCCGCCGGGACCAAGCCGACGACTTGGTGGCACATCGGTCAGACGGGGACGAGCAGCGCGACGTCGACGCGGTCCCCGACGAGGAGCGCCGCCGCTTCGGGCGCCGTGTCGCGGACGAGCCTCCCGGCGCCGTAATCGAGCCCATGAACGAGAGGTGGCGCGGGGCCACCTCGCCGATCACGCCCTCGGCGGCGAGCTCACGGAGGCGGTCGAGGGGGAAGGCGAGGTTGCGATCGCGAGCGATCCCGGTGTGGTCGTACGACTCGCTGCGGTGGTAGCCGACGAGCCCGCGCACATCGTCGTCCCGCGGGATCACCGGGTACGACTGGTCGCCGCCGCGAACCCGTGGGTCGAACGGCGGTGCGCCGGCGGGCACGAGTCCTGCCGTCGAGACCAGGGCGTTGCGGCAGGCCGCCATCGGCTTCTCCAGTCGGGCGCACGGCACCGGGTCGATCCGGCGCCAGGGGTAGGCGCGGAGGAAGCCCCGGAGCATCAGCGGCAGGGCGCTAACGTCAGCCATTTGGTGAATGCTCGGTAGTCCACCCTCACCGGGAGATGTTACACGGCGGCCGTCGTTCACTCGGCCCGAGGGGGCGAGGGCGCCACTGCGACCGGCGCGCCAACCAGACGGCGCCGAAGAGCGACGCGATCATCATCCCACCCGCCGCCGCCCCGCCGTGCCACACGAGAAGGTGCAGGGACTCGTCGATCGGGCATGCGAGGCGCAGTCCCACAGCGGCGAGGACGAAGGAGGCGCCGGCGGCAAGCGCTCCAGCAAGCCAGGGCGCGGGGGGCATGCCGCGCGCGACGGCGGCCACCAGCGCCGCCAAGGGAAGCGCCGCCAGCGCGCCGATCCGGGCGAGGTACGGCCAGCCATGATGGATGAAGTCGCCCACCGTCTGGTCCGGATCGGTCGGGCTGCCAAGACCAGCGAGAATGCCGAGCACCGCGAGCACCGCGGCGCAGCCGGCCTTAGCGCGAAGGCTCGAGTCCGGGGATCGCCGCACGCAGGGCCAGCCAGGCCAACGCCGTGGCGGCGGCCATGTCACGAACACGCGATCCGTCAGCACCCGAGCCAGGTCGGGCCGACCCCAGAGGCATGCAAAGGCAGCCAGCACGGCGACGCCGAGCGCAAGCCTAAAGAGCACCCGAACGGCCGGCGCGGGAAGCGGTCTCACCGGAGTGGCGCCTCCGACGAGCCTCTCGATCTGCTCGCGGTAGCGGTGGCCCCGCGTCATGCCGCCATCCTCATAGGAGTCGATCCCGTGCGGATCTTGGCGGCACGTCCGCGATCCTTAACAGTCGGGGACTGCGGTGAACGCTGCGCGACGTAACAATTCCCCGGCTCGGCCGACTAAGTATACACGGGGCTTTGTCGTTCGCCGCCAGCCGGAGCATGCTTTCGTGATGATCGGCTCGTCCCTGATACGGGCAGCAACCCTCGGCGTCCTGCTTGCGGTCGCCTGCGGGCAGGCCTCAGCACCCCAGTCGGCCGAGCCTGGCTTCCTCGGCGAGCCCCTGCCCGGCGTGCCACCACTGGACGGGGAGGTGCTCGCGCGCCTGCGTCCAGCCTGGGCGGCGCGGCCCCCCGGCTACACGCCGCGCACGCGCCATCTCCGCCCCGACGGCTCACCCCAGTACACGAACCGGCTCTTCTTCGAGCCGAGCCCCTATCTCCTCCAGCACGCGCACAACCCGGTCAACTGGTACCCCTGGGGCAACGAGGCGTTCGAGACCGCCCGGCGGCTCGGCCGCCCCGTGCTCCTCTCCGTCGGCTACTCCACCTGCCACTGGTGCCACGTGATGGAGGAGGAGTCGTTCGAGGACGAGGAGATCGCGCGATACCTGAACGAGCACTACGTCGCCGTGAAGGTCGATCGCGAGGAGCGGCCCGACGTGGACGCCGTCTACATGAACGCCGTCCAGACGCTGACCGGCGGGGGTGGCTGGCCGATGACGGTGTGGCTCACCCCCGAGCGGCGGCCGTTCTACGGCGGCACGTACTTTCCCGCCCGCGACGCCGGCCGAGATCGAGGCTGTCCTCGGTGCCGACGAGGCGCGCCTCGTCGCAGCGTACTACGCGGTGACACCCGCAGGGAACTTCGAAGGGCGGAGCATCCTGCACACGCCGAAGTCGCTCGATACAATCGCCCATGAGCTCGGCCGCACCTCCGACGACGTGGCGGGCGTGATCGCCGGGGCGCGCGAGCGGCTCCACGCGGCCCGCGCGCGGCGGCCGCCGCCCCTCCGTGACGAGAAGATCCTCGCGGCGTGGAACGGCCTCATGATCTCGGCACACGCGCAGGCCGCGCTCGTACTCGGCGACCCACGTTACGCCGAGCGGGCGGCACGCGCGGCCGACTTCGTGCTCGGCCGCATGCGGCGCGACGGCCGGCTTCTCCGCAGCTGGAAGGACGGGCGCGCACACCACAGCGGGTACCTCGACGACTACGCGTTCCTCATCGCGGGGCTCCTGGACCTCTATGAGGCGGCCGGCGACTCGCGCTGGCTCCAGGAGGCGATCGCCCTCGATGGCGTGCTCGCGGCGCACTTCGAGGACAAGGAAGCCGGCGGCTTCTTCATGACGAGCGACGACCACGAGGACCTCCTCGCCCGCGAGAAGCCCGCCTACGATGGCGCCGAGCCATCTGGCAACTCGGTCCAGGCGCTGAATCTGCTGCGCCTCCACGAGCTCACGACGGAGGACGGGTACCGGCAGCGGGCGGAGCGGACGCTCGCCGCCTTCGGTACCACGCTCGCCCGACGACCTGCCGCGCTTTCCGAGATGCTCCTCGCCCTCGACTACCATCTCGACACCCCGAAGGAGATTGTGATCGTCACGGCCCACGCGCGGGACGAGGCCACGCCGTTCCTCGCCGAGCTTCGCACGCAGTTCGTGCCGAACCGCATCCTCGCCGTGGTGGGGGAGGCGGATCGGCTCGCCACGCTGGTGCCGCTCGTCGAAGGCAAGGTCGCGCTCGGCGGCAAGGCGACCGGCTACGTGTGCGAGAACCGCGTCTGCGACTTGCCCACGACGGACCCCGCGATCTTCGATCGCCAGATCGCCCGGGTGCGTCCGCTGCCAGGCTCGGATGCCCCGCCGGGAGGGTGAAGCGATGGACGAACGACGAAGCATCCTTCGGCTGAGCGTCCTCCTCGTCATGCTGGTCTGGACGCTCGACAAGTTCGTGAATCCTGCCCACGCGGCCGGCGTGTACGCGAACTTCTACGCCATCCGTGGACTCGGCCCCGGCATGATGTACGCGATCGGCAGCGTCGAGCTCCTGGTTCTCGCCGGCTTCGCGGTTGGCTTCCGCAAGCGACTGACCTACGGTGCCGTCCTCGTGTTGCACGCGGTCTCGACGCTTTCGTCGTACCGACAGTACCTGGCGCCGTTCCAGAGCCTCCTCTTCTTCGCGGCCTGGCCGATGCTGGCGGCGTGCTTCGCCCTCTACCGGCTGCGCGAGCTGGACACCCTCTGGACCGTCGAATAAGCACCGTCGCCGCGGAGGGACCCTCGTCATGATGGAGCACATCTTGCACTACCCGCTCTGGCTGCAGGCGTGGATCGCCTGGATGGGGCTCGTGAACTCCGCGGCGGTCATCTTCTTCCGTCACGTCCAGGCTCGATGGGCGCTCGCCGCGTTCGTCGGCGCCGCGCTGCTGATGCACGCCCTGTATGTGCTGAACGGCTTCAACCGACTGCTGGGACTCGGGCACGTCGTATTCTGGACGCCGCTGGTCGCGTATCTCGTACGCCAGCGCCCCCGTCTCGAGGTGGGGAGCCCCGTGCGCGCGTGGGTGACGATCCTGCTCGTCACGAACCTCACCTCGCTCGTGGTCGACTACACCGATGTTGTCCGCTACCTGCTCGGGGATCGTGGGTGAGCCGCCGGTGCCGACGAGGCGTTACCTCCGGTAGGACGGACCGCCTGCTCGGCACGTACCGCGAGCAGCCGGTGGACGGGCACGAGACCATGACCATCGGCATCGAGCAGTTCCGCACCGAGCGCGATCTCTGGCTCGACCGGATGCTGGTCCAGCCGCGCCGTAACCCGGCCAGCGGCTATCAGATCAACCGGAAGGAGGGCGCCGCATGAGACGGCCCCCTCCTGATCGAGGCTACAGCCTCGGGGCTCTCGGTGTGCCGCCGCATGCCGTTGGCGGGTCGCCAGTCACGGCCGGCCTGCGGTGACGCCGCCGTCTACCGGCAGCTCGGTACCCGTGATCCACGAGGCCGCGTTCGAGGCGAGGAAGAGGATCGCCTCCCCGACGTCGGCAGGCTTGCCGTTGCCGCCGAGCGGGTGGAAGAAGTTGAACGTCGGCAGCGTCGCCTTCACCTCTTCATCGCTCAGGAAGGTCCGGAGACCGGCGTCTCGACGACCGCCGGCGCGACGGCGTTGATGCGGATGCGGTGCGGCGCGAGCTCGATCGCGAGGTAGCGCACGAGCGCGTGCACGCCGCTGCCGCGGCGCTGCATCACCCTCGCCGCCGCCTGCGCGGTGAAGAACTTGCCCTTCAGGATCGTGTCGAGGAACCAGTCGTACTCGTCCTCGGTGAGGTCGACGAAGGGCTTCGGGCGGAAGACGCCGGCGTTGTTGAAGAGGAGTGGAGGCCGCCGAAGCGCCGTTCCGCGAGCTCGACGATCGCGCGGCCCGTCGTCGGGTCCGCGACGCGCGCGCCCTCGGCGACGAGCCGCCGCACGACCTCCTTGCCGATGTCGGATCCGCCGCCGGTCACGGCGGCCACTCGATCCTCGAAACGCCCGCTCTGCTCCTTCTCGTGTCGTTTCACGGGTTGAACGGGGACGGCTCGGCCGCGTGCGAGCGCAGCGGCAGCGCACCGCGCGTCTCGCGGACGGCGTCGATCTCGAGCTCGACGACGCGCTCGGCGCCGGCGAAGCGTGCGGCGCGCGCGGGATCCCAGTCGACGCGCGCGCGGCCGCTGAGCTGGAGCACGTCGCCGGTCGCGAAGTCGGCGAAGACGAGGCCCGCGCGCGGATCGCTCGCGAGATTGCCGAGGGTCTGGAACATCGAGTTGCCCGCGTAGTCGGGCCACGCGAGGCGCCGCTCGCCGAGCACCTCGACGAAGCCGGGCGCGCCGCCGCGATGCGAGGCGTCGAGGCCGGCGTTGCTGTGGCCCGACGCGATGAACCAGGTGTCTGCGCGCCCGATCCGCCGCTGCTGCGCGATCGTGAGAGCCTCCGCCGCGCTCACGAAGGGATCGCGCGACTCGAGGACGCCCTCGACCACGAGGTCGCGGCGCTGAATGTACTTCGGGCAGTTCGCGAAGACCTCGTCCACCGCGACGCGGATCGGCGACGCCGCGTGGTCGACGCGGCCGTTTACGCGCATGCGGCGGCGCGTTGCGAGGTCGATCACGAGCGCGCCGACCGGCGCGCCGGGAACGAGATTCGCGGCGAGCGGATCGCCCGCGATCGGCGCCGCGTCGATCTCGATCGCCTTCTCGCTCGGCGCGGAGAGGAAGCCGGGTGCGCCGTGCACGATCGAAGCCCACACGCGGCCCTCCGCGTCGCGGCTCGCCAGCACCGCGAAGGGCTGCTCGAGCAGGAAGGCCTGCGCGCGCGGCGGGATCTCGGCGTGGATGCTGCCGCCGACGCGGCTCGCGATCGCGGCGACGCCGGCGCGCTCCTGCACGGCGCGTTCGCCTTCGTGGAAGAAGTGGGGCATCGGAGTCGTCCTCGGTTCGGGACCGGCGGCCGGATCAGAAGAAGCCGCAGCTCGGCGCGCCGGCCGTCGGCGCGTGCGCGTGCTGGAGGCCGTCGCTGGTGAAGATCTCGAGCCGCGTGCCGTCGGGATCCTCGAAGAAGATCCCGCCCGAGCTCGCGCCCTCGCCGTGCGGCACCGCCCCCTCGTAGAGGAAGCGGCCGCCCGCCTCGCGCACGCGCGCCTCGGCGGCGCGCACGTCGGCGAGCGTCGGCACGCGGAACGAGAGGTGGTGCAGGCCCGGGCGCGTCGCGTCGAAGCGGCCCTCGCTCTGCTGCCAGAGCGTGAGCGCCAGCGTGTCGCCGTTCTTCAGGAACGCGAAGCGTCGCGCGTCCTGGTCGGAGCGACCGCCCACGGTGAAGCCGAACACGCTCTCGTAGAAGCGCACGGCGCGATCGAGGTCGGTCACGTTGATGCCGACGTGGCCGGTCTGGAAGTCGGTCTGCGAATCGGATCGGGTCATGGCTCGTGTTCTCCTTCGCGCCGCCGCTTCAGCGGAGGCGCCGTTCGTGTTGTGCGATCGGGACGTCGTTCGCGCTCATGTCGCGCCGGCGCATGAGACCGCTCTCGTCGAACTCCCAGTGCTCGTTGCCGTGGGTGCGGAACCACTGGCCGGCGGCGTCGTGCCACTCGCTCTCGAAGCGCACCGAGATGCGGCTGCCGGTGAAGGCCCAGAGCTCCTTCGTCAGCCGGTAGTCCTGCTCGTGTTCCCACTTGCGCCGCAGGAAGGCCCGGATCGCATCGCGTCCGCGGAAGAACTCGGTGCGGTTGCGCCACTCCGAGTCCTCGCTGTACGCGAGCGCGACGCGCTCCGGGTCGCGTGAGTTCCACGCGTCCTCGGCCGCCTTCACCTTCGCGAGCGCGGTCTCGCGGGTGAAGGGCGGCGCCAGCGCCGCCGGTGCCACCCCGCCCATCACGCGGCCTCGTTCGCGAGCGCCGGCGCCTTCGGGAAGTCCACCTCGGTGTCGGCGACGCGGTTCAGGTAGTTGGTGAGCACATTCAGCGCGACGTGCGCCACGATCTCGGCGATCTCGCCGTCGCCGAAGCCGGCGCCGCGCACGCGCTCGAGCTCGGCGTCGGTGACACCGCCGCGTGACGCGACCACCGCGAGCGCGAAGCGGATCGCGGCATGGGCGCGCGGATCGCTCGCGTCGCCGCGGCGCGCGGCGAGGACGTCGCCGTCCGCGAGGCCGGCTTTGCTGCCGAGCAGCGAGTGCGCGGCGAGGCAGTAGTGGCAGCCGTTCGCCTGCGCGACCGCGAGCGCGATCTGCTCGCGCAGCGTGGCCGGCAGCTGCCCGGCGCCGAGCGCGCCCGAGAGCCCGAGGTAGCCCTCGAGCACGGCGGGCGAGGACGCCATGGTGCGCATCATGTTCGGCACGAGTCCGAGCTTCTTGCGGACTCCATCGAGCAGGGCCTGCGCCTTGCCGGTGGCCGCGGCGGGATCGAGAGCTTGCAGACGGGACATCGGATCCTCCTTGTGGGCGACCGTTCGCGTGGTCGTGCCGGAGTCCGGTTGCAGCGAGCGTGCCGAGGCCACTTGGCGAGAAGGCGTTGATTTGATTGAAGTTGCACACGCGATAGTCAGACAAAATTTCGTTGGACCACGAGGTTTTTCGGTCGACCACGAAACTTGGTGTTATATGGGCCGCATGTGGGACGAGGCTCTGCTCCAAGTCGCCTTGGCAGCGGCGGAGGCCCGCGATCCGGCCGCCGTGCTCAGCACGGTAGTGGACGGTCTCACCGGCGGTGCGGGCCTCGCGCTGGCCCGCGTCTGGCTCCTCGGGCCCGGCGGCCCGTGCGACGCCTGCCCGATGCATGACGAGTGTCGTGACCGGACGCGCTGCCTACATCTGGTGGCGAGCGCCGGCAACCCGTACAACGAGTCGCAGCAGCGCTGGTCCCGCATCGACGGCGACTTCCGCCGCTTCCCGCTCGGCGTGCGGAAGGTCGGGGACATCGCCGCGAAGGGAGAGTCGCTGCTGGTTGCCGATATCGAGCGCGACGCGGCGTGGATCGCGCGGCCGGAGTGGGCGCGCGCCGAAGGCATCCGGAGCTTCGCGGGACACCCGCTGGTGTTCCACGGCGAGGTGCTGGGCGTGCTCGCCGTCTTCTGCCGCGAGGGGATCGGGCCCGAACGGTTCGAGCAGCTGCGGGGCTTCGCGGCGCAGGCGGCCGTCGCGATCGCGAACGCGCGTGCCTTCGCCGAGCTCGAGCACCTGCGCGAGCAGCTCGAGCTCGAGCGCGACTACCTGCGCGAAGAGGTGCGCGACGCGCGCGCACACGGCGCGATCGTGGGCTCGAGTCCGGCCCTGCGAACGGCGCTCGAGCAGATCGAGCTGGTCGCGCCGACCGACGCGAGCGTTCTCGTGCTCGGCGAGTCCGGCACCGGCAAGGAGCTGGTCGCGCAAGCGATCCACGAGCGCAGCGCGCGCGCCGCAGCACCGCTCGTGCGCGTCAACTGCGCGGCCGTTCCGCGCGAGCTCTTCGAGAGCGAGTTCTTCGGGCACGTGCGTGGCGCCTTCACCGGTGCGGTGCGCGATCGGGTGGGGCGCTTCGCGCTGGCGGACGGCGGTACGCTGTTCCTCGACGAGGTGGGCGAGATCCCGCTCGAGCTGCAGGCCAAGCTGCTGCGCGTCCTGCAGGAGGGGACGTTCGAGCCCGTCGGCGAGACCCGCACGCGCCGCGTGAACGTGCGCGTCGTCGCGGCGACCAATCGCGAGCTGGGGCGCGAGGTCGAAGCGGGTCGCTTCCGCGAGGACCTGTACTACCGGCTCGCAGTGTTCCCGATCGAGCTGCCCCCGCTGCGCGAGCGGCGTGGCGACGTCGGCGCGCTCGCCGCGCACTTCCTCGCGATCGCCGAGCGCAAGCTCGGCAGGAAGGGCCTGCGGCTCACGAACCGCGATGTGCAGGCGCTCGAGCGCTACGCGTGGCCCGGCAACGTGCGCGAGCTCGCGAGCGTCGTCGAGCGCGCCGCGATCCTCGCGCGCGACGGTCGGCTCGCGATCGAAGCTGTCCTCGACCGCGCCAACGCCCCAGTGGTGCCGGTGCCGCGGCGACCGGTGAGCGCACCGGCGCCGGCGATCGAGATCGAGACCGAGCGCGATCGCAAGCTGCGCGAGCGGGCCAACATCGAGGCGGCGCTCGCCGCGTGCGGCGGCAAGGTCTATGGCCCGGGGGGCGCGGCGGAGCTACTCGGTATGCGCCCGACGACGCTCGCGTCGCGCATCCGGGTCCTGGGGCTCGTGCGCCGACGCTGATTGGCTCGCGGGCGGCGGTTTACTTGAGGCCGTGTCCCGGGCCGAGTCGCTCCGGCGATTCTCCCCGACGCTCCAGCACTTCACGTCGGGGAAAGACCCCGGTACGGTCCTGCCCCCAGAGCCGTAGTTTCTCCCCGCTGAAACGGTGGCGCCGCTCGCGGGACCAAGACGTCATGGGAATGAATGTCCTCGCTGAGAAGGAGGCGATGATGGCCGTCGGGGGGCGCCCTGACGAGGAACGACGCGGCGGTCTCATGCCGGGCGTCGGCGACACGCGTCCGGCAGGCGCGCGGCGAGCCACGGTCATCAGGGTAGGCCTCGTGGCCCTCGCGCTCGCCGTGGTCGTCGTGGCCTTGAAGACGCTGCATGTCGAGCGCTACCTGCTGGACCTCGTTGGCTGGATCCGCGGCGCGGGATGGGCGGGCGTCCTGATCTTCGGCGTCGCGTATGTGCTCGCTACGGTCCTGTTCCTTCCCGGCTCGGTTCTCACGCTTGGCGCCGGCTTCGCCTATGGGATCGTGCTCGGCACCGCCGTCGTCTGGATCGCGGCGAACGTTGGGGCGACGGTCGCCTTCGTCCTCGGCCGGACGCTCGCGCGCGGCTGGGTGGCCGGGCGGGTCGAATCGAGTCCACCCTTCGCGGCGATCGACCGGGCCGTCGGCCGCGAGGGCCTCAGGATCGTCCTCCTCACGCGGCTCTCGCCTATCTTTCCGTTCAACCTGCTGAACTACGCCTTCGGGATCACCAAGGTGGGGCTGCGCGACTACGTGCTCGGCTCGCTCGTGGGCATGCTCCCCGGCACTGTCATGTACGTCTACCTGGGCTCGCTCATCACGAGTCTAAGCGAGCTCTCGAGCGGTCGCCCCGGCGGCGGGACGGCGCAGCAGGTGTTCTACTTCGTCGGGCTCGCCGCCACGGTCGCCGTGACGTTCTACGTGACGCGCGTCGCGCGCCGCGCGCTCGCCGAGGCGACGGAGGACCAGGCGGGAGCGAGCGCCGATGATCACCCGCCGACCGAGGCACCGCGCGTCCTGCCCGACGACGCGCACAACCGGCGCCTCATCTCGCAGGTGCATCCGCCCCGCTGGGAGAACCCGATGCCTGCCGGGCGCTACAACGTGGTCGTCGTCGGCGGGGGCACGGCCGGCCTCGTCTCCGCCGCCGGCGCGGCGGGGCTCGGCGCCCGCGTGGCGCTCGTCGAGAAGCACCTCCTCGGCGGTGACTGCCTGAACGTCGGCTGCGTGCCGTCGAAGGCGATCATCGCCGCCGCCCGCGTGGCGGCCGTCGCGCGCGGCGCGGATGCGTTCGGCGTGCGGGTGGGCAGTGTCGAGGTCGATTTCCCGGCCGTGATGGAGCGGATGCGCCGGCTGCGCGCCGACATCGCGCCGCACGATGGCGCCGAACGGCTCCGCGGCCTCGGGGTCGACGTCTACCTCGGCGAGGGTCGGTTCACCGGCCCGACGAGCGTCGAGGTCGATGGCCGGCGCCTCGAGTTCAACCGCGCCGTGATCGCGACGGGGGCCCGGGCCGCCGAGCTCCCCATCCCCGGCCTGGCGGAGGCCGGCTACCTCACCAACGAGACGGTTTTCTCGCTGACCGAGCTGCCGCGTCGGCTGGCCGTCATTGGCGCGGGGCCGATCGGCTGCGAGATGGCGCAGGCGTTCCGCCGCCTCGGCAGCGAGGTGACCCTCTTCGAGGCGGAGCCGCACGTCCTCCCGCGCGAGGACGCGGATGCCGCCGCGATCGTGCAGCGCCGGCTCGAGGCCGAGGGCATCCGCCTCGTCCTCTGCGGGCACGTGACGCGAGCGGAGCGCCGCGGCGCCGACGTGCTCCTCCACTGCGAGCTCGGAGGTGCTCACGACGTGCTCGCCTGCGACGCCATCTTCCTCGGCGTCGGGCGCGCGCCGAACGTCGAGGGACTCGGGCTCGAAGCCGCTGGTGTGGCGTACGACAAGCGCGGCGTGACGGTGGACGATCACCTTCGGACCACGAATCGCCGCATCTACGCCGCCGGCGACATCGCCTCGCCGTATCAGTTCACCCACACCGCGGACGCGCTCGCGCGCATCGTCCTGCAGAACGCGCTCTTCCTCGGGCGGAAGCGGGCGAGCGCGCTCGACGTGCCGTGGTGCACCTACACCTCGCCGGAGATCGCGCACGTCGGCCTCTACGAGCACCAGGCGCGGGCGAAGGGTCTCGACGTGGAGACGATCACGATCCCGCTGCGGGAGGTCGACCGGGCGGTCCTCGACGGCGAGGACGACGGATTCCTCCGTGTCCACCTGCGGAAGGGGAGCGATCGTATCCTCGGCGCGACGCTCGTCGCCGAGCGCGCGGGCGACATGATCTCGGAGCTCACCGCCCTCATGGTCGGCAAGCGCGGGCTCGGCACCCTCGCGGCGACCATCCATCCCTATCCGACCCAGGCCGAGGTGATGAAGAAGGCGGCGGACGCATGGAACCGGGGGCGGCTCACACCGCGCGTTCAGCGGCTATTCAGGTGGTGGCTCGCGCGGAGGCGATAGGTCGAGTACGGTGGCCGCCGGCGCGTCGAGCGAGGTGCCATGATGGCCACGCCGCTCGAGCCGGGAGACGAGTTCCCGAGCTGCAAAGCGAGCACCAGCGAGGGCCGTGCGATCGAGGTGCCACGCGACCTCACCGGACGCTATGCCGTCCTCCTGTACGACCGGGGCTGGTGGTGACCCTTCTGCCGTCGGCAGTTGGCCGACCTTCAGTTCCACCTCCAGGAGCTGCGGGAAAGGGATGGCTCGTCCTCGCGTTGTCGACCGACCCGCCCGAGAAGGCCAGCGAGACGGTGGAGCAGGAACGCCTCGGCTTCCCCGTCGTGTGCGGGGTGAAACTTCCGGACGACGCTGAGCGCATCGGCGCGTTCTCGGATGCGAAGCGGAACATCATCGAGCCGGCCAACTTCCTGCTCGGAGCCGATCGCCGGATTCTGCTCGCCAGCTACGCGGCGGGACCGCTTGGGCGGATGCGGGCCGAGGACATTGTGCAAATGGTCGGTTTCTACGACGCACGCCGAAAGGCGAAGGGCGCCTGAGCGAAGCAAGCCGCGGCTGCATCAGCCGGACGCGCAGCGCGTGAGTGAGCGGGTCTGGCGACTCTGCTTCGCCGCGCCGCTGACATCCTCGGGCCGACCCCGGAGCGACGTGTTGTGCGCCTTGCCCTGGCGGGAGACAAACCGACCCGAAGGAGGGGGGCGATGAGCCACGACTACGACCTCATCGTGATCGGCGCCGGTAACGCGGGTCAGGCAGCCGCCGGGATCGCTCGCAAGGCAGGCTGGTCGGTTCTCATCGTCGAGGGGCGAGACATCGGTGGCACCTGCCCTCTCCGCGGCTGTGTTCCGAAGAAGGTCCTGGTGGCCGCCGCCGAGACGCTCGATCAGAACGCGCGTGCCCGCGCGCACGCCATTCGGGTGAGCCAGGCCCGCCCTCGACTGGAAGAAGCTCATCGCCCGCCAGCAGACGTTCGTTGCGGGCGTTCCGGCGACGTTCGAGAAGGGTGTACGCGAGCGCGGCCTCGACGTCATTCACGGCCGCGCACGGTTCGTCGATGCGCACGGGATCGACGTGGCTGGCCAGCGCTTCAACGGAAGGAAGATCCTCGTTGCAGCCGGCTCGAAGCCGCGACCGCTGGGCATCCCGGGAGGCGAGCTCGCGATCACGAGCGACGGTATCCTGGACATGAAACGGCGGCCGGCGTCGCTGTTGCGAGGTGCAGCCGCTGGCGATGCTCCAGCAGCTGCTGCGGGTCCAGGTAGCGCCGGTCGAGAAGAGCCATGGCTACGGTACGGCGACGCGCGGTGGGGTACGAGGACGCTGCCGTGGATCGCGGCGTTCATCGTCGCGCTTGCTAGGGCGGGCGTGGCGACGGCCGAGCCCATACTGGCCTCTGAGAGCACCGAGCTCTCGCAGGAGACCCGACTACGATCCCTGGGAACCGTTCAATGAACCCATGTTCTGGTTCACTACGACGTGCTCCACCGTTTCAGCGGCGATCCTGACGCATCGCCGGGGTGCCCTCGGTGTAACGGGACTGCGATTGAGAGGACGATAGGGGGGTAGACGTACCTCAGAGAGCATCGCGGGAGGAGGTGACCAATGTCGGGCATGAAGGGGTCCGCGGACTCCGGGACCCGGAGCTCATTCAGGCGAGCCACTGACGTCGTCGTCAGCGTCTGGAACGGTGCGCGCACCTGGGCCGCACGCATCGGACGGTGGCGCATCACGGACCTGCCGAGGGACGCAGCCGAGATCCGCCGTGATCTTCACCGACGGGTAGAACGTGCGGTCGACGACCTGGAGGAGCGGCGCAAGCGAACGCTCGTGCCGCTCGAGGACCGCACGGCCCGGCTGGTCGATGCCGTCGCGAGGCGCGCGCCGGTGTCCAGGGGTGAGGTAGCCGAGCTGCGCGGACGGCTCGTCGGTCTCGAGCAGCGCCTCGAGGCGATCCTCCGGCAGGCCGGTCGCAAGGGGAGCAGCGCGCACCAGTCCGGCAGAGAAGCCGCGGTTTCCTGAGGCGGGCGCACAGGCGCGCCGAGGCTGCCCGGCCCAACGCGGCGTAACTATCACGTGTCCAACGTCGAAGAAGGGGGATGACCAACATGCCGCTCGTCCAGATCAAAGGCCCCGGCGGGTATTTGACGCTCGACCGGAAGCAGAAGAGCTTTGACACCGGCGTATGGGTGTCAGGGAGAAACGACCGTGGCTGAGCGCGTGACCCTACAGGCCCTGGCGGTGGCGGCCGTCCTGGCCCTCTGCCAGCCCGTGCTGGCGGAGACCAAGTTCACCGTGGATCCCGAGGTCGGGAACAACACCTTCACCGCCGTGTTCGACGCGACGATCGGCGAGCGGATCACCGCCGTCAGCTCGGCCGTCGGCTGCACCCTGACGGTCGACGAGGCGAAGCTCGAAGGCCGGGCCAAGTGCTCCCTGCCCCTCACTTCGGTGCGCGTCGACAACGACGACACCAAGAGCGAGCACTTCGCGCAGTGGGCGACCAACAAGAAGATGGACCCGGCGAAGTGCACCTTCGACCTCGACGTCCCGGCGGTGAAGCTCCCGGCCCCGGTCGAGCCGAAGAAACCGGTGCCCTTTACGACCGAGGGGACGTTCACGATCTGCGGCCGCCCGCACGCCGATCACCGCCCGGAGCGGATCCAGGGGACCGTCATCTACTTGCCCGCTGGCACATACGGCTCCAAGCGGACGCTCCGCATCCGGGCGCGCATCGAAGGATTCGATCGCGAGAAGTACGGGGTGAGCCCCAAGAACACCGCGGGGTGGCTCGCGCGCGTGCAGCAGCTTGCCGACGTCGTTGCGACCGAGGGAACGATCGACGTCAACGTCTTCGGGACCAGCCCCGATGGTTCCGAGGGGGAGCCCCAGCCGTAGCGGGATGAGAGTCGGGCACCGCGGGGGGTGCCGGACTGAACACATCACAACTGTAAGGAGGACCGAGTATGAACCGAATGGGACGAGGGATTCTGATCGCGAGCGCCGCCGCGGGCCTGGTGCTCGCCGGCAACGTCGTGGCGCGCGCCGCCGACAAGGCCGGTGGTGAGGTGGTGCAGTGTGCCGGCATCAACGAGTGCAAGGGCAAGGGGAGCTGCGCCGGCGCCGAGAACGCCTGCAAGGCGCAGAATGCGTGCAAGGGGAAGGGCTGGGTAGAGACGAGC
>Ga0209101_1000436_pt1 | contig 34342 bp, 25 predicted proteins | sample ConPoolayeCmetaG_FD_185481 | JGI IMG/M metagenome (GOLD analysis project Ga0209101, IMG submission 185481) | Hot spring microbial mat communities from California, USA to study Microbial Dark Matter (Phase II) - Cone Pool mat layer C metaG... ...
ATAGACAGTGACACTCGCCGCCCACAGGTCTTGCTCGATGGCTTCCCAGGCGGCATCGTTGCTCAGGCGGCGCAGGAGGGCGCCCAAGCGATCGTCGTTAAAGTCCACCGTGCGGATAGGTTGACCGAGCAACTGGTGCAAGGTGTGGGAAAGCCCGTTTGCCCAATCTTGCACGGCGGATTTGCGATGGTCGGCCTGGGAGAGGATGTAGGCGAGCCAGCCGACGGCGAGTTGACCATTGTGCAGACCTTGCTGGGAACCGTGTGTGCCGAGATGGCGGTTGAGCAGGTCTGCCAGCCCCAAGCGGTTGGCTACGCCGATGATCAAAGGGACATCGTCCACGCGTTCGTGTTGGATGGAAAGGATCTCTGCCATGCCCCCAGCATAGCAGATAATTCGGAATTTGACCAATCAGTTTATGCGAAACTTGAGTAAAACTGAAAGGACTATGACGAATTATTGATCAAGGCGGCACAGAGCGTCGCGGGCAAGCGCAAGTAGTGCAAAGATCTGGATGTGCAGTTCTGACAGCGCAGTGATGTGCCACGTGGTCTGACGATCGACCCCCCACGCGTGTTAACGTAATCTGCGCGCGGGCAAACGCTTGCAGAATCCGTTTGCCTGTCGGACGATCCGTCTCTCGCGTGGCTTGACCCGCATACAAGCCCTTCAGCGGCTTGCCTGCCTGACGCAAGCCCTGCCGCACTTGGCTTTCTATCAACGTCAACAGACGCAGCCCCAATGTCAACAACCGCGTCAGTACTTTGATCTGGTCATCTTTCCACACGAACAACGGACGGAGTCCCAACGGCAACTCTTTGACCAGACGAAAATCACGCTCCAAAACCCCTCCGCCACAATAACGCACGACGGCTTGCGCCATCGTCAATTGTTCCGCTGGCGCATTGGTCACTTGCACGCGCCAGCCCAACCGATGGCGATGCGCCGTAATCGCAGACTCGTTGCGCTGGACGCAGCGAATCACATAGCGCACCTGCGTCTCGGTGAACGTCTCGCGTTGCGCGCCAGGACGCCCCCGTCCGCGATAGCGCGTCACCGTCGTCGTGTGAGCCTCCCACTCGACGGTGAGCCGACCTTGCACGCGTTCGCGTACCAGAATCCGCTACAACCGCATTGACCCACCCATCGAATTCACGGGCAGTTTCGCCTGTGTGCGGCAAGGCGGTCAGATACAAGTCGCCGTGAGCCACGATGTCGGCACGGATGGCGCGTGCGGCCATTTTACAATCGCCGCTGTAGAGCAGTCCGCGTCGTCCAAGCAGGGTACGGACGCGTCGGAGCAGCGGCGTGTATAGCGAATCGTCGGCGGACTGCCCCGACACCACATCGCTGGCAATCAACTGCCCCGTTGGCTCGGCGGCTGCCGCCATCAGTTTGAGTTGGGGCAGGTCTGGGCGATGGTCTTTGCTATGCCCGTGCTGCATCAACCCGTCTGGCGTCGGTTGATGGTACCCTGCGCTGGTGGTCTCGCATCGAGGCGAAGGCCGTTGAGCGGGAGGTCATAGACAGTGACACTCGCCGCTTTTGAGTGCATGATGAGCAATCCTGTTACGTCATCAAACAACAATCTGCGCGTGCTTGCCCTCAACGCGTTCTTGCGCGGCGCGCACAGCAGCATCTATAGCATCATCTTTCAACCGTTCGCGCTCTCGCTCGGCGCGTCAATGACGACGGTGGGGCTGCTCAACAGCATCGGTGGAATGAACGGAATTTTCACCACGCTCGCGCAATCAGTGGGCGGGTGGCTGGCGGATCGTATTGGGCGCAAGCCGTTCATCGTTGCCGCTAGTGCGCTCGGCATGCTGGCGTACATTCTGCTCGCGCTGGCTGGCGCGTTGAATGTGTGGACATTGTTGTTGGGCGGCATCATTTTGTTCGGCTTGTCCGCGCTCTCGCGTCCGGCGCTTTCCGCGCTGACAGCAGAATCCGCGCAAGCCGGACAACACGGGCACGCGTTCAGTTTGACGATGGTCGCGTGGTTGGTGCCCGGTGTTCTTGCTCCGCCCATCGGTGGCTGGCTTACCGATCAGTTGGGGTACGGCGGCATCTTTCCGATTCTTCTTGCGTTCGAAGCCGCGTCGTTGCTTCTCGTGTGGCGATACTTGAGCGAGACGATTCGGTGGCGCGATTTTGCGCGCGCGTTCGCACGTTCGATTGTGCCACCCAGAGGGTTGCGCGGACTCTCGCTCACTCCTCCTCCGGCTTGGGCGGTGCCTCTGCCACGATGTAGAGCGGACGATTCTTCACCTCATCGTAGATGCGTCCCAGATACTCGCCGAGAATCCCGAGGAAGATGAGTTGCACGCCACCGAGAAACAGCACAGCGATCAACGTGGTGGCTTGCCCACCGAAAAATTCTTGTCCAAAGACGAAACGCAAGATGGCGACAATCGGAATCGCAATGAGCGCGAGGAGTGAAATCCACAATCCTAACGTCGTAGCGAGTTGCAACGGCACATACGAAAAGCCGGTGATAGCATCGAGCGCGAACTTGAACATTTTTCTAAAGGGATACTGCGTCGTGCCCGCGTAGCGTTCGTGTCGTTCGTACAAAATGCCGGTTTGCTTAAAACCAACCCAGACCGACAAGCCACGCATAAAGCGATGATGTTCACGCACCTGCCGCAGCGCCAGAACCACGCGCCGATCAATCAAACGAAAATCGCCGGTATCGGGCGGAATGTCAATCGAGGCAAGTTTGCGGATGATGCGATAAAAGAGCGCGGCGGTGAACAGTTTGAAGAACGTTTCGCCACGACGCTTGGCACGCTGCGCGTACACCACCTGATACCCCTCTTTCCATTTGGCGACCAGGTCGTGAATCACCTCGGGTGGGTCTTGCAAATCCGAGTCAATGATGACAACCGCGTCACCTTCCGCGTAGTCAATCCCTGCGCTAATCGCAATTTGATGTCCAAAGTTGCGCGAGAAAATAATGAGTTTGACGCGCGCATCCTGCGCGCGCAACTCGCGCCCAATCTCTGGCGAGCGATCACGACTGCCGTCGAAGACGAGAATCAATTCGCAGTCGCCATCGAGTTGATCCATCACTGCGCGCGTGCGGCGATAGAATTCGGGGAGCGTTTCCTCCTCGTTAAAGACAGGTGCTACAATCGAATAGCGCGGTCGTTGGTTAACCATTGTGATTCGTTTCTCCCAGATATGACGAATGACAGACGAATGACGAAAGACGAAAGACGAAGGACGCTGTCAATACAGCAAGTATTTTTGTCGCTGCGCATCAAAGCGCGCAAGAGCGTTCTCCCATTCGCGCGTCAATGCTTCGATGGATTGATTCGTTTGCAGCGCGACGCGCGCGCGCGCATCGCCAACCAGCAAATCGAAATGCGGTGGACGCCCCTCCCAACTCGATGACAGGAACTCGAAACGCGCGGGGTTTTGTGCGCGACACGCTTGAACCACGCGCAAGCCCACCGTGACCGCGCGCAACGCCGTGCGATCGGTCACGTGAACGTGAACGCCATAGCACGTTTGCTGCGCGTGCTTGCTCGAGGTTGGTGTGAAGGTAATCGGACGAAAGCGAACGCCCGGCAAGTTTTGCGCGTTCAGTTCCTCCGCCAGTGCGTGACCATCCAGCCATGGCGCGCCCACGATTTCAAACGGCAGCGCGGTGCCGCGCCCCTCCGAAAGATTCGTTCCCTCGATGAGACACATCCCCGGATACACCACACTCGTCGCAAAATGCGGTATTCCCGGCGAGGGAGGTACCCATTGCAAGCCGGTCTCGTCGAACCACATCGCGCGCTGCCAGCCGCGCATCGTTATCACATCTAACTCTGCGCCGAGATTCAGTTCGGTGTTGTAGAATCGTACCAACTCACCGATGGTCATCCCATAGCGAATCGGTAGCGGACCGTGACCGATGAAAGATTGCAGCGCGGGATCAAGAATCGCGCCCTCCAGCGTATTGCCGTTGATCGGATTCGGACGATCCAGCACGACGAGTGGCACGCGATTTTCCGCGCACGCTTCGAGCGTCAACGCGAGCGTCGTGGTGTAGGTGTAAAAGCGCACGCCCACGTCTTGCAAATCGAAGAGCAGCACATCCACATTCGCGAGCATCTCGCGCGTCGGTTTGCGTGTGTCGCCGTAGAGCGAGTAGATGGGCAAGCCGGTGCGCGCATCGCGACTGGAGGCAATGTGCGCGGCGTCAGGCGCGGACGCGCTGAACCCGTGTTCGGGTCCAAAGAGCGCGACCAGATTGATACCCGCCGCGCGTAGCGCGTCCACGTTCGCGCGCAGATCGCGCGTGACGCCACTCGCATTCGTCACCAGGCCGACGCGTTGACGCGCCAGGCGTTGTGGCGCGGTCAGGAGGACATCAAGACCAGGCGTGACGGATGAATTCGCTGGATACTTGTGTTTCATGAGATACGGCTATTCTGCGTGTTCTTTATCTTGTTCCTCTTTGATTAGTGCAACAACACCCGCGTCCTTGATTACTTTTGCCAGACCGTCAAAAGCACCGTCAACGATGGGTCCCCAGACTTTTTCAATCACCCTCGAACCCGCTTCATCGGCGGCTTTCCGTGCTAATGCCTTCACGACATCTTTCAAAAATCCTCTGAACGATTTGTCGGGCAGGCCGGCTTTGATAAACTCTTTCCGCACTCCTGCCTTGGTCTTTTCATCCAACATATCATCCAATAAAGCGATGATGGCATCGTCGGATAACTTGACCAGACTGGGCGAGAACGAACTATCGCTGGCATAACCCAGCGCTTGCACTCTGGCTCTGAGGTGATCACTCAGCAAAGGATTTTCCACTTCCAGAACAAACAGTTCTCCTTGTCGCTGAAGCACAGGATGCTTGAGCACATCGCGAACCTGTTGATCCAAATCCCTTTCGCCCAATCGTCGCAATTCTTGTTCATACAAAAGCGCGCGGGCTTTGGAGCGAGTGACGCGTAGTTTCTGGACTAGAGAGTACAGCGTTGGATTTTCTTCAATGTATCCGATGCGTTCGAGGGCATTGAAGATCAGAAGGTCAATTTCTCGCTTGGTCAATGAACCAAACGCCGGCGATAAATACGATGCCAAAATCAAACCGAGAGCATCCCTGACCTTCGGGTCAGGAACACTTTTTAGATGCGTGTGCACATCCATTGCCCTCCCTCCTTGAACACTGAATACTGATCACCGAACACTGAATACTGAACACTGAAAACTGACCATTGACAACCTACCGCTCCACCGCGCGCGCCTCCTGAACGATTTTGACACCGGCGCTTGCACCGATGCGCGTGGCACCCGCCGCAATCATCGCCCGTGCTTGCGCGTAATCACGAATGCCTCCCGATGCCTTGACTCCCAACTGACCACCGACCACGCGCGCTATCAGCGCGACATCGTGCGTGGTTGCACCGCCAGGTCCAAAGCCGGTGGAGGTCTTGACGAAATCCGCTCCCGCGTCGCGTGCCAGTTCGCACGCGCGCACTTTTTCGTCATCGGTCAAGAGCGCGGCTTCGATAATCACTTTGACGATCGCACCGCGCGCGTGCGCCACATCACACACCGCGCGAATCTCCTCACGCACCACCTCGTCCTGCCGGGCTTTGAGCGCGCCGAGGTTGATCACCATATCAATTTCGCGCGCGCCATCGGCGAGGGCTTGCTGCGCCTCGAACACTTTGACGGCGGTGGTATGTGCACCCAGCGGAAACCCAACGACCGTGCAGACCTTCACCTCTGACCCGCGCAACAACTGCGTGCATTGTTCGACGTACGGTGGATTGACACAGACAGCGGCAAAACCGTACTCGAGTGCCTCGCGACACAGTTGTTCGATTTCCGCGGGCGTGGCTTCGGGTTTGAGCAAAGTATGGTCAATCCATTTCGCGATATCCTGTGACATAGCGGCTTGCCTGCAAAAATTAAGGACGAAAGATGAGTCGCAGATCATCTCTCGTCCAGCGCCACTTTACCTGCTTGACGCATAGGTATAATCGGGGATGAAACCGATGGACTGGGGGGGCCAGTACGAGAACCACGCCTTGCCGATAATTCTTTTGCCCGGCACAGTTCCCCACGAGTGTGAATCACTGGAATAGTTACGATTGTCCCCCAACACAAAATACTCGTCTGGCGGTACAACGATCGGTCCAGTTGAATACGAGCCGGGATAGAGCGGATAACTTTCCACTAACGGTTCGCCGTTGATGAACACAGTCCCCGAACGAATCTCTACCCGCTCACCCGGCAAGCCGATCACCCGCTTGATAAAATCGCGTGAACCACTATTCGGTGGAACAAAGACGATCACATCACCACGCTGGGGAGGTTGAAACAGATAGATCAACTTGTTCACAAAGAGATACTGCCCATCGTGAAAATTCGGCTCCATACTCGACCCTTCGATGCGAAAGTTTTGCACGGCAAAACGAATCAGCAGAAAGATCACCAGCGTCAAGATGAGCGTCTCGATCAACTCGCGCAAGGCAACGCCTACCTTACGCCAGAGCGAAGGGCGCTTCAAGGTCTCGGGCGCGTCAACAGGTATCTCGTACAACGGTCTGCTTTCATTCACCAAATCGAATCTCTGTCCTTCCATCATCATCGAATTATATGCAAATCATTGAATCGTGCAATCAATGGGACGTAACGCGCGCGGTAGCCGCATCGCCAGCGACACATACGGCGCAAAAGGTGCATAGCCCTGAATGTTATTCCCATCACTTCTCCCTTGCGCCAGGACGTTACGTCCATTGTTTATGTACGTATTCCCGGTGACCTGATTGTGCGTGGAATCGAACAAACGAATGGCAATCGTATTGTTCTGCAACGTGTTACCACACAAACAATTGCTATGCGAGGTATAATCACCGGGCGGCAGAAACGAAAACTCGCGCCGATCATATTCCTCGCTGTAAAAATAGATCGCCTCATTACTATTGATGATATGATTGCCCGAAACTGTATTGTGACGACTATTTGCCGAGATGATGCCATGATTCCGCATATTCGCGATAACGTTCCCTTTGATTTCGGTATTATTCGCAAAACCCAGCCAGATACCATCGAGCGAATCACGCATTTGATTGTTGTTGATTCTGTTCCCTGAACAAAAACTGAGTTCGACGGCATTGTACAACGCGCCGGTGATGGTATTGCCCAGGATGGAATTGTTGTTACCACAGGGCATGGCATGGGCTTTGATGAAAATACCATTCCCGTTCCGCCCCGTCACCGAATTGTTTGCCACAACGTTACCACTCGAACCATCCTGCAATACGATTCCGCCAGCATCACAACCAAAGCCGACCACTCCGGCGCCCCAGGTACATTTCCGCACATTATCCACGGTGGTATTCGACGCGACTTCGCTACCCGTCGTGCGTAGAATATTGATACCCCAGGCAGAATTGTTCGACGCGATATTGTTACGCACAACGATTCCACTCGAATAGCGCACATCAATCCCAATCGCCTGATTCAGAGTCTTGTTCGCCAGGACTTGCGAATCGGTGGTATGATTCAGGCGAATGCCGCCTCCATCGGTCATTCCCAAAAACTTGCCATAGCGCGTCACCGGGTCCACATCGTCAAAGTTATTGGAACTGTCATTGCCCTGAATCACCAATTTGGTACCAGCTTCGACAAAAATGCCGTAGAAAAATTTAGAGAGGCGACAATTGCGCACCTCGACATATGCCGGCGTTTGCGCGTTGAGCAGGCCATACTTGCGAATCGCGATGCCATAGCCCGTATAATTCGTACCGCGAATCGAATGCCCGGCACAATCGAGGATAACGTAACTCGATTTGATAACGATACATTCACCATTCGCCACCAGATCGGCGCTCAGATGATATGTTCCCGGGTTATCAATTGTCTCACAGCGAGCGATGGCATTGCTGGGTACGGTCGTAGGAGTGCGCGTGGGGCGTGGCGTCGGGGAAAGAGTCGGGGTGGGCGAACGCGAAGGCGTCGGCGAAATGCTGGGGGTAGGCGTTCTGGATGGTGTCGCGGTATCAAGTGGTGTCGCCGTACGCGTAGGCACAGGGGTAGATGTCGCAGTGGCAGTAAAAGTGGGCGTCGCGGTAGATGAGGCAGTGGGTGTTGCTGTCGGAGGTGTTGCCGTAAGTAGCGCGATGAACACTTCGGTCGCGCGTGCAATCGCCGTACGTTCGGCGATCGCATGCTGCGCTTTTTCGTACTGATCCATCAGCACGCCGAACATCGTCATCGCGACCAAACCCAGCATCGCCGTTTCAATCACGACAAGGAGCGCGAGATTATTCTTGCTCATACCCGCACCGATTCTAACACAGGGCGCGTGGTGTTGTCAATTCGTCTTATGCAACTTCGATTAGGTGATTCGGTGATTGGGTGATTGGATGATTCACTGCCCCACTGCCTCACTGTCTCACTGTCCCCACCGCTCCACTGTCCACTATCCACTGTTCCCCTATTGCCATACAGCGCGTTTTGGTCTATACTATGGTCGCTAACTGTCAGCCCAATGTCAGGAAGAGCAAGCAGAGATTGGCTACAATCCTGTCAGATTCAAATCACAGGACAAGATTTGTCCAACAAAGGAGGAACCTATGGCTAGTCTGCTCGAAAAAGTCCAAACGCTCATCGCTGCGAATTTGCACGCGCTTGTGGATCAAGCGTTGAAGGCGAATTCGCTTGCTGTGCTTGATCAGTACATCCGCCAGGTGCAGGACAATCTGGAAGACCTGGAGGATGCCGCGGCGACCATCGGCGGTGAAGTGAAAACACTCAAGCGCAAGTTCGACGAGTTTACCGCCAAAGCCGCCGAACTCGATCGTAACATTGACTTGATGCTCAAAGAGGGCAAGGAAGAACTTGCCGTCGCCGCGCAGAGCAAACTCAACTCCACAATGCGCCTTGCCGAAACGTACAAAGCCCAGTACGAACGGCAGCAAGTCGAGTATCAAAAATTACTCGACGCCAAACTGAAACTGGAAGCTAAACTAACCACCGTCAAGCAAGAGCGCGAGGAACTGCAAGCTCTCCTTGACCTAGCACGTTCGAAAGAACTGACCACGCGCGCCATCCAGTCGCTGGACAATCTCATCGGTTCGGGAGACCAGGACATTGCGCGCATCGCCGAAAGCATCCGCGCGCGGCTCGACAAAGCCTCGGCGCGCGCCGAAATGCAAGCCACGCGCCTCGACGCGCAAATGGACGAACTACTCGAACGCCACATGCTCGAAACGCAACTCGCGGAACGCAAGAAAAAATTGGGGCTATCGTAGCAACAAAACCAGGAGACACGGAGACAAGGTGACAAGGTGACTGCTCCGTGTCTCCGTGTCACTCTGTCTCCTTGTCACCTTGTCATCTGAGAAAAATCGTATGAACAAAACCCGCCTCATCTTCTTTACCTTTATCCTGCTCGCGCTGCTCATCATCGGTGTATCGTTTGTGATTCAGCAACTCAGCGGCAACATTCCCAATCCCACCGCGCAGCCGATTCAGCTGCGCGTCGTCGCCGCGCTGCCGATCGAACCCTGGGTGCAGGACGCCGCGCAAAAATTCAACGCCGAGAAACGCTCGCTCGAAGGACGCACCATTGTCGTCAACGTGACGCCGATGGACAGCGTGACCGCGCTCGGCAAATGGGATCGCGGCGAATTCAACCCTGTGCCAACCGTGTGGATTCCCGATAGCCGCTATCTGGTCGAACTCGTCAATGCGACCTACAGCGCGAAACTCGGTCGCGATGTGTTCCTCACCGATGGCGAGTATCGCGCGCGTCCGCTCGTTACATCGCTTTTCTCGTGGGGCATTTACAAATCGCGCGCGGAAACGCTCGAAAAGAAATTCGGCAAGGACAACATCAATTGGAAAACGATTCACGATGCGGCAATCGCCAGAGGTGGCTGGCCCGAACTGGGCGGCGAAAAAGCGTGGGGCTATTTCAAACTCATCGTGCCCAATCCGCGCAAGAACGCGGCGGGCTTGCTGGCGATGGTCGCCGCCGCAGGCGAGTACTATGACAAGACGACGATCACCACCGAAGATGTCACGAATCCGCAATTCCAAAAGTGGCTTAAAGAGTTGATGGGGGCGGTTACCGATTTTTCGTCACTCTCGTCGTACACGGTCGAAGACCTCGCGCTCTTCGGTTACTCGGTCGGCGATGGCGGACAGTTGCTCGAAAGCGATTTGCTCGTGAATATGAGCGGCATTCAAACACGCTGGGCAGATCCGCTCGTCATCGTGTACCCAAAGTATTTGACGTGGTTCGATTTTCCGTTCACGATCTGGATGGGCGCGGAAACCAGCGCGATCGAAAAAAACGCGGCGTTGCAATTCCAGAAATTTCTGCTCTCGGCGCCGATTCAGAGCGCGGCGGCAGCGCGCGGTTTCCGTCCCGCCAACACCGAAGTCTCCATCGCGGGCGCCGATAGTTTGTTCGTGAAATGGAAGGACTATGGTGCCAAGACCTTCGTACCTTCCACCGCACGAATGCGCGCCCCCGATCGCGATACCTTGCAAACGCTACTGCGCTGGTTCGATTTGAATGTGGCGAAATGACACATAAATACACACCACGAAACATGAAGAAACGAAAAAATCCTCCCGTCAAAAAATCACCCCCCTGCGCGCTCCTCGTCTTCCTTATCGTCATCGGCGGAATGATCGCCACGTTTTGCGGCATTGGCGCGCTCGTCTTGTTTGTCAGTTCATTCGAAAGCACAACCACGCCAACAACTGCAACGCTCGACCTGGCATACTCGCCCGAAAAAGACGCGCTGATGCAAGACCTTATCGCGCGCTTTCACAAGGCAAATTACCAAACGCCCTCGGGCTTGCCGATGAGAATCAACGCGACCAGGATGGACGCGGCGGATATGGTGGACGCGGCGCGCGCGGGCAGGTTCACCGCCATCAGTCCCGATTCGTCGCTGTGGCTCGCGCAGATTGATGCGGGACGCCAGCGCGCGCTGGTCGGCGAAGCCGCGCGCTTTGCCGTCACACCGATTGTGATTGCGATGTGGAGCGATGTCGCGCAGTCACTCGGCTATCCGCAAAAACAAATCGGCTGGCAGAATTTGCTCGCGAAAGCGAAGAGCGATCCGAATTTCAAGTGGAGTCATCCTTCGACGAGTTCCGCAAGTGGCTTGCTCGCGACGCTCGCTGTATTTTACGCCGGCGCCAACAAGACGCGCGGCTTGACCGAAGAGGATGTGAAAAATCGCGCAGTACTCGATTACGTCAGCGCGCTCGAAAAAACCGTGCGTTACTACGGCGAGGGCGAACAGGCAACGATTGACCAGGTGCTGAAACGCGGGCGCAGTTATCTCGACGCGTTCGTCGTGTCGGAGCGACTGGTCATTTATTTCAATAGCAAATCGCCACAAAAACTCGTCGCGATTTATCCTGTCGAAGGAACGCTGTGGCAGGACCATCCGCTCGCGCTGCTTGAACAACCAGGTCTCACCGATGAACAGCGTTTGACGTTTCGACGTTTTCGCGATTTCCTCCTCTCACCCGAAATTCAAAAGGTGATTTTGCAAGCGGGCTATCGCCCGGTGGATTTGAATTTGCGGCTCGACGAACCTGTATCACCGATCAAATTGTCGAACGGCGTGGATCCCGCGCAGCCGCAAACAACATTGCAAATGCCGAGCGCGGCGATCATCGAAATCGTACAAGCGGCGTGGCACCTGACGAAACGTCCTGCCAACATCTATCTCGTCGCGGATACGTCGGGCAGTATGGGTGAACAGGACAAGTTGACGCAAGCGATTGACGCACTTGATACTTTTCTCGATCAAGTGCAGGGCGAACACGATCGCGTCGGCCTGGTGCCGTTTGCCAGTCGCGTGTACAACGTCATCGCGCTGCAAGAGATTGGCACACATCGCGCGATGCTCAAAGCGCAAGTGCGCGCGTTCAAAGCAAGTGGACAAACCGCGCTGCTCGATGCGGTGGCGTACGCCTACGACGATTTGCAACGTCGCAACGATCGCGAGCGCATCAACGCCATCGTCGTGATGACCGACGGCATCGAAAACGCATCGTCTATCAAGTTGAATCAACTGGTGGACAAGATCAAGCGCGGCAACGCGAGCGGCGTCCCGGTCGTGATCTTCTGCATCGGTTACGGTAGCGACGCGGATTGGAACGTACTCAACACACTCGCCGAAGCCACCGGCGGCTTTGCGCGCCGCGCCGACCCCGAGACGATTCGCAAGTTGTATAAAATTTTGTCAACGTACTTTTAGCAGTAGACAAGTTGCAGGTATAAAGTAACCTGCTTACTCGTCCACCTGCTTACCTGTCTACCTGTATACGATGTCCAAAAAAAACTCCAACCTCCGCTCCCGCGCCACCTCCGCCATCCTCACCTACGCGCTCTTTCGCTGGGAGAGCGCGGCAACCATCGCGCTGACGATTTTGCTGGCGTACTTTGTACCGCGCCCGTTCGTGTGGTGGCAGTGGTGGTACTGGCTCGTCATTGGCGCGATTGCCGAGACGCTCATCATCGTCACGAGTTTGCAGGACGCGCACACGGGCGCGCGCGTCGTCGCCGAAATGCTGCGCGAAGAATTCAACCCCGCGACGATCAAGACGCCGAAACTGCGCGCGGCAGTGCAGCGCGCGCTCGATTATCGCGCGCGCATCGAGGAACTGATTCGCCACAGTGAGGCAGGTGTCCTGCGCGAGCACCTGCAAGATTCGACCGCCGGCATCACCGATTGGATCGCCCAAATCTTTCGCCTTGCGCAGCGACTCGATGCATTCGAGCGCGATGAGATGCTCAAGCAAGATGCCCAAGCCGCACCGCGCGAGTTGCGCGAGTTGCAAGCGCGCCTCGAACGCGAAGATGATGACGCGGTGCGCGAGCAAGCGCGCCGCGCGCTCGAATCGAAACGCGCGCAGGCGCAGAATCTTGCCAGATTGGTGAACACGATGGAGCACGCGGAACTGCAACTAGACGCGACGCTGACCGCGCTCGGCACGGTGTACTCGCAATTGATGCTCATTCGCTCGAAAGATGACATCGAAGACAGTCGCGCGCAGCGTTTGCGTGGCGACATTGCGGAGCAGATCGCGCGGCTGAACGAGTTGCAGGGCGCGATGGACGAGGTATACTCAAGTAAAAAGTGAAAAGGAAAAGGGCAAAAGTGAGTACGTTGTCAGCAGATACGCATCCTGAAGCGGAGCGCGTGCAAATCGAATTGTTGCGCCGAACTCCAGCGTGGCGCAAATTGCAAATGGTTGACGAGATGAATCAAACGGTGCGAACACTCGCGCTGAGTGGTTTGCGCCAACGTTTTCCACGCGCGACAGACGTTGAATTGCGCCGTCGCTTGGCAGACCTGTGGCTGGGCGAGGAACTCGCCGCGCGCGTGTATGGCAAACGGAGCGCGGATGATCTCTGAACAGATAGCGGTGACGCTATTGGTGATTGACGCGCTCGAAAAACTTGGCGTGCGTTATCTGATTGGTGGATCACTTGCCAGCGCGATTTACGGTGTGCCGCGCGCGACGATGGACGCGGACTTGGTCGCGGATTTGCGAGTGGAACACGCCGAAGCGCTCGCGCGCGCGCTCGCCGATGCGTTTTACGTGGACGCGGAAATGATTCGCGACGCGGTTCGCCAGCAGCGCAGTTTTAACGTGATCCATCTTGAAACAGCATTCAAGGTGGATGTATTCGTGCGAAAACAACGCGCTTTTGACGAATCGCAACTCGCGCGACGCATACGCCAAATCGTTGCGACTGATCCTGAGCGCACAGCGTTCATCGCAAGCGCAGAAGATACGATTCTCGCTAAACTGGAATGGTATCGCAGCGGCGGCGAAACATCGGAACGCCAATGGCGCGATGTGCTGGGCATCGTCAAAACGCAAGGCGAACGCTTGGACAAGAATTATTTGCGGCATTGGGCAGCGCAACTTGGAGTCGCGGATTTATTGGAAAGAATCTTGCGTGAAGCAAATGCATAAGTATATCAGGGCAAAAACGTCACTGCTCAGGTTGTCATTTCGAGGAGCGATTTTTGCAACGAGAAATCTCTGGTATGCCAATGCGGAGATTTCTCGCTTCGCTTGAAATGACAGTGGGCTGAGTAGTTACCAGGGTGGACTTATTTCACGCAGAATACTACGGCGATACCGAGTCCGGTCATCAAGAATGATGTTATCAAGGGAGAATTTGTTATCCGTGATGTTTTCGGTGGAAAGGCAAAGGCACAGATTTCTTTTGCCAAGAAAGATTTGGCATACATAGTAGAAATGTTCCCTAGTATTCAAGAGATAAAGTAGCGCCGTACTCATTCACAGTCATAGGAGTGGAACGAATGAAAAAAACGCTTGTGCTTCTCACACTGGTCACGCAAATAGCCACCGCCTGCGCCTCCGCGCCGCGCGGTGAAGTGCTCCTCTACGTCGTCGCGCCGCTCTCCGGCTGGCAAGCGAACGGCGGGCAAACCGTTGCGGGCGGCGCGCGCACGCTGGCGGAGCAACTCAACCGCCAGGGCGGACTGCTCGGCTACACCATCAAGGTCATCACGCTTGACGATCAGGCGGACTCGGACGTGGCGGTGGATCGCGCGAAGGAAATTGCCGATGCCATCAAGCAAGGCAAAAAAGTGATTGGCGTCATCGGACACTTGAACAGCGGGCAGACGCTCGCGGCGATGCAAATCTACAAAGACCTGCCGCTCGTCGTCATCACGCCGACCGCGTCCGAAGTGTCGCTCACCAAGCAGGGCTATCGCAACTTTTTCCGCGTCAACGCGACCGACGCCGCGCAAGGTCCCGCGCTCGCGCGTTTCATCGTCGAGCATCTCGGCGGCAAGCGCATCGTCGTTGTCCACGCGGACAACGAGTATGGCAACGGCTTGCGCGATCAAATCGTCAGCGCGTTCAAAGCGCTTGGCGTTACGCCCGCCGCGATCGTAAAAATTCCCGAAGCGCAGACGACGTACGCGAAATTCATCGCGCCCATTAAAGACGCGCAACCCGACGTTGTTTTCCTCGCGGGCTACGAGACCGAAGGAATGGTGCTGCTGCCCGAACTGCGCGACGCGGGCGTCACCGCAAAATTCGTTTGCTCCGACGGCTGCTTTAACTCGACCTACGTGGACGAAGCCGCGCCGGCGAGCGAAGGGACGTACGTCGGCGCTATCACGCCCGATCCGAAAATCGTTGCGGACAAAACGTGGTGGAGCGATTATCAAAAAGTGGAAGCGCGCAACCCCGATACCTACAGCGTCCCCGGCTACGCTGCCGCGGCGGTGCTTGCCGAGGGCATCAAGAAGGCAAACACCTTCGACGCGGCGCGCGTCGCGGACGCAATTCGCGCGCTCGATTTCAACACACTGGTCGGACGCGTGGCATACGATGCGAATGGGGATTTGAAAGAGCAGCGCGTTTACGTCTTTCAGGTCAAGGAGGGCGCGTTCGTGCAGGTGTATCCGAAATAGTGCCCAGACCGCTTACCACGACCACCGACTGCGGTAGCACGTCGGTGGTTTTTTGTGGCCGCGCCTATCAGGGGATTGAACGACTATGGTAAAAGCGCGCGTCGCAAAAACTCGGTCACGCGGCGCTCGTACTCTAGCGGATTTGCCTGGAGTAAACCCACATGTCCCACAGCGGGAATGATATACAGTTCCTTCGGCTCACGCGCGGCTTGATATAACCGCTGGGCATTCCGTACGGGAATGAGCGGATCGTCCTGCCCGTGAATGAGCATCACCGCGCGCGGTGAAATATTGGCAATCTCATCAATCGGTCGCACCTGACGTATGCTCACACCGGCCGCGCGTTCGCCGAACCAGATCACCAGCGGCGCGAAAGGAAAGGCGGGCAAGCCGGTCAACCCCTCCACACCTTCCGCGATATTATCTTCGATACTCGCGTAGGCACTCTGGGCAATGACCGCGCGCACTTTGGCGATCCGCGCACCCGCGAGCAAAACAGTCCCCGCACCCATCGAATGTCCCATCAACGCAATCCGTTGCGAGTCCACATCGGCGCGCGCGCTCAGATACTCGACGGCGCCACGCACATCCTCGACTTCGAAATAACCAAAGGTAGTGAATGTCCCTTCGCTTGCGCCGTGATTGCGCAAATCGAACAACAACGCGCCATAGCCGTGTCGCGCCAACAGCGCGGCTTCATCGAGCAAATGCGCGCGATTCGTTGCCAGGCCATGCACAAACACGATCACCGCGCGATGCTCTGCCTGCGGTGGAACGAACCACCCCTCCAGACGCACACCATCGGGAGCATAAAACGTTACCGTTTCCCAGCCCACCAGCCCCACCATCGCCGGCGTCCGCTCGGCGTGATGACGCGTCGGATGTACCAGTACGAGGGCGCGGGAGTAGGCTAGCCACACAGTCATCCCCCCAAACGCCAGCAGGGTGACAACCAGTGTGAACAAGGCGAGATTGCGCCAATAATTTCTGGAACGATGCATCAACCCTCAAACAGAAGAAACCCGTTCTAGACAGAACGGGTTTCGCTTCAGATTACATCAGTGGATACACTTTACTGAACGGTAATCGTTCCGCGCATATTCGGATCCGTTTCGCTGTAAAAAGGATAGGTCCCGGGCGCGGTAAAAGTAAAATAGAACTTGCCTCCCGGAGCAATCGTGCCTGAATTGAAAAGCGTGGTCGGTGTGCCGGGCACACCACTGCGAACCGAGTGATTGACACTGTCAATGTTTTGCCACATTACCGTACCACCGCTTTGAATCGCCACGGCCGGGGGAACAAAGCGCAGGCTTTGCATAATAATCACTGCCGCTGGTGTTCCTGTAAATGCAGGGGGTGTAGGTGTGACTCCTGCAGGCGTCGCTGTACGCGTGGGGGTGGGACCTGCCGGCGTATTCGTGCGCGTGGGGGTGGAACCCGCTGGTGTCGCCGTACGCGTGGGAGTCGGTCCAGTGGGAAATGCTGTGTTGGTCGGCGCCGGTGTACCGGCGGGCGTTACGGTAGGCACGGGGGGCCAGATCCGGGAGCCGGGATAAGGAATCACCAGGCTTTGACCCGCATAAACCCAATGCGGATTCCAGATGCCATTGGTCAACGCAATGGCATAGACGGAGGTTTGATATTGAATAGCGATACGAAAGAGATTTTGACCCGTCTGGACAATGTGTGTGGGAAAAGGTGTTGGAGTAGGTGACAAACAAGGCACACGTAACGTCTGCCCCACACGCAAATATGGCGTGAGCATATAGTTTGCCTGCATCAAGACATGCGCCGCTACTCCATAGCGATAACCAATGGAATACACCGTATCCCGATAGTGCACGGTATAGGTGCAATTGAAATTCGATGGAGTAGCCAGCGGGGTGAGTGTGGGCTGAGGCGTAGTCGCCTGCAGCGGAATGACAAGACGCTGACCGGCGTAGATGAACTCTGATGTCAAGCCATTCGCTTGCATAATCGTGGGAACAGTCGTGCCATAACGCATTGCAATCGAGAACAGCGTGTCGCCATAGCGGACATAGTACACGATGCTAGCACTTTGCTGCGCGGGTTCGGCACGCGCAATCGGCAATACGGTAATCAGGAGTACGATAGCGCACATCACCCACAATACACGTTGCACGCTCAGCCAGCCAGTCTTCATCGGTGCCTCCTTAAAGAGATAAGCCGGGTTTCTCGCGCGGAATCCAGCGCATCGTAAAAAATTCTCCTGCTACCGTATCAGGATAGGGATGCGCTGTGGTTACACAAGGATTATACCACAAAATCAAAGGAATACAAAAGACCCCAGGGGTCTTGCAAAACCTCTGGGGTCTTAATCGCCGGTCATAATGAAGAGCGGGCACATCTCAAAACTGGCGTAATTGGGACGCAGGCGATCGGTGTTATAGTACTTGGCGACGTTAACGAACTTTTTAGAGCGCACCACAACATCCAGCGGCACATTATCATAGCGACCATTCTTGAGCACCACGAGGCGGCCGTGAATCCCCCGCAAAATCAAATCGAGTGCCAGATTGCCATATGCCATCGGGACAATCGAATCAAGCGCATCCGGTTCACCGCCGCGCACCAGATACCCCAGCCGTTGATTGACCACGTTGATCGCCTTGCCTTTGTTGTAGCGCGGTGAAAGTTCGCGCAAATACGCAGAGACCAGATCACCAATCCCCCCCAGTTTGGCGTGACCAAACGCATCGGTCGTGCGATCCTCAAAGACCATCTCGCCCCCTTCGAACATTGCTCCCTCGGAGACAATCACGACGGAATACTTGCTCGGATTACGATTGCGATCCTCGACCAGCAACTCGGTCAAGCGTTCCATGTTGAATTTGTATTCAGGAATCACACACCGATTGGCGGCACCTGCCATCGTGGGCAACAAGGCGGTAAAGCCGGCATAACGTCCGAATACTTCGATGACCAGGAAACGTTCATGTGAACCAGCCGTTGTGCGCAGACGATTGGCTAACTCGATGGTGCGACTCACACACGTACTGAAACCGATACAGTAATCCGTACCAGGCACATCGTTATCCATCGTTTTGGGAATCGCAACGATTTTGAGACCCGCCTGATAAAGTCGCACGGCAAACGAAAGCGTGTCGTCGCCACCAATCGGAATCAAATAGTCTATTCCCAGCCAGTCGAGGTTCTTGATGACCTCCTCGGTCAAATCGTTCGTCTCGGCAGTGTATCGGTCTTGTAGATGTTCTGGCACATCACCTTTTTTCACATTGATTGGATTCGTACGCGAGGTGTGCAAGAACGTGCCTCCAGTACGTCCCGCACGATTGACAATCTCCTCGGTGAGAAGGATATAGTTCTCTTGATTATCTGCTTTGCTATCGCGGATGATTCCCACCGCGCCTGCCCAACCGCGCCGAATTCCAATCACGCGATAACCTTCGCGCAGCGCGCGAATCGTGATGGCGCGAATGGCTGGGTTTAATCCTGGCACATCGCCACCGCCGGTCAGGATGCCAATCGTCCCTTTGCTCAAATTGACGTTCACCATAGGCAAAAATCCTCCCACTCAAGACATTGCAAAAATTATACACCAACCTGGAAAAAGTGCACCTGCGCTATACCTGCTGCTCCCCTAGCAACAACCGATACAACGTCCGCGTGGCGAGCAAATCCGCGCTCACCGCGCCCAGCACGCGCCCTTCCTGCGATAACACCGGCAGCGCGGAAATATCGTGTTGCTCCAGGAGCGTCACCGCTTCCAGAATGCTATCGTCGGGTCCGCACGAAATGATTTGCCGCGTCATCACATCGTCCACCTTCACCCCTTCGATTGTGCCGCGCGCGGCGGCTTGCGTAATGTCCCAATCGGTCACAATCCCCACCACGCGACCATCGGGCGCGAGTACCGAGAGAATGTCCGTGTTCTTTTCGATGAGTACGCGCGCCGCCTCCTGCACACTCGCCCCCAGCGGCGCAGTCGCCATCTCCACCATCACATCGCGCACCACGCGCAAACTTTCTTTGCTGACGATGCGGCGAATGCTGATGCGTTCCGCCACCTGACACGGCAGCGCGTCTTCATCCGCCGTCAAGCCATCCACCAACTCGATCATATTGCGACGAATCACCTCGTCGCGCTTTTTCTCCGCGGCGATGCGGCGTTTTTCGGCGAGTTCCGCAAACTCGCGCGCGTGATCGCTCAACCATTTTTCGACTGCCGCGCGATGGCCCAGCCACTCGTTCGGAATGCGCAACTCGGGCGGCGTGGGGATGAGCCGCTCGTGCGCGGCAAAAATCACCCCACCCGAATTGACCAGAAAATCGGTAGCGATGAGTGTGCCGCGCTCTTGATACACCTGGCGTTCCATTCGCCGGCGCGCGGCTTTGCGTTTGGGATCGGGTGAGTAGGTGTTCGCGCCCTCGATGATCATCGTCCAGCGTCCGGCTTTGGCGACCGTCATCGAAGGTTGCGACGATTCATCCACATCGAGATAGTTTGCCTTGGGCGCGGCGGGAATCAGCGCAAAAGCATTCTCGCGCAACAAGTCATCGCGCGCGCTCGAGAACTTGAGCGCGGGACAATCATCGGTGGGCAGGTCGGGATGCGCCAAAAAGTACGGCTTGGTGACGAGGGGATTTTTTTCGCGCAGCGCGAGCAAGAGCGCAATATCCAGACCGGTCTCGCAGAACAAATAGCCCGACGCGTCGCTGATGCCGGTGATACGCGGCGCGTGCCCCGTTTGCTTTTGCATCTCCAGCACAAAACGCGCAAACCCCGCGCCGACCGCGCCAAAGCCTTGCACAATGCATGTCACCTCATCCCACGCCGGAATTTCGAGATTGCGGAATTGTGGCAACACGCGCAAGCGCGGCGCCTCGCGATACAAAGTCTGGAGCGCGATCAGACAACCACCTGCCGCCGCACCCAACTGATCAATCCGATTACCGCCCATCTCCGCTGGCTTGGACACGACCGCGTCGAGTCCATTCTCGATGGCGATCGTCTTCATATCTTGATCGTTCGTGCCGACATCGGGACCGGGATTGTACCATCGAACGTAACGACGAATCAAGTGAGCGAAACCGCGCACCACGGCGGTATGCTCAGCCGGCGAAAGACTCGTACTTGCTACAATGCCGGATTTGCCACCTCCGTACGGCAAATCGGCAGCAGCGTTCTTCAGCGTCATTCCGCGCGCCAGGTTGTGAATCGTGGCAGGCGTCACATCTAGCGACAGACGAATGCCGCCCATCGAAGGCAATCCCATCGCCACATTGTCCACGACGAGATAGCCGCCAATTTCGAGTGGCTCGCGCTCGTTCCACATACACACCACGAGGCGCGGACCCAAATTATCCACCTCGATTCCCAGCCGATGCAACAACTCGACATCTTGCGAGGTGAATTCCAGATAGCACAAACCGTTCTCTTCGATGCGGCGCGTCTGCCACACATCCTCGGGTAACAGATCGCGCAACAATTCGTTCATTCGTTTAGGCAACATTGCCCCCTCCTGAAAACGACCGTCGATCGCTGACTGATTTGAGTGCCGATTGTGAATTGGAGATTGGAGATTAGAGATTGGAGATTAGAGATTGGTGATTGGGTGATTCGTCCTTCGTCCTTCGTCCTTCGTCATTCATCTTTGGCTCATTGGTTCATTTGTCATTGGCTCATTTGTTTCTCAGATATTCATCTATCGCGCGTGCGACGAAACGCCCGGCGGCAACCGCTGTCACAATCAAGTCCGCGCCGTGCACATCGTCGCCGGCGGCGAAAATTCCTTCCAGCGTTGTGCGCCCCGTCTCCACCGATTCGACCTTGAAGATGCCCGGCGCGGTCGTCTTGAGCACTGGCACCTGCGAGGGAATGAGCGGGTCGCCTTCGTAGCCAATCGCCAGCACCACTACATCAGCAGGGACGATAAAGTTAGAGCCGGGAATCGGAATGCGGATGCGCGACACTTTACGCTGGGCAGGTTGATCGCTCGGTTTGGAACGCATCCGTTGCATTTCGATCTGGCGCACGTGTCCCTGTTCATCCCCGATGAAACGCACAGGGGTCGCCAGAAACTCGTACTGCACCTCTTCGGCAACCGCGTGCGCGTACTCTTCTTCGCGCGCGCGCATTTCGAACGGCGCGCCGCGATAATAATTGATCACGCGACCATTTGTCAAGCCATGTTGCACTTGCAGTCGGCGCGCTGTCCGTACACAATCCACCGCCGTATCACCGCCACCGATCACGACCATCGTCTCACCCACTTCAAGAGGTGCACGCATCGCGGCGGGCAACTCGTCCAACGGCACATTGCCCCGCGCGAGAAATTCCCTCGCCTGATACACCCCCTGCAACTCTTCACCCGGTATGTAAATGCGCCGTCCAATCGGCGCACCGATTCCCAGAAACACAGCGTCGTATTGCCGATACACTTCTTCGAAGGGTATGTCCTGACCAATACGGGTGTTACAGATGAACTGAATCCCCAATGACTCGAGAAAGGCAATTTTTTGATTCACGATTTCTTTGGCGAGTTTGAAACCGGGAATACCATAGCGCAACAAGCCTCCCGGACGTGGCCAGTCTTCGTACACCACCACCGCGTGACCGTACCTGGTCAACTCTTCGGCAACGGCTAGCCCTGCGGGACCGCTTCCCACCACTGCGACGCGACGACCCGTCGGCGCAGCAACAGTGGGTTTGGGGAAACCACTCCGCTCGCGCTGCCAATCGGTGCAAAACGCTTCCAGTTTGCCGATGTTCACCGGACGAGCGTATCCGGCTACCGTGCATGAACCCTCGCACAAAATTTCCTGTGGACACAAACGTCCACACACCTCGGGCAAATTCGAAGTCGCGCGAAAGATGTTCGCGGCATCCTCATAGCGTTTTTCTTCGATTGCCAACAAGGCGCTGGGAATATCATTGTGCAATGGACACGCGACGATGCACGGCTCTGGCTTGGGACAATGGATACAGCGCATCGCTTCGACGATGGCTTGCTCCTCGTTGTACCCTAGAAAGACCGGGTTGAAATTCTTGACGCTTTCTTCGGGCGATTGTTCCGGCGCTTCCACCGGCGGAATATTAACACGATCATGTCGACTCGGATCGAGCCAGAGTGAACCAGGATCTTCGAACGCAGGTGCAGAAAACGCAGACATATTTTTCTCCTACAAGTTGTTTATGTAACGCGAAAGGGCGCGAAAGGATGCGAAAAGGCGCGGGCATGATTCATCCTTCGTCATTCATCCTTCGTCCTTCGTCATTCGTCATAGATTATACCAAAAATTTCCAATCGGTAAAGCCCACCTTGATCTCTCTCGACGGGTGTATTCCAGTTTGGGGGCAAGTTTCTCAGCCCACCTTTTGCACTTTTGCAAACGCATAGCCCCACCCTCTGTCCCCTCCCCGTTGCGCCAAGCGCAACGGGGAAGGGGAGTCAAATGACGGGGTGGTGGCGGGCGGCGAAGCCGCCCGCCTACACCCCGCCTCCCATCTCCCCCTGCTCTCCCCGCTTTGCGGAGAGAGCAGGGGGCAGGGGGATGAGAGGGGATGTCCCCAAGTAGAGGCAAGGCATTACCAAATTTATTTTCTTAAAATCCATCATTTGCCCAGATTTGCGCGCACTTGAATACTTTGCCCGATGGGATTATAATTAGGGCAGAAAGAGAGATGCCTATGATGCGATTCGACCGTTTCACCGAGCGCGCACAGGATGCGTTTGCACGTTCGCACGAAATTTTACAACGCTATCGCCACTCGCAACTGGATGTGGAACATCTTTTGCTCGCGTTGCTAGAGCAGACGGGTGGCGCAGTCCAGGCTCTACTCGATCGCGCCAACGTGGATGTGGATTTGCTTCGCCAGCGTATTGACGAATCGTTGCAGAGCGGCTATCGCGGCTATTACAATCCGTATGGCGGCGGACAAGCCCAGGTGTATGTCACGCCGCGCCTCAAACGCATCGTGGACATTGCCAACGAAGAAGCCACGCGCCTGAAAGACGATTACGTATCCACCGAACATTTGTTGCTCGCGATGTCGCTCGACCGTGAAGGCGCGGCAGGGCGTTTGCTGAACGAGTACGGTTTGACGCGCGATCGCATCTTGATGATGCTCCCCGAAATTCGCGGCGGACGCCGCGTGACCGATCCCGGCGCCGAAGGCAAGTATCGCTCCCTCGAACGTTACTCGCGCGATCTGACCGCGCTCGCGCGCGAAGGCAAACTCGATCCCGTCATCGGGCGCGATGAAATCATCTTGCGCGTCATTCAGGTCCTGTCGCGGCGCACCAAGAACAATCCGGTGTTGATTGGCGAACCCGGCGTGGGCAAGACGGCGATTGTCGAGGGGCTGGCGCAAAAGATTGTCACGGGCGATGTGCCCGAACCGCTGATGAATCGCCGCGTCGTGCAACTCGATCTCGGCGCGATGGTCGCCGGCTCGCGTTTCCGCGGCGAGTTCGAAGAACGCCTCAAAGCCGCGCTCGAAGAAATTCAGAACGCCCGAGGCGAAATCATTTTGTTCATTGACGAACTGCACACCGTCGTTGGCGCCGGCGCGGCGATGGGCGCGATTGATGCCTCGAATATGATGAAGCCCGCGCTCGCGCGCGGCGAATTGCAATGCGTGGGCGCGACCACCCTCGACGAGTACCGCAACCGCATCGAAAAAGATGCCGCGCTCGAACGCCGCTTTTCACCTATCTTTGTGGACGAACCGGACAGCGAAGCGACAATCGCAATGCTGCGCGGGTTGCGCGATCGCTACGAACAACATCATCAAGTCAGGATTGACGACAGAGCCATCGAAGCGGCCGTGAAACTTTCGCAACGCTATGTCACCAATCGCTATTTACCCGACAAAGCCATTGACCTGATTGACGAAGCCGCTGCCAAAGTGCGCGTGGCCATCTTCTCGATGCCACCCGAACTCAAAGCGCTGAAAACGCAACTGCGCGAGTTGCAACACGCGGAAGAAGCGGCGTGGAGCGCGCGCAATTATGAACAAGCCGCCACCGCGCGCGCCGAACGCCTGGCGCTCGAAAACGCCTACAACGAAAAACGCAAGGCGTGGCAAGCTGAGCAGGGCCTGGACGAAGTGGTGGATGACGCGGACATTGCCGAAGTGGTTGCCAGATGGACCGGCATTCCAGTGAGTCGAATGATGCAAACCGAAGCGGAAAAACTGTTGCAGATGGAAGCGCGTTTGCACGAGCGCATCGTGGGACAAGACGAAGCGATTCGCGCGGTGAGTGATGCGATTCGACGCGCGCGGTCGGGCCTGGCGGATCCCAAACGCCCCATCGGTTCGTTCATCTTTTTGGGACCCACCGGTGTTGGCAAGACCGCGCTGGCGCGCGCGCTCGCCGAATTTCTCTTTGACGATGAGGATGCGTTGTATCGCGTGGATATGAGCGAGTATCGCGAACGGCACACCGTGTCGCGCTTGATTGGCGCGCCGCCGGGCTATGTGGGTTACGAAGAGGGCGGGCAACTCACCGAAGCCGTGCGCCGGCGTCCCTATCAGGTCATCCTCTTCGACGAAATCGAAAAAGCGCACCCCGAAATCTGGAACACGCTGTTGCAAGTTCTAGAAGACGGTCGCCTGACCGATGGGCAAGGTCACATCGTTGATTTTCGCAACACTGTAATCATTATGACCTCGAACATCGGCACTGAGTTTGCCCAGCGTGGTGGCACGCTGGGATTTCAAACGCGCCGCGAAGAGACCGACCGCAAAATCGAAAAGAATTACGAAAAGATCGAAGCCACGCTCAAACAAACGTTTCGTCCGGAATTTCTGAATCGGATTGACGAGGTCATCATCTTTCACGTCTTGAGCCGCGAGCAAATCAAGATGATTGTGGATATGCAGATGCAGGAAATCGCGGCGCGCCTCAAGGAGCAAGGCATTGAAATCGAGTTGACGGACGCGGCGCGCGAGTGGCTGGCCAAAGAGGGCTATGATCCGCAGTTTGGCGCGCGTCCGTTGCGGCGAATGTTGCAGCGTAAGGTCGAATCGCCTCTCTCGCGCAAATTGCTCGCGGGTGAGTTCAAAGCGGGTGATTTGATTGTAGTGGACGCAGACACGCGCGAAGGCATTGTGTTTCGTAAACGCGAGGACACCGCGGCAGATGTTTGCGTCTCTCCCGAAACATCAGCGGCGGTTGCGGTAGAACACTAGCGCGACAAGAGGTCAGGGAACACCAGCACTTGTTCCCTGACCTCTTGTTTTTACCCCTGCCGCCTGTTTCTCACTGACAGCGAGTGAACTCGGACTGAGTTACAATGATTTACTATTTCTTCATCCACGGATCGAGCGCATCGCGCAATCCATCGCCGAGAAAGTTGAAGGAGAGGAGCGTCACCGCAATCGCCAGCGCGGGCGCCGTGACCAGATGGGGATAGGAACGGAGAGCGCGCACGCCTTCGGAGACCATCATCCCCCAACTGGGCATTGGCGCCTGGACGCCCAATCCGATGAACGATAAGCCGGCTTCGGTCATAATCGCGCCCGGAATGCCAAAGGTCGCCGCGATGATGATCGGCGCAAGGATGTTGGGAAAGAGATGCCGCGTCATAATGCGAATGTCACTCGCGCCGATGCACCGCGCGGCTTCGATAAACTCTTTTTGCTTCAGCGATAAAATTTGTCCGCGCACCAGACGCGAGACGGTCAGCCAGTTGGTCAATCCCAGCGCGAGGAATACTCCCAACAGTCCTCCCATCATCGTATCGAGGGTAATGAGAAAGTGAAGCGGACCAGTCTGGAAATGGGGGAGACTAGCGCGCAGGTAGGTCATCACGATGATGATGAGTAGCAAATCCGGAAAGGCGTAGAGAATGTCCACCGCCCGCATAATGATCTGATCTACCTTGCCGCCCAGCCAGCCTGCGAGTGAGCCAAGCGGTACACCCACCATCAGGATAATGAATTGTGCAACGACACCCACCGTCATCGAAATGCGCGCGCCATAGATGAGTCGGCTGAGGACATCACGCCCCAATTCATCGGTGCCGAGGAGATGATCGGGACTGGGCGGTTCCCACGTGCGCGCGTGATTCTGCTTGGCATAGTGATACGGCGCCAGCACATCGGCAAAAATTGCCACAAAGAGCAGAAAACTGATGACACACAAGCCCAGCAACGCGGCTTTGTTACGCGCTAGGCGATTCCACGCATCGCGCCAGAGACTGGTATGGGGTCTTGCCAGCATCGTGGCAAATTCGTTGGAAGCAACCGCTTGACTAGCCATCGCTGACCTCATTCGTAAGAAATGCGCGGATCCAAATAGCCATACACGAGATCCACGATGAGATTCATCATTGCAATCACAAAAGCATACAGTAGCGTTACGCCCATCAACACCGGATAATCGCGATTCGAGACACTCATCACGAAATAGCGTCCGATGCCCGGAATCGCAAAGACGGTTTCGACGTAAAAAGAGCCGGTAATCACATTTGCCAGAATGACGCCGGCGACCGTCACGACCGGAATGAGCGCGTTCTTGAGCGCGTGGCGAAAGACGACCAGACGCTCGGCAAGGCCTTTGGCGCGCGCGGTACGAATGTAATCCATTCGGATGACTTCAAGCATACACGAGCGCGTGTAACGCGCCAGAACCGCCGTCGGACCCAATGCCAGAGTCATCGCCGGGAGAATGACCTGATCCCACCGCCCCCAGCCGCCTGTCGAAGGAATGATCTTTAACGTCAAAACGAATAAAAGCACGAGCAGCGGTCCCATCACGAAACTCGGGGTGGATATACCGATAATCGCAAAGAACATCGAACCATAGTCGGCGATGGTATTTTGCCGCAAGGCAGAGATGATGCCCAGCGGCACTCCGACCAGAATGCCCAGAATCATCGCGGTCACGCCCAATTGAATGGAGACCGGGAAGAAATCTCTGATGACATCGGTCACATCGCGCGAGAGAGAGGTGAAGGAGGGACCGAAATCAAAGCGGGTCAGTATTCCGATCGGATAATCAATGTACTGTTTCCACAGGGGTTCGTCCAGGCGATATTTTTTGTTCAAGTTGGCAATGACCTCTGGTGGCAAACGTTTCTCTTGATCCCAGGGTCCGCCGGGGGTAGCATGCATCAGAATAAATGTGACGGTGTAAACAGCCCATAGCACCGGAATCACAAGCAGGATGCGACGAATAGCGTATTTGGACATAGGCATCTTTATGAGACGTGCGACGCGCTGGACCAGCGCGTCGCACGTGACGTGGCAAGGGGACGCGCGTTGCGGGCAAGCCGCGCGCGCCCCCGGCTACGCGTTATTTCTTCTCCAAAATGCGCACGTTCTTGTAGTACACAAAGCCGAGGATACGTCCGCGTACCCAACCATCCACATAGGGGCGTACGAGTTCACGACCACCATAGTAGTAGATGGGAATCACAGGCATTTCCTCTGCCAGGATCTGTTCGGCTTGCTCGTACATCTCCTTGCGCTTTTTGGGATCCGACTCACCACGCGCGGCGCGTACGAGTTTGTCGAACTCGTCATTCTTCCACTTGACGTTGAAATAGTCTTGCGCCGAATCCCACAGGATATTGTGCCAGTTGTTGGGATCCTCATAGTCCGACAACCAGCCGCCACGATAGATATCATAGTCGGCTTCGGTGCGCCACTTGAGAAAGACCGCCCATTCCATACTCTCCAACTTGACATTGATGCCGAGCGTTTCCTTCCAGGTGGCTTGCAGATACTCGGCGATGGTCTTGTGCACCGCCGCAGTGTTGTAGGTATAGACCAGCTCGCGCATTCCCTTGCCATCGGGATAGCCTGCCTCTGCCAATAGTTTCTTAGCGCCAGCGACATCTACTTTGGTGTATTTGGCAAACGCGGGATTGTGACCATCAATACCCGGCGGGGTGATGATCGTCGCGGGTTTGCCAATTACCTTTGCCAGATCAATGATTTTTTGCCGGTCCAAGACCATCGAGAGGGCTTGACGGACGCGCTTGTCATTGAGCGGCGGCTTTTTGTTGTTGATGGACAAAAAGTAGGTGCCAGAGGAATCATAGACGTACACTTCCTTGCTCAAGACCGGGTCTTTGAGAATGCGATCCACATCGGCGGGCGGAAGCGCAACGCCAGCATCCAATTCGTTGTTCTCATACGCCGCCAGTTGCTGTGCCTCTGTGCCGCCCGGATAGATGGGGCGAATCACTTTGGTCAAGGTCGGTTTCTTGCCCCAGTAATCGGGATTGGGAACGAGGACCAACTCTTTGTCGTGCTCCCATTTCTCCAACTTGAAGGGACCGTTGGTGACGATGTTGCCCGCCTCGGTCCATTTCTTGCCGTGTTTCTCGATGGCTTGACGTGGCACTGCCATCAACGTCCAGGTGCTTGCCAGACGCAAGAAATAGCCCGCCGGCTCTTCCAGCGTCACTACGAGAGTGTAATCGTCGATGGCTTTGACTCCCACGGCATCGGGATCCTTGATTTCGCCCTTGTTAAACTTCATCGCGTTCTTAATGGGATAGGTGGCTTTGGCGTACGGCGAGGCAGTGGCGGGATCTGCGGCGCGTTTCCAGGCGTACTCGAAATCTTTTGCGGTAACAGGCGTGCCATCCGTCCACTTGGGCCCCTTGCGGATGTTGAACGTGTAGGTCAAGCCGTCCGGAGAAACGCTCCACTTTTCAGCAAGCATCGGGATGAGGTTGCCTTTATCATCCACATCCAGCAGCGCATCAAAGAGTTGCACGACGATACCTAACGAGGTGGTGTCTTGCGCCAGGCCCGGATCCAAACTCGGTGGCTCACCGGTGGGAACGCGCAAGACCTGTTCTTTTGCCAATGCTGGACCTTTGGTGGGGGTAGGCGCAGCAGCAGGGGGTTTGGTGGGTTCGGGAGTAGGCGCGGCGCACGCGGCGACAAATGCCAGCGCCACGATCAACGCCAACACCACGAGAACTTTCTTGCTCCAAACGGTACTCATTTTTTCTCCTCCTGTGAGAATCAGACTCGATGCAGTTTCATCGAGTCGCGTCTTGTCCGCTCGGGAAAGGAATGAGCGGCGTCGTACACTGGCGTTCACAACCAACTCAAAACGTCAATCGAAGACATCACCTCCTTTTTGCCGGCTTACCGAGGAAAGGGACAGGTAAAAGCAAGAACCTATCGAGGGATGGTCTGGCAAGACGCTGGTCAGAGTACCTTGCAAGGGTTTCGATCAGCGAATATCGCTAATCCTTCCTTAAAAGATTATAAACAGTACATCCAGAAATGTCAAAAATTCAAGTTCTTGATGCCTTGTCCCCATTCGTGAATCGCCTGACGCACGCTGGTTGTGGTCTGCGCCGCCTGCCGCGTGGCACTCTGCACAAACGCTCGGGTGATGTTTTTAGTCCCCTCGACGACAATGGTGCTGAGCAGGCGCACAGCTTCTATCGTCGCCGAATGCCGCAGTGCGCGCCGCTCCTCCAGCACGAGCGCGCCGCAGTAACGTTGCGTAATCACCCCGACGCGCAACGTCAGTAGCGCGTTCGCACTCCCCTGCAAAATCGAATTGGCCAAAAGTGTCGCCGCGATGTGCAAGCCCGGGATCGCGCCCGCCGCCGTACCCAGCACACTCGACACAATCGGTTGCACTTGCTCGCTCAGGTCAATCTCGGCGATGCTGCCGGCAAGAAACGCCGTCGCGGCGACGTTTGTGTACACGTCGAGGAGTTCGCGCAGCGTGGGACGTTGATGATACACGTGCGCTACCTGCCAGATGAGGCGCGTCTGCGTCAGCAGCACAATCAAGCCATCCAGATTGCCGTTCTGCGAAACCGCCGTGCTGGTGAAAACAACGCCGGCGGTGTTCGTGATGATTTCGCGCGCGCGCTGATCGAGCAGACGCAGTGCCGCCTCTACCTCCTGCCGATTCGTCACGCACACGCCTTGCTTTTGCAGATACGTGTTCTGGCTCAAGCGGCGTTGTAATGCCGCGAGATGCGCGGCGAATTCGGGCGCATTTTCATCGCGCGGCGGATGTAGCGGCGCGGGCAAACGGAAAAAGAGCACCAGCGGCACGACCAGACACACCGCATAAATCGTGATGAGCGTGACGAACAAGCCCATCGCCAAGCGCGCGTCCAGCAGCGCAACGAGGTTGACCAGTTGCACCGTTTGATTGACGACGGTGACAATGAACGCGACGAGGATGAGCACTGAGACGAAAAAGAAAATGCGTGAGAGTGTGGTGGACATATTTGCCTCTATGGCGTATGGCGTATGGCGTATTGCTTACTGCGTATGGTGTAGTGCCTCCTGCAACACCTTCCGCGCTTCTGCGAGCAACGCCGCGCCTTCTGGATGCGTGCGCGCCAGCGCGTCCAACAACCGCACCACGCGCGCGACGATGCCCGCGTCCGAATTGATTTTCCGCGCCGCGCGAAACGCCTCGACTGCGCTGAGCAATGACGGGTGACCGGTGACCGATGCCGGACGACCGGTGACTGACGACCGTTGACCGCTACCCGCCCACTGACCACTATCCACTGCCCACTGACCACTATCACACAACACCAACCCACACAAAGCAATCCCCTTGGCATCCAGCGCGCCGTACAATTCCGGCGTGCGCGCGAGCAACGCGTCCGCGTGCGCGATGGCGGTGGTGAACGCGGTGCGTGCAGCGGCAACGTCCGTTTGCGCCAGCGCAACAATGCCCAGCAGCGCAAACGCGTTGTGATTGTTCTCTGGCACGTCGTACTGGCAGGCGCGTTCAGCCGCCGCGCGCGCGGGCTGGAGACCTGACAGGTCTTGTTGCTCCTGCGCCGCGTACAGATGCGCAAGGGCAAGATTACAGTACGCATTGCTCAACAATTTTGGATGTGAGATCTCTTCACCAATTTGAATCGACACCTGGACTTGTGCAATGGCTTCGGAGTAGTGTTTACAGTCAATCATCATCTCTGCGAATCTGAGCAAGCGGAATCCTTCACCGTAACGATAACCCGTTTCGCGTGCAATAGCAACAGCCTGATTGAGTAATCCAATCGCACGTTCGGTTTCACCTAGAGCGATAAGTGCGTTTCCAAGAATGCTAAGCCTGAATCCCTCGCCGTCACGATCGCCAATCTCCCGCGCGATGGCAAGTGCCTGCTCATAAAACTCGATTGCTCGTCGTATCTTGCCCAAGCTGCGGTATGCCATGCCGAGGTTAGCGAGGATAGCACCCTCAGTGCGTCGGTCGCCAATCTCGCGCGCAACGATGAGCCCCTGTTCATAGTATGCGATTGCCTGCCGCGTCTCACCCAGGGCAGCGTGGGCATCGCCGAGGTTACCAAGATGGTTGCCTTCATTACGTCGGTCGCCAATCTCGCGCGCAAGGGTGAGTGCATGCTCATAAAATTCGATCGCCCGTCGCGTCTTGCCAATTTGACGGTAGGCGTTGCCTAGATTACCGAGTTCAACACTTTCTCCGCGCCTATCACCAATCTCCCGCGCAATTGCCAGTGCCTGCTCATAGAACTCAACCGCCCGTTGCGTCTCACCCCAATGTGCGTAGGCATTACCGAGGTTGCCGAGCAATGCACCCTCAGCGCGCCTGTCGCCAATCTCGCGCGCAATCGCGAGCGCCTGCTCATAGTATTCAATCGCCCGCCGCGTCTCGCCCAACGCCGCGTAGGCATTGCCGAGGTTGCCGAGCCACACACCTTCATTGCGCCTGTCACCAATCTCCCGCGCAATCGCCAGCGCCTGCTCATAGAACTCAATCGCCCGCCGCGTCTCGCCCAACGCCGCGTAGGCATTGCCGAGGTTGCCGAGGGCAGTCCCTTCCCCAGGCCGGTCGCCAATCTCGCGCGCAATCGCCAGCGCCTGCTCATAGAACTCAATCGCCCGCCGCGTCTCGCCCAACGCCGCGTAGGCGATGCCGAGGTTGCCGAGGTCAGCCCCTTCATTGCGCCGGTCGCCAATCTCGCGCGCAATCGCGAGCGCCTGCTCATAGTACTCAATCGCCCGCCGCGTCTCGCCCAAATCCGCGTAGGCAAGACCGAGGTTGCCGAGATACGTGCCCTCAAATCCACGATCCTTTGCCTCGCGCGCTCTCTTCAACCCTTCTTCGTAGCACGCCATCGCTTTAGGAATCTGTCCTGTCGAACGGTACGCCACTCCTAGGTTGTTCAAACAAGACATCTCTAATCTCGAATCTCTAATCTCTCCCCTCAACCTCTCGTGCATCTCAATCATCAAGCGATAATGCCCCCACAACAGCAGGTAATCGAAATCAATGCTCGTCAACACACCCGCCGCCGTATCGTAATCCTCCGCCGCGCAGCGCAAATCGAATTCCGCCAACTGCGGCGCCAAATCGTCCAGCGTCTTCCAGCGCTCGCGCGGGAGGCGCGTTCGGGCAAAATAATCGGCGGCGCGGCTCAGCAAATTCTTCGGCGCCCACTCGTCTTCCCTACTTTTGCCTTTTGCCTTTTCACTTTTAACTTGTCCCCACGCGTACTCGCGATCCGCCGGGTGCAGATAAAACTTGCCGCGTTCACGATGCGCAAACTGCATATTGACCAGCCGTTGCAGAACGGGCGCGCTGTTGATGTTCGGCAGGAAGGGCTGGAGGAGGTAATCCACCGCGGCGGGCGGCACGGGACGATTGTACGCCGCGAGCGCCTGCATCACCCGTTGCGCCAGCGTATCGAGACGCGAAAACGCCTCGCCCACCAGCGCCTCGACCACATTTTCGGGCAAGGGCGCGGCAAGAATCTCCTCCAGCGTCGTGTAACGATCGGCGGACAGAATCGCATAGAGCGCTTCGAGCGCGCGCGGAAAACCGCGCGTCCGTTCGACCGCGCGCGCTAGGGGCGCGTCGTCGGCTTGCTTTAGCCCCACCCTGCCATCGGCGTCCAGTTCGCGCAACAGTTGCTTGGCGTACTCGGGCGCCAGCCCTTCGTCCACCGGCAGGTACGCCTGTCGTTCGGGGTGATACAGTTGCAGGTCGCGCGGCGGGATGCGCGTGGTGAGAATCACCTTGACGGCGTGGTGCGGCGCATCGAGGAGCGTGCGCAGCGCCTCGTCCAGTTCCGCATCGGCAAGGCAACACGCGCTCACATCCATCACCGTCTCGAAATTATCGAGCAGGACAATCACGCGACCGCGCGGAAATTGCTCCAGCAGCGCCAGCATCTTTTGGCGCGTCGAAATTTTTGGATCGCGATAGGACGCGTCGAGTTGACGCGCGGTGTCGGCGGGGAGGAGTTGGCACAAATCGGCAAAGAGGTTGGGCAAGTTGATGGGGCGCGTGCCGAGCGCGCTGAGGTACACGATGCCGTCCACCGTCAGCGCGCCGAGGTCATCGGGCAAAATGCCGCTTTCGAGCGATTTGAGGATGCGGCAGATCATCGCCGTCTTGCCGATGCCGCTGCGGCCGTTGATGGTGAGGAGGCGTTTCGATTCGTCGCGCAAAAAAGTGGCGATGTGCCGATTCTCGATGTGGCGATCCTGAAAGTACGGCGGCGCGGTGAGCGGCGGCGGGTTGATGAACTTGGTCGTCGTCTTGACGCGCTCGACCGGCTCGCGCTCGCGATCAATGCCCGCGCGGATGCGCTTCTCGGTCTCGCGCGCGGCGGCTTCAGGTTTGGCAAGGGCGCGCTCGCGTTCGGCAATCTCCTTTTGCAGTTGCTCGATGTCCGCCTGGATGCGCGCGCGTTCGTCATCGTTGGCGCGCGCGTAATCGCGTTTGGCATCGGCAAGGCGATACTTGAGCGTTTGCAATTCGCCCTGCGGCGAATGGAGCCACTGCAAATCCTTGCGGAGGCGCGCCAAGCCCACATTGTAATCGCGGCTGAAATCCACGTACTGGCGCGAGCCAAGGCGGAAGGGCGCTTCGGCGTCGGCATCGTAGCGGACGAGGAGAATCGGCTTTTTGAATTTG